>Ga0208563_1000239_pt1 | contig 56204 bp, 58 predicted proteins | sample June2015DPH_17_1_2_FD_184717 | JGI IMG/M metagenome (GOLD analysis project Ga0208563, IMG submission 184717) | Peatland microbial communities from SPRUCE experiment site at the Marcell Experimental Forest, Minnesota, USA - June2015DPH_17_150... | ecosystem: Environmental > Terrestrial > Soil >... | reverse complement strand
TGGTGTATAAAGCGGTAATTGAGAAAGAGCGTCGCGGCGACTTTTTAGGACGCTGTGTCCAAATTGTGCCACATATAACTAACGAAATTAAAAGTCGCATTAAAAGCGTTGGCAAAGCCGCATGTGTCGATGTTGTTTTGACTGAAGTTGGCGGAACAGTTGGCGACATTGAAGGCTTGCCGTTTTTGGAAGCTATACGCCAGATGCGGATGGAAGAGGGCTATGAGAATACGCTTTATGTTCATGTGGCTTTGGTGCCGATTTTAGATGTCACTGGTGAAATGAAAACTAAACCCTTACAGCACAGCGTTAACGAGTTAAGACGCATCGGTATTCAACCAGATACCATAGTGGCTAGAAGCCCAAAAATGATTGATGCCGAAGCCCTCAGAAAAATAGCTTTGTTCGGCACTATTCCTGAAAGCGCCGTCTTCTGCTCGTATAACGCTGAGTCTATTTATCAGGTGCCGCTTATTTTGGATAAGCAAGGCATGGGCGATTTTATCTGCCAAAGATTAGGTATCAAATATGAGACTAAAGATTTCGGTGCTTGGCAGCAGTATGTTGACGCCTTAGTTCATCCTGAAAATGAAGTTAAGATAGCGTTAGTAGGCAAATACGCTGGATTAACTGATAGTTACGTGAGCATGACCGAGGCACTTCGGCACGCTGGTGGTGCATGCAAGACTAAGGTTTGTATTTCTTACTTGGAAGCTGAGAAACTGGAGCAAGAACCTCAATGCGTAAAAGACCTTACGAATTTTGACGGAGTTTTTGTTCCTTACGGTTTTGGTCCACGAGGAACTGAAGGCAAAATTGCAGCCACTCAGTTTGCCAGAGAGAATGATATTCCTTTCTTGGGCATTTGTTATGGTTTCCAGTTGGCAATTATCGAGTTCGCTCGGAACGTTTGCGGCTTGAAGGATGCCAATAGCACAGAGATTAATCCTGATACTCCTTATCCAGTCATTGACCTTATGCCTGAGCAGCGTGGAATAGAAATTAAGGGTGCAACTATGCGTTTGGGTGCTCACAAAGTGGTTTTGCAAAAGGGCACGCTTGCTTACAGCTTGTATGGGCAGGAAGAAATTTACGAGCGCCACCGTCACCGCTTTGAAGTTAACTTAGACTACTCGGAAATCCTCAAAAAGAATGGTTTATGTTTCACTGGCAAAAGCGCTGACGGCCGAAGAATGGAAACCTTAGAGTTGCCAAACAACTACTTCTTCTTTGCCTCTCAGTTCCATGGAGAATTCAAAAGTCGACCTGGAAGGCCTTCACCTGAGTACTTTGGGTTTATTCAAGCATGCGTTAATAAGAAGCTTGGAAAACCAAAACCCATTATTTCTTAGAAGTTAGCGTAATTACTAGAAAAGGCTATAATGCATGATTGGCATGAGACGGTAAGGATAGGTTAAAAATGACAGAAGGAAAATGGGATTCAACAGGTTTTGACCAGTTAATGAAAGATAGCAAAAACGAACTATTAGATTTACAGAATCAACTGCAAAATTTAATGGTGAAGTTTTGTTTACGTGCATTAAGGGTTTATCAAGCTACAAGGCCAGAACCGCTAAGACCCAATGAAGTCTCTTTGTTAACTAAGAACGAACTGAATAACGCTATTGCCGACCTTACGGCGCAGACAAGCATGGATAACATTGTTAAGCTTGTTAGGGAAGAGTGGGCTAAACAACAGAAACCATAAGGTTAACTATCTTAACCCAGTTTTTTCTTACGGATTATTATTAGATGAGGTTAGGTTTGTATCTGTTAAATCGTTAAAAATTGTTGGTGTTGGATAAAAAAAGTGTTATCGCGTTCGCCGATTATTTTGTTCGACAGAACTCTTCCATCGTTGACATTAATGAAGGAACCGAGTAGACTATGTCCCTGTCGTTTATCATGCCTACGAGGCAGCCGTTTTTGTCAACGATTGGTAAGTGCTTGATTTGCCAGTGTTTCATCAGTTTAGCTGCTTCTTCAACGGTTGCTGACTCATCTATTGTTACCAGCGGGTTTGTGTAGACCATTCTTGCTATGATTGCGTTCAGAGGCACACCATGTTCAACTGCTCTTATGAGAACATCTTTGACTGTTATGATTCCTGTTGGTTTTCCGCTTTGCTCGACAAGTATTGCATCTTTGTCATACTTGTTCATTAATGCAACTACTTCTTTGACTGACGTATCATTGCGCACGGTTTTAACATCTTTTGACATTATGTCTCTTACGAGAACATTGCTTGCCATTCAAATTTCACCTTAACGTCTAAGACAAAAGCACTTGTCATTTATCAATTTTTTGTTTATTGAAACTGCCAAGTTGGCGGTTGGCGTTTTTGTTGTTTATGACTTTTTTACTACGTACATGGGCTAAAGCATGATGGAACTTACTACGTACAACACAACTGGCTCTCAGAATGTACGTGGTATAACTTGAAACTGTTGATAAGAGAGGCCTTAGGATGTACGTAGTAAACTATCAACCGAAGAGTCTACATCGCCTTCAACCGAGAACTTGACAGCTTCTGTTTATTCACAACGCAATGGTGCAAAACTTAAAGGCTTGTTTACTTTCATTCTTTTTTAGAAGGCGGCTTGCTTTTTGAGCAACAATTCCAAAGTAACAGAGAGGTTTAGCGCCAATTTAGGTAAAGCTGAAAATTACGCTGAAGTTTGGCAAATTGTAAAGGACACAGTGAAGTTTTCTTTGGGCAAAAGAAGGGATAGCATGATGCTGTTTTTGGATGATTTGCCGCTGCAGTTAGGCGCCTATTACCCGATTGGAACCAATAACATTGTCTTAAACAGGTCGCTGGTGGAAATTGTTGAAGCATCCGTAAGCTCCAAGCCAACCGTTAATGCTTTAGTTTACAATCTTTTGCTGCATGAGTATTTGCATGCGCTCGGCGAATATTCCGAGGTTGAAGTTAGACGCATGGTTGTTGAAGTTGCAAAGAAAAGCTTTGGAGAACAGCACATTGCAACAGTGGTTGCGCGTGAAACACCTTGGGTTCTGCTTAAAGACATTCCGCTTGGTCCATTCAACGCGCCTAAGCGTGTAATAGAAATTGTTAAAGATTTCGAAAAAACAGGCAAATATATTGTTTAAAATATCAATCAGATTTCTGCATGTTGCTCTTTGTCTTAGAGAAAAATTGAGGGTTGTTAGTAGTTTTCAACCCAAACTTCAAAGTAGGCTTTTGGATGAGCGCATACGGGACATTTGTCTGGCGCTTGTGTTCCTTCGAAAACGTAACCGCAGTTTCTGCATTTCCATTTGACTGGCTGGTCTTTCTTGAAGACTTTGTCTTGCTGCACGCTTTCGAGCAGCTTATTGTATCTTCTTTCATGGTAGGATTCTACTTTTGCAATCATTCGGAACGTTGTGGCAACATCTTTGAAACCTTCCTTATCGGCTACATCTGCAAAATTGGGGTAAAGTGTGCCCCACTCGAGTTTTTCGCCTTCAGCTGCAGCCTTGAGATTCTCAGCGGTTGATGCAATTACGCCTGCAGGGTAAGAAGCTTTAATTTCAACTATTCCACCTTTGAGGTGCTTAAAGAATAGCTCCGCATGCTCTTTCTCGTTAGCTAATGTTTCCTCGAAAATAGCGGCTATTTGCTCGTATCCTTCTTTTCTGGCTACGCTGGCAAAGAACGTGTATTTGTTTCGTGCTTGTGATTCACCCGCGAACGCTGCTAAGAGGTTCTTTTCTGTTTGGCTACCAATAAAATTCATGGTTTTTTTGCTCCTAATTATAAGGTTTCAAACCGAAAATAAAAGTGTTCCCTGTCATCAGTTTAAATCTGATGTATATGCTTTTATCTTGCTTACACTAAATATTTTTTGCCGGATGATGAAAAGGCATTAGATTGACACTATTGGATGAAAGTTCAGAGTTACTCAGACGGCAACTGAATTCACGTCTAATCCGTAGGCAATAGCGTGCAACCGATAGTAATTTTTAAAAGGGCATGAAACATTCTCTTACTCTGTTCGCGAGGAAGAGAGAGATTTGGCCTCAGGATCTGGCACAAAAATAGTTCTCACAGCGTCAGCCACAGAAATGAGCGACTTTTACAATAATCCCTTTATCGCTTTCGTGGCAGGCTTCGGCAAAGGCCCATTTCCACTGGGATTCGTCAGAAAAACACTCTATCCCCCAGTGGAACGCAAGCCTGATGGCAGAGCAAGATTCGCACCTTACGGCTTAAGAAAAGTAGAAGCCATGCTACTAGAGAGTGGCTTCACAGAAAAAGAAGTAGCCGTTGTTCACCCTGAAGACCTGGAAGACTTCGTCGGACCAGAAACCAAGGTTATAGGCATATCCTCAATGGACCCAACAGGCATGGGTTACGTAAGCAAAACTTACTCCTCAATAATCGGCGGAGGAGAACCCATGAACGCTGTCGAATTCCAAAAACTCGTAACTCAACCGAGTATCAAAAAGTTTAAGCCAAAAATTATTGTTGGCGGATTTGGTTCTTGGCAGCTAGAACGCAAACATGTATCTGACCGCTACGGTCTAGATTGCGTGCTCCTTGACGGAAGGCCAGAACCAATTGTTGATGTTTTCAAGAAGGCAGTAAATGGCGAAGCTCTTCCGCGTATTGTTAAAGCTGATGAATCAATAAGCAACTGGGACTATAACGCCATAATGCCCTTAACTAAACATGCCGCTATTCATGGCTCTGTGGAAATTTCAAAGGGCTGTGGAAGAAACTGCCAGTTTTGCACGCCTACCATGCAACACAAAGTTGACGTGCCACTGGAAAAAATAATGAAGGAAGTCGCATTAACCACCGCAGAAGGCAGCGACCACATAACCTTAGTCACCGAAGACCTATTCCTGTACGGTGCTAAAGACGAAAAATTCATTCCAAATAAGGAAGCAGTCGTGAAATTAGTAAAAAGTGTTGCTGAGTATCCGGGCGTTAAAAGTATTCAAGCATCTCATATGTCCTTGGCGCCAGTGGTTCATAATCCGCAAATGATAAAGGAACTTGCAGAAATTTTGATTGAGCGCAGTTGGTATTCTTTCGGCAAAAAAGCAATAATTACCGCTGAAACAGGAATTGAAACTGGTAGCACAAGGTTGATGAAGAAGTACATGTCGGGTAAAATGTTGCCTTTTAAGCCTGAACAATGGCAAGAAGTTGTCGCCAACGCGTTTGGCATACTTAACGATAATGATTGGTATCCACTGGCAACGTTGATTGTTGGTCTTCCGGATGAGAAAGAAGAAGACGTACAGCAAACGCTTGAATTGATGGATAAATTAAAGGATTATAACGCTTTTTATGTGCCGCTTTTCTTTGTTCCACTAGAGAATTGTGTGCTAATGAATAAGAAAGGCGCTGAAATCGATTCGCTATCAAAAGCACGCTGGGACTTTTTCATAAAATGCTGGGAATACAACATCAAAATTTGGAAGCCAACTTTCCTTGAAAACCGCGTACCTAATCCAATCCTGTATAAGGCCTTGGACCATATAGTTATCCCGTATTTCGGTAGAATAGCTGGTTTCTATTACGGTTGGACACGCGGTGAACAGTTAAAACAAGCCTTCTGGACGCTAAGTATGTCTCAGCCAACAACAGTTAAGAATAAGCAAAAGTTAAGTTGATTCAGCAGTTTCATCTGCTGTCTCCTGTTTTTCCTCTGTTTCCATCGGCTCTTCTGGAGCTGGTTGCTGCTGAGGTTTGAGGATTTTTCTCGCATGAGTAATATAACCAGTGTGTCCGGTCATCAGTGTTTGAGGTCTGGTTTTTCCTCGTTCGACTTGCATTGCTCGCATCAGACACTCGACTGTTTCTATGAATACGAAACTGTTTTCTTTTAGGGCTTCTGTTGTTTTTACGACTTGGTCGATGGTTGGGCTGAACGAGACTATTATTCCAGAAGGCTTTAGGGCTTCGTAAGCGTGTGGAACCACGAGCCATGGAGTTGCCAAATCCAAAATTACCGCATCCACATCTCTCTCTTCAATGCCCAAGGTCACGTCTCCGCTTTTCATTTCAACGTAATCGATGAGTTTAGAGCGTTGCAGGTTTTTGGCGGCGTTTTTTTGGAATTCACTGCGCAACTCGTAAGTGTAAACTTTGCCCGTTGGTCCAACGTAGTGTGCGAGGGTCGTGGTTAATGCGCCTGTTCCTGTGCCTGCTTCTACAACTCGGCTTCCTGGTCCGATTCCGCTGAACATGACGATTAATGCTGCGTCTTTCGGGTAGGTGATTTGCGTGTTGCGTGAGGATTTCATGATGTAATCTGTTAATGCGGGCTTAAGTGTGGTAAAATAGATGCCAAGGCTGCTTTTGATGGATTCACCGTACTCTTTCCCGATTAACTCATCAAGCTTTAGGTAGCCTTTATGCGTATGGAAGGCTTTTCCAGCTTCGATTTTTATCATGTAGGTTCTGCGTGAATCCAAGTAAATAAGCACGTAGTCTCCTTCGCTTATTTTCTCGTTAACCAACTGTTGTTCCTCGTCGAAGTGAAAATGCAGGTTGTATCATTTAAGCTTTGAACTCATGCTTGGACCACTCCATAGGGCCAGATATTGGAGAAGGGCGAAGTCTTGCTTGATTCACGTGGAAGAGGAAGCTTTCAGCGTGCATAGGGTAGGAGGCTAGTTTTTAGCTAGTGAAAATAGGTCTAAAAAGTAGGTATGTAGGCGCAATATTGCATGAAAATTGCTTCAAAATTGCCGTTATCCCTGCTTTAAGTTAGGCACCGCTGATTCTGCGCGTTGACATGCAGCCGACAAGGCGAAAACTGGTTAAAGATTTATTTATTGTTAGCTCTTTGTTTTGTTCTCGAATTCTGCGACCATTCGTTTAACTTTCTTTTCTAATTGCCGCTCATACACATGTTCCGGTATCGGCGGCGACAGGGTCTTTTTCTTATGCAAATCAGCTGGCGGCACAATGCGTCTTTCGCCTGTTTTAACCGTGACTCTTTCGCCGTCAACGTTATCGTCAAAATCTTCCAGCGCTTCCACAATCCAGTAACCGTCACTTTCAGTTACAACCTTAACCTTGTACAATCCCTTGTAATACAAAAATTCGCTCATAATAACCACAAGATAGTATTTCTTTTAAGGGTAAATAAACACTCTCGCTTGGACGATTACAGCTGGTATTCTTTGCATTTTTCTACAAGCCACACTTGGCTGCCAGCGTTACCCATAAACTTCTTGAATAATTCAGCGTTTTCGGTGTGGATTGGGAAAATCTGTTTGGCATTTATCCTTCTGAGCGCTGCCTTCAACTGCAATGGCATCATGTGCCCTGAGACATGTACGTGGTATTGCGGCAAACCGTAGTGGCTGAGCCAATTAACTAAGCGTTCGTAATCAATCTCCATCTCCTCATTGAAGGGTTCAGAAGCCGATAGAACATAGCAGCTGCCGGCTGCTGGCTGAATGGAAATGAGCTCTTCAAAATCATAGAAGCTGACCGCTAAAACCACTTTGCACTGTTGCTTCGAAACTTCGAACACGTCGAAAATCTTGTTTTCTCCATCAAAGCGTTCAATCAACTGTTTTTCCCATTTGTCATAGCGCTTCTTCGACTTTCGAAAAATCAATATCCCCTCATCATCCAGCGCTGGAACCTGCAAGTGCTTGTCATTCCGAAGTGCATCCAGCAGGTAAGCTTGCTTTAGTGAAACAGCAAGGCATCGGTGGTTTTTCTTGGCCATTCGGTAAAAAGAGTTCATGCGGTCAATATCTGAATAGCCAAATTCAGCAAGCATTATGCCATCAACTTGTGAGGCAATTTTGTCCAGTTTCGCTTCAACTTCCACTTCGTTGGAAACTGTTGCGCCAGTCATGTTGGTGGCTTCAGTCACAATCGCCACAGGCTCAGCTTCCTTGGCTTTTTCCACAAATTCATGCGTCATCTCGGGCTTGGCGCCGTGGTCTCGAAAGTCGCCCGTGTAAACAACAGAGCCATTTGAGGTGTGAATGATAAAGCCGTAGGCGCCTGGAATTGAATGGTCAACATGAAACGGCTCAACAACTAAATTGTCAACCTGAATTTTTTGGCCTGTTCTGAAGACATTGAAGTTGATGTCTGCAACATTGAATTCCAAGTCAGCACGCCGAATGTCACTTAGGGTCTTCAGAATGGTTTGTGTTGTTTCGCCGCAGTACACGGGGATTTCCCGTTTAATAAATGACAAATAAGCCGAATGATCCAAATGTCCGTGTGAAAGGAACACGGCGTTTGTTTCAGGCGGGCTTTGGTCAAACTTGTATATCCCGCTTATTTGTGGGAGGATTCCGAGTTCTTGGAGGCTTTTCTCGTTTTTAGGCGAAAGGAAAGGTGGCGAGTAATACTGTTTTTTAGCGGTGAAAGACATGCCGAAATCAAAGAAAACCCGCGTATCTCGGTCTTGGAGGAGGATTTTGTTTCCGCCTATCTCGTTAACTCCGCCATAGAAGGTTAAGGTTGTCTGATTCTTTACCATACGCTTCACTTCGGAGTTTCTGTGTTTCTGCAGACGTTTGAAATAACCGAAATAATGGACCACATTGTGAAAATGCCGAAAACTCGCGTGTACTTAGGAGTGCCGGCTTTTTTGATTACATTGACGTCTCCGCCGGCTTTTAAGTAGCCATTTATGAACGCTTTTGCAATCGATTCAGCTTTACTATTGCCATAAAACGGTTGAATATAATGCCCTGAATAATACAGGAACACGGCTACATCCCAGGCTTTGTCGCCGTTGGCGTCTTGAGCGGCTTGCTCGAAGTCAATCATGTAAATAGTTCCATCCTGTTTAACCAGCATGTTTTCGGGTTTTGTATCCCCCAAAACAATATTGTGAGAGTGAACTTGAGCCATTATTTCCCCGGCCTTGCCCAATTGTGCTAGTTCTGCTTCAATGGTGTCCTGTGGTGTAGCTGTGGCTATTCGTTTAATGGCTTGGGTGAGGTTTTCTCCCTCAATGTACTCCATGAAAATTAAACGTTCAGCGTTGCTTACATGCAAAATCTTCGGTACGTTAAACCCTTCACTGCGCAAAAACTCGCTAATGGCACATTCCTTTGCAAGTCTAGCTTGACCTGAAACAGCAAAGGACCTTGCACCTAAAGACCACAAAGTTAATGGAAACCATTTGAATCCAGACCAGTCTTTAAAGCGTTTAGCTAACACCTTCGTTTCACCGCCTTTCGCATGAGCATTGATCACGTATACGTCGTTCAGCATTCCACCGACTGGTTCAACTTTAATATCTTCTACACTTTGACCGTTTAAAAGCATTTTTTGAGCAAAACCCTTAATGTCAATTTTATCTGCTAACGAAACCAAACCGGCTGAAGTTGGAAAGAAAACGTATTTTTGGGGATCAATAAACAGGTAGCTCGGGTCTGGCTGTTTTCTCCAATTAATCTTTTGCGTTTTTAGAAAGGCTTCGGTATTCTGTGAAACAATATTCATTAGCTGAGGGAAAACCCCAAAGAACGACGTGAAGATCGTCCGTGGCGCATTTTTTGACAGGTTAATAATTTTGATTCTTGGGTCTTGGCATCGGGCAATAAACTTCTTTGAGATCATTACGTAACCATTTAAAAAGTTAATTTTTTCCTCCGCTTCAAGCTGCCTCAAAGCTTCATTGTAACTGCCAAGGGATTCGGTTTCATTTGATGTGAGTCCATTCACTAAGTCTGAGAGGGCATAGGCAAGCAAAGGGAAAACTCGGATACGATTCAAAAGCACCTCGTACATGAAGTATTGCGGCTTAATTTGAATTCGATGAGCAAGCTCTGGGAAACTTAACGTCAAATTCTCAAGTAATTCAAGAATCAAACGTTTCTTCAACGTTACCTCTTTTTCATGCAAGTAATCGTTGCCGTAAAGGGCTGAGTGAGGAAAAACAAGTTTACTTGCAATGGCTTCTCCTAGAAAGCCTCTTTCGATGTCTCGTTCGAAAATCCACTGGTCAACAGCAAAAACAAAAACGGTTCTTTCATTTACTGTTTTTAGGTAACTCATTACTCTAGGTTGAAAATCATGGATTACAAGCATTATATCTATTAATGTTTTCTCGTTAGCTGTTCTCATTGAATATTTGTCAACATGAGCTATAGCGGTGATGTTTGCGGAGCCAGCGACATGTCTACAAAACTCGAAGATTTGATTATTCAATTCGCTGTTTGCGCTGCTGCTAATTTGTTTCAATTGGTCACCTATAGTTTGACCAATATAGAATTAGCATGTTGATATATTTAAAACACATTTGTTAACAAAATGAAAAAGTAACTTTTTAACTGAACACTACAACCCAGCTTAAAGGCTACTTTCTGCCGGAAAGCGCATTAAGTTTTTTGATTTAGCGCATTTCAAATGCTAAGCGGTTAGTTGGGTCGCTTCTTCCTTTCTTGGCCATCATGCTTACTGTCGACTGGGTTGGTGATTCAACGGTCATTCCTGCGTTTGTTTGGATTGATATTTTTCGGCATATCAGGTTTAGGGATTCTTCAGTGAAGTTCAGCATGCTTTGTCCATTGCTTGTTAGGCTGTAAATTTTTCTCGGTCTTTCGTTGCTCATGTTCCATTCGCTTTTTACATAGCCTTTCTTTTCAAGTGTGCCTAGCAATGGGTAGATGGTGCTTGGGCCGAAGTATACGCCGAAGTTTTTGCGGATTTTGGTTATTATTTGGTATCCGTGCATTGGTTGGGCGTTTAGGAATTGTAGTATTATTAGGTCTAGTAAGCCTTTCATTAGTTTGGTTGAAACTTCTTTTTGTGAGTTTATTGCTCTTAACATTTTTTTTATTCCTTCTTTGTGTATTTTTGTTGTACAGTTTTTCTGTTCTACTTGTATACAATATGTCCTCTTTCGGACATATCTTGAGTATTCACTTACCATATACCCTGATATAAAGCTTCATACATAACCAAAGCATACAAAAACATAACACCGCAATACAACTCAACACAAAATTAACATAAGCTAATAAATCAAAACATCAACAATTCACAAACAACAACCAACAGGAAAAAAACCATGTCTGAAACCTACAAAAAAGAAATTGTACAACACATAATCAGAAACCTACTAGACATCCAACTATTACGAATAGTGCAAGTCCAACCAACATGGGGATACAAAATCAAAAAACAAGTAGAAGCAGATTTTAACGTAAAACTAAGACATGGCGCACTCTACCCCGCGCTAAACTCTCTTGAACAAAAAGGTTTCCTTGAAAGTAAAAAACAAAAAAAAGACGGACGAGCAAGGAAAGTGTACACTATAACAGAAAATGGCAAAGCTTACCTGCAAACCTACTACAGCGTACTGCAGGGCCAACTTGAGAGCGAAACATAAAAACCAATTAAGCCCAAATTCCTCTTTTAACTTTCATTAGCTAATCCTCCAAAATATTGAATTTTGATACATACTTTAACATAGCCAATGAACAAGCATGAAAAAGCTTTTATTCTAAGTAAGATGACAAAAAATTAGGGGAAAAAACGAGTGACTCTTGATTCAAGCAAAGCCTTAGGCGGCATAGGCGCAATACTGCTATTCATCGGTGCTATAACATTTTTTGTTGAGCCATTCTTGGCAATACTGGGGCTTATAGGCATAATACTTGTTCTGGTCGCATTGCACGATTTAGCTAACAATTACAAAGAAGGCGGCATATTCAAGAATGCACTTTTCAGTTTCATAGCGGGAATAGTGGGATTAGTAGTCACTGGAATAACAGTCGTTTACCTGTTTTTTTACACAACAATCCTAACGGATTTCCTTCACGTTATCTATCCAACGTGGAATGGCGACTTATCAACGCTTACAGGGTTAACACCGGACACTTCAAACATTACTACAAGTAACTCCGCACCTCTCTTAGAAGCATTCTTTTTAGCACTAGCGGTCCTGTGGATTTTTAGCATAATCACAGCTTTCTTCGCTAGACGATCACTAAAAGTGCTATCTGCAAAAGCGAGTGTAGGCTTATTCTCAACTGCAGCTCTACTGCTCCTCATAGGCGGATTTCTAACAATAGTTTTCATAGGCTTCATTCTAATGTTGATCGCTGTACTGTTGATTGCGATTGCCTTTTTCCAGATAAAACCGCAGCCAGAACAACCTGTAGCAACAGTGGTTCCTTCACCATCAATGCCGACTCCGGTCTAAAAGCCAACAAACATTTCCATTTTTTTATTTCTATTTTTAAAGCAAAGCGTTTATTTCATTCGGGATGATAGGTAATTTTGGGGGATGATGTCGCCGTCCCAGTCTGATCGGGAAAGATGAAGAATTCGAGATTTAGACAGACCCCAAATAATTTTAAAAATTCAGAAGCCATTAGAAAACAGTTTAACCTAGATTTTAAAAAATCGCTTTTTTGATGTTTCAAACGGCGTTTTTTATATCGTCAGGGTGGCTTTTTTATGCTATGCGTATGTATACTATAAACCCCTTTAAACACGGTATAAACACATTTACGGAATGCATGGACAATAAGTGTTAATTTATAAGACAAATCATAGGATGTGGTATTAGAGGGAAAGCGATGAGTTGGGAAGAGGTAAGCTCAATTTCGACGGCGCTCTCAGCACCTTTTGTTGTGATTTCTGTTTTACTTGTTTTCTACCAACTTCGTGAGATGAAAAAAACTAATCAGGTAGGAGCGTTTTCGTTTATAGTCAACCTTCTACAAGACGAAAAAGCTCGCAAAGCTCGGGGAGCATTAATGAAAATATCCGAAAAGGACTTTTCCAAATGGACATCAGACGAAGTGAAAAATGCGGAGATTGCCTGTAGCAGATACGATACAGTTGGGATAATGCTCAAGCAGGCAGGCATAGACTTTGGCATGGTTACTGACCAGTGGCGAGATTCTATTATGAAGAGCTGGGAAAATGCCAAGCCAATGCTGGATAGCTACAGAAAGAGTAGGGGAAATGATTTCTGGGACGAATTTGACTTGCTTTATAAAAAAGCCAAAAATACTAGACATCTCTAACTGAAGATTTCTCGAAATTGTTTTTTTGTGTGATATGTGATATACGTGGTGATAGCTACGTGTGCGAGATATTGCTACGTGCGGGAAGGAGAGAGAAAGAGACCGAGTGAGTGAGAATTAAAACGGAAGAATAAAAGTAAGTTTGGGTTTGGGCTTAAAATTTAAGTACTTATAACCTAAGAAAGATTGACTGGTATGAACCGAGAGAATTGATTAGGATTATAAGAGGTGAATTATGTGTATTCGTCTGAAGGGCAAATCATTGGATTAATGAAATACAAGAGAAAAGTGCAAGCCATAGAGAACATTTTGCCAAAGCTGTGTCCGAATTGTAGAAAACTTGTTGAAGATGCATTAAGTCACAAGTAGAATTAAGCCAATTCTGGAAGACCTAAAAATTCTTAAAACAATTCTGACTAATGCCTTAGTATGAAGACGTTCTAATGTGCGATGAAAAAGATAGTCTGAGCAAGAAGCTGACAGAGAAACATCTGGAACTTGAAGAGAAAATGGAGACTTTAGATGAAAGTTTGAAAATATGGACAGATGCTATAACGGAATTATCTGAAATTGAAGATGCATTCAAGACGAATGAAAAAACAGAAATGAAGGGAAAAACGATTTTAGATGTTGGAACGGATTCTGTCAAACTTCTGTATATTGCTCTCAAATATGGACCAAATAAAATCATAGGAATAAACGAGTGTGATTTTCGCCCTTTTGAGTTGGAACTTGAGTCGCGGTCGAAATTTCTCACGGACACATCGATTAGACTTTATACTTGTAGCTTGTTTGACGATGTAGCCCTTAATAGAATTCGAGAAAAAGAAGGGATAAGCGGAAAATTCACCTTTGTTTTAGTAAGCAAAACATTGCACCATCTTAGGACAGATAAGTGTGTTGAAGAACACGAATGCCAAGAAGATGAGGAATGCTGTAAGTATGGGCTTAACGAAGAGTATGTTTTTGCGAAATTGCTCTCCTTAGGTGAAAGAGTGATAATTTACGAGCCTATAAAAACAGATGAGGATGTGGACAAGATACGAGGAAGAGGCGACAACTTCACAAAAAAAGAATTGTTACAAGTCTTCAAGTATCTCTTAGAGAGACAAAAATACAAAGTCAAGTTAATTCGACCACAAATGTTCGACGTTGATGAAACAACGTTCGATAAAGTTGAGCCGATTCTAAGGCAAGTTGATTGCATTTGCTTCTATGTGGAAAAAATTAATTGCGAAAAGCGCGTTGAAGGAGGATGATAAGCTCTGCTTGAGAGGTTTCGCATTGCTTTCCAAGCTAAGAAAGACTATGGGGCGTTGTTGGTTATTATTTGAAAATAGCATTTTGAACAGTAATGCTTTTCGTCGATTTCGTAAAGCATAGTTGATACAATGCCAATCGGTTGATTGCTGCCCATTTTTGCTTGATGAAAGCCAAATTTTCCTGAAAATCGTGTTCCTAAAATAAAAAAATACACATGCGCTTTGGCAAATGCTTGTTTTGTTTTCAAATTTTCACGGTTAATGTTTTTAGTTGTGATCTTCGGTGAAAACGTGTTAAGCGGAGTTGTTGGGGTAGAGAAACGTGCGAATCTTTCGGGCAAAAAAGTGCATAAATACATTCTATAGTGGGCGAATGTATTCGAAAAATTTGCTCTCCTCCAACACTTTTATGCTAATCCAATTATATTATACAGTGGTGGCTCTTCATGAACGTGAAGGAAGCCTTATCTAAGCTGCAAAGTTACTCGAAGGAGCTTGGCTTCGACTTGACTAAAGCCGAGGATAGGTTCAAATGGTTCTTGGCTTCGATACTTTTTGCCAAAAGAATCTCAGCTGAAACTGCTAAAGAGACTTACCTTTATTTTGAACAGGAGGATCTGACAAGCCCGGACGCCATATTGGAAGCTGGGTGGGACCGCTTGGTGGAAGTTCTTGACTCTGGGGGTTACACTAGATACGATTTCTCCACAGCCACAAACCTTCTGGGAATCGCAAAAATGCTGAAAGAAAAGTACGGCGACCTCGAACGACTTCATGCAGAATCTAGCAGTCCCACAGACTTGGAAAGGCGCCTGCAAGAGTTCAAAGGTGTTGGTCCTGTAGGTGTAAACATATTCCTAAGAGAACTGCGGGGAATCTGGGAAAAAGCAAAACCCGAGCCTTCTCCCTTAGCAGTTGCAACGGCACAGAAAATTGGACTAAACCCAGAAGACGCGGAACGCTATGAATCTCAACTCGTTCGATTAAACCTTGAGTACTGCAAGAAACGCCGAAGCTCAGAATGCCCACTCAAAGACAACTGCCCGGATAAGGTAGGCACTAAAAGCACTAATAGAATTTAGCACTAATGAAGTTTCATTTATTATGTACTGATTTTGGAAAAGTCTTATTAGGTCACAGAATTTCACTCTAGACGAAATGAAATTCAAGCAATTGACAGTTCTGCTTATTCTTCTGCTGATTTTACCACTTTGCCTAAACTGCGGTTTGCCCACCAAAGCGGTCACTGCACAGACTTCGCCAAGCCTATACGTAGGCGTTGATGTCGCCTTCGAAAGCATAGCTGCGACTGAACAATTAATCGATAATATTAGTTCTTACACAAATTTTTTTGTAATCGGGTGTTATGGAGGCTATAATGAAACAAGACTCACCATTATCAGCCAGTACGTCTATAACAAGGGCTTGACCTTCATAGTTTACACTGATGACCCAAGATATCCCTCAAAACAATGGCTTGCAGATGCCCAAAACAATTATGGTAACCATTTCTTGGGAATTTATTTCTATGACGAACCAGGCGGAAAGCAACTTGACCAGTCGACACCTTACCCAGTCGTCCCAGAGACGGCTGTCACAGAGGCGGCTAACTATAGCTTCAGTGATGCGGCGAACCAGTACGTTAGTACCTTAAATTGGTGGCTACGCAGTGGACCATTTGCAATAACCAAAAATTTTCCTTCTCAAGCAAACTATCAATTGTTCACCTCAGACTATTCACTCTACTGGTATGATTATGAAGCCGGGTACGATACGATTTTTGCAGAGTTTGCCTTAAGTTACAACCGAACGCTGAACATTGATCTCTGCAGAGGCGCAGCCACAGTTCAGAACAAGGATTGGGGCATCATGATAACTAATGCCTACACTCAACCGCCCTACATGGAGTCAGGACCAAATCTTTACAACGACATGTTGCTAGCATATGAAAACGGCGCAAAATACATCATAGTATTTGACAGCGACCTAAACTGGACACAAAACGTCTTGGACCCAACACAACAGCAAGCCATGCAACAGTTCTGGCAGTACACACAAGCCCACCCCAGAACAATCAGTCCAGTAAGCGACAGATCCGCGTATGTTCTTCCTGAAGATTATGCTTACGGTTTTCGTTCACCGACGCAAGACACAATCTGGGGACTATGGATCATACCACAAAATGATTCGCTTCTCCTTGACCTCAGCATGAGTATTTCCACACTCTTTCAAATGTACGGCAGCAATTTAGACATAGTTTATCCAGATGGACCACGAACTATAGAGTCTGTCGGATACCACAACGTAATCTACTGGAACGATACAAGGCTTATACCTAATTTGCCGCCCATACAATCTCCAAGCCCTATTCTTAGATCTTCCACATCGCCCACAGAGCAGCCTACGTCGACCGCTGGCCCTCAACAAGGCGCTTCCTTTCAAGTTTACCTTTATGCGATTGCAACGAGCATTCTAGTTACTGTTGCGGTTGCTACCGCAGTTTTAGAGGCTCGAAGAAGACGCTGAGAATCTGCATATTTTTAAGCGCAGACAGATGTTTTCAGATAAGTAATGTAAATAGGGCACATCTCTAAAATTAATCTTGGAAAATGCCCAGTGAGCTGAGAGCGTATGAGCAGGAAAACAATTTACTTCCAGCATAGCTTTCTATTCTTCGCATTCCTACTGGTCTTATTGTTTGTTGTTGTTGCGCTAGTTTTTTTGGGAGCCATAAGCATTGCCTTCGCAGATGTCGGCTTCACTCCTGTTATTATCATGCTGATTTTGGTCGGAACCTTGATTGGAAGTTTCATCAACATTCCATTGCTGAAACTGAGAAGCGTCATGCCTGTTGTACATGAGGATTATGTCAGCTGGTTCGGCATGACCTATCGAATTCCCCATGTGGAGTACGGAGAAGCCATCACAGTGGTCGCAGTTAACGTTGGAGGCGCCCTGATACCAACCGCTGTGAGCATTTACCTGCTCAGCAAATCCCCGCTCTCAACGATTTTTCTCAGCTTCATAGGCATCTTAGCCGTTGCACTGGTAACCCACGCCGTAGCCAGACCAGTCAAAGGCGTAGGAATAGCCACCCCAGCGTTCATCCCTCCAATAGCTGCAGCAGTAGCTGCAATCATCCTTTTGCCATCGCAACCGCGAACAATCGCATACGTCGCGGGCACACTTGGAACGCTCATAGGCGCTGACCTGTTAAACCTTCGGAAGATTCCCAAGCTCGGCGCGCCAGTTGCCAGCATAGGCGGAGCAGGCACCTTCGACGGCGTATTCTTAAGCGGCATAATCGCCGTACTCCTCGCTGGACTGTAAAATAAAAATAAGGATTTTTTAACGGGAAACTTGAAAACTTTAGCTGAAATTCATAAGTAATAAAAACTTACCTTCCAAATTTCTATCTGCGTCAAGCTTAACCAAGGACGATAATCAGAATAACTAATAGTTGAGGAATAACATATGGGCAACGGGGCGTTTGGCGGATATCTCTCGTTATTTGGCTTTGTTCTTTTAGTAATAGGTATCATTGTAGCTTATTCATCAGTGGGCATGGTTCAGCAGAATTCTTTTAGTTCAGATTATTCAACACTCTCAGATGCGTCTTTAATACTATTTATAGGCGCTATGGTTGGAGTAGTTGGAGCAGTGCTCTTATTAATTGGGTTTCTTTCACCAAAACGTGAACTGAGACACCCATACTATTAGCGTATGAGCGCGGTTTCTTCTTTTTTTGTTGACTCAGTGTTGTTATTAGTTGCTGAGTTTGGATCTTTATTCTGAGTTATCAAAGTTTATTTTGCTAGTTATAGATGAGTAATCAGGTGCAAGGTTGGTAACTTCAAAGGGCAAACGCAGTAAAGCAATGATAATTATGCTTCTTCCAGCACTTATCGTCATATTTATTATTGGATGGTTCATGTACTGGATGGGCGACCAAAAAAGAAGTGACAAAATGTTCGGATTATGAAACATCCAGAACATAGTGCTATACGCGCAACTCATTTACTTTGAAACTGAAGAATTTCACTCAACAACTGCCACAAAAGTCCCAGATGTTCAGAAACTTGTTGAAGCAGGCTTCGAGTACGTCTGCGACTTCAACGAGATTATTGAGGAAACGGCTGTGACGCAATCAGGAAAAACTTGCACACGGGGTTAAGGTTGAATTTATAAATGTAAGCATCGCATTTTAGAGCATCGAGGGAGGGGAGGTTGAGGGGTACACACGAAGTTAGCGGTTTCGTTAAGTTGATGAGGCCGATAAATTGTGTAATGATGAGTTTCGCTGTTCTAGTAGGTGCAGTTTTGGCGAATCCGAGTTTCTCAAACTTTTCTTGGCTAAACATTCTGTTTGGAGCGTTAACTGGTTTCACTTTGACAGCGGCTGCCATGGCTGTGAATGACTACTACGACCGCCACATTGACGCGATAAATGAGCCCACACGCCCGATTCCCAGCGGCGCAGTAACTGTAAAAGGCGCGTTGATTTTCACCGGTGTCCTTTCTGTGGTGGGTTTTGTTTTCGCTTACCTCACAAGTATTGTTTGTCTCGTGGTTGCTGTGATTGCCTGGGCGGCTATGCTAACTTATACGACTGTGGGAAAGCGAAGCGGACTGCCAGGCAACTTCTTGGTTAGTGCATGTGTGGCTACGCCTTTTCTGTACGGAAATTTGACCGCAGTTAATGCGGTTCGGCTTAACGTGCTACTTTTTGCTTCCATGGCGTTCCTTTCGAACACGGGCAGAGAAATCACGAAGGGCATTGTGGACGTTAAAGGGGATAGCGCCGAGAATGTTAAGACTCTTGCGGTGCGTTTCGGCGAGTTGAAGGCTGCTGCGGCGGCAGCGGCGTTTTACGGTTTTGCAATTTGTCTTTCTCCGCTTCCTCTGGTTTTGGGTTTGGTTTCTTTTTGGTTTGTTCCTTTTGTGTTAGTTACTGATTTTGGTTTGGTCGGGTGTTCAGTGTTATTGGTCAAGAATCCTTCACGTGAGAACGCTCGCCGAATCAAGAAACTTATTCTAATCCTTTTCATCATGGGTTTGCTCGCGTACATTTTCGGCATGTTTAGGTGAGCATTCATGCTTGACGCTGAAGCTTGGGCAAATTTGGCTCTACTTGGCTCCTGCTATGGGTATATTCTAATTGTGATTTTTGTCACTGGAAAAATCGGGCGTGGTTTGTCTCGGAATTCTTCTCGTAAGTTCCTGCACATTATGATCGGGAATTTGCCTTTTCTTATTCCGTTTTTCTCATACAACACCTTTCCGCTGAACTTTCCTTTCTTCGTTGCAGCGCCATTTGTTTTTGTAACTTTTCTGGTTTCGCCTTACTCTCCGGTAAAGAGTCTTAGCAGGAAAATTCCGGAGTTAACTGAGGTGACCAAAGGAGGTCATCAGTTGGGTTTGGTGTTTTACGCTATCTCTTACACCGTTTTGGCTTGGTTTTTTTCGGCGAAGCCTTACGTTATTGCTGCGGGGATTTTGCCTATGGCTTATGGTGATGCGGCGGCTTCTTTGGTTGGTGAAAAGTTTGGAAAGCGGCATTTCAGGATTCTCGCCAAAAAAAGCGTTGAGGGTTCAATTGCAATGTTTGCCGTTAGTTTTGTAAGTTTTGAGGTTAGTCTACTATTTTTTTCAGCTTTCTATCCTCTTTCGCTTTTCAGTTCAGTCATAACTGCTTTGGCGGTGGCTGCCGTGGCCACGGTTGCTGAAGCACTTACACCGCGGGGCTTCGATAACATAACTGTTCCTTTCCTCAGCGCTTTGCTGTTTCTTCTTCTAAAGGGATGGGCTTAATTTGACTTTCATCATAATTGATGGATTAGACGGTTCTGGGAAAAGCACCCAAGCGCAGTTTATTTTGAAGTTTCTGGAAAAAGGAGGAAAAACCGTATGTTTGCGTGTTCATCCGGAAAAGGACAATTTCTTCGGAGTTAAAGCGCGTCAGTTTCTGTATTCAAGTGGCAAGAGTGCACATTTCGCCGCTGCATTATTCTACATGATTGATGTCATACGTTCAATTCTGCTTTATTCGTGGCGAAAGGCCGATTATATAATTTTCGTGAGGTACCTGATGGGTACGGCTTATTTGCCTGCGCCTCTACATAAAATCGCTTACCATTTTTTTGCCTTTGTCGTACCCCAGTCGGAAATAATGATTTTTTTAGACGTTAATCCAGAGGAGGCAGTGTCTCGAATTGCAAAGTCTCGTGGTGAGAGAGAAATGTTTGAGGACTTTAACGCGTTGAGTGAGGTTAGAGCCAAAGCACTTTCGCTAGCTTTTTCGGGAAAATGGATTATCGTAAATTCAAACAAACCTGCGATAGAAGTAGCAGCGGCTATAAAGAAAATAATTAGTTGATTACCTAGTGCGCTAGCTTATAGCCGAAGTAAAGGACTTTTTGCATATTTAGCAAATGCTTGGGAACAAAAGCAGACTAAACACCCATATTTACAGTCAATATTGTAGACTTTGAACTAGACTATTATAATTCAGTTAAAGCCTACACATTTCAAGTCCAAAAAATCTTCGAAGCAGGCTATGAGTACGTTTGCGAAATGGAAACAATTAAGCTATTTAGAAAACGTAAATACCTTAAAACAACCCTCTTCCAGAAGCTGGGAATTCATCCAAATGCAGGGGATGTATGTCAAAAAGCTGGGGATAGGAATTGAACCCAGAACAACTTCTCGCCAGGGACGCACTTGCTGAAGGTGCAACCACGCCTAAGAATCAAGCAGACTTTGAAAACCGCCAGCTCACCATTCTAAGCGAACAGTTAAAACAGCTAATCCGCCAAGAGGCGGCGGTATTATTGAGGAAGTTTGGCGCCGCCGAAAGGATTCGAACCTTTGACCGACTGGTTAACAGCCAGCCGCTCTACCGGGCTGAGCCACGGCGGCAAAGCATAATGCTTATGCCACTTTGGAGTTTCAATATAGTATTTAAGTTTTAGTCTTCTCGAAAACCAGTTATTCTATCTGCCGCACTTTGGACTTTGCTATTGCCGCGAAGCCCTTGTAGAACTCTTTCATTATGCGTTGGTACCATTTGCCTGAGAATGCCCAGTCAAGCAGATTGTCAACCCAGTAAAAGTCATGTTCAGCACATTGAATCAAAAGTTGTTTGTGCAATTCACTTAGCTTAGTATCTGTAAACCAATCTTCACTTTTCAATTTGCCCAACGGAACAAAGAATAATGGAACAATGAGGCTTCGCATTTCCTTAAGGTCATCAACTAACTCCATTGTTTTAATGATGTCTGATTCTTGCTCTTCAGGTAGCCCAAGAATCAACGTGCAGGCGGGAACGAGCTTGTTGTCATGCATTAAACCCATGCCATTGCAGACAACATCATGCCAATCTTCAGCTTTAAACGGGTGAGCTTTCGCAGGCATAATCTTCTTTGCTATTTCTGGAGAACCAGTTTCTATACCTACTTCTGCGCCCCACCAAGCTTGATTTTGAAGGATAAGCTCAGATAATTTCGAGATAAGCTTGGGTTTTGATGCTACTGCAGCCAAGGAACAATGGCTCCAACTTATGCTTTGACACCTTTTCGTTACTAATTCATGCAGTTGCACGAGTTTCTCGTCGTTGGGCGTTGTATTTTTTGAGCCGTAAAGCATGACATCTTCGGCGTGAAGACATGCACTAGTTACTTTGCCTGAATCAAGATTAACGCTTAATTCACGATCAATCTTTTCAATCGGATACCATCGCAGAGGCCTTAAGGTAACATTGCAGAATTGGCAACCTCTGCAGCAGCCTCTGCCAATCTCAATCAAACCGTTAATTGAAGGCTTAACAATGTCAGGGATTTCTTCTAAACTGGGTGCTTCATCAATTCCAACTTCATAATGGCTTTGGATTTCTTCTCCGCTAATTGCTGCCCTGAAAATTTTTCCAATCACATTTTCTGCTTCTCCTTCAATGACACAGTCAATACCTAAAGCCTTAACGGCTTTTTCTCGGTAACGAAACTGCCATGCGCCAGGTCCACCAACAATAACCTTTAACCCATTTTGTTTCGCTTTTTTAACGGTTTGGCTTTTTAGCAAAGCTTGAAAGTGCTTTGCAAGGTAGGGTTCCTTCTTGAAAATAGAAGCAAGAGTTGAAGAAGCTGGACCAAGCCCAAACGGATCCATAGTGTAAACGCCAAGAACTTTTGCGTCATTAAGATAACTACGTAAATGGTTTGGACTTACTGTCTCAACTTTAAAGCCTTCTTTTAAAAGTTGAGCTTCAGTTTTTCTTAAGCCGTAAGGTGCAGTCCAAGGACGACCATTTCTTGTTTTTAATGGTGGAAAGAAAAGGTAGCTATAGAGCCATTCTGGAATAAAGTTTGGAGGCGCACACGTACCAAACCCGAGGAACTCGTTATGGTGATAATTACTCATTAAGGTTCTGTCAGCAGTTAAAAGTACCTCTGCCATGGCCCCGCCCCTTCACACCTTCATTTAAAATCATCTAAAGGTGCTATTCCTAGAAAGTGCGAGGCAGATATAACTTTATTGCTCGCTTGGTTAACATACTTTCAAACACTTTTTAGTTAACTAACCTGATTTAACAATATTATAAGGATAAGTTTTGTCAACTTCAAAAAGCGCAACTTTTACATTAAAGTATGAAATTAATACTTTCTCTAGAAAAATGTATATCTGGCTTAAGTGGCGATTTCTCCCGCGCGCTTACCTTCCCTTTTTCTTTTTTGTCTACAGCAGCCAGGAGGATTCTTATTGAAGCAGAAGGAAATTGAGGCGGCAGTAGTTTGCATGCGGATTTTCCTTGCTGAGTTGACGAGGCACTCTGCTTGATTAGAAAAGCAGAAGACTTAGGCTATGGATTGACAAGAACGTATATTTTTAATTCATAAGTGATTAATAATGAAACATATCTCTTCTCAGGTTAATGGCATCAAAATGAGTGAAATGACTGCAAGTTTATTCCTTGCTGAAGTTTCCTTGAACGAAAAACCCATGTCGAAGATCAGAATTCTCCATGTTGACGATGACCCTTGCATTCTAGAGGTTTCAAAACAGATTCTGGAAGTTGAAAACAATTTCGAGGTTGACACCGCATTATCCGTTGAAGAAGCCTTCAAGAGAATGGAAAAGCAGTCTTTTGACGTGGTAGTCTCGGATTATGTAATGCCCCAGAAAAATGGCTTGCAGTTCTTACAGGAACTCCGCGAAAAACGCAACCTCATTCCTTTTATCATGTTCACTGGAAAAAGCAGAGAAGAAGTAGCTGTCAAGGCATTAAACCTTGGAGCAGACGGATATTATAACAAGCAAGGCTCACCAGAAACCGTCTTCGGAGAACTCTCACACGGCATACACCTAGCCGCGGAAAGAATGAAAGCAAAATCGGCGTTAGAGGAGAGCGAAAAACGCTATCGCACTCTTATGGAGCAAGCAGCAGAAGCAATTTTCGTCCACGACACAAAAGGTCAAGTGGTAGATGTAAACCAGCATGCGTGCAAAAGCCTCGGATACACTAGAGAAGAACTGCTCTCAATGAATCTCGCAGACATCGACGCCGAAGCAACAGAAAACAAGAAAGGCGGTTTGTTTTGGCCCAAGGCACTTGCAGGGCAATCTGTTACTTTTGAGAGTACCCACAAACGCAAGGACGGAAGTACCTTCCCTGTCGAGGTAACTCTAGGATCCACAACTTTGAACAAAGAGATAGCAGTAATTGGGCTAGTGAGAGATATCACCGAACGCAAGAAAATGGAGGAAAGTCTGGAAAAAGAGCGGCAGGAACTGGACTGCATTGTCGATTCTTCGCCAATCATTATTTTCTATAAAGATAAAGAAGGGAAATTCCTGCGTGTCAATAAGTCGTTCGCTGAAGCGCTTCAAATGCCTCAGGAAGAATTCGTGGGAAAAACAGTTTTTGATTTTTACTCAGCCGAGATTGCGCAAAGCATGGCAAACGACGACTTAGAGGTGTTGAAATCAGGATGCCCTAAACTTGGCATAATAGAACAGTACGAATCTGCAAGCGGATTGAGATGGGTGCAAACAGATAAAGTTCCGATTCTTGACGAAAACGGCGTTCCAAACGGCATTATTGGCTTCGCACAAGACATTACTGAACGCAAGAAAATGGAAGATGCTCTTAGGCAGGACCAAGACATGCTTGAAGCAATTACGGAGAACCTTGGCGCGGGCTTTGTAACAATAAGCAAAGACTATCGCGTGCTGTACGCGAACAGATTCGTAAAAAACAATGTGGGCGACGCAGAGGGAAAACACTGTTATGCAACACTTAACACTTTGGATCACATTTGCCCGGATTGCGGAGTAAAAAAAGTCTTCGAAGATGGAGTTGCTAAAGATTCTCACGAATATTCTCAAATGGGCATTGATGGCAAGCCGTATTATGTTGAACTTATTGCCACGCCACTTAAGGATAAAGATGGAAACGTCACGGCCGCTTTAGAATTTGTTGTAGATATAGCTGAAAAGAAACGTATGCAGCAAACATTGCAGGCTAACGAGGCGAAGTTTAGAGCTATTAGTGATTCTGCGATTGATGCCATATTTATGTTTAATGAAGAAGACAGAATTACCTATTGGAATCCTGCTGCTGAACGAATTTTTGGTTACACAGAAAAAGAAATAGTCGGCGAAAAAGTGGGCGCTACAATCGTGCCTCCTCGCTTTCACAAGGATCACCTTAAACTTACTTCAGAACCTGGCAAAGTCGAAAACATGAAGAAAAATGCGGGTGAAATTCTGGAATTTCCTGCCTTTAGAAAAGATGGAACGGAATTTTCAATGGAGCTTTCTATGGCACCGTTGCAGCTAGAAGGCAAACGATACTTCGTAGCAATAGCCAGAGACGTCACCTACCGCAAGAAAGCTGAAGAAGAACGAGAATCAAGCGAAAACTACCTCAAAGCAATATTCAAATCAGTTTTAACAGGAATTATTATCATAAACGCTGAAACTCACGAAATCGTTGATGTCAACCCACAAGCCTTGGAAACATTGGGCACTTCCAAAGAGCAGACTGTTGGAAAAATCTGCCACAAATTCGTTTGCCCCGCTGAAAAAGGAAAATGCCCAATCAGCGACCTCGGACAAGTCGTGGACAAATCCGAACGCACCTTACTATCACTCGACGGCGAAAAGATCCCAATTCTGAAAACTGTCGTTGAGATGAGTTGGAAGGGCCAAAAGTACTTGGTGGAGAGCTTCATTAACATCACTGATCGCAAAAAAGCCGAAGAAGCCTTGAACCAGGTGATGGATCAGTTGGTGTTGGTTAATGAAAAAGTGGAGGTTGTGGGCAGCTTGACTAGGCATGATGTTCGAAACAAACTTTCAGCGATGACTGGATATGCGTATTTGCTTAAGAAGAAACATGCGGACCAAGCCGACATTCTTGATGGGGTTAGCAAGATGGAGCAGGCTGTTAAGGATATTGTAGCAATTTTTGACTTCGCCAAGATGTATGAACAGTTGGGAGTTGAAGAGTTAACATACATCAACGCCGAGAAAGCGCTAAACGAGGCAATAGCGCTTTTTTCAGGTTTATCCAGTTTAGAATTTATCAATGATTGCCATGGACTAAGCTTGATGGCGGACTCGCTATTGACGCAATTATTCTACAACTTGATTGATAATTCGTTGAAACATGGCAAAAAGGTCACAAAGATACGAGTACATTATGAGAAAGCGGATCAAGATAAGCTGATTGTGGTTTATGAGGATGATGGCGTGGGGATTTCGGCTGAGAACAAGTCAAAACTCTTCAAGGAGGGCTTCAGCACCAGCGGCACATCTGGGCACGGCTTATTTCTATTGCGGAAAATGATGGGCGTCTATGGCTGGTCGATTCAGGAGAATGGTGAACCTGGCAAAGGAGCAAAATTCACAATGACAATTCCACGGATTAACCAAAACGGAAAAGAGAACTTTCAAATTGCCTAATAAAATGACTCCTGTACACGGCGCAGTTACGCTTTTCTTAAACATTAGTTTCTTTAATGTCTAGACTGCGTTTGGTTTCTTCATTCAGACTGCTCTTTCTCTTTGTTTACAGATATGACCGTAGAGGAAGCTTGCAAGCTAATTGAAGTTGGCTTTGAATACGTAACTGAAGTAGAAGGCGTAAAACTATTTAGGAAGCGAAAGTAAAAATGAGAACAAAAATACCTACATATGTAAAAAACTTCGTAGAAAAATGTATATCAAGGTATTCGACAATTAGATGAAGTAACATTTCACGGGAGAAGAGGATTGTTTGAAAAACATGGTAGAGTTTAGATGGCATGGTAGAGGCGGTCAAGGAGCGTGGACCGCGAGTGAATTGCTTGCAAGAACAGCCCTTGATGAAGGCAAGTACATTCAATCATTCCCTGAATTTGGACCAGAACGAATGGGTGCGCCTGTGACTGCTTTTACAAGAATAAGTACTGAACCAATAAGGTTACATTGCGCAATTTACGACCCTGATGTTGTTGTTGTTTTAGATAGCACTCTGCTGAAAACGGTTCCAGTTACAGCTGGATTAAACCGCGATGAAGATGTATTAATTATTAATTCTACCGAGGAACCAGTTGCTTTGAAAGAAAACCTTAGGGTGACAAAAGGCAAAGTTTGGACGGTTCCAGCAACCGAAATTGCCCTGAAAATTTTGGGGGCACCAATAACCAGCACAGCGATGCTGGGCGGTGTTGCTAAGGCAACTGGAATAGTCACCTTAGAAGGCATCGAGAAAACGTTGAAGGGACGTTTCAGACCAGAGTTAGCGGAGAAAAACTTCATGGTTATCAAGGAAGCGTATAAGGAGGCAAAAACGATTTGAGTGAAGAAAAAAGTTGGAAAGAAATCTCTATTGCTGCAGTATGCCCAAAGTCTAGCATCGGATTCATGACAGGTGACTGGAAAACTTACATGCCAGTGCGTGACTTAGAGAAATGCACGTTATGCTTAACATGCGTAATGTTTTGCCCTGAAGGAGCAATAAAGTGGCATCCAGACATGGGCAAAATCGAGTTTGACTTCAGCTTCTGCAAAGGCTGCGGAATATGTGCTAATGAGTGCCCAACTAAAGCAATAACAATGAAAATAGAAGAGGAGTAAAAAACATGAAACCACAACCTAAGCAGGAAACCATGGCTTTAAACGGAGATGAAGCAGTTGCCTACGCAGTTAAACAGTGCGATGTTGACGTAGTTGCTGCTTACCCAATTACACCTCAAACAATCATAGTTGAAAAATTCAGCGAATACGTCGCTAACGGAGAAGTTCAAACCGAGTTTGTCTGCACTGAATCAGAACACAGCGCCCTAACCGCTTGCCTAGCAGCGTCTGTAACAGGTGCACGAACGTTTACTGCTAGCGCTTCGGCAGGTTTAGCGTTGATGCATGAGATGCTTTTCGTTACTTCTGGTTCTAGAGCGCCAGTTGTGATGGCTATTGCTAACCGTGCTTTGTCTTCGCCGCTTAACATTCATGGTGACCAATCGGACAGCATGGCTGAGCGAGACAGTGGATGGATTCAGATTTACGTTGAGAACGCTCAGGAAGCATACGACTCCATTATTCAAGCGTTCAAAATTGCCGAGGATGTTGACGTGTCTTTGCCGATTATCGTCGGCTTAGACGGGTTCACGTTAAGCCACTCACTGGAGAACGTCGATGTACTACTGGAAGACACTGTAAAACAATTTATTGGAGACAGACAACTGCCGAAAGTGCTTACACATGAAGGCAAAACAGTACCGTTCAAGCTTGACCCAGAGAATCCGATGACTATGGGACCAATTGCTTTTCAAAACTACTATTTTGAGTTTAAACGTCAGCAGGAGGAAGGTATGAAGAATGCATTAAAGCGAATACAAGAGGTCAACAGTGAATATGCCAAAGTCAGCGGCAGAAGCTATGGCAACGGGCTCATAGATGCTTACAAGCTTGAAGATGCTGAAATCGCGGTGGTTTGTGTTGGCTCAACCTCTGGAACGCTAAAAGTAATTATTGACGAACTAAGGCAAGAGGGCATTAAAGCTGGCCTCCTACGACTACGTACGTTCAGACCACTACCGTTCGAAGAACTTCGAAAAGCATTAGCTAACGTCACTGCCATCGCAGTTATGGATAAAAGTATGAGTTTCGGCGGTTTCGGCGGCGCAGTTTTCCACGAAGTCCGACATGCACTATACGATGAAAAGCAACGTCCACCCGTCGTGAATTATATTTACGGTCTAGGCGGAAGAGACACAAGTCCACATGAACTGAAAAAAATCTTCGAAGAGCTCATGCATATTGCAAAGACTGGCCATGTTGAAAGCCAAATTCACTATTTAGGATTAAGGGAGTAATTTAGGAGGAAGAAAAAATTGACAACTCAAGAATGGAAATTCACAGCCAAAGATATTGCCTTAAAACCAGATTTGTTTCTTTCAGGTCACAGAGCATGTGCAGGTTGCGGACCAGCAACAGTGCTGCGTTTGATAATGAAAGCTACACGTGGACCAACAATTGTAACTGAAGCAACTGGCTGCATGGAAGTAGTCTCATCAATTTACCCTTACACGTCTTGGGCTGTGCCATGGTTGCACACGGCTTTTGAGAATGCTGCTGCAAACGCTTCAGGTATTGATGCTGCATTGAAAGCTATGCGTAAGAAGGGCAAAGTGAAGCAAGAGCACATTGATATTATTGCGATTGCTGGTGACGGTGGAACTTTTGACATTGGTTTGCAATCGTTGTCTGGTGCTGTTGAACGCGGACATGACTTCTTGTTTGTACTGTATGATAATGAGGCTTACATGAACACTGGCATCCAACGAAGCGGTGGAACACCGGCTGGCGCAGCAACGACAACTACTCCTGCTGGCTCAGTTATTCCTGGAAAACTCGAGAAGAAAAAGCCAATCACTGAGATTATGTTGGCTCATGAAATGGAGTACGTGGCTACTGCATCACCGTACTACTGGAAAGACATGCTAACAAAAGTTCGCAAAGGCTTAGAAGTGAATGGACCAGCGTTTCTGCACATATTTGCTCCCTGCCCAAGGGGTTGGCGCTGTGAACCAGGCAAAACCATAGAGTACTCGAAGTTGGCGGTGGAGTCATGCGTGTTTCCAATTTGGGAAGCAGTGAACGGCAAACGGCAGCTTTCAACGCCAAGTAAACTGATTGCTTTGGCACCGCAAAAGAAGAAGCCAGTTAAAGATTACCTTGCTGGTCAAGGCAGGTTCAGGCACCTGTACACTCCTCAAAACAAGCATGTGCTGGATGAGATGCAACGTTTCACTGATGAACGTTGGGAACGGCTTCTCCAAAAATGCGAGTCAGCCTAAACTTTTCTTTCTTTTTTGTTTTTTGTTTTTGTGGTATAGTGCTCTGGGAAAGTTTATAGCTCTTACATAAGGCGGTTAGAGAACGCTTTTGAAAAAAAGAGTATTGAATAATTGAAAATGGCAATTTTTGAAATGCTTAATTATTAGTGTACCAATTAAATTAGTGTTGTTTTGATTGATTTTTAATCAGGGGTGAGTTAAATTCTTAGAGAATTTGTAAGGAAAACAGCGGATTCCTTGCGTTCGACAAAGAAAAGCGATTTACCTTTCGACCACATGCTTACTAGGCCTGCCTTCTTTTTGTCTCAGGAACCTCAGTATTCAAGTTATTCCGTTGGCAAGTTTTCTTACGGAGTAAATTCGCCCCTTGTTTTTAGTAATGCAACGGGAGATAAGAGCGGTTCATTGAAGATTGGCAAGTTTTGCTCGATAGGTTCAGGTGTTACGATTCTTCTTGGCGGGGAACATAGGCCTGATTGGGTTACAACCTACCCTTTTAGTGCCCTTTTTAAAAAGTTTGATGATTTTCATGGCGCTTCAACTACTAAGGGTGATGTTGTTATTGGAAATGATGTTTGGATTGGCATGAACGTCTTGATTTTATCGGGTGTTAAGGTGGGTGATGGAGCGGTTATTGGAGCCTGTAGTGTGGTAACGAGGGATGTGGAGCCTTATGCTATTGTTGCGGGAAACCCTGCGAGATTGATAAGGAAACGGTTTGATCAAGCGGTTATCAATAAGCTTTTGGAGATTAAATGGTGGGATTGGGATGCTGGCAGGATTACGGAGAATATGCCTCTTTTGCTTTCAAATAGGATTAATGAGTTTGTTGAGAAAAATAGTGGCAAGAAAGGTTAGGTTAGCCTTCCGCCGAGTTTCTCTAGGTAATTCAGAAACTTCTCCAGTTCAACCTTGTCCATGTCCACGAGTTCAGCGTGTTCCGCTTTAACGTACTTGCGGAAAGATTCCAAACATTGGCTAGCACCAGTGTTTTCTTTAAAGGTGCGTATTTGCTCGCGCTCAATCTTAATTCTATAAAGCGTTGCTAAAAAGGTTGCAAGAACAACCATTGTGTTGCTTACTATGACGATTAGTGAAATGTCAACCAATTGAACATCCCCTCTTGCTTATGCATATTAAGACTTAGGTTATTTTCTCTTTCGCTCAAGACCCTTTAATCAATCAATAAATTCCGCAAATTAAAAAAATTTTGCACTAATTTGATTATTTTAGTGGTTGTTTTCTGGGAGTATTTTCAGTATGCGAAGGATTTTTTTGAATTCTTCCTCTTTCAACGAGGCTCTTCTGCCGTTCGCGTACATGTCTTTTACCCTTTCTACTACTATGGCTACCGTTTGGTCGTCTGGAATGTTTCCTGCCAGCTCAGTTATTTTGTGTTTGATTATGCCCTTTCCCGACTGCTTCCCAATCGTCAAACGCCTTGTGTTGCCTACCAGTTCAGGCGGGTAAGGCTCATATGTCCACGGGTCGTTCAAGACACCGTGCGTGTGGATTCCTGACTCATGCGCGAAACCGTAGTCGCCAACGATTGCCTTGTTAGGCGGAACCACGTAGCCTGTTGCTTTGCCAATGTAGTCGGCGGTTTGCTTCAGTTTCTGGGTTTTGCCTTCAAACTTTTTGACGCCGTAATGCAAGTACAAGTTCAACAGTACCTTCTCGGTTTCAGCGTTGCCTGCACGCTCGCCAATGCCAAGATACGTTGTGCTAGCGTACACCTTATCCCAGACGCCTGAAGCTGCCCTAATCGCCGCCATCGTGTTTTCAACAGCGTTCCCGAAATCGTCATGCGCATGAATCTCAATGGCGCCAATTCTAGTTTCCTTCTTGATGGCGACCACTTTGGCTGGAACACCGCTGGGCAAAGGCGCCGCCAGGTCAGACAAGCCAATTCCGACAGTATCGCAGATGCGGTAACATTCCGCGCCAGCGTCGGCAACGGCGTTGATGAAGCGTTTCTCAAAGTTCCAGTCTGCACGTGTGCTGTCTTCGCCATGAACGAAAGTTCTCAATCCGCAGGTTTTAGCTGCGTATTCAACTACGTCAACCACATTAGCTAAGATTTGCTCTTTGGTTTTTTCAGGCCACTTAGCCTTGAAATGTATGTCGGAAACAGGATGAGAAATTCCGACCTCTTTAAACCCGCATGCCATAGCGCTGTCAATGTCCTCTTTTAATGCTCTGCACCAGCCGGCAACGCGCAAGTCAAGATGCAAGTCCCCGATTAGCTTTGCTGCTTTCTTGTCTGGCTCCTGATAATGGAAAAGTTCGATGCGTTCGACGCCGATTTCGCTGAGGAACTGGGCTATTTTTGCTGAGTCTTTTGGTCCAGCAGCTAAGCCGGGCATTTGAATGCCGTCACGCAATGTGGTATCGTCTATGATGGGCTCGGTTTTTAGGGGTAATTTGAAATAGAAGTCTTGTAAGTCCATTTTGCACTACTCTGTCCTTTTTATGCTTCTTCCAAAGCGTTTTTTGTAACGGTTATTAACGCTTACATGAAGTTGATAAACATTTCTGTACTACTTTTGTAAGTTTGTCCAAGAGAATACGTGACTTAACTGCAAAATGTCTTGTCAAAAGCAAACAAAACATTTACACATAAACAAGCGAATGCTATCTTGTGTTCGCATACAATGCCTTAAGCGTACCTGAAACAGCCAAAACATGCACCGCCGCCTCTCTGCCCCCGATGCTGGTAACTGTAGCCAACGATGCCTTCACCATACACAGAGCAGCCAGCGAAACTCGAACCACCGCAACTTTTCGTTCCAAATCAAAGTCAATCAAAGTTAAACCAGTTAAACTTGCGCCAACTTCACCGTAAAGCTTCGTTACGGCAGCCCAGATTGCATCCATTAACTCGCGTTCAGTAGGCAAGCCTTCGCATTCCAGTTGCAGGGCTAAGTAGCGCCGTTTAATCCTCTTCAAGGAGTTTTGCCCTCCTTAATTACGCTTATGCCGGGTGCAACAAACCGGCTGCTGAGTTTTTCACGGTTACGCTTAACAATTGCCGCTGGATTAGTTGAAACCGAATCTAAAGCTGAAGCCTCATCCAACCCAAACAGATAAGCTAAACTTGCCATGTCCCTTGGCAACCGCATAAACCGCTCCTCGCCAACACCGCTAGAAACAATCAGGGGCACGCCGAATTCGCGTGCAACAGCGACTTCGCGGCGCAAACTCGAAAGCAACCTAACCCTCGTTGGACCCTCCAAAATCAAAAGCGGTTTAACATCCACTTCCAACGCTGCTAAGCAGTTGCTGGCTAATTCGGCTTCTGCACGGTCAAAAAACCGTTTGCGATAGTCAAGGCTGGGAAAACTTAGGAGGTCAACGCGCCTGTCTTTTGCTGCTTGCCGTGCAACCTCCTTATTGTCGCATGTGATGCATATGATTTCGAATCGTCGTCTGAATTTGCGCAAAAAATGCGTTAGTTCATTTTCTGTTCGCGGATGGAAATCGGCTCGTGAAACAAAATCTAAGCCTGCTTCGCTGCATGTTGCTTTGAGCTTGGCGATTTCTTCTTCGCGTAATGCTGAAGTGAATGGGATGGAAATTAGGCGGTAGCCGAACTTTGCAGCCCTGTTGATTAGTCGTTGAGTGGCCTGTTGGTCTTTGGGGTTAACGCGTAAATGTAAATCGGCGAAAGCTCGTGTCATGGCAGCAACCCTGTATCGCTTAAAATATCAGTTATTTCTCGAGGGGATTTATTTTTGAAGTGTATTTTGAAGTGAACAGGGTCGTTTTGCGAAAACTTGAGCGTTCCCAAAGAGGCTGATTGCTTGTCGAATCTGAGGTATAAGTTTCGCTTTTCCAAATGCAGTTTTAAGTCGCGACTTAACTCTTCCTTGTCTAACGCGTTTAAGCCTGCGCCTATTTTTTCAAGTGCTGCTGGAAGGGTTTTTTTGTCTGTTAGTTTGGCTGTAAAAATGATGATGGGGTTTCCATGATGCCCCGTTAAACTTGTTTTTTCGAAAACAAGGGTTTGCGCCAGTTCCTCTGGCAGTAGATTGCGTACGGCAGTTTGGACTTTGTCTGAGTCCTCGGTTGCGTGTGCAAAGACTCGAATATCTATGAAGCCTATTGGCGGTTTAGAAGACATTGGGCACCTATTTTGTTTTTACGCTTCTAGCTTTTTAGCTTTTTTCTTCGGTTTTGGCTTGGTTTTTGGAGTTTTTGGTTTTGCTTCTGCTTTTGCTTTTTCCGCGTGCGCTTTTAGGGTTGCGATGTTTTCGTCGTGTGCTGATTTTCTTTTGACGTCAACGGGTATGCCCATTTGTTTGGCTTGCTGTTTGTTTACGCCTGCTTTTTCCAGCTCGCTTGGGCTAAATCCTCTTCCAGTGCTTTGTTTTCCGTTTTGCTTAGTTATTACTGCTTTGATGTGATGCATATTTTACCATCTTTGTTTTTGCTTGTATCTTGCTCCTCTACGGTGGCTTGGTCTAACTTTTTCTGCTCCTCTTCCACGATGGTGTAAGCCTCTGACGTTTTTGCCTGCGCTTGTCATGCTTCTGAAGACTCTGCCTGTGTGCTGTTTCTCAGTTATCCAGTTAACGTCTTTGTCTGTTTTTATGACTGGGCTATTTGGGTCTAGCAGTATGATTTCGAACCATTTGTGTTTTCCGTCTTCGCCTACCCAGTAGCTGTTTAGGACTTCCATGTTTGGGAAATGCTTTGCTGTGCGCTCTTCCGCTATGAGTCTTATGCTTTTGGCTGGTTTGAATTTGGCGACTCCCATGCGTTTGGGTCGTCTTCCTGAGCGTGGGCGTTTCTTTCTTAATCCGCCTCTGCGCACTTTTGTACGCGCCATTACGAAGCCTTGCTTGGCTTTGTAGCCTAGTTTTCTTGCTCGGTCAAGCCTTGTTGGATGTTCGATGCGAAGGGTTGATGGTTGTTTTCGCCATTGCACTAAGCGTTGTCGCATGAGTTCTTCAACGAAGGATTCTTCGGGTTTAGACCATTCTTCCGCTATGTACTTGTATGCCATTTTTCAATTTCACCTCAATGTTTTACTTGCTTACGGTTCAGCCTTTCGGCCACATCCCAGCGGACATGATTGTCCGCCTGCAATTTCACATCATAGTACCATGCAACAAAATAAACCTTCTGGGAACATTGGTGCTCTAAGCGGTCTATAGCCCCCTTTTATATAATCACTTTTAATGGGAGCCTAGTGCTCTCAGTGACCTACCCCTTTCCTTACATAGAAAGGTTAAATTTAGAATAAGGTACTTTGAAATACTGAAACATCGCGCTTGCTAATTTCTCTTAAATACGTGTCTTACGTCGTCAAGCTTTGAGCCCAAGATTTCTATGTCGTCAATGTTTCCTAATCCTTTCTGAGCGGCTGTTCGAATGTGCGATATTTCCATCGGTTCAAATCCCATAACCCTAGCCGCGGTTGCGTCTGTGGCAACAACATCCTTCCCTGCGATTATCAAATCCATTTTGACAGGCGTCCCGTCAGTTGGTCCTTTGCCTTCCATTCCCACGAAACCATCTATCAGTGTTAACGCTGGTTTGAGCACTGTATTGATATCCACTATGACTTTGCTTATGCCTTTTGCATGATATTTTCCTTTGAACTTGTCCGGCAAAAGACCAAACATGTTCTTCATGCCTAACGTGACTTTTGTTGACATGTGTGTTTTGAGTTTTGCTGCGCTTATTATGGCGGATTCTGTAACGATGCGCGGCACAGTAATGCTGCCTAATGTTTCGCAGTCTAGGATAGGAATCTTGACTTTCTCTTTTTGATACCGTAAGTTGAGAAATTGGATGTCGTTTTGTTGGCACATTTCTTTCATTCCAGTAGCTTCAAAGGCTTTGTCAGCATTAGTCATCGTCGCATCTGAGTCGACAACGAAAATTTCAACGGGTAAATGTTTCAGCTTTTTTATTATGGCTTCAACTACTATCGGGTCTGTGGTTGCTCCAGTGTCCCATGTTTTGGTGGTTATGAAATTGACTTTTATGAGAACCCTCTTGTAGCCGGATAGGCACGATTCGTAGTCTATCAAGTCGAGCGCTTTGAAAACGGGCTCGTGTCCTCTTTCGCCTTTCACAATTGCGACTTTCGATTTCTCCGTTTACGACACCGTTCGCTCAATTAACTTTAACGAAGCTTTAAACGTTTATCTTTGGCTCAACAGACTTATCTGGACTAGACGATTATCAGAATTCTCATTGTTACAAGTTCTTCAAATTGTGTGTATAGCCTAATAACGTCGTCTATGCTCAAGTCTTTGCGGGCTGGATTGTTTGAACAAAACTTTTACGGGATGTTTGAACATTTGCGCCTAGCCCTTGACCTGCATTCTTACAGCATCAACCGCTCTCCAAGGAAAACTGCCTTTATCATAAACGCGTCAGAAGCAGGCTCAATAGTCATCACTTTGGCGTCGGGCTTCACTATCACTATACTACAGTAGGCTATGCTCTGATAGATCAATTGTCTGGACAAAAAATCTCCAAAACAGGCTCAGTTGCAACTATAAAATCTAGGTTAAACTGCTTTCTGATGACCTTTCCTCCTCACATCAGGAGACAGCCTCATACGACAGACAAACTATCAAACCTAGCGCTGAAGCCTATTAGGAGCATATTTGGACCATACAGTGAACCCCGGGAGTAGGCTGTGCACACACAAATGATAGCAAAAAGTCAGCAGCAAAACACACTTCAAACTTTATGACAAAAGCATGATAACTAAAGAAGCGGAATGATTAACAAACCAGTGATTAATCCACCTGCTAACCCTAGCATGATTGGGAAGGGCAAGCCTGGGAAGATTCCTTTCCTCTCAAGCATGAAAAAAGTTATGATAGAGCCTACTAAGATGCCGATTACTGACATTATGTATGGTAGAATGTTAGGTAAGAAGGTGAAGAGCATGACTCCAGTCAGCATGGAGTAGAATACTAAGTCGCCTAATCCCATCTGAATATCCTTGAATGAGAAACTTAAGCCCTGAAGCTCGTCGAGTCCTGATGACTGAGCAATTTTTCCCACTGGACCACGATAAACCGCAATCACATCGTACACCGCTAGAAAGGCGAGAATTAGCACTGCGCTGTATAGTGGAATTGAGAAACCGAAGAAAATGCCCAATGCACCGCCTACGCAGATTACAGCCGTGTTTCGCGCGATGCTACCTAAACGGAAAATGACAATGTCAAACATTATTGTAATGGCTATGGACAGGGGTATTACTAGTATGCTCCAACTTGGAAAATAGGCGAAGACCGCTGACAAGTAAATCATCGACAACAACAAAGACGCAGTCGTCATAGCGACAGTGATTATTCCTTTGATGATTCTTTTGCTTCTCCGCTTAATCAAAATATAAAACACTGTCGCGGCTACAGCCAAAAGAATGACAAAGTAAAAAGCGTTGCCAAACGGTCCTGAAGGAGTGTTCTCAGGAAAGGGCGCAACCGGAATAACCTCTGACTGCTGAGGCAACAGCAAGTAAGCGCAGCCTAAACCGAAAATTAAGCTTGCCAGTATCGGAACCAAATACACCATTTGAAATTTGAATTTATCTTGCTCCGTCACAGTCGCTTACCCTAATTTGCTAATTGCTAATGCCGTTTGCAAATTACATTGGCCACAGAATAAGCTTTGTTTTCTGTCTGTGTCAAAAATCGAGTTAGAAAAGTGCATAACACACAAAGCTCTCGGACAATGCTGCAAACTCAACGTGTGCCCCAACTCATGAACAGCCTCCTTCAACATCCTCAACATAAAAACAGCCTTGCCAGTGTTTTCACCGTAAAATGCTGGTTTAAGCCTCCACAATGAAATCAAAGCAACCCTGCCTGGAGCATACGCTTCACCAAACACATAATTCAATCCAGACGCAAAAATGTCAACATCAATCACGCCCAAAACCCGATGGTACTCTTCACTTTTAGCCGCGAAAGCCCCGATTTCATTAAGAATCACACTTGAATTATACTGGTTGCGTTTCTTATCAAAAGCCTGCTGAGGAACGGGCAAAACCTCTTTAATAACCGAGCAAGCGGTGTCAGGAAAAGTTTTGACTAAACCCTGCTGAAGCTCAGCAAACCCCCCTGAATCTACTTGGCCAACAGGCAAAATACCAATCTTCATAGCAACAGCCTAAATTTGATAGGTTTCTCCAGTCCTCGGCGCCACAGCATCCAAGCCCAACTCAGTTTTCGCCCAATTCGCAAAAAGCTCACAATTACCCTCGGCACCGTGAACAACGAAAACTTTAGGTTTACCCCCAAGCCGCCTCAACCCTTCTTTGAGCTGACTTGCCCCACAATGAGAAGAGAAATCAAAATGCCGATACTGCGCCTTAACCTTTTGCACTTTCCCATCAATCGTACAGATACCCTTCTCCAACAACTGTTTCCCAGGCGTCCCAGGAATCTGATAACTAACCAAGAAAATCGCATTGCCTGCCTTCTTACCTATTTTGGAAACATAAAAAGCTGATGGACCACCCTTCAACATGCCCGCAGGCGAAATAATCACGCCCGGATCCCTTGCTGCTCTTCGTCGGTCTCGCCAGCCATCAACCCAATCCAGCGAGTGCATGGCATTCACAAAAAGCCTCGGATCCCTAAGGAACTCTTTGTAGTTCATTATTATTCTGCTAGCTTCCCGAGCCATCCCATCCAAAACAACAGGGTACTCAAAATGATTCGCTGCCAACACACAAGCAATCTCCTGCGCGCGACCCACACCGAACGCTGGCACCAGAACAGTCCCACCATGCTCTACTATCTCAGTCGCAGCCTCAACAAAACTCCTCTCAAGCTCGGGCCGCAAAGTATGATCCTCACTCGCATAAGTGCTCTCTGTCACAACTGCATCTAAATCTCCATAATCCATCGAGGCGCCCGTTAACAATTTACTGTCTTCCATGTTGTAGTCGCCAGTATAAAGAATCTTCTTGCCATCCGCCTCAACCAGCACCTGAGCGCTCCCAGGCGTATGACCAGCATCAAACAGTTTAACCTTCATGTCGCCGATGGTTTCTTCAACACCAAAATCCAAATGCCTATTATTATGCATCATAGCATCAAGCTCAAGATACTCAAAAGGCAAATAATAACCAGACAAATGAATAAAATCCTGAATAAGAAGCTGCGTTAACTCCAAATTAAGCTTGTTCGTGTACAACGGCTTCTTATCGTTAATGTAAAAGATGGGAATGGCGCCTGAATGGTCAAGATGACTGTGAGTTAAAATTATCGCGTCCAGTTCTTTCGGTGGAACATGCATCGGAAAACCAGGCTCATGATCAAGCATGACACCGTAATCTAACACAACATTCGTCTTCTCGGACTTAACAGTTATACCAATTCTGCCAACTTCTCTGGCTCCACCCAAAAATCCAACTTGCAATCAGACCAATCCTTGTTGTTAACAGTCAACGATTAAAAATGAAATGCTGTTTTAAAAACATATTGACCCTCTCGCCGCCTGCGCAGACACAGAACCATTTTTAATCGCCTTCAAAACCTCATCAACATCCAAAGAAGCATCAACCCGCGAGTAAACACTAAACAACTCAGACAACTGATGCGCATCACTGCCCGCTGTCCCAGGCAAACCCATACTCTTAGCAAGTTCCCTCGCCTGATTATTCGCCGCTGTCGTGGACCCGCCATTCAGAACCTCAATAGCATCAACTTTATAGTTTCTTGCTAAATCGCCCATACCATACTCGCGATAAGGATGCGCCACAATAGAAACTGCACCTATGCTTTTCGCGTAATCAACGATGACTTCAGGCGTCCATGGCCTTGGCGGCAACTCGTAGGTACCCAAAATCACCATGTCACCATGCTGCGTGCTAATTTCTACACCTGGAATAACCAAAATGTCAGGGTAAGCCGAAGCCAACTCAACCGTAGCCTTGCATCCTCTTACGCTGTCATGATCCGTCACGGCTGCAACCTTAATGAAACTGTGTGCTACAAGTTGGTCAACGAGAGTTTTTGGTTGAATAACGGAGTCCGAAGAATAAACCGTGTGAATATGTAAGTCGGCTTGAATCAATGTTATTCGCTCAACTGTTTCCGCAAAATGTTCTCTAAACGACTTAAAATCTCTTTGCTTCCTTCCACACTGGCATCAACAGAATCAAACGCTAAACCCTTCGCTTTGCAGGCTGACTTGCATGCTTTTTCAACGGTGTTTTTCCAAAGTTTAGCATCGTTAAGCAAAACAACACTTGCATATACCGTGCGCTTGATGTATTCACGGGTTTGGCTCGCAACATAATCCACGGTTTCCAAGTCAAGCGGCAAAGCAACCTCATGCTGGCTCAGCGGATAAACCTCATCAAGCTCCAGCGGAATAACGCCAAATGGAGCAGCATAGACACAGATATGAATTTTCGATGAAAGCTGTTCGCCTAAACTGCGGAAAAGCTGCCTTATCTTCTTAAACTCAGGAGCTTTATGAAACGGCTTATTTCGGGTTTGCGGCACAAGAAAAAGAACTTTCGCATTATTTGGCGGGTCATATCGTTCCTCTAATCGTTTCCGGTAATGAAGGATTTCTGGACGCGCCAGCCCAACTGGGTCGAAATAGAAGAATCCGCTGCTTTTCACCGTTGGACTAAACTTTTCAAGGAAATCGGCATGGCTTCGTAGTTTTTTGAGGGCTGAAAGCAACGCTGGATGACCATGAACTCGCATTTCCGTGTGCTCCCACAACCTGCCGTTCCTTATGGCTTGTTTAATGCGCTTTAGTTCTGCAAGGCAAACGTAAAGATTGTGCTCCGCCAAGAAAACTTCGCGTTCTTTTTTCGTTTTCCTTTCCAGTCCCCGTGGCGTTTCCGATGAGCATCTGGGGCAACTGCATGGGAAATAATCCAACTCGTCAAGTCGCCATGTACCGTTTTCTGTCATGTAACGGTTTTCACGAGCGTACAATGCGTAAGCTGCTGAATCAAAAAGGTCGCAGCCCAGCATCACTGCCAACGAGAACATGGCTGGATGCCCAGCGCCAAACAGGTGCAGCGGACGCTCTATGGGTAAACCTTTTTTCGCGGTCAGTATCATGTCTGCTAGAACATCATAGCGGTAACTTTCCATTACTTCAGTTGGGCTTCCGAGAGCATGGATTTGGAAGGGCAGTTTTCCCATTTCAACCGCCGAGTTAGCTACAAGGTCTAGGTGTCTCCCGCCTTGCACTGGCCCAACCCACAAAATGTCGTCCCGCGTCTTGGTTTTGAAAAAGGCCTTAGCTCTCCGCAATGTTTCAGCCACGGTTTTTTCAGCTTGCTCTTTGGTTACTGCCCAGCCTGTTGGTATATCAAGCATGGTGGCGATGTCGCTGCCGATGCCTTCTTGGTAGGCCACAATTTCTTTTTGGCTAACATCCACCTCGCCGTAAACGAGGATTTGGTAGGCTCCTGAATCAGTCATCACGACGCCATCGAAATCAAGAAATTTATGTAAGCCTTCATCTATTGGCTTGTTTTGGTAGCGTTTTTTTAGTATGTAAGCGTTAGTTATGATTGCTTCAAAACCGAACGTTTCCTTAAGCCTTCTCGGCGGAACAGGCTGAATGCTGGGGTTAATTACTGGGAACAGAAGTGGAGTTTCCACTGTTCCGCTTTTAGTTTTTAGTTTACCTATTCTGCCTAGCAGGTCTTTTTCTTTAATTTCGAAACTCAACGCTGAAGCCTAAACAAGAAGCGTTGCTGGCTTATAAAAAACATTAGCTGATAACTTACGGCTTCTCGCCGCTTTTTCCGAATTTTCTGTTAATAACGATGGAGAAAGTGATTGGTTGTGCAGAAGAACTTTGTATAAATTGCATCAGGTTGTTAAAATTAAAATAATCTAACCCCATGAAGACAAATAACATAACAGCGTTAAATATGATTAAACCGATTTTTTTCATAATGACTCAACCCGTATATACATTATAAGTGTACGCATCATTGTGGGGACCAGAGGTGAATTCTAACGCAACCGATTGCGATGCACCGACTCCAAGATAGATGCCCTGTGATTGTGTCCAAAAAGCACCATTTGCGTCAGTTACTTGAGCATAAACTGTGCAACCTCCAGCGGCATTTCCAGTATTCTCCACAGTCGCGTCAACCCAAACCACAACATTTCCACCTATTCCTAAGAATCCGCCTACCGTTTGTCGGTTTGAAGATTGTGATGTAAATGTAAAAACAGCGGCGGGTACTGGAGTAGGGACAGGTGTCGGGTTTACTGCTTGTTGGACTGCTGGAACTGCCACGCTTAATACCACGGCAATTATTATTATTGCTATAACTATTGCGGCTATAATGATTACGACAGGTTTTGCATAATTCTGTTTTTGTGGCGATGGTGCTGTCATATCAAATACTTCATTATTCTTATTGTTGTTTTGCAGATATAAGATTTTTCATGCAAAATTAGAATAAAAAAGAAAAGAAGTTTAGGCTAATTCATGGCTTTTTAGATGCTTTTTGTTTAACTACTATTCCTGCAACTGCACCGATTACAGCGATGATGACAACCACTATGACAACAACGTATATGATTGTATCGTTTGAATTTGATGTCTGGGTTGGCGATGGAGTTGGAGTTGACGGAATTGTCGATTGAAAGTTAGCTGTTAAAGGTGTGGTCAAGGTTACTGTATTTGATGTTGCTATGGCAAGTGAAGAGTCCTGAGTATCTTGGGCAGTTACATATATGGTACTACTTGTTCCTGCATCAGTCGGAGAATATGTGTAACTTGCTGATGTTGCACCAGATATTGGATTACCATTTAAATACCATTGGTAGCTGTATGAGTTTGTACCACCACTTGCTGATGCTGAAAGTTGCACTTGTTGACCCATATCAACTGTAGTGGTGGAAGGATTGTTGATTTGCACCTGTACTATTGGATAGATATATACAGTTACGATATTTGAACTTGATTGGTATAGTCCAGAAGTACCTACTTTGTCATACATCAAAAACTCATAGGTTGCTGGGCTTAGACCAGTGACTGTATATGTGTTTTGAGAAACATCGGTTATGGATGTTAGAGTTGACCATTGACCACCTGATACACTCATTTGTATAACATAGCTTTGAAATGGCATTGTTGATGAGTATGAGTTGTAGTCAGACCAGTGTAGACTTACAGTAGTGCTTGTTTTTGAAGGGCTTGAAATTTGTGGGGTCGCAACTGTGTACGCTTGATATACTTGAGATGATGATGTGCTTGAGCCTATTATATTATTAGCTGTGTCTTTAATTATGAAATAGTAAGGTGTGCTTGGATTCAAACCAGTAACGGCATAAGATGTTTGGCTTGAGTCAGTTATAGTCGCAACAGTACTGTATGGTCCATTTACAGATGTTGAATACGTTACTGCATAATTGCCGAATATTAAATCGTTTGATTTAGTCCATGATAAGGTTATTGTTGTCTCAGTTTGTGCTGGTGAACTTACAGTAGGGGTGAATGCATATACCGTATTTGTCAAGCATGACAAACTAATAAACAGAAGTAATGCGATAGTAGAAATTATTAAAATTTTTATTTTTTCCATTTTCGCATTCTTCCCTTAAATCACTTGGCATGCTGTTTGTTAGGTCTATAGATATAAGGTTTGGTAGTGCAACATTATAGAGGATAATTTTATCATGTTCAAAATAATGGCTAACTTCTTTATTTTTTTACCCCTCACGAGTCACAAAATTCAAACGACTAGCCAAAATTTTTTGACTAACCCCTAACATCGTAAAACCCACGAAATTTATAAAATCAGGGGAGCGGTGGCAATATCGGTGCTTTGGAACTGTAGGACGTGGGGGAGTTTATTTTGAGGTTGTTTTGTTGAATTGCGGCTCAATATTGTGCCGTTGTTCTGCAATCAACGAAGTTAACCGAAACGACCAACAGCCAAAACTATAGGTTCCTACACACATCAAAAGAACACTATTAAAAAACTACAGTTTTCGATAAGTTATCCTATGTCAAAACTCTATAAGTATCGAAATTACGATAAACACGATACAGATACGACATGCGCTAGTTTTTTAGCGTATTTTATGCGGTTTTAGTTGTTTTGGAGTAACAAATTGACCATTCAAGTTTATCCTTAGCTCTTTTATAATTCTCCATGAATTCTACATCTGTCAAACCAAGAAATTCTAAGAAGTCATTGACTCGGCTTTTATGGCTCCATATGTCGTGATTTGACACATTGGGATAACTGGTAGTAACCCATTGTTCGGTTATTTCGCCGATTCTGTTCATTAGCTTAGTCGGTTTTCGTCCTGCCTTCATTACGCTGTCACCCCTCTAAAGGTTTTAAAAGGGATAAGAAGCTTATGGAAAAGTGTAGAGAGACTACAGCCATCCTTATATCGCATAATTTGTCTAATACCGAGAAGAGAGATGCTAAACGATGGTTTGCTCAATAGACATAAGCGAAAAACCAAAACTAAACGACCCAATCCTCATTGAAGGGTTGCCCGGCATAGGGTTTGTAGCTAATATTGCAGCGTTACATTTGATAAAAGAGTTAAAAGCTAAACGGTTCGTCCAAATATTTTCCTCGTCATTTCAGGATTTTGCAGTAACAACCGAAAATGGTGGAGTGCTTTCGCCTATAAATGAACTCTACTATGCTAAGCGAGAGGAGGGTGGGCGAGATTTGATTATTTGGTATGGGAACACTCAGGCGCTGACAACTGTTGGGCAATACGAGCTCTGTGGTAAAGTGTTTGATTTGGCGCAGGAGTTTGGCTGCCGCTTTGTAATTTCCATCGGCGGGTTCAAAAAAGATGAAGCTCAACCTGTACCAGCAATTTACAGCACAGCCACGGATCTGGACACCATGCAAGAGGCGCTGGATTTGGGGACTAAAGTGATGGTTGGACATGTTTTCGGTATTGCTGGTTTATCCATTGGTTTAGCAAGGATTAGAGACATGAAGGGTTTCTCTCTGTTAGTGGATACGCCCGGAATGAACCCTGACGTGAACGCTGCACGGTATGCGTTGACTGCGCTTGGTAAATACTTGAACCTTAACGTTGACTTGTCAAAGCTTGAAGAAAGCGGTGGCGAGATTAAGAAAATTTTAGAATCCTTTGGCATCATAAGAAGCATAACAGAAGAAAAGAAGAAAGAGGAGCAACAACTGCGCTGGTTTATTTAGGGTTTAACTTCGCTCATGAACTGTTCGTATACTTTTTGCACTCGGTCGGCAGCTGGACCTGAACCTTCAACAATGCCTCTTTCTGTTAGTTTAACTTTATCCATAACCCAGATGAAACCTTTGTCTTCGTATAGTTTGACCATGGTTGGGAAGACTTTTTCAAGTCTTGAGGCTAAGGCTTTGAGGTCGAAGGGTTTTTCTGCGCTTGATATTTGAGCAACCACGCTTCCGTTTAAGAATACTCGGTGAAGTAAGTTTCCAGATTCGTCTTTTGCATCTGCTATGCAAAGACTCATATTGTCAGGGTTAATGCCGATGAGTGTGCCTTTGAATGTTTTTCCAGTAGTTGTCACTACAGACACAGTTTTATCTGCTAACGCTGCGATTTCTGTGAAATACTTTCTTTGCACTACAGACAAGTTTTATTTCTCCTTTAAAGTAACGAGATTGCACTACCAGTATTTATCTTTGATTTAAATAGCATACTAGAAAATGGTTGGCAACTTGATTTTTTATGCGACAGCTTTGAAAATTGGTTGCTATCTGCACTTTAGTTGGTAATTGCTAAGTAATCTGCAAGTTCAAAGTTTATTAGGCTTTAAGTAATAGTGCTCTTTCGCAAAAGTAATATTCTTAGTAAGAAATAGTATTGTTGCTGGTTTAAATGCCCGTTGACGTGAGCCAAATTAAGCAGAGGATAACTGAAGTTTTAGATGCAAAGGCAGAGTTAAATAGGTTGACTTTAAAGCCTTACGCTGAACTGAACGTGGAAGAGAAATACGCCATCAGGTACCACATCATAGTCATTGCAGAAGCTTTGGGAAGCGTGTGCCTGCACGTAGCTAAAGAAGACCTTCAACAAGAGCCCTTATTGTACTCTGAATGCTTTAGACTTCTCGATGAAGAAGGCATAAGTGACAACTGTGCCAAAGAGTTAACTGCATTAGTGAGGCTTAGGAACCTACTAACCCACCGATACTGGATAATAGATGATAGTCAAGTTTACAACTCAATTAAAAACGACTTTAAAAGCGTCAATAAATTTTTAAAGAGTGTGCAGGAAAAATATGCAATCGACTTATGACAGAATACAGTATTACAGGATCGGGCAGAAAGAAAAGGAAGGCATTATCAGGAAACTTAAGGCTTTACTTGCCAAGGAGAACCAAGTTAAGCTTGCTTGGCTTTTTGGTAGCTTTTGCCGGCGAGACAGTATAAGAGACATAGACTTAGCCATCCACTCGGAACCAGAACTTTCTTTCAAAGAACTCCTTAACTTAAACGCGCAAATAGAGCTGGAGTTGAGCTTGCCTGTGGATATGGTAGAGATAGCGAGAGTTCCCAAAGTTCTTAAAGAAAAAATTTACACAAGCGGCGTTCTCATTAAGGGAACCAAAAAGGCTTCAGCATTAGGTTAAAAGGAAAATCGCTAAAACTGAAAAATGCGCTTATGCGTTTTGGATAGTTTTTAGAATTGTAAGTACTTGTGCATCTTTTGCTCTTTTCTCAAGGTAATTCCAATCAAGCTTGCCTTCTTGCCTAACCAGCACGCTTTTCACGTCCTGCTCGTCTATAACGCCCCGTTCAGGTCTAGCCAATTTAGTTACAATGAAATCTTCAGCAGAAACAACCCAAGCTGAAATGCCTTCGTTTAGTTGTGCTTTTCTTCGACGCCTTAGCGTTTGTTCGTCAAAAACAATTCCATCCGGTTTAGTCCAAAGCTCAAACTCAATTTTTTCTTGGCGGTCTACTGCCACTATCAAAGGATTGCTTGGTGAGCAGATGGTTGGTTCAAAATCAGCTGCTCTAAGTAAATTCAGCAGATAACTAAATTTTTCCTGAGTTTTAACTGCGACACCCGTACACGCGTATGTGCGTGTGGGCTTGTACCCCCCTCTCTCTGTCTCTCTCTACCTCTCTTCTTTTGGTAACCTTCGAGTTTTCAGCGCTTCACACGACATATGCACTTTTAGGTTTTCTTTTCTTGTATTTCGCAGTTCTGCTTAAGGAACGCAACCGAGTTTGCAGGCAAATCGCGCTCAACCATTAAGTTTGGTCCTATCCAACTGTTCACGCCTACCTTTACTCCGGGCATAAACAGCGACTTAATCCCTGTTTTCACGTTGTCGCCAAGGACAGCGCCGAGTTTTCTTCTGCCAGTATCAACCAACTGGTCTTTAACCATCATTTTGATTGCTCCAGCGTCTAAACGGTAATTAGCCGTGACGGTGCCCGCGCCCAGGTTGCAGTGCTCGCCAAGGATGCTGTCGCCAACATAAGACAAGTGACCAACCTGCGTGTAATCCATGATGATGCTGTTTTTGATTTCGCAAGCGTTGCCTACACGCACTTTTCTGCCTAAACTTGTGCCCGCTCGAATGTAACAGTTAGGTCCAATGTCGCATTCTTCGTCAATAAAGCATGGTCCTTCAACGTAAGCGCCAGAGCGAATACGGGCTGATTCTGCAACTGAAACTGGACCGATAAGGTGGGCTCCTTGCTCTATCGTGCCTAAAAGTTGGTGCTCCATGCGTTTTAAAGCCCAATTGTTAGCATCCAGCAAATCCCAAGGTCTGCCCACGTCAAACCAGTCTTCCTTCGAAATCTCTGCTGCCAAAACCGTTTTGCCTTCTTTAGCAAACAGTGTTACGGCATCGGTGAGTTCCCATTCACCGCGGACGGAAGCTTTTGTTTGCTTTATTTTATCAAAAATTTCTTGCGAGAGAACGTATACTCCCGCGTTAGCCAAGTTTGACGGCGCTTTCCCAGCAGCAGGCTTCTCCACGATGCGCTTAACCTTTTTCTCCTCGTCTAACTCGATTATTCCGTAGCTTTCAGGCTTATCAACAGGCACGACACCAATGACGGCAACGGTTTTTCCGCGTTTATACGACTGCAAGACGTTTTTTACGGCGTCTGGACCGAACAATAAATCTCCATAAACAAGAATAAAATCATCATCCACATAAGGTTCAGCAACGCTGGCTGCGTTTCCTGTGCCAAGCACTGCTTTTTGCTCAACATAACTGATGCGTAAGCCAAGTTTTTCGCCGTCTCCAAAGTATTGGCGAATAGCGTCACCCATGTAATGCGTAACAATTATTGCCTCGGTTATTCCAGCGTTCTTCACCGCTTCAAGGCAAAACTGCAGGATTGGTTTTCCGCCAACCTTAATCAAATGCTTAGGCCGCGTCGCCGTTATGGGCAAAAGCCTGACGCCTTCGCCAGCCGCTAATAATACAGCTTTCATTTCATTTCAGCCTCAACTTGTTTCTTTATTAGTGCTGTTGCCTTTTCGGTTATATCATTTGCCACTGCTAATGATTCGCCTTCGACAGTTAAGCGGATAAGCGGTTCAGTTCCAGAAGCCCTAATCAGCAACCAACCGTTTTTTAGCGCTAACCGGACGCCGTCAACCGTTGAGAAACCAGTGTAATCTGGAAACGCCGTTTTTAGGGTAGCCCCAATTTTTGCTACCGCCTTGTGCTTTAACTCGTTTTTGCAAGCAATGTTTTCCCTCAGCGTAATGTACTCCGGAACCGCACCGACAAACTCAGATACACTTTCGCCTTCATCTTCCAAAGCTTTCAAGAACAACGCTGCAGACAACGGCCCATCAGGACAATAATGAAGCTGCGGATGCACCCAAGCGCCGCATGGCTCTCCTCCGAAAACAGCACCCGCGCGCTTGATGGCTTCTGAAATGTAAATATCCCCAACTCTGGAGCGAATGACTCTGCCGCCCTGCGTTTGTGCCATCGTTTCAACACACATTGACGCTTCAACGTTTGTTACCACTGTTCCACCGCCACTCCGCTTAAGCGCATAAGCAGCATACGCAGCCAATGAACGGTCAAAGTTGACAAAAGAGCCCCTCTCATCAACGAAGGCTACACGGTCGCCGTCACCATCAAAAGCGATGCCTGCATCAGCGCCAAGCGTTTTGACAACGTTTGCCAAATCCTTGAGCGATTCAGCGGTCGGCTCAGATTTTCGGGCTGGAAAATACCCGTCTGGGTGAGCGTTAAGAGCAGTTACCTTGCAGCCCATGGCTTTCAACATTGCAGGGGCTACGTCGAAGGTGGCGCCGCATCCCGGGTCAACAACAATCTGCCATCGTTTTTTCAGGGCAACAGCTTTCAGCGCCATTTCCATGTAAACTTGGCTCGCATCGATAGGGGTGGCTTTGCCGAGGCTGCGCCAATCTGCCAACGCAAAAGACCCATCCACCACGTTTTTTTCTACAGCATCTTGGTCCTCGTCAGTGTATGATAGGCTGTCGCCCTTGAACACCTTTATCCCATTATACTGGGGTGGATTATGCGAGGCAGTAAGCATGAATCCTGCGTCCGCGCCCAACGCTTTTGTAGCATAAGCTAAAACAGGCGTAGGAACTATGCCAGCCAAGAAAACATCTGTACCGCTTGATAGCAAACCAGAAACCAAAGCATCTTCAAGCATAGCTCCTGAAACTCGCGTGTCTCTGGCTACAACTGCTTTTTTGGCTTTTGCATGCGCAGCCACCGCTGAACCGACCTTGCAAGCTAGCAGTGGTGTTAAATCAACATTTGCTAAGCCTCTTACGCCTGAGCTTCCAAACAGTTTAGCCATCTGTGCCCACTCTTGACAGGTAATCGTTACTGCATGGTTAAGGATAGTTGCTTAAAATAATTTGGCTACAAGCCTTAAGCGTTATCCCTAAGGAACATGGAAAGCTTACTCTTGGTGGGATGCTTGCCTTCAGGGTCTGAGAGGTAGCAGGCGGAAACCGCGTTTGCCAGCATTAAACGGCACCCGTCTGAAAGACCGTTTCTATCGCCTAAGATGTTTCCTGCGTTCCAAGCGTCACCCGCGCCAGTTGCCCGTAAAACCTTAACCTTAAAGGTGGGAACAATAACCTCTGTTTTGCCCTTTAAAGTGGCGGAGAAAACCGTGGTATGCAAGTCAATTCTTGCTGGTAGGTGCTTTGCTAAAATTCGGGCTGCTTCCATTGCTAACTCCGCAAACCCCAAATGCTCTTTTTTATCATTCAAAGTCTCATCAAGCAAAGCGGCGTAAATGATTGCTTCGTTCTCGTTCAGGCTTAGAATGTCCACTTGGTTAGATTTCAGAACCGTTACCATCAATTCAGCGATTGCGCCGCTTTTAGGCGTGGGGTCTGCCGTGTCATAGTAAGTTTTGCCTTTGCCCTTCGTTTTTGCTCTGCCGAAAATCGCTTGAGCTAGCGCCGTGCCGAATTTTAATGTGCCAGCCCAGTTGAAGAGGCACGTGTAATCCGCATCCTCTATCAACGCGTAATCGCTCTCGTTGAGGCTTGCTGGACCAAAATCTGCAAGTGCACCTAAGTCTCTGAGCATGACGTTTGTTTTCTCATTTTTGTTTTTGAACTCTAAGGCAGTTGTTATTGAAGCTTTATTATGGATTTTTATGTGTGAAGTGTCGATTGGAGTGTCTTTGAAGTGGTATTTTATTTGTTGCAAACCGAACTCGCTTGTGCAAACAATCGGTGTAACCTTGGCGCCTAGGTTGGCTAGGGCTGATGCCACGTTGATGGCGTTTCCTCCGCGCATATCAGTTTGGGGGATGCCGTCGATGCTGCCGCCTTTCCGTTTAGCCACATCCGCAATTAATCCTGAAAACTCGGAGGCGTTCCAGTTCAAGTTTATGAGTCTGTCAAGGAAGAAATCAGGCAAAACGACGACTTTGCATTCTTTGGGCTTTTTTCGTTCTAGAAAGTTTTTCAGTTCTTTTTTGCACTCTGCCATGGACATTGAAAGGCTCCTGTTAGTGTATTTCCAAAAAGCTAAAATACCTTTTGATTTAATGTTGCTTACGGGTATCTTGGAAGAGGGAGAGCAGGGAGTTTGCAGTTTAAAACTGAAGTTTGCCTACTAGCTTTGGCTATTACATTGTTTGTGGTAAGCGCTTTCTTCTTTTCGTATCAAACTGGCAGCGCAACTTTTAATCTAAATTGGTCTTATCCATACCGTGGATACGCCCTCGCGTTTGTCGGTTTTGGCTCAGTTCTTATGGTCACTGCATCCGTCTCTTATTCAAAACGCAGCAAAAGCATACTTCAATAATCCTTTTCGGTTTTCAACCGAGTATAAATCGAACAAGCAACCACACCATATCGCCAAACAGTAAGGCGACAATTAAACCCAGAGTTATGAATATTAGCATGGGTAAACCAGGCGTTGCCCACACATAGGCATCGATTTTTCCTGCCTGAACTGCGTTAGATAAGCGTTCAACAATTTTATCGCGCCCCTCATCATGTGGAACAACTACTAGTTTTCGTTTTAAAGCGTTCTCGCCGTCGTCGTCCACATCTTCCATAGGAAAAACGTGCCATTTCTCCTTCAACTTGGCAACAGTCACTTTGTAACCAGTAATCAAGATAACCACTTTTTTCCAAACTGATTCATGCGCGAGTGTTCCTGCGAACATTTTTTTGCCAGTTTTTTTGTGCCAAACCAAATTGCGCAGAATCATGTATATGCAGCTGGCTGCTGCGAACAAGACGGCGTTGCTGAATATGGTTAACGGAAATATGAACTGTGAGATGGGTGATAAGCTTCCACCTCCCAAGATGGGGGTGAATAGGTTTTCAGGAGCGAATGGCAAGGCAAAGGCGATGCACATGAGGGCTTTTGAGTCAGCGCCGCCAAACGCGCCCGAATAGAACAACAAAAACGCCAACCCAACGGTAAAGCCTACGCTAATGCCGAAAAGGGCAAGTTTCGATTGGTCATAGAGGAGTAGTTCTGCAAGTGAGAGCACGATTGCGATAGGTGCATAGATTGCCCAGACGCGGTTGCTTACTTCTCGGGTTTTGTAGTCGCTCCATGATGCATAAATGAGGAAGGCTGCTGTAACTGACACCCTTGCCGCAGTGAAGATTACTTGGAAGGTCAATCTAATCCCTTGTTGTTATTTCTGTTGACTTACCCATTTTAAAAAACCGCCTGCTTAATATTTATTATATGAAAGGTAAATATTTAGCAAAAATAAGTATTGAAAATGTGGCTAGTTTTCAATGTCTATAGTTATTATTGGCGGCAGCTCAGCTAGTATCCAGAGTCCAGGTTGACCGTATCCGCTATAAATTGGGGGAGCGGAACCATCAAAAGTTGCCACTGCACCATACCAGGTCACATCCAAGGCGGTTTGGAATGAAACGGGGCTAAGCGTCACTGGGAGCAGCGAGATTGTTTGAGCTGAGGAGTCCGCTTTTAGAGCGCCTCTGGCGGTTGCGGGAGATGTGGCGTCAAAGACATAAAGCATTTGGTTAGCTTGGTCAGTGAACATTATGCCTGCACCTTTCGTGCTGTCGGTGAATTGGCTCCAGTGATGTGCCCATGTTCCTGTAGAGTTGCTAAATGTTTGTGTACCACTGGCAACGATGGGGTCGCCGCTTAATGTTCCGTTTTCAGTTTGCAATTGCCCTGCAGTTGAAGTCATGTTAATTGGGCATAGGTCGGTTATTGTGCGGGTTTGCGTTGAATTGATAAACATGAGATTTAGTTGATAGGTGAAATAGGTTGCGTTAGCGGGTAAAGTGAGCACGATGTTAGCGTAGAGGTTTGGGCAATTGTTAACTCCGTTTGACCATTCCGCTTCCTGCTGTATAATATCCCGAACCACACCATGGTGTATAACGTACGCTTCGCCTGCGCCGTAGGTGCTTGGCTGATTGTTTATCCGCATAAACGATGTTGTGCTCGTACTGTTGCCCACAGTTGAGGTTACGGTGAATTTACCAACGTCAGTAACGCTGAGAGTTAATCTTCCATTGGTCAACGCGTGGCCAGAGGGGTTATCTCCGGTAAAGTAGATGTTAGTGTAGGCTAATGGGGTTTGGGTTGCTTGGTCGCTGCCGTTCCACCACAAAGTGAAATCTGAAACGTGAGTGTTCACTAGAAAAACAATCATTTGCCTGTTACCAAAGACCGTGGAGTTGCTTGTTAACCCTAATGGAACAGTGTAGGAAGATGCCCAGTCTTCAATTTGGAAGGGCACTTGTTGATTGACGCCGTCTATGGTTTCGTTGACGTGAATAGATTTCACTGGAACAGGCGGAACAGGAACCACTTGAGTGGTATTTTGCAGGTTTTGGCCTAGCCATCGCATGGTTCCATTTTGAAGAAGTTCGACAGCAACGGTTGCAGCTGGATTTTGCAGTGACTGGAACAGGCTTTGGTCGGATTCAGGTCTAAGTAATGCAGCATCAATTGCCCAGTTATCTTGGACAGCGCCAACTCCTCTGAACCTAATTGTAAATGTTGACGAGTCTACATATTGGGCGACGGAAACATTATTCCAAGCATTACTAGCAAGTCCAGTTATCACAGTATTCCATGAGCCTGCGTGCCACACGTCAACAGCTAAGTTTTCTGAACCCAATGAGCCTGTTTTTATGCATAACGTTGGGTGCAGTGCGGTGAAGTTCAAGTTGGTCCATTGTTCTTCCATATTAAGCGCATAAATTGGAGAAACTGTCCTGTACCTTGCCAAGTCGATACTTATGTCAAAAGAGGATGAAGTGGACATTATAGCTTTAAACTTAAGTTTCCATGCTCCAAGGCTGTCGCGAAATTGAGTCGGGTTAACTGTTATGTTCTGCTCGTTCAATGTGTCCGTTGTCCCCAGTGTAGTGGTCATGTAGCCGTCGCCGCTTGTTGGGTATTGTCCTGTCTGGTAGTTGTATAGTTGGAATGTCATGCTTACACCAGCTACGCTGGATAAACTGTTGATGCTGTATAGTAAGCTGTTCCAGTTGTTAGTGTTGCTTGAACCTGAAAATTCGACTTCACAGGTCTGCTGTGTTGAGACTCTTGTTGGCTGGATAACTGCTGCAATTGCAGTCCAGCTGGCAGTTTGTGAAGTGGTCCATGTCATAGACACGTATCCGCTTGTGACGGTTTTTTCGCTGCAACGTCCTTTAAAGGTTGAACCTGTTTGAGCCCAGCGGTTAGTCTGCCCGCTTCCTTCGGTGACGGTGTAAGCAGAAGGAGAAGTGGTTCTGTAAGAGCCCATGTGACCGAAGAATAATTTGTTGTTTGTGCCCGAAGCAGTTAAGCTAACGGATTGACTTGCACTAGAACCACTATTTACGTTATTTACTTGCAGCGGGCTTGTCTGGTCAACATTTGTGTACGTCACCGAACCTCCAACAGCGTAAGTATTGCTTGAGAATGATACAGCAATGGTCTTTGTTCCCGAAGAAGGATTCACTAGATAGTAGAGGTAACTCAAAATTTGCGGATTAGTAGAATACTGCACTGAGGCTGCTTGAGTCATAGCTACGCCATCATAAGTTATACCTGTGACTGTTCTAGGTGTTCCGCTACTGCGAAATACATCCACGGTTACAAGTAGAAGTCTATCGCTTCCTGTTCCTGTCGTATGCTGCCAACTCATAGAACTCGCTTGAGAAGTTAGAGTTGTGCTGCTTGCAGAATCATAAGCTATTGTGTTATAAACAGAAGAGTCGTAACTTCTAAACTTCATAGAAACTCCATCAGCCGCTGTTAAGTTGGATAGGCTGCCTGAAACAAGCGTTGTAGAACCCAGCTGACTGTAGCCTGTTGGATAGTAATCTTGGGTTTGGGTGCCAGTGTTTGCTTCTGTTAATGTATCATAGCTTCCGTCCGGAGCTGACTGTTGAGCCGCAAAATTGCTATGGGTACCAACATCTGATAAGCCGTCCACTGTAGAATTGCTGCTGTCCACAAAATCGTCTGTTTCTGCAAAAGTAGTGTTAAACGCTAGCTTACCTGTGTAGTGGCTGAACGAGGAGGCTGCAACTGTAATGCCACGCGAGTCTTGCACCTGAATGGCGAAGGACTGCGGGTTTATTTCAGGGGGGGCATCAATAATATAGGTGCCGTTGCTTGAAGAGACAGGTTCATCGAGCGGAGTCGTCATTGCCCAAGTAAGGTTCGAGTACTGGTAGAGATAGAATTTGAAACTTGACGCGCTCAAACCCACAACAGGTTCATTTTCATCTTTGACAACCGTTATGCACACTTGATTGCTGGAGGAGAAAGGAGCAATCTGGACATCCAGTCGGCAAGATGTTGAATAAGCTATACCATAGATGCCTAGTCCTGTCAGGTCATATGTAATGTTTAGGTTTCCCTGACTGTAGCTTTCATTTGTAAACCAGTTAGTACCTAGCGACAAGGAAGTAACGTTAAATGAAGCACCCCACGCGGGTCTTATGTCAGCTACGTTTTCTAAACCGCTATCCAAGTAGTTGGTGGCAAGCGTTTGAGCATATGACGAGTTACCTGTAACTTGCAGAACGGAGCCATAGTAGCCTACGGTGAAGCCTAAAATCTGTTTCAGTGCCAAGTTGGTTTCGTCTACTGCGCTTAGGATTTGAGGTTGACTTTCAACCGCGCCGTAACGGATCGTAGAGTAGGTTGTCACGACAGAAGCTATTAGTACCACTGCAACGAGCAAAGCGGCAATAATTGAAAACTGACCTTTACTATTCAACTTAGCTACCTCCAGCCAATCCAAGTTGTAATACTACAAGGCGTGAAGTTCCCGATGCTGTATACTCCGAAGGGTAAAGCCTAGGTTGATAATATGAAAGAAGACTCAGGGCTGTAACTCGAACGTCAGGCGTTCTGGTTAAACCTAAAGCTAAAAGTGAGCCTGTAATGTTTGTGGAACCAGTTGCGACATGATTGTATACTGCACCAGCCAGGTAATCTCCTGACGGGTTAAACACGTTAAAGCCAACCTTTAGATTATAGCTAGACATGGTTGAATTGGATAAAGCTCTGGTTGAAGTTTGATATATTGAAGGATAAATTCCATAGTAATTGCAGGAATCTATGGCAGCCTGCGTAAAAGTGACCACTCTATTAGCGCTATCTGTTATCTGTGCACTGTTGTAAACATAGGCCTGATTATTTAAGCCCTCAAGGAAAGCTCTGGAGCCACCTGTAGCAGTCATTTTCATTCCATAAATGCCCCACCCGTTCTGGTCATTAGAGAAAACGCCAGTGTTGCTAACGTAATAGAAGGGGTATCCAACAATGCTTGCCCAAGTCCAATTGTACATAAAAACACAATTTCCCAGAGTATAGCAATACTTTACATATCCATAACCGCTTGGAGCATTGGAGTCATAACCCTGACTTGCACGAGACTGACCCTGATAATATTCTTGAGGCATAGGTACACACTCACCGAAAGTGTTGATGACAACAGCATTTTGCACTTTTTCCGTGGGCGAGCTAGAAATTGTATGGTTATCAATCAGTTCTCTAAGCTGAGTTGTGTTCTGAACCATTATTGTGTTAATAAAATACGGCGATAATAGATTGTACAGGTCTTGGGCTAAACTTTGTGCCGTGTAGCCAGTAATCCACCAGCCGTTTGCATCACTGCAGTTCAAAATGTATAGTGTTCCGCCGTTGC
>Ga0208563_1000229_pt1 | contig 58050 bp, 59 predicted proteins | sample June2015DPH_17_1_2_FD_184717 | JGI IMG/M metagenome (GOLD analysis project Ga0208563, IMG submission 184717) | Peatland microbial communities from SPRUCE experiment site at the Marcell Experimental Forest, Minnesota, USA - June2015DPH_17_150... | ecosystem: Environmental > Terrestrial > Soil >... | reverse complement strand
TTATGTCGCGCACTACAACCGTCACGCCGGCCCTTTCATGTGGACCGCCACCGCCGATTCGATCCTCGCCAAGATCGAACGGCTTTCTAAAGTTATTTGTGGGACACAACACTAGGTCGTGTCTTCAAACTATCCTGTACTGCGAAGCTAGGAGGCTGGCAGGCGTAGCGCAGTGCTTCAGCCTGCGCTGAGCGGATGAGCGCGGGTTAAAAACACCGCGCTACGTGCCGCTGCAGCTAGTGGTTCATTTAGGAGATTGTTTGCGGTTTGAAGACACGCCTTAGTCTTCTTTGCAGGATGTATTTCAACTTGGTTGATTCCGGTCATCTCGCAGCCGTGAGTCTTAAGTTCGTCTCTAGTCAAAATTGAGTGCCCCTGGACATTGCTTTGCCCGTTTGATCACAACATAACCGGCAATGTTCTATTCCGTGTAAACGAGGAATCACGATCAAGGAGATGCATCATGAGAACCCGCCGTTTGATTGAAGGGATGGCCCTTGTGGCGCTTCCTCTGCTAACAGGATGCACCGGTCACAATGCGGCCCTCCAAACGCAGTCGCCCACCGTGGAGGAAGTGGTGGGCGAGGTGCAGAAAGCCCTCGTGGGTGTGCCCGAACAGCTCGACAAGCTGGGTTTTCCCCCGCTCTCGGGAGTAAGGCTGACTTTGCAGACCACCGCCACAAAAACGGCGAGCGGGTCTATCCAGCTGTTCGTCCTTGCCGCCGGCGGCACCTTTGAAGGCAGCGCGACCCATGAGATCAATCTTACCCTCGTACCGCCGAAAAAGCCGAAGTCCGAGGTTCGAGGCGAGGCGGTCGAAGAACACGTCATCGCTAATACGCTGCACGATGCCATCATGGAATCAGCCCGGGAAGTCAAAACCGCCCTCGATGATCCGAGTGCGACCGTGCACCTGTCGGTCGATACCTTGGAAGCGAAGATCAGTTTCGCAGTCAAATATAACGCCAAGATCGGCGAGAAAGGGATGGTGGTTATCTCGCCCTTAAGCGTGGATCTGGGTGGTTCCCTGGCCAAAAGCGCCTCACAAACCATCACGGTCACCTTTCATAGGCAGGACACTGGTAAGCAGGACAAATAGCACCGAACGGTCCCGCTGACACAAGGAAGAGGGAAGCTCCGCCGCCGCCTACAAGGGGCGGGCGGCCGGAGCCTCCGGCCCCCGTTCGCTGCGAAGCCCCGCGCTCAGCTGCCTTTCACTTGATCAACGCCTGGCAATAGTACCCGCCTTGGTTCACGTAGGGATCACCGTAAAGTTGCCACCCATCGCTAAGGAGCTTGCTCACGGCCGCGTCGAAATCGTTACTGCTCATTTTAATCACCGTCTTGTAGGTTGTGTATACGTCATAGCGTTCACAGGATACAATCCAGCGAGGTAAGGCACAATCCCAACGCTGGGGGTTGCGGATCAGCGCCCGTCGTGGTCGACCTGTTCCGGTCAGATGCAGCGAAGGGTTGCAGGGTGTTTCAGGGAGCAACCAAAAGAAGTGGTGTCAGAAGGTCCTTCCAGCTAGCTTTACGCACAATAGTTATTATGTCTAATAATGGATTTAAGCAAGAATAGGCCGCCGTCATGGGTTGCACAGGTGGAATGCCGCCGCCACCCCACCGTCTGATGGCGCGGTCGGGCCCCCTTGACGCACTCCCCTCAACTCCGCCGAATGGTCCTTCCAGTGGACGCCGACGGGCTTGGCGATAGCGAGCCTCCTTGGGCACATCGCGTGATAGCGGACGCCGGCGTTCAGAATTTCCGCGCGTGCCGGCGATTGCGTAGACTGTGGCCCTACTTCCGGGTTTGTGCCAGGCCGGTGTCGATGCCGATGTGAGCTAGAAAATCGACGACCTGCGCCTTGATCTGGTCCCGGATTTTCCGGGCTTCCACGCGGCGCGATTCGTCCGTGCCGCTTATGGAGGCGAAATCCGGAACCGACCAGAAGAGCCGCTCGGCCTTCTTCGCGTACAGCACGTTGACGTGGTTCAGAAACGTGGGGCACAGTTCCCTCGACGCCGCATGGCAGAGCGTGACCACGTAGTCGAAGACTTCCTTGTCCCGGTAACGGTCGTAGACGGACTTGGGTGTTTCCCTCGGAAGATCGATGCCAACCTCCTTCATGACCTCGATCGGCAACGCGCCGATTCGCCCCGATTCGAAGCTGGAGCTGTACGCCTCGATCCTCCCCGGCGCCAATCGAAGGACAAATTCCTCCGCGATGCGGCTCCGGGCTCCGTGAAAGGTACATACGAACAGTACGCGCGGGGTTTTCATGCGTCCCGCTTGCGGCGGCATCCGGTGAATAGTGCGGGGCGCGCCACGGGGCAAATGTTTTTACCGTTCGGCAATGCCGGCCGGATGTTCGGTTCCGGCGCGGCCGGGAAGGCTGCTCCGGATGATCGCTCCGACCCGAAAAAGCAAGGAGACCAACCCCAGCAGCACCGGAATCCCTAGGGCCGTGGCGACGGCCAGCCTCCCCGGGCTCATCGTCTGTGAGCGGACACCGGCATACAGAATCCAAGAACAGACCGGCGTATTCAACAGGAGCGTCCGGCGCGAGCGGAACCGTGGGCGGGCTAATCACGGATCCAAGCATACTGCCGCCGTTCCGCCTTCGTCCCGCAGGCGCGGGACTTCGGCGAACAGGGCGGCCTCGATTTTGCGCGGCATGAATTCGTGCACGCAATGCGTGGCGGCGAGGTAACGCAGCACGTGCTTGGGTGGTGGGTCAGTTTCACATGTCATCGCGAGTCCCGTTCTGTTGGACAGCAGAATGGGCGGCCTGTCCTCCGTAGCCTCGGCGAAGGAGGATGGCATTCAGCCCCTCGACCGGGCTCGGGGCCCAGAGCCGTTTCGACAAGCTCAAGGCCCCGAGCATGTCGAGGGGCTTGTCGAAGGGCTGGATTGCTTCGTCGCTCTGCTGGCCAGCACTCTGCTGGCCAGCAGAGTCGCAATGACCATCAAAAACCAAACAGATCCACTACCCCTGCTTGACCTGCGCGCACAGAAGTAGCACGGTTGTGCCATGTCCAAAACCGTCCTCTTCCGCACCCGCATCGATGCCCGCCGCAAGAAGAATGCCGAGCGCATTCTGGCGCGGGTCGGCCTGACACCGGGCCAACTCGTCAACATGGTGTTCGCCCAGGTGGAACTGCGGGGCGGCGTCCCCTTCCCGGTCAATGCGACCGATGACGGCTACCTGCCGCATATTCCCAACGCGGAGACCCGGGCGGCGCTACGGGGAAAATCCGTCAAGCGGTTCCGCACGGCCGATGACTTTCTTGCCGACTTGCGGAAGTGAGAACCATCGAGCGCACGAACCGCTTCAAGAGGGAATTCCAGCGCCATGTCGCCGGGACTCCGCTGGAGACGGAATTCGCCGCATTGGTTAAGTTGCTCGTTCAGGGGACTCCGCTTCCGGCCGGTTATCGCGATCATCCGCTTAAAGGTGCGCTGGCCGGATGCCGCGACTTCCATTTGCGCAGCGATCTGGTGGTGATTTACCAGGTGACGCCGGACTTGGTGAAATTCTTCCGCGTCGGCTCGCACAGCGAACTTTTCGGACGGTGATGGCGAGCAACTGATCGAGCTCTACCTTTTCCGGCAGTCACAGCGCGAGGCCATGTTGTGGGCTGAGCTCTTCACCGATCCCGCGATCCTGCAGGCGTTCCGCCTTCGTCCTTCCGAGTTCGCTCAGCCGGGATCATGCAATCAAACCATGATTTCACCCCCTCCCTCAAAAACCTTTTGGTGAACGCTGTAGGAGCCTGCTTGCCCGTTCGACGAGCTCAGGGCCCCGAGCTTGTCGAGGGGCAGGCGATTCCTCCTCTGTAATCGCGAGCAAGCTCGCTCCTACAATAGCATGGTCCCGGCTCAGGGCTTCGGCGGACAGGGCGACCTCGATTTCGCGCGGCATGAATTCCTGCACGCGACGCTCGGCGGCGAGGTAACGCGGCGTGTGCTCAAACTCTGCTGAGCGGCCGGTTCGGCTTGACCTTGTAGCACAAATGCGCCCAATTGTGCCCATGCCTACAACCGTCATTCGTGCCCGGGTGGACCGTTCCCGCGCCAAGAGCGCTGAAAAGATTCTCTCCCGCCTCGGATTGAAACCATCTGATGCCGTGAACATGCTTTACGCGCAGATCGTGCAACAGCGCGCCATCCCCTTTGCCCTGGTTGATGCCGGCTCCGATTACGCCCGGACGGAATATGGCGTCACTGACGCCGAGTTGAAGCGATTTGTCCGCCGTGCTAGCCAGGAAATCGCGCGCGAACGCAGGGCCGGGACGATTCGTCGGCTGACCTCGCCGGATGATATCCGTTGAATTAACTCAGCGGTTTCGCGCGCGGATTCGAAAACTGAGTTTGGACCCAACGGCCGTCTTTGCGGTTATCGAGGCAACCGCGGCGGCCTGGGGACATCCTCACCAACATACCGGCCGGGGAATCCGGCGGCTGGAAGCGGACTTTTTTGAAGTCCGCGCGGGGCTTGGCGTCCGCCTGGTGTTTCAGGCGCAGAAATCCATTTTGGTCTTTTATGACGCGGGCACTCATGAGGACGTGAGACGATTTTTGCGCGACCTTTGAGACCGGATTTGTAAAATAGATGGTCGTCTATGGTCGAAAGCGACCATTAACGATCGTTGGGCGGGTTACTTTCGGGAAAACGGCGGCCGAATCGTGGGAGCATAGGACAACTATCCCAACTGCACTGCGGGCCTTCACAGTCACGGAAACCGTCTAAGCGCCGGAGTCCCCTGCCCCACCCTCACCGGCCATACTCGCCAAAGGCGAAGGCGTGCGCTGGTTCTACATCGCCGGCGCGGTCAACACGGCTACGGCAAAGCGGAATTCGAGGGCCTCTACCCCGACATGCCACTTTCCTGCCGTTTGCGACCATGCAGGCAACCAGATGGCTTCTTCGAGGTTGTGGACGGTGATTGCCGCCGGCCGCGCCTTAAGTGCGTTGGCGGATGGCGCACGCTGATGCCGCTCATTCAGCGGACCATGATGCCGGTCGCTGGGTCCCCCTCGCGCCGCTTTCGCCAAAGCTGGCGGCGTCTACTCCAGACGACATCCGCGGGCCTGATCCGTTTGAATTCCGCAAGGATGATCGAATTGATCCCGAAATTACCGTTGCGGTTTCTGTAGACGTGCTGCTCCCCGAATTCTTGCCGAATCAGCCACGCCGCCCGCTGTTGATATAGAAGTTCCCCAGGGCTGTATTCTCGGAGCATCAATTCCGCGATTCTGCGGGCTTCCTGTGGGGTTGTACTCATCGCAAGTTTTGTCCCTCGAAAACGCCTCGGATGTCCATCTCAGAGGGGATAGATCAAAGTCTTTTGCCTCAGCAGTTTTTGAGATCAGCTAAAAAGGCATACTCCTTCATCCCGAAGATAAGAAGCTCCTTGATTACTTCCTTCAGGAATTGGACCACGGGCTCCTGCGACTTCAATAAAAGGAGCTTCCGCCGAAAATCGGGAGTTCCTCCGTGAGCCACGGCGCTGCGATAGGAATATAAAAGCTGCCATAATTTTTCAGGGGGAGCGTCGAGGAAGTATTGATCAAACGGAATCTGCCGTTCGAAACGCTTCCCTAAGAGAATGAGTTTGTTGACCACTTGGTGATTGATCGAATCGAGTGTCTCAGCCGATCTGGGCGCGTGTGTCACGAGGGATTCTATGATGGCAAAGTAGCCTATCACACGAATGTCCGATCGGCTCGGAATGGCACGCATAGCATAAAAGTTTTTTAAAGCGTGAGCCACAAATGACGCACCCTCCGGCAATGCTTTGATCCGTGCGTAATGCTCGCCAATCCGCGCAATCTGCGAGGCGTGAACCCGTCTCGCGTTCTGCCAAGACTCCATCGGATCGAGGTATTTCTCCACCAAATGAAGAGGCATGCTAGAGAAGCCCGCTACATCTCCTTGTTGGCGTGGTGAAAAAAACCAGAATGTCATGCCAAAGTCGAGGTCCACGGGAAGCAAGATTGCAGCATGCTCAAGGTCTTGAATGGCATCGTTGATCCCTTCGAAAGCTATCACCCAATATTTCCACCTATCCCGAGGGAGATTTTCGAATTGATAGCTGCTGCCCCCATTAGGCTGTCGTACCTCTTTGACAATGTGGCGGTATCGAATTCCGTCCTTGCCGGGCATCCCGGTAATCGACAATGCGTCTAGCCTGACCTGAATCTCTTCTGCTTCATGGTCAGTCGCCTTCCTGAAAGTATGGCGCTCGTCGATGGCAACGGGTAACGCTCCGTCGACATCAATGTGGGTGATCACGAAAGTCAGCCCGCTCGTACCCAGCTTAACGTGGGGCTCATTCATAAGCACTCGCCTGTTGGAAATCTCAGCACTAGCCCGTCTTCTTGGCCTTTAGGCTGCCCTCAGCTTTCGCTACTACCTGCAACAGCCGGTCAGGTTCGACGGACCTGAGGCCATCAATGCTCAGGATTCCTGCATCCTGTGCTGTGGTCATGTCGTGACTCTACGGAATAGAAATGCGAAAACGAGAAAAATAACCGACGAAGGGGGATCGCCCGCAAGCGGGCTTCCTACAGACGAACGCACGGCGCGAGCGAGGAGAAATCGCCTGCCCCTCGACAGGCTCTGGGCCCTGAGCGCGTCGAACGGGCAAGCAGGCTCCTACAGACGAACGCACGGCGCGAGCGAGGAGAGATCGCCCGCTCTGCTGGCCAGCAGAGGGCTTCCTACGATTCGCCGATCAGAAAGGCCTTGATCATGGGGATGATTTCTTCGTCGGCGTCCTCCAGCACGTAGTGCCCGGCGTCCGGGAGATAATGAATCAAGGCCTGCGGAAAGATTTCTTTCCACCGGTTGAAAAACCAATCGTTGAAGCAGAAATCCGCCCCGCCCCAGGCAATCATGACTGGATGTTCCTTGAAGCGATCCAGTCCCCGGTACGCCTTCTCCAGAGGCGCCATGCTCGGGTTTTCTGCGCGCACCGGAATATCGGCCACAAACCGCGCCACTCCGATCCGGTTCGCCCAGGAATCGTAAGGAAACAGGTATCCCCCCTTCACTTCCGCAGACAGTGGCCGTCGATGCACGGCCATCCTTGTCGCGGCCCAGGCAAATCCGTTCCATCCGCGCACCAGCCATTCGCCGATCAGCGGCGTCCGGCACAGGCGGATGCGCAGGGGTATCTGGGCCAAGGGAAACGCCGCGGTGTTGAGGATGACGATGCGCCCGACTTTATCCGGATGTTGGGCCGCCCAGCCGAAGCCGATCGGGCCGCCCCAGTCGTGAACGACCAGATGCACGCGCCGCAGTCCCAGGGAGGCGACGAGTCCCGCGAGATTCTCAATGTGGGCTCCCAGGCAGTAGGGATAATCCTGCGGCTTGTCGGAAAGCCCCATGCCGATGTGATCGGGCGCCACGCAGCGGAATCCCGCCCGGATCAAAGCGCTGATAAGTTCGCGATAATAAAATGACCAGGTCGGGTTGCCATGGAGCAAGAGCACGGCCTCCTCCGAACGCGGGCCTTCATCGACATAGCTCATGCGCGCCTGGCCGCAGACGAACATTTTCGGCTCAAACGGGTAAAGCCGTCGCAACCAGTCCGGAAGCGGCGGTCGTCCTGCGGTCATGCCGGTTTCGTGCACTCTGGATCCTGGTTTAACTAGGCCGAGCCAGGAGGCGATGCCATTCCGTTTTGAAACCACCAGGGTGTGTTTTCAACTCCCTGTTCTCAGGGGGTTGTCATGCTGAGCGGAGCGAAGCATCCACTACGACAACGCCATGGGCTTCGGCTCTGTCCAAGTGGATCCTTCACTCCGTTCAGGATGACATCCGAAGGGGATCCAGCAACAGGCACCTCGTTGGGTGTGCCCCGTGACGCCTCCGGCGCAGCCGGAGTTGCCGATCCCTCGTGGCGCGTGTGCCGTCCAATTTTTTTGGCTGCCAAAAGGCCAAGCTATCCGACGTCACCGCGGAGCCCCCATCGCGCCTATGGGCGCGCCCGCGATCACCGCCAAAGACAGGGAGGACTTTTGCGCCTTTTTGCGGCTACACCTTCCGGGCCAACTTTGGCTGCGGCTCTGCCAGCATCACCATTCGAGCGCCAGCATCATGCAATTGATGCCGCTGCCGATGCCGAGCAGCGCGACCCGGTTGCCTTCGCGGACCGCCCCACCCTCAATGGCTTTGACCAGCGTGGCGGGCAGCGAAACCGAGCCCATGTTTCCCAGCGTCTCGAAGGTCGAGAAGTCCCGGGCAAGATCGAGGCCAAGCGCCTCGTAGAGCTTGCGCCGGTGCATGCGGCCGACCTGGTGGCAGACAAAGCGATCAACCAGCGTCTCCGTCCAGCCTGTCTCTGCCTTGAACGCGGTCCAAGCCCGCTTCGCGACATCCACGCCGGCCAGCAGCAGTTGCTCGGAGTCGGTCTGCATGTCCAGCCCTTCTCGGTCCGCAGCGTCGCCCCGGCAGAGTTCGCTGTGCTCGGTGGCCGACAGACAGATGCCGCCGAGCAGCCGATGAGCTCTTCCGCGGATCAGTGATCGATGGCAGACGATGGCCGCGGCCGCCCCGGAACCAATGGTCAGGTTCGCGAAGAACGGTTTGATCTGGTTGCGATCCAAGGATGCGGCCAGGAGGTGCTGCACGGTGCGCTCCACCAGCGGACGGCCGTTCTCCCCCGCCACGACCATTCCGCACTGAATCTGCCCGGATTCAATCATGGCCGCAAGGATCGTGAAACCGTTGAGGAACCCGAGGCAGGCGTTGGAAACGTCGAAGATCTGCGCCCGGGGATTGAGGCCGAGCTTGCGATGGGCGAACGCCGCCGTGGCGGGCTCGAGCAGATCGCGGCAGACCGCCGTGTGCAGGAATGTCTCGATCTGCTCCGCCTTCAGCGCCGACCGGGCGAGCACCGCGCGGCCGGCCGCCGCGCTGGCATCGGACGGCCGCGTACCCGGAGGCCAGAAGCGCCGCTCCCGGATGCCGCTCATCAACTCGAGGCGTCCGAACGGCAGCCGCAGGCGTTCGTAAAGCGGCCGCAGGCGCTCCTCCAGGCTGGCGGAGGTCCACGTTTCCTCGGGCAGCGCCACCGCGATCGACTCGATGCAGACGTTCTCGAAGCGCATGATTCAGAAGTCAAATGTCAAGAGTCAGGCGAAATCACACAATTGTAGGAGCGAGTTTACTCGCGACTCCGAGCGAGGATCGCCTGCAAGCAGGCTCCTACAGGACACGCCCTTCGGCATGCCCGCCTTTGGCCTGTTGACCATGTGGTATGCATCGTTGCCGCAAGGTCGGAAAACGGTTCGCCTCATGCGCCCTCTGACCGCTGACTTCTGCCCTCTGACCTTTGCGCCGAAGGCGGCTCTGTCCGCATCGCCAGCCGGATGACATCTTTGTCGAAATAATTGCTGCCCAGGCCGGCGTCGACGACGAGTGTCGCGCCGTTGAGACCGCTGCTGCGCTCGCTCAGGAGAAAGACGGCGGCATTGGCCACCTCCTGGGTTTCGAGCGCGCGTTTGCGATACGTCAGTTTCTCCGCGTACAGGTAGCTTTCCAGATACCCGGGAATGCCGGCCGAAGCGCTGGTTTTGAGCGGACCGGAGCCCACCACGTTGAAACGGATCCCGGTGTCGGCACTGAAGGACTTGGCGAGAAACCGCACGGTCGAATCCAGCGCCGCCTTGATCGGCCCCATGTAGCCGTAGTTGTCAGGCGTGACCAGCAGGGACGAGATGCCGATGGTGACAACGGAGGCATCGCGGGTGAGATGCGGTTTGAACGCGCGCGCGATTTCCACGAGGGAGAAGCACGAAACTGTCATGGCCTGAAGAAAGTCCGCCCGCTTGGTTTCCTGAAACGATTTGAAGCCCTCGGCATAGCGGGCGAACGCAATGGAATGCACCAGGCCGTGCAGCGGTCCATACTTGGGGCCGACTTCCGCCGCCAGCCGTCCGGCGGCGCCCTCCTCCTCGACATCGCACACCTGGACGGCCCGTGCGCCCATCAGCCCGCCCAGCGATTTTTTGCGCGCCTCCGAGCGGACGCTGTAGACGACGCGCGCCCCCTGCTCCTCGAGGGTTCGGCCAACGGCCCAAGCGACACTCTTCGGGTTGGCGACGCCGAAAACGAGGAAGGTTTTCCCTTCGAGCGCGAGAAAGCTCATTGCGCGGCGGGCTTGGCGGGCGGCGGGTTGGAGCCGTTGGATGACGCGTCCACCAGCGCGACGCCAAAGTCCACCGTGAGCACCTTGCGGTTGTCGGCGGTGCGCACCGACCCGCTCATAAACATGAAACGCCCGAGCCGGTCCTTCAGCTTGACGTCGATGATGAGCTCGTCACCCGGCTTCACCGAGTTTTTGAACTTCACCTCGGTGATGCGGGTCAGCACCGGGGTGTAGTGGCTCAGGTCCTCCCCCTTGGCGGCGAACTGCTTCGTGAGAAAAATACAGCCGGACTGGAACACCGACTCGCAGATGAGCACGCCGGGCATGATGGGATTGCCCGGATAATGCCCCTTGAAATAATCCTCGTCGGGGCGGACCCGGCGGCGGGTCGTCAGCGTGTCATCGGTCTCCGCGATGATCTCGTCCACGAACAGGAAGGGCGGTCGGTGGGGAATGAGCTTTTCGATGGGCTCCATGATGGATCAAAAAGATGGGTTCGGGAGATGTCGCCGCGTTGGTCAGGCTTTCGCCATCATCGGTTCTACGGTCGGTGTAGCCGCTTCTCGTTTTCCGGCAATCAAGTATTTATCTATATTATTGGCAGTAATCACGCCATAATTTATAGTGCCCAGCCACCCAGACATGATGATACCCACCGAGCCGGCGTGGTAAAGCCCGGGCAGCCGGGAGGAAAGGTCCATGGAGACCTTCAGCCCCTCGAACTTCGTGCCAAAGGAGGTGCCCATCCAGTGTCGCGTGTAATGTTCGATGGTCCGTGGCGTGGCCGCCTCGGCCCAGTCGATCCTGGACCGCACCCCGGGGACGAAGCGCTCGAGACAGGTGATCGATTCTTCGATGATGCGCGTTTTCTCCCGCTGATACTCCTCGGCGGACAGTCGGTTCCAGTCGTCGTACCGGGCATTGAGCGAGCAGACCACGGTGTAGCGTCCGGAGCCGGGGCGTGTTTCCGGATAGTAGACCGAGAAGGTGCGGCTGGTCGTGTGAAAATCGACGAGTTCGTCGCTCGTGAACCGGGTTGAATCGGAAACGAAGATGAGGTCGCCGATCGGGGGGATGGATTCGCCCTTATGGATGCCGAGGTAGACCTGGCACGAGCTGGTATTGATGCGCACGGCCCGGGCCTGCGCCACAAACTCCGGCGGGAAATGCTCCGCGCCCACCAGCTTGAGAATGGTGCCCTTGATGTTGGCATTCGAAAGTACGGCGCCGCAGCGGATGGTGCGGCCGTTGGCGACGACGCCGGCGACCCGTTTGCCACCGGCCGCTGCTTCCACGAGCACCTTCTCAACCATGACGTGTTTGCGGAGCTCGACGCCGTTGCGCTGCAGCTCCCCGGCCATCTTTTTGATGAGCAGATCGGTGCCGCCGCGGAACGTGTAAACGCCCTTGCTCATGAAGTTCGAGAACACGATGCCGTAGGTGATGGCGGGGTCGTCGAGGGAGGAGCCGTTGGCATAGGCGATGGGCTCCATGAGAAAGCGCTTCACGTCATCCCGGCCCGGGAAATAGCGCTCCAGCATCTCGCCCGTGGTCTCCGGATTGTTGTCGTAAAAGTTCATTGCCCGCAGGTCGGTGAAAAACCGCTCCACGGTATCGGCCGGTACCTTGAACTGCTCAATGAGCAGCCGCGTGAAATCCGGGCGGTCGAAGGTGGTGGTGAGGGCGAACTGCGGATTGACGAAGCGGATGCCTTTGAGCTGGACGATGGAGTCGGCGATTTCCTGCGACCAGTATTTGCGCGCCGACTTGATCATGCCGACGGGGAAGCCGTGCAGCGAGATGTCGAAGATGTGTCCGCCCTTGCGCGTGAACCACGTGGCCAGGCCGCCCAGCTGGTAGTGGTGTTCGAGCAGGAGGACCTTGTGGCCGCACTTGGCGAGGCAGTTGGCGCCGGTCAGGCCGGCGAGCCCGCTGCCGATCACCACGACGTCATAATAGTCGTCGACTCCTTTGAGCCAATCGTAAGCCATGAAACGTTCCACTAAGCACAGTCGATTCTCGGTGGGCAACTGGGAATTTGGGTGCCTTGCCCCGCCGGGAAGCCTCACTCGCGGGCTCCGGGATGCAGAATATGGAGGTTGGCCATGGTAATGCCGCTGAGCATGGCTCCGACGACCCCCAGCAGCCCCTGATCGGTGCCGCAAAGATACAGGTTTTTCAGGTGGGTGCGGCCGTCGCGGATTTTGCGCGGCGCGCCATAGACCGCTCCCTGAAGATGGCCGGTGAATCGCGCAATGGTGCGCGGCGTGAAGATGTCGGTGGCGAGCGTCGCGGCTGCGAGAGTCCCCTCGGGAACCGGCGGCAGAAAGCGACCGGCACTGCGCGTCATCGCTGCCAGCCAACTTTGCTTGTCGGCGCGGTAGCGCTCCTCCGGCAAATGCGCCCACTGATCGTAATTCGCCAGGCAGGTGATTCGTAACTGGCCTTCCGGCGGCCCCTGACCGGCAAAATCGAAATTATTGGGGAAGCAGATGACTCCGCTCCGGAGGTCGACCTGCTGTCCGGGCCGGGCGTACTCGAATCGTTCCGAGTCGTTGAAGAACACGATGGTATCGCTCCCCCACCCCAGTTCCCGCGGCTGGCATTTCAGCACCCGGATGCTTTCGATGAAGGAGAGCCTGTCCGTCGAAGCCTTGGCGAAGGCGGACCGGTCGTCCATCGTTGAAACCGCCAGAAGCTGTTGGGTTTCCTCGCTGCCGATGGAGGAGATCACATGCTCGGCGGTGATTTCCGCGCCGTCATCGAGCCGCAGGGCGGCGGCGCGCCCATCGCGCTCGATGATGCGCGCCACGCCACATTTCATGCGCCGTTCGCCGCCCGCCGCGCGGTATTTCTCCAGCAGCACCCGGATGACCCGGCGGATGCCTTCGGGCGGACGCGCGAGGCCTTCGAGGAAGATGGCTTTGAACATGATTCCGAAGTGGGCGAAATCCATGTCATTCTCCTGCGCGCTGCCGTAGTACATCAGCGGGCAGAGCAGCATGTCTTCGAGCAACCGGTCGGTGATATGCCGCCGGACGATCGCGCGCGCCGAAACGACCGGAGCATCAAGGGACACGTCGTCGTAGGGTCGGACCAGGGTGACGAGCCGGCGGAAGCCGTCGATCTGCGCGGGGAATTTCGCCGCAATCTCCTCCTCCAGAACCGCCAGGTCGTTGGTGAAAAGCAGGCCGGCCTCGCCGCGGGGGCCGAAGGCAATGCGCGATTGTTTTTGCGGGCAGAGGTCAAGCTCGTCGCGTTCGATCCGGAGCTGCCGCAGCAGCTTGCCGAGCGGCGTGCCTTTTGTGCCGCGGGGCACATAGTTCGTCATGGCGTGCAGTCCGACATCGTAGTTCCGGCCGGCGAGGTTGTAGAAGCTGTTGAGTCCGCCGGGGGCGTAGTGCCGCTCGAAGATGCAGACCCGCCGGCCGAAGTGCGCCAGCCGGATGCCCGCGGCGAGACCGGACATGCCGGCGCCGACGATGACGACATCGTAGTGTGCGGCGGAATTCATTTGAATGGCCTGTCATCGCGAGCCCGACGACTTATCGCGCTGAAGCCTTCGGCGAAGGCGGAAGTCGGGCGTGGCGATCCAGATGGATTGCTTCGTCGCCAGGCTTCTCGCAATGACATTTATGGCCTCCCGGGTCATGAACAACGCCACTGGCGGCGCGTCTGCATAAAAAAAGCCGGGATAGCTCCCGGCCGCGCCAGATCAACGGTCAAGCAGGTCTAGGTCTTTGTCGCGAGGGCGTTGAATTTGGGGGTGAGATAGTCCGCACAGCTGTCGAGGGACGCCAGCTGGATGTAATCGGCCTCGGGCACCTCGATACCGTGGCGCTTCCGGAGTTCCATGACGATGTCGAGGAAGTCCATGGAATCGAGCTGGAGCTGGTCGCGGAGGCGCACATCCGGCTTCACATTACTGAGATCCTCGTCGGGCGCGATATTGGCAATGATGTCAATGACCAGCTTTTTGCATTCGTCTTTCGTCATGGGAAGGTGCGGTGTCAGGCCCGGTAGCGGATGATGATGAGCGTGGAATTGATTCCAAGCATACCAAAGGAGTTGTTCAGAATTGCGTCAACCCGTTTTGCCTTTTTCGGCTCATTGAGCACGAGGCCGGGCACGTCGCACTGCGGATCGAGTTCGTCCACGTTGATCGTCGGATGGACCATCAGGTCATTGAAGGACGGCAGGTTGCCCGCCAGCTCGAGCGCGCCGGCCGCGCCCATGGCATGGCCGATGAAGCTTTTGGTGTTGTTGATGTTCACGTCGGCACAGCCCGCAAACACCTCGGCGAGGGCCTGGCATTCCTGAATATCGCCCTGGAGCGTTGCGGTGGCGTGCGTATTGACGATGTCGATGTCGGCCGGCGTGAGGCCGGCGTGGCTGATGGCTTTGCGGATGCACTCGGCCTGCCGCACCGCGTTGGGCAGCACGTAGTCGGTGGCGTCGGAGTTGACGCAGTAACCGGCCACTTCGCCGTAGATCTTCGCGCCGCGGGCCAGGGCATCCTCGAGCCGCTCCAGCGTGTAGATGCAGCCGCCCTCGCTCACCACGATGCCGTTGCGCCGCTTGTCGAACGGGCGGCTGGCCTTGGTCGGATCCGGATGCGAGGCGAGCGCACCCTGGCTCTTGAAGGCGGCAAAGATGCCGAAGGTCTGGATGCTTTCGCTCACGCCGCCGGCGAACGCCAGGTCGACCTCGCCGAGCCGCAGCATCTGCGCGGCGTGGATGAGGCCGAGGTTGCCGGCGGCGCAGGCCGCCCCCAGCGTGTAGGCGGGACCGGTGATGCCGAGGTTGAGCGAAACCTCGCCCGCCGGATTGTTGGCGACGGTGCGCGGGTTGTGGTGATGCGACCAGAACCTGGTGTCGTACTTGAAGAGCGAGATGTTGTAGATTTCGTTCTCGGTCTCGACATTGCCGTGCTCGGTGATGCCGAGATAGATGCCGATGCGCGCCTTGTCGGCGGCCTCCCAGTTCACCCCGCTGTCCGCCAGCGCCTCGCGGGCGCAATGGATGCTGATGCTGCCGGCGCGCGTGCCGATGCGGACGTCCTTCTTCTTCTGGTACTTGAGCGGATCGAAGTGGCAGACCCCCGCCGGCTGCGCGCCCATGTACCGCACCTCGATCAGCTCCACGCCGGAGACGCCCGTGAGCAGATTCTGCCGGTATTCCGACAACGTATTGCCGTTCGGCGCGGTCAGGCCGAGGCCGGTGATGACGATGCGGGACTGCTTCATGGATGGCACGGGAAGACTCTCAGGGGCGCTTGGTCAGGTGCGCAAGAGAGTTTTGCCTAGCCATCGCTCGGGGAAAATCAATACAAGTCTCGTCTGATGAATGTCCTTGTTGTGGGCGGCGCCGGTTACATCGGCAGCCATTGCGTGCGGCAGTTAACGGCGGCGGGGCACCGGCCCGTGGTCATCGACAACCTCGTGTACGGCCACCGTCGCGCCGTCGCGCCGTCGGTTCCATTCTACGAAACCGGACTCGGCGACGAGGCGGCGGTGCGCCGGGTGCTCGCGAAGGAGCAGATCGAACTCGTGATGCACTTCGCCGCCTTCTGCTACGTGGGCGAATCCGTCAGCGAGCCGCTCAAGTACTACCTCAACAACGTCGTCGCCACGCTGCACCTGCTCAAGGCCATGCTCGACGCGGACGTGAAGAAATTCGTGTTTTCCTCCACCTGCGCAACCTACGGCATACCGGCCGCGCTACCGCTGGTCGAAACCATGCCGCAGCGTCCCATCAACCCCTATGGCCAGACCAAGCTCGACGTGGAAAATGCCCTGAAGGCGCTGGCCCTCGCCCACGGCCTGAGCTTCGCGGCCTTCCGCTATTTCAACGCCGCTGGCGCCGCCGAGGACGGTTCCATCGGCGAGGATCACGATCCCGAGACGCACCTCATCCCGCTGGCGATCGACGCCGCGCTGGGCCGGCGCCCGCAGCTGCAGCTTTTCGGCACCGACTACCCCACCCCCGATGGCACCTGCCTGCGCGATTACGTGCACGTGGACGACCTGAGCCGCGCGCATATCGCCGTTTTCGACCGCCTCGCCACTCCCGGCGCTGCTCTCTTCTACAATCTCGGCACCGGCCGCGCCTACTCCAACCGCGAGGTGATCCGTGCGGTGGAGAAGGTTTCCGGCAAAAAGGTGCCGCTCATCGAAGCGCCGCGCCGGGCCGGTGATCCGCCCGCCCTCTACGCGGATTCCACGCTGGTGCAGCGCGAGCTCGGCTGGAAGGCGAAGTTCGCCGACGTCGAGTCGATCATCGCCACCGCCTGGAAGTGGCACTCGACGCATCCGCACGGCTTCGGCGGGCGAAAGCGTTGAGGTAGGTAGGGCCCCCGAGCTTGCTCGCGGCCCTGGAGTCTGCGGTCAAGGGATGGCATCCGCCCTCCTTGCTGTCATCCTGAACGAAGTGAAGGATCCAGTGACACTCGGTCGGAGCCAACGGCGGAGTTGCACTGGATTCTTCGCTCCCCTCAGCATGACAGGTCAAACAACCACCATGAGCTATTGGGTGTACATCATCACCAATCGCCCGCATGGCACCCTCTATGTTGGCGTGACCAACGACGTGGAGCGCAGAATCTGGCAACATAAGGGCGGTGCTTTGGAAGGCTTCAGCAAACGCTACGGCCTGAAAAGCCTCGTCTATTTTGAACGACTTCGGGACGTCGCCGCAGCGATTGGGCGCGAAAAACAAATCAAGGGCTGGCTTCGCAAAAGAAAGATCGAACTGATCCACAAGACCAACCCCCTGTGGCGCGATCTGAGCGAAGGATGGTACAACGATAATCCGGTTGGTTGAATCGCCTCTTTCCTGTCATCCTGAGCGAAGCGAAGGATCCAGCATGACTCGGCCGGGCGACGGTCCTCTGGATTCTTCGCTGCGCTCAGAATGACACGCGTGCAGAGATCATCGCCTGTCTTGAGCCTTAGGACATGTTGGAGGCGTAGCGTCGGGCCTACACCTTCAGCCCGAGCACGTCGATGCGCTTGCGGAGCGTGGTCCGCGTCATGCCGAGGCGCTCGGAGGCGCGCGCGAGGTTGCCGCGCTCGTCCTTGAGTACGCGCCCGATCATTTCCCGCTCCAGGCGTTCCAGCACCGGTTCCCTGCCCTCGATCTTCAAACGGGCATAGACGAAATCCAACGCATCCTGAAGGGTGAGCGCCGAAGGCCCGGCCGGGACCAGCGGCGGCGCCGGCGAAGACGGCTCCGCGGCCGCCCCCGGCTCCATCGCTGGCGCGCCGGTTTGGGCGGACGGCGCCACGACCGCCGTGGCCGGTTCGAGCGTCGTCCCAGCAGGCACGGCGGTCGGGCTTGACGGCACTGTGGCCCCATCCGTCCCGGCTGCGCCGCGTAATTCCGGCGGAAGATCCTTGAACAGAATGGTGTCGCCCTGCGCAACGACGGCGCTGCGGTAGATGACGTTCTCGAGTTCGCGGACATTGCCCGGCCACTTGTGCCGCAGCAGGACCGCCATTGCTTCGGCGGAAACCTTTTTCACGCGCGTCTTTTTCTGCTGTTTCAGGGTCTGCAGCACGTAATCGACGGTCTGCGGGATGTCCTCGGGGTGTTCCCGCAACGGCGGCATGCGGATGCGCACCACGTTGAGTCGGTAGTAGAGGTCCTCGCGGAAGGTCCGGACCTTCACGATTTCCTCCAAGTCCTGGTTGGTCGCGGCGAGCACGCGCACGTCGACCTTGATCGTCTCGGTGCCGCCGACGCGCTGGATTTCGCCCTCCTGCAGCACGCGCAGGATCTTGGTCTGGGTGGCGGGCGCCATGTCGCCGATTTCGTCGAGAAAGATGGTGCCGCCATCGCACAACTCGAACTTGCCGATGCGCTGGCTGGTCGCGCCGGTGAAGGACCCCTTCTCGTGGCCGAACAATTCGCTCTCGATGAGGTTTTCGGGAATGGCCGCGCAGTTGACCGCGATGAACGGCCTAGCCGCGCGATGGCTGTGCTGGTAGATGCTGTGCGCGACCAGTTCCTTGCCAGTGCCGCTCTCCCCGGTGATCATCACGGTGACATCGCTGGCCGTGACCTGGCCGATGGTCTTGAAGACCTGCTGCATGGCCGCGGAGCTGCCCACGATGCCCTCCTTGTAATCCTCGGTGTTGAGGCTCGGCTGGTAGTCGGCCGCCGCGCGCAGGTCGGCGTGGGTCTTGAGCGCGTTTTCCGTCAGGGCGAGCACCTTTTGCGGATCGAACGGCTTCATGATGTAGTCGAACGCGCCGTATTTCATCGCCTCGATGGCCGTCTGCGCCGTGCCGAAGGCGGTCATGAGGATGACAAGCTGCCGCGGGTTGATGGAGCGGATGTGCTGGAGCGCTTCGATGCCGCCCATGCCGCCCATGCGGATGTCGAGGAAGACGACGTCGGGCGGGCTTTTTTTGACGGCGGCGATGCCCTCCTCCCCGCTCGCGGCGGTCGTCACCGCGTAGTCACGCGAGGAAAGCACGCGCGAAAGCGAGTAGCGAATCTCGGAATCGTCGTCGATGACGAGGATGGTGGACTTGGCGGCGGCCATGGCGGAAGAAAATCAGGAACAAACGCGGGCGGCGATTATCGATTAGCATTCCGCCCGAAACGGGCCTTACTTAAGGCAAATGCTTGGATGGTCAATTAACTTGTTCCGCGTCTTCGGCATCCGCCTGGCCGTGCATTTCAGCTTTCTGCTGCTGCTGGCCTACGTGGCGTGGGGAGGCTGGATGGATGCCGGTTGGGCGGGCGTGGCCTGGAGCGTGGCGTTCATCACCCTGCTGTTCACCTGCGTCGTGCTGCACGAGCTGGGGCATTCGCTGACCGCCCGGCGTTTCGGCATCGGTGTGCCCCGCATCCTGCTGCTGCCTATCGGCGGCATGGCGGAATTCGATTCGATTCCGCGCCAGCCACGGCGCGAACTCCTCATCACGCTGGCGGGCCCGGCGGTAAACTTTGCGATCGTGCTGGCCTTGTGGCCGTTTGTCACCGTGCCCGCGGCGTGGGCCGATGGCGAGTTGCCGCGCACCTTCTCCGGGCTGGGCTGGGAGCTGCTGCTGGTCAACCTGGTCATGGGTTGCTTCAACCTCCTGCCGGTTTTCCCGATGGATGGAGGCCGCATCCTGCGGGCGCTGCTGGCCATGCGCTGGTCCTATCTCAAGGCCACCTTCTGGGCGGCGGCGCTGGGCAAGGTGCTCGCCATCATCGGCGCCGTGCTCATGGCCTTCGTCTGGAACAATCCCCTCGGCGCCATTCTCTTCGCCTTCATCTTCATTGCCGGCGATATGGAATACCGCATGATCAAGCGGCGGGAGGAGGAGAATACCCAATGGGAGATCCTCATCCGCCGCCTCTATGGACCCCCGGGCGGTGATGGACGTGACACCGCGGTCAACATCCTGCACGGGCCGAACTGACGGCCAGCGCTTGTCCCCCCGCATCCCCGCTGCCGCTAGATGACGATGCGCTTTCCGGTGGACGCCGCCTCATAGATGGCGGACAGGATGCGGATGTCCCGGCGGCCCAGCTCGCCCGGGACAGGGGTCGCCCGGCCGGTGAGGATGCAATCCGCGAAATCATCCATCTGCCGGGCCTGCTGGTTGACGGGCGGATCGAAGTTGAGTCGCCCGCGGCTGGTCTCGCACTCGATGTCACGGTACGCAAATGCGCTATCCGGGAAATCGACCCAGCCGCGCGGGCCTTCCGCGTGAAAACTATTGCGGTTTTGCGAGAAGCTCGATCGCGCGCGACCGACCGCCCCGCCGGGGAATTCCATGGTCCAGCGCATCGTTTCCTCCACGTCCTTGAATAACTCGGGCCGCGTCTTGGGCTCCTCGTGCGCCGTCACGGCGACCGGCGCCGCATCGCCGGCGGCCATGCAGGCACCGTGGACCACGTAGATGCCGATGTCCATCATGGGCCCGCCGCCGGCCAGCCGCTTCTCCGCCCGCCATTGCTTTCCGCGCATCACGAAGCTGAAATCACCCGTCATCCGGGTGAACGGACCGAAATCGGGTTCTCTTGCCAGCCGCAGCAGCTCTTGGTGATAGGGATCGAAATTGAGCCGGTAGCCGAGGGAGAGTTTGACCCCGGCGTCGCGGCACGCCGCGATCATGGCGTCGCAGTCCGCGACAGAGCAGGCCATGGGTTTTTCGGAGATGACGTGCTTGCCGGCTTTCGCCGCCCGGATGGTGAACTCCGGATGCAGCGCGGGCGGGGTCACGACGTAGACGACGTCGATGTCCGAATTGTCGGCAATCTGCTCAAGATGATCGTAGTGGTAGAGGTTCTTCTTCGGCAGGTCGTACTTGCGCGCCCATTTGGCGGCTTTCGCCGCCGAGCCGGTGACAACGCCAGCCAGACGGCAGAGTCTGGTTTGCAGAAGGGCGGGTGCGAGTTGGTTGGTGCTGTAGGAACCGAGCCCAAGCAACGCGACACCCAGCTTGCGGGCGCCCGCTGCCGTCGGTTGAGCCTCGGCGCGCGCGCTGGTCCGCAGGAGATAGCCTCCGGCAACGGTCAGGGACCCGATGGCGGCGAGACGGAGGAACTCTCGCCGGGAGGGAGCATGCGGCATGGCGCGAAACCTTGCCGAAGCGCCGTCCAATCGCAAGCAGCGATGGGAGCCTGTTGGCATGCAATGAGACCCTCCACCGTCGACGCGTAGTTGCCGGTGCCTTCCGCCCTGACGCGCTTACCGCGAAATGAGGCGCTGGCGACGATTGCCTGCAGCAGGCTGCGGGGAAGTGGGCCTATGGGATTGGCGGTTCGATGCCAAGGCGAACCGGCGGTTACGCCGGTGCGGCCGTGTCCTTGGGTTTCGGCGTGTCCGTGGCCGACTCCAAGGAAATCGCGCTCCAGAAGAACAGTACGGCGAAAACGACGTCCGCCAGCGCGAAATATTTCCACAGGTTCGGTACGCCACCATGATACCAGTGCCAGCCAACGGTGGCGACATAGCAGACTTTGAGCAGGATGCCGTAGCCGATCAGATTGCGGTTCTCGACCGGCCGGAGTGCGATCGTCAGAAACATGAGGCCGAAAATCACCAGCAGGCCGGCCGCGAAATGGATGTAGCCCCAGTGGTTGGGCGGAGTGATTCCGGCGAACTCGTAGACCTGGGGCGCGGCGGCGATGAACGCCAGGCCCAGCAGTCCATCATAGGCCGCGGCGACGGCGTACAGGATGCGGATGGGTAGCAACGCTTTCATACTGGATTCCTTTCATGTTTGAACTGGGCGTAAAATCCTTTGCGCCGGTGCCGCGTGGCATCATCGCTGTAGAGCTGTTCCCCGAGCCGGTAAATGCCCTCGCGCAGCTCCTGTGGTGTCATGCCGGTGGGGCGGTAGTTCACGTCGAAGAGCGTGCTCAGGTGCCAGGCGCCTGGCTGGAGCACGCGCCCCTCGCGCAGCAGACGCTCATAGAGCGGCGTGCCGGGGAACGGCGTCAGCAGGGTGATCTGCACGTCGTAGGGATTCACCTCTTCGACAAAACGGAGAATCTCGTCGAAGACGTCCGTCGTGCAGCCATCCAGTCCGAGAATAAAACAGGTGTTCACGGTGACGCCGTGCCCTTGGATCGAACGCACCGCCTCGGCGTAATGCGGCGCCCAGCGGGCTTTGCGGTCGGCCCGCTGCTCCAGTCCCGCCAGCGGTCCGGCGGACGGGTTTTCCAGGCCGATCAGCACCTGCCGGCAGCCGGCCTGATGCATCAGGTCCAGTAGTTCGGCATCGTCGGCCACGCTGATGTCGGTTTCGGTAAACCATTTTACCTTCAAGGGAATCAGCGCCCGGCACAGTGCCCGGCTCCAGGGTTTGTCGACAAACGTGTTGTCGTCGGCGAACTCGATGAACGCCTCCGGGTGAAGCTCCTCGATGAAGGCAATGTCGCGCACCACCTGATCGACCGGCCGCCGCCGGTACGGCGCCTGGAGCATCACCGTGGAGGCGCAGAACTCGCAGCGCCACGGACAGCCGCGCGTCGCCTGGACTGTGTACCGGTTGTAGGCGCGGCCGCCGAGGATGTCGTACCGCGGCACGGGCAGGCGCGCGACATCGACCGGTTCATAATCCGTCGCCTTGAAGATGGCCGGCTCCGCCCGGCGCGCGGCGGCGGCCACCACGGCCGGCCAGACGTTCTCGCCTTCGCCGATCACCACGTAGTCGGCATGCTGCAGCGCCTCCTGCGGCAGCACGGAGACGTGCAAACCGCCCATGGCGACCTTGACGCCCTTCTGCCGCAAACGGTCGGCGATCGCATAGGCTTCAAAAATCTGCGCCGAAAAGGTGCTGATGGCGACCAGATCGCACGCGTAGATCTCGGCCGGTTCCGCGCCATCGGACTCCGCCTCGTAATACCGCACCTCATGCCCGGGTGGCGTGCTGGCCGCCAGATACAGCAGCCCGAGACTGGGCAGCGACGCGATGATTTTGCTGCGTTCGACAAAGCCCGGCAGGGTGAGGCCGAGTTCGAGCAGCTTCTTGTCGTGCGCCCGCACGCCGCTCATGGCAAGAAGTCCGATCTTCATGACGGTATCCGGAGGAGGATGAAAATGACTGCCGCCAGCAGCAGGACAACAGGAATAAAGAAGAAGGCCCGAAACGGCTGCCGCCACGCAGCGAGAAAACACACCGATGGCATGGCGACCGCTCCGCCGAGCAGCAGCATGCCCGGCAGGTCGGCGCGCGGGCCCGCCGCAGTCGACAGCCCATACACGACATTGATGGTGCCGAGTGCCGCGAGGGCAATATGCCCCAGGCGCAACAGCCGCCGGCGAAACGAGCCGTAGCCACCGAGGAACTCCTCGCGATGAAACCCGAGCCCAATGACAGCGCCGCTGACGAAGGCGACCAGTATCAGCCACCATCCGGCAATGAAATTGAGCGTATGGGGCATCAAGATTCCGCTCACGGATTCATTTCCATCCGCCCAGTCTCCGAGTGTCGCCCATGTTCGCCCGCCATAAGATATTGCCGTGCTCCACATCTAAAAGTCCGGCCCTGAGCAGCAAGCCAATTAGCCTGCACCTGCGCTTGCATCGGCGGCTGGAACCGCTGAAGCACGCGGGCGGCGGTATTCCCGCCGGTCACGGGCTGACCAGGACCGATGGAGCTGTTTATCAGCGTCTGCGTATCATCACCCGCAGCGCGCCAATGAGCACCAACGTCAAGACGAACTCCGGTCCCAGCGCCCCGCCGCCACCACCCCCAGGGTTCCCGGCTGCGGCGGCGGTCACGGTCAGCGTCGCGGGCTCGCTGGTCACGCTGCCGACATCGTTAGTCACCAGCACGAAGTAGGTGCCGGCCATCGAGGTCGCCACGGGCACCAGGGTGACCGTCGGACCTGTCCCCCCAATAATCGGCCCTCCGTTGTTGTTGTGAAACCACTGATATCTGGGCGCCGGGTTGGCGGCGACGACGACGCTGAACTGCACCTGACTGCCGACCGCCGCCGTCACGTTTTGCGGGGGCGTCACGATTACCGGCGCCGTCGCCACCGTGCCGGCGCGGATGGTGTGGTTGCCGGAATCGGCGACCAGCAAACGGCCGGCGCCGTCCACCGCCAAGCCCCCGGGCATATTGAAGCGGGCGGAGCTGCCGCAGCCGTCCGCGCTGCCGATGGACTGCGTCAGCCCGGCCAGGGTGGTCACGACCCCGAGCGGCGTGACTTTCCGGATCGTCGCGTTCACCACATCGGCGACGTACAGAGTGCCGCCGGCATCGACGGCCAAGCCGCCCGGCGCGAGAAAACTGGCGGCGGTACCCGTGCCATCCGTGTCTCCGCCGACTCTGGCCATGCCGGCCAAGGTCGTCACCACCCCGGCTGGGCTGATCTTCCGGATCGTGTGGGCGCCTTCGTCCGTTACGTAGACGTTCCCCTGCGCGTCGACCGCAATCCCCTCCACGCGGTCGAATCGCGCCTCACTGCCGGTGCCGTCCGCGGTCCCGCCGACTCCGGCCGCGCCCGCCAGGGTGGTCACCACGCCCGCGGGAGAGATCTTGCGCACGGTGTAGACGTCGGCGACGTACGCCGTGCCCGCCCCGTCGACTGCAATCGCGGTTGGATACACAAATCGCGCTTCGCTGCCGATGCCATCGGCAGCGCCAAAAGCGCCAGCAAGGCCCGCCAAGGTGGTCACCGCGCCGTCGGGGGTAACCTTGCGAATCGTGCGATTGCCCAAATCGGTCACGTAGATGTTGCCCTGCGCGTCGACCGCCAGTCCCTCAGGATCGGAAAAACGGGCGGCGCTGCCCACCCCGTCGGCGCTGCCTGCAGTGCCGGCCAGCCCGGCCAGGGTCGTCACGACGCCGCCGGTGGAGATCCGGCGAATCGTGTTGTTGACGGAGTCGGCCACGAATACGTTGCCGGCGGCATCCACCCCCACGCCCACTGGAGTATGGAAACGTGCGGACAGGGCCGGGCCGTCCGCCGCCCCGTACGGGGCCTGGCCCGCTCCGGCGATCGTCGTCATCACACCGCCCGGCGAAACCCGCCGTATGGAGGAGAACTCCGTGTCGGCCACCACGACATTCCCCAGCGCATCCACCGCAATCCCGTCCGGAGGCGCCACCCAGCGGGGAGCGCTGGTCGAAGCCAGCGTAGGCAGCGTGCTCAAGATTGTGGCTTGCCCGTCCGAGGTGAGCCGAAGGATGCGAAGAGAGTCCGAGAGGTAAAGGTTGCCCACCGCGTCGACGGCCACGCCCTGGGGATAACGAATCGCGTTATTTTGCACGGTCGTCACCTCGCCCGCTGGCGTGATCTTACGCAACCGGCCATAGTAGCTGAAAACGTCGTCGGTCGCATAGAGGTTGCCCCAAGGGTCCGCGGCCAGCCCCTGGAGTTCACTAAAACGGGCCGCGCTGCCGGTGCCGTCCGCGTCGCCGTCAGCGCCCGCCAATCCCGCCAGCGTGGTCACCACCCCACCCGGCGTGATCTTCCGGATCGTGTGGTTGGCCTCGTCCGCCACGTAGACATTGCCGGCGGCATCCACGGCCACGGCGCACGGCCGGTCAAAGCGGGCAGCGGTGCCGATGCCATCTGCACTCTCTGCCTCACCCGCCGCCCCGGCCACAGTGATGGTGGGCTCTAAGTCCCATGAAAGCGGGAAAGCCTTCCGCACCGTGTGATTGCCCGTATCGGCGACATATAGCGCGTCGCCCGACGGGGTCACGGCCACGCCCTCCGGGCTGTTGAATCGCGCGGCGCTGCCCGCCCCGTCAACCGCTCCGGACACTCCCGCCAATCCTGCCAACGTGGACACATAGCCGGTGTTGGCGGCGGCCAAATTGCCAGCGTCAATCCTTCGGATCGTGTGGTTTTGGGTGTCCGCGACGTAAATGGTGCCGTAGCCGTCGACGGCCACGTTGGTCGGCTGGTAGAAGCGGGCGCCCGCGCCATCGTTGCTCCCGATGGTCGCCCACCCCGCCAGCGTGGTGAAGGTGTACGGCGTGTAGTTCACCTGTGCGCACGCCAATACCGACAGCATGCTCATCCCCAGCGCTAGCACCCCCACCCTGTGAATGAAGCGCGGCTTGGGGTCGGATAAGCGGATCAACAGTCGGCACGTCTTCATGGGGATGTTCCTTCCAGTAAACCCGGCACGCTCAAATCGCTCGCCCCTCAGATCCAGTCTCCCGTCCGTAACTTTGCGGATCCCGGCAGGGGCAGGCCGCACAGCTTGCACTCCATGACCTGTTTGACATCACCCAGCGTGCGCAACTGGCACAGCTCCTCGCTGTTGATCGACACCGGGAGCACGTCCTCCGCCAGCGCCACGATCTCCATCATGGTCAGCGAATCGATGCCCAGATCCTCGATCAACCGGAGGTCATCGTCGGCGTCCCTGAGCTTGGCCCGCAAATCGGGATCCACGTGGTGCTCGATGACGCCGAGAATGATCGTGGGCAGCCAGGCGGGGTCGCCGGTCTGGCGGAACCGGCAGGCGGCCTCGTAGGTGGAGGCGGAGCAGCGCTTCAGGGCTTCGCGCAGGTAGGCCTCATCCTTAGGAGCAATGGATTTCGCGGACCCGGGAAAAGGTTCGCTGGTTTCCAAATCGCTGCCGGAGGTTGGTGCCATGCGGGTTCCTCTGAGCGATATGACAATCCGGTGTGCCAAACCCGCTACTCGGTCCGGGTCGCCGCGAATATTTCTGGCGCCGCCGGGAATTTCTCTGGGACCGACGCGGTCAGAACGGACTTGCGCTTGGCGCACGGCTGGTCGCTTTCGCCGGGGTCGGGCTCGGTGGTGACCAGCACGATGAGAAGGGCTAGAACAATGGTCACCATCGGCAGGTCGCTGATCAAAGCCAGCCGGCCGGCGGCCAGGGTGGCGACGAAGGTGAGGAAGATGGTGGCGTTCATGGGCGGTTGGTTTTCATCCCTCAATGCGCTATTCCGCCCCCAAACGGATCATCCCGTTGAGATATTCTCCGCTGGCGCCAGCCGTCGCCGGAATGACTCGCATCCGCGCATGATTAAAGCGCGGCCGCGTGCTCAGAACGTGGCGGTCAGCGACAGCGAGTAGGTGCGGCCGCGCCAGTCGCCGTACGGCTGCACTCCGGCGCCCGAAGGATCATTGGTGTACTTCGGAAGGTGGGCGCCGAAAAGATCGTTGATCCGCACCTGGCCGCGCAGGCCGAAGCGCGAACTTTTCCACGGCACCCACCGGGTCAGGTCGCTCTGCAGGAAGGCGTCGAACTGCCAGCAGCGGTCAATCTGGTCGCTGCCCTGGCTCGCCCACTCCGCCACCGGCAGGACCCGCGCGCCATAGTAATGCCCCTCCATGCCAAAACCGAAATCGTTCTTCGACCAGTCCGCGCCGAAATTGGCGCGATACCGGAGGAATCCGCTCACCCAGCCGTCCGGCAGGCGCAACTCGTCGACCACCGGCGAATCGGGATACACCTGTCGGTCGAACCGTTGAAACCACACCACCCGGCTGTGCAGGCCGAGCGTGCCGCCGACACACTTCGTCCACGCGTAGTCGAGCGTCACATTCCAGTTCTGCGAATGCCGGCGGGCCGCATTGATGTCGCCGGTCAGGAGCGAGGTGACGTAGCCCGCGGCGTGGGTGTCGCCCGGCGCCAGCGGCGCGCGGATGACGCGCCCCGGAAATTGCGACTCCAGGTCCATCAGGGTCTGCGCATCCAGCGAGATCATCTCGTTGGTCTTCCGGGTGTCGACGAAGTCCACCGCCACCCGCAGGCGATGCTCCTTGCCCCGCTGGAAAATGACCCCCGCGGTTTGTGTGGCGGCCGACTCCGGGCGGAGGTTCGGGTTGATCGCGGCCTGCGCCTGCACCGTGTAGCTCTGGTTGCGCACCGGATCGGTGATCCACACCTGGCTCACCTCGCCTGTGCCCAGACCGGAGGGCTCGGCCAGCTGCTTGCTCATGAACGGCGTGGGATAAAGGCTCGAGAGCATAAAGCTCCCGCGCAGGGAGAAGCCGCCGGCCAGCTCCAGCTTCAGTGCGCCGGTCGGCGCGACATAGGTTTCCGCGCTCGTGTCCGCCGCCACATAGCGCACCGCCACGTCGGTCTCGACCTTGCGAAGCCAGTGCGGGAGGCGCCGCGGGGGCACCAGCGGCCCCTGCACCTCCCCGAAGACGCTGTAGCGTTGCAGAATGCGCCCCTGCCACAACACCGGGTCGGCTGCCAGCGAGCCGTCGCCATAGCGGAGCACCGACTTGTAGTCCGCGAGGTGCATGCGCCGGTAGTCAGCGCCGAAGTTCACCGCGCCCACGCCGGCCGGCAGGGTCAGCGACTGGTTCGTCACCCGCACCGAGGCGTCCACCGTGTCGTAGTTGCCCAGGGTCACGAAATGCCCGCGGGCGCCATCGTAGATCAGCACTTGGTCGTAGTACTCCGGCGGCGGACCGTAGACTTGGGTGTCGCGCAGCGGATTGTAGCGGCCGGTGTCGACCAGCTCCTGCCAGCGGGCGTTGTCCGCGCCGGCGAGCCCCCGGTACTTGGTGAGGTTATGGGCGTACTGCCCGTCCAGCGCGACCCGCCAGTCCGCCGGCAGTTTCATCAGCAGGCCCAGCACCGCGGAGCCGAATTCGATCCGCGCCTCGCTGTAACCCTCGCCGAGCAACGGAGCGGTCTCATTCAGCGAAACCTTCACGTCCTGCCCGAAAGGATTGAGCGGCGAGGCGGCGCTGAGCGTGAGGTCTGCGCTCTGCACATCGTAACCCCGGTTGACCATGGTCAGGCCATAGGTGCCGTCCACGCCCACCTGCAGCGACGGGCTGACGTCCCAGGTGGCAGAGCCAAAATAAGTGGCGCGGCGTTGTCGCCGGCCGTACGGGTAATCGGCACTGTTGGGCGAAACCGCCAGCCCGCCGGGCGAGTCAAACAAATCGAAATTGCGCACCCCCTGCCGATTCGCGAAGGCCGCGAGTCCGCCCGTGCCGTCCGCACCCGGCGCCACCGAAGTCACGGGTGACGTGCCCGACCCGAACAGCGGCGACAGGTCGGCGCTGCGGATGTTCGGGGTCGCGCGGTACACCGGGTTGTCTGGCGCCGCGTACGGCTGGACATTGGCGCGGATGTAGCCGAGCTCGGCCTCGGTCGCCGGCATCGTCCGGCTGAGGCTGGCGCTCAGCCGCAGGCGCAGCGCCCCGCCAAGCAGCGTCCGGCTGTGAAGCAGCGAGACCGAGGATTGCGGGGCGTCGAAGCGGCGCAGGGCGTTGGTATAGGTGGTGTTCACCTCGGTCACTTCCCCTTCCGGATCGGGGCGGAGCACGATGTTGATGACCCCGCCCACGGGGTTGCCGGTGTAAAGCGAGGCGGCGGACGAAGGCAGCACCTCGATCTGCTGCACCAGGCTGAGCGGGATGAAATTCACGTCCGGCGGCAGCGTGCTGGCGCCGCCGCTCGTCACCACCTCCGGCAGACGCCGGCCGTTGACGAGCACGACCGTTTCATTATCGCCGTAGCCCCGCAGGTTCAGGTTCGTGCTGCCGACCGCGTAGGCGTTGCCCGCATCCTGGTCCGGCGGGCGGTTCCCCGCGTCGCTGTCCACCAATTCCCGCTGGAGGAACTCATTGAGATTCACCACGCCGCTGCTTACGATCTGCGTGCGGCTGTAGACGGCGTAGGGCAGCGCGTCGTCCGCCGTGCGCGGCAGGTCGAGGTTGCCGGCGGCGACCCGCGGGCCGAGATACACCCCACTGCCGTCGAAGAGCCGCCCGCGGTCGGAATCGCCCGTGACGACATACGGCGCGAGGTGCGTCACCTCGTCCGCCGCGGGCATCGCTCGCGTGTCCACGATCGTCACCCGGCCGGCCAGCACGCGGATGCCCACGATCTCCTGCGGCAGGTAGCCGGCGCCGCCGGCGTCCAGGCGGTAGACCCCGGACGGCACTGCCGCGAAGACGAATTCGCCGCGGTCGTCGGTCGCCGTCGACTGGTCGATCTGAGAAATGTTAACCCGCACCCCGCGCGCGGGCGCGCCGTCCGAGGCAAGCAGCCTGCCTTTGATCGAGCCGGTCCGGCGCGCAACCCGCGTGATGGCGAACTTTCCTTTGTCATTCCGCCGCGCGATGAACCCGGTGCCGCGCAGCAGGTGGCTGAGCGCATCCGCCGGTTCGTAGCGGCCGATGACCTCGGTGGATTGCACCTCCCGCAGCTCCTCGAAGGAGAAAAGCAGTTCGACCTGCGCCTGTCGCGAAAAAGCCAGCAGAGCGTCAGCCGCCGGCTGTGCGGGCACATCAAAGTCCACCGGCGCGGACCGGGCGCGGACCGGCAGCAAACCAATCAGCCCCAGGGCCAGGACGCGGGCCAACAGCAACACCCGCCGTCCGTGTCGAAAAATGGACGGTCCCCCCGACCGAGGTCGAAAAAGACTATGGCGTGTCTTCAAACCTTTGTTTTTGCCTCCGGTCATCTTGAGCGCAGCGACCGGTCCGGAGCAGCCGGAAGGATCGAGTGAGAGTCGAAAGCGAGTCCCGACCGTGTCCTACTGTATTCTTCGTTCAGAATGACAAGCCCGGTTTGCCGGCACGTCCTGGAATCTTGGGAACGGGATCCTTGGTTCATGCCGGAGAATCGCCGCGGGCCCTAGTGCTCGGGGCGCAAACTCACCTGCACGGTGCCATTCAGGCTGCGCGTCACGCGGACCGGCAGCGACATCTCAAGTTGTGCCAAGAAACCATCGAGATCATCCAGACTATAGCGTCCGCCAAGGGATACCGGCAGGTCCGCCGCGTCGGGCGCGACCGTTATGCCGCACCCGTTGTAGCGGGCGTACCGGGCCAGCGCCTCGCGCAGGGGCATGCCGGCGAACACGATCCGGCCCTGGCGCCAGGCCAGCGCGTCGTCGAGGGTAGCGGGCGTCAGCGCGTGAACCTGCACGCCCGCGGGGCCGGCGGAGAGTTGCTCGCCGGCGTGAAGCAAAACCGGCGCTGTGGGCCGGCCGTTCGCATCGTCGGGCCGCGCCTGCACCGACCCCTCGAGGACCGTGACCTCGAACGCCGCCGGCGAATCCGCGCGGACGGCGAATTGCGTGCCCGTCACCTGCACCGATCCGGCGGGCGTTTCGACAATGAACGGCCGGGTGGCGTCCTGGTGCACAGCGAAGAAGGCTTCGCCGGACGCGAGACGCACCCGCCGCTCCTTCGCGTCGATGTCGATACGCAGGCTGGTCTGGGCGTCGAGTTCCACGCGCGTGCCGTCGACCAAGGTCAGCGCCCGGCGCTGGGCCGCGGGCGTGGCCAGGTTTTCCGACTGCGTCTGCGGGCGCCCCAGCCATGCCACCAGCGCGACGGCCGCGGCCGCCGCGGCCAGCCCGGCGCCCGTGCCCCACGCGAGCCACCGGTGCGCCCGGCGCGGAGCGGCGTCCGGCGGCATTTCGACGCCGCCGGTCGCCACCAGCACCGGCAGCAGTTGTTCTAGATCGGCGGAGAACTGGCAGTAGCGGGAAAGCAGCGTGCGGTGGACCGGGTGCTGCGCGAGCCATACGTCGAGGGCAGTGCGATCGGCCGCGGTCAGCGTAGAGCCGTCGAGCTGCGCGGCCCACAGCGCCGCCTGCTCCTCGGCGGCGGGATCAAGGCATTGGGGGTTGCTGTTCATGGGTGGGCCTCCTTGGCGGTCGGTGTTGCAGCACTGGTTGCGGTGTTGGCGGGTTCGGTCGGCAGTAGCGCGCGGAGCAGTCGCAAGGCCCGCGCGTGCTGTTTCTCCACGGTGCTGATGGTGATGCCGAGCCGGTCCGCGATTTCCCGGTGGGACAGCAGTTCGACTTTCCGCAACAGCAGCACGGTGCGGCAACCTTCGGGCAACTGGCCGATGGCCCGCTCAAGCTGCTGCAGTTCCTGGCGCGCCATCACCTGTTGCACCACTCCGGGTTCGAGCGAAGCCGTGGTTTCGGGCTCCCAGGCCTCGCTCGCGAAGGGCGCGATGCGACGGCGTTTGAGCCGGTTGAGCGCGAGCCGGCGGGCCGTGGTGTAAAGCAGGGCCTCGGGTTTCTCCGCTCGCTGCCCAATGATGGTCGGATGCACCCGCAGATAGGCATCGTGCGCCACGTCCTGCGCCTCGCCGGGGTCGCCCAACAGCCGCGTCAGATAGCGCCGCAACGGGTCGACCGTGGCGCGGTAGAGGGCGGCGAAATCCCGGCGGTTGTCGGGTTCGTCAGGCATGGGAAAAAACGCGGCGCGGCCGCCCGGATCGGGGGGCGGCGGCCGTATTTCTTAAACGAGGCGGCGACGGGCTTGATTGCACGCTGTAATTAATGACAAGCCAGCGGCGCAAACCCGCTACTCTGGCGGCGGTGGGGCGCGCCCGGTTCGCGAGTTCTGTGCGTCGCGGACGGTGGTGAGGAGCTGCCCGATCGTGAAGGGCTTTGTCAGCAACGCCACCAACGCCAATGCGTGCAGCCGGTTCATGGTCGCGGCGTCGGCCACGCCGGTGATGCCGACAATCCGGACGCCAGGCTCAATCGCCCGTAGCGCCTTGACCAGGGTCGGGCCGTCCATCTCCGGCATCATCATGTCCGTCACCACCAGCTGCACTTTGCCGCAGGCAGCGTTGAACTGCTTGATCGCATCCGCGCCGGCCGCGCAGCTGATGACCCGGTAGCCGAATTCCTCCAACGCCTGGCGCGCCACCTCGCGCACCGGGGCCTCGTCGTCCACCAGCAGCACCAGTTCACCTCCGGCCCGCGGCCAGGGACGAGAGGTGCCCGGCCTGGCGTCCGTCACCTCCACGGCCGCTGGCGCCGCGGGGAAATACAACTCGAAGGTGGTGCCCCGCCCCATTTGGGTATCGAGGCGGATAAAGCCGCGGTGGCCCTTCAGAATGCCCAGCACGGTGGACAGCCCCAGACCCGTGCCCTTACCCACCCCCTTGGTCGTGAAGAAGGGCTCAAAAAGCCTCGTTGCCACCTCCGGCGGAATTCCGCTGCCCGTGTCGGTGACGCGCAACCGGACAAACCGGCCCGGGGTGGCGCCGGGGGTTTGCGCCGCCGTCGCCTCGTCGATCGTCACATTGGCGGCGGCCAGGGTGAGCGTGCCGCCTTCCGGCATGGCATCGCGGGCGTTCAAGCAAAGATTCATCAACGCCTGGTGCAGTTGCGTGGGATCGCCTTCGATCGGCCAGACATCGTCCGGCATCCCGGTCTCGATCTTGATGTTCTTCGGAAACGTCTCTTCAACGATCGCGACCATTTCCCGGAGCAGGTGCCGCAGTTGCAGCGATACGCGCTGGCCCGCGCTTCCGCGCGCGAAGGTGAGCACTTGCTGGACGATGTCGGCCCCGCGTTTCGCGCTCCTCTCCATGGTCTCCAGCAGGCTGCGCGCCGTGTTGTCGTGCACGGATTCCCGCAGCAACTGCGCGCCCATGACAATCGGAGCCAGGACGTTGTTGAGGTCGTGGGCGATGCCGCTGGCGAGCGCCCCGAGGCTCTCGAGGCGCTGCGCGCGCAGAAACTGGGCCTCCAGTTTCTTTTTCTCCGTAATGTCGGTGTTGATCGCCAGGATGGTACGCGGCCGGCCCTGCTCGTCACGCATCAGCGTCAGGCGGCACAAAACGTCCACCAATCGCCCGGCTTTCGTCATTTGCTGCCGTTCGCCGGACCAGTCGCCCTGTTGCAGGAGCTTGGCCAGCAAGTCGGCGACCGCGGCGGCATCGGGGGAAATCAGCTCCGCCGTCTTGCGGTTCACCGCTTCGGCGGAGGACCAGCCGTAAATTCGCTCGGCCGCCTTGTTCCAATACAGGATGGTGCAATCCAACGCCGTCACATAGATGGCATCGTTGGCATGATCCAGCAGCGCCGCCTGCTCCTGGATGCGTTGTTCCGCCTGTTTGCGCTCGGTGATGTCGAAATGCGTCCCGGCCATTCGCACCGCCTTGCCTTCCGCATCGCGCTCCACAACCTTGCCACGCGAGAGGATCCAGCGGTAATCCCCCGCCTTCGTCCTCAAGCGGAACTCGAGGGCATACGATGGGAGTTTGTGCACCAGATGCTGGCGGAAAGCTTCCTCCGTCCGGGCGCGGTCATCGGGATGCATCAGACTCAGGAAACGCTCGTAGCTCGCGGGGAATTCCCCGGGTTCGTAGCCGAGCATGGTGTAATAGCGGGCGCCGAAGAACGCCTTTCCGGTCGGGATATTCCAGTCCCAGAAGCCGTCGGTGCTGCCCTCCAAAGCAAGGGACAGCCGCTCCTCGCTGGTTCCCAGTTCATCCACCGCCCGCTTGCGCTGGGTGATGTCGCGCGAGATGCCGACCAGCCCGGTGATGGTGCCGTTTGCATCGCGCAGGGGGACCTTCGTGGTGGATACCCACGTGACCCGGCCGTCGGGCCAAGTCTCCTTTTCCTCCAGGCCGATGAGCGGCTCGCCCGTAAGCATCACCCGTTGCTCGTCCTTGTAGGCCTGCCGGGCGTGCTCGTCGGAGAAGAAATCGAAGTCGGTCTTGCCGGCCGCCTCGCCGGGATCGCGCAGTCCGAAACGTTGGGCCATCGTCTGGTTGACGCGGACAAAGCGGCTCTGCCGGTCCTTGAAATAAATATTGTCGGGAATCGTACTGGCCAAACTGTTAAACAGCGTCTGCTCCTGCCTCAGCGCCTCCTCCGCCTGCTTGCGGATCGTGACATCGCGAAAACTCCAGACCCGGCCGACAATTTCCTGCCCGAGGCGCTGCGGCTTCGAATAGCGCTCGAAGCTGCGACCATCCTTGAAACGCAACACGTCAAAACTTTCCGCCTCCGGCTGGGCGTACAATTCCCTCACCTTCCGGAGAAAATCTTCCGGCGTCTCCAATTGCTCCAACACAAAGGCAAGCGCCCGGTTGTCATCCCGCGCGGCCAGGACATCCGGGGGGATGCGCCACATCTCGGCAAACTTGCTGTTGCACCGCGTTATTTTGCCCTGGCTATCCACCACGAGGATGCCATCCGCGGTGGATTCCAGCGTGGCTTCGAGCAGCGAACGCGACCTTTCCAGTTCATCCTCCCCCCGCTTGCGCGCGGTGATGTCGCGCGAGATGCCGACCATGCCGGTGATGTTGCCGGTCGCATCGCGCAGGGGGACCTTCGTGGTATACACCCACGTGACCCGGCCGTCGGGCCAGGTCTCCTTTTCTTCATGGCCGATGAGCGGCTCGCCCGTGCGCATGATGCGCTGCTCATCTTCGTAAGCCTGCCGGGCGTGCTCCTCGGTGAAGAAGTCGAAATCGGTCTTCCCGACGAGGTCGGCGGGTTCCAGTCCATGGCGTCGGGCTTTGGCCCGGCTGACCGCAATGAACCGCGAGTCGCGGTCTTTGAAATACACGTTGTCAGGGACATTATCCATGAGGGCCCGCAGCAGGCTCCGCTCATGGCTCAGCGCCTCCTCCGCCTTCTTCTGTTCGGTGATGTCTTGGACAAGGGTTTGAGTGTAACCCTCGCCTCCTAAAGAAAAATGAGCGCTGGAGGCGCGCAGCGTCTTGGTCAGCCCGCCCTTGCATAAAATATCGTATTCAAATTCCGGTGGGGGGATTTTGCCTTCAGTTACCATCTTCATCCGATCGGAGATTAATTTGCGCGAAGACGGCGTAACGTGGTCCATCAAAGGTATTTTCTTAAATTCTTCTAAATCATCGTAATTGAATATTCGCAATAAAGTCCGATTGGCAAATATGACCTGATTCCCTTTGGAGATCCCTATCCCCATCAGCGACTGCTCCACAATGTTGCGATATTGCTCCTCGCTCTTTCGCAGCGCCTCCTCGGCCCGCTTGCGCGCGGTGATGTCCCGGAAGATTCCCAGGAGGCAGTCACGCCCGTTCATCCGGATTCGGGACGCCAGGATTTCCACCGGGATCAGCTTGCCGCTCTTCGACAGCAGGCGCTCTTCCACACCCTGCCCGGCTTTCTCCGTCAGGGCTTGGCGGAACGGCAGCGTTTGCCCGCGGGCCAGCTTCTGCAGAGGATGGAGGATGGACTGCGGCTGTCCCACGAGTTCTGTTTTGTTGCGCTCCACCAGGCGGCAAAACGCTTGGTTGCAGTCCATCACCGTCCCGCTCTCGACGTCCGCTACCGCGATCCCGTCCTGCGCATGCTCGAACAGCATTTGGTAGCGCTCCTCGCTGGCTTTCCGCGCCCCCTCCGCCTGCTTGCGCTCCGTTGTGTCGCGCAGAGCGACCTGAATCGCGTCTTTCCTTTGAAACTGACCTTCGATGCACCGATTTCGGCGTAAAACACTGAGCCGTCCAGGCGGAGCAGCTTCCCCTCCAGCGGCGTAAGCCTCTCGCCCGCGCCGACTGCGGCCATGCGCTGCTGCGCGGTGGCGCGATAGTCGGGATGCACCCGCTCGAGGATCGGCTGGCCGATCAACTGTTCTGCGGACGTAGCGCCCAGCAGCTTCAGCGCTGCCGGGTTGAGGAAAACCAGTTTCCCTTCGCTGTGCACCGCAATCGCTTCGGGTGAAGTCTCGACCAGCTGCCGATACCGCTCCTCGCTTTCCCGGAGTGCCTCCGTCGCCCGCTTGCGCTCGGTGACGGCGTGATGGCTCGTGCGGTCCCCCGGGCGCGGCGATGGCGGTGCTCGCTCTCCCTCAACCTTCTTTGCTTGGACCGCCGCCCGGGTGTGGCGTTTTCGGGGCATGGGGTGTTCTTTGTTTTCCGCCAGACGCCCCCGGGTGGCCGGCAATATGACTTGAGAACCGCTTGTCAGTCACCGGGCACTTCCAGCAGTTGTGCGGATCAGATTAAGGAGACTCTACCATTTGCCAACCTAGAAGGAGCAATAGCGAAAGTACCCTTCACCGCCGGACAGACCGGCGGGGCAATTGCCGGTCGGGGCGCACTGGCACGACTGCCATGGAACAAGGGGGCAAAGAGCGGGGAAGAGAAATCGGCATGAACGCTTCCGGAGCTTCAAGCGAGCGACAGAGGAAATTGGTTCGGGTTTTTCACAAACGACTAAACGATTGAACGATGCGAAAAAACAGCGTACACGCTCCTTCGTATAACCACCCTGTTGGGCAAAGAAATATGTCCGAGAAAAAGAGCACATTTGTTTTTGCAGGCGCGCGTGAAGCACAGCAAAAGTTCGATTACTTCATCGCAGGCGTCGCGGGTGCGCTTTTCGCCTATATTGCGCAGACCTATACCCCGAAGAAGATCAGTTTCACTCCGGCCTCGTTGGAACCACTCGCCCTCGTATTTCTGGCCTTGGCATTCTTCTACGGTATGAAGCGTATCGAGAACACGGTCGTTGTGATGCGCTTGAATCACGAGATGCTCGATGCAGAAGAAAAAGCGGGAAGCATGACGGAAGCGATGGCGTCTGGGATAAGTCATGGCTTTAATCCTCATTCCGGTGAGTTGATTTCCGCGACCGAGCTCCCGGCTCTGCGAGAGTTTTATAGGCAGCAGGCGAGATCGGCTCGAGATCAAGCGGAGGTTGCCTCCATCAAGGGTGAGAGATTCTACACTAGACGGAATCAGTTTCTTTTTGCCGGATTCGTCGCGATATTTCTCACGAAGCTGCTTCAGCCCTATGCCTAAGAAAAGCAAAGAGCCCAACCAGGCGATACAGCCAATGCGTATGTCGGTCACGCATCCTGCTTGTGCAGGCTGCGTGACCGGCCTCCGCATGGCCGATCTTTAACGTCTAGGTAGAGAAGCATGAAAACATCGATTCTCCTCCTTATCGCTTTCGCTGCCACATCTGTTGTAGCGCAGACACCGCGCCCGGACCTGAAGGGTGACGCGATGGGCATGACGCTTTCGGAGTTTACCGCAAAGCACCATCGCGAGGTCGGTGGCAGGATAGCGCCACCCACATCCCTGACGATGCCCGGCATGTTTCCCGAGCTGATTCGCGATCTTGCGCCGGGAATCGTTGCCGCGACCCTCAATTTTCCGTTCGAAGAGAAATACGACCGCCTCCTCCAGAAGTCGACGCCAGTTGCCACGATAGCGACGGTTCCTGCCCGCATCGACTATTTCTTCATGCGCTCGCGCACGAATGCGAAAGACGACCCAAGGCTTTACCATATATGGGTCCAGTTTGAGGTCAGCGGGTATTCCACGGTCGGCGATGCGCTGATTGAGAAGTATGGCGAACCGAAGACCGTAGAGAAGAGTGCCTTGCAGAATAGGATGGGCGCTACATTCGAGAATGTCGTCTCTACTTGGGAGTTTGAGCATGATTCCATCGTGCTCACGAAGTTCAACGGCGACGTCGAGACATCACTCCTCGAGTTCCGCGACAAGGCTCGAATTGTCGAATTTGCGGAGAGGCTGAAGGAAAGCAGCAAAAAGAAAGCCGATGATCTCTAAGAAGTCTAACCTGTCGCCAGAGCCAACGCCGCCATCTGTCACGCCTCGTGCTGACGCACGAGTCGCGCCGGCTGGCGTCGTGGCGTATCTTTGACGTTCCGGAAGAAGTAGCCCGTGAAACACTGTTCCCAAAAACACTCCCAAATCTTATTCGCAACGGGTCAGATGCAGCCGTTTGGGGTCGCGTCCTACTCGATGAAGGAAGGGTCCAATCAAGCGTCAGAGGCAACGCCACCGTTAACGTTAGGAAAAAATTATGAACCTCACTGACGAACTGCAGAAGCTTGCTGATTTGCGACAGCAGGGCCATCTCACGGAGCAGGAGTTTACCGAAGCGAAGCAGAAGCTGCTTGTACAGGGTCCGGATGTGCCACCACCTCCGCCATCAAAGATAAGAGAAGAAGGGATATCCGCGGGCGTGAGCCAAATCGCAAAGAAAACTTATTGGTCGAGTCGGTGGTCCAAGGACAACCTGTTTTTTCGAGATTCCATGGTATTGGCGAGCGACGGAATTTTGTTCCGTAAGGGAAGGTTGTTTGGGTCTAAGGAAGAGCACATCAACTATCGGGCGGTCGCATCATTCCGTATTAATAATGGCATCTTCCTTTCCACTATCTCGATCGAGACGTCCGGCGGAAGCCAGCCCATCTTCGTGAACGGCATTTGGAAGAGTGAAGCCAAAGAGATTCAGGATACCATTCGTGCTTTCCAAGAGAGAGCCGCCAATAGAAATAGCACCTGAAACCCTGTTCCCAAAAACGTTCCCAAATTTTATTCGCAACGGGTCAAATGCAGCCGTTTGGAGTCGCGACCTGTAGCCACCCTGCCAGGCGTCAACAAACGTAAAAGGAGGCCACCATGGCGACGAATATCAGAATCATCCACGCGCACGACTTCATCAAAGCGACCCCGGAAGGAACGCTCGATCTCGAGAATTCCAAGAAACTGCTCGTTGAGATCGCGGCAGACTCATCCACGTCGGGCGACCACGAAATACTCTTGGACACTCGGATGGCGCAGTCCGCAATGTCTGCAGCCGACCTTTGGTATCTGGCAGCCGAACTCATCAGTTTTCGCAAGGCCCTTTCCCGAAAGACGGCCGTTCTTTGTCCACTTGACCGGTTTGATCACGCAGCGTTCTTCGCGCTCTGCGCCCAAAACAAAGGCTTCCGAGTCCGTGCATTCACTTCTTTCGAGGATGCCATGGAATGGCTGATGGCGAAGGAGACCTAGACGGCCCTCCGTGCGTGGATAACGCCCGCCTTCGCCCTCAGGACTTCTGCCGCCGCTGCGCTTTGCGAGACAAGCCGGCGCGAAGACGCGCGCGGCCTGAGCTTTCACCCGTTTAATCGGTGGACTCGCTGTGCCGAGGGTAATGTCCTCCTTCGCTGAAGCTTCCGCCGTCGCTGAAGCTATGGCGGACAGGACGGAGGACATTTTTCGCCTCAACGGCTGTCTCCCTGATCCGAGCACTCCGTTTGCTTTGAGGTGGCCTGCCATCCGTAGCCCGGAGGGCGAAGGATGGTGGACCCGATCAGGTTCGAAACGACCGGGTTAGTCCATAACCGGCAGGCCGGGAGCGACATGCCAAGTCGCTCCCATGCACTGTTCCCAAATTTGTTCCCACGCCGCGTGGCGGCTGGTTGACAGAATACGACTGCAGCCGTCGCCGCCCGCGGTCCGCACGGAGTGCGCCCGCGGCGGCACGGCTGCCAGCGTATATCTACTATACTGTAATGACTGTAATCTACTGTACTATTATTACTGTACTTACTTAGCTACTACTCCCCTAGACTTGTCTATGGGGGAACAATGCAAGAAACGGGGCGAAAGGCGGGAACTTCGGAGGAAAATCGCGAAAGAATTTGAATCCGTATTGACACGCAGTGGCGGCGGGGTGGAATTCCCCTGCTCGTCGCCAATATATCGTAGGGCGGCCAATGCCAGTAGCGTCCGGCTTAGGCGTAAAGGTGCCCTCAATCTGAATCTTCCCGGACACGGCGGCACATGGTCGGCTGCAACGCGCAGCACTCCCGCGGCGAATTGTGGGCTGACCGATTTCAACCATGAAATCCCCGTGTCCACAGAAAATCTTGCTCCGTCGGGGTCGTGCCTGACCCTCAGTCAAATTGCCGCGCGTCTGGGCCTTTCTCGTCGCACTATTGAGCGGCAAATCGCCGCCCGTCGCTTCCCGCCACCTCTAAAGATTGGGCGCTGCTCGCGTGGCCTTGAGTCGGACTTCCTCGCATATCTCGAAAGGCGGGCGCGCAAAAGTATGGGGCCGTCATGATTTGTTGCCTGTTTAAGCGTGGTCGCCTCTGGCACGCCAAGGTCCGGCTGCAAAACTGGCCGGGGGAGCGGAGGTTTTCGCTGCAGACCCCGGACAAGCAGGTTGCCCAGGCTAAGCTGCAAGAGCGCGTCAAGGAACTGGAGCGGGAGGCAATGGGCTACCCTGCTACCGTCCAGCATCCGGCAGGCGGCACAAAGGCCACTAGCGGACCTTGTAGCGGCCTTCCTCAGTGACATGCGAGCGCGCGAGAAGTCAGCTAATACCCTGCGAATCTATTCGGGGGCATTGCGCAAACTTTGTGCGGCCTGTGGTTGGAACCATCTGGGTGAGGTGAAGCCGGAAGCCTTCTGCGAATGGCGGAAGGATTGCGGCCTGCGGGCCAAGACCGTGAACGACTACATGAGCGTGTGGTCCCGGTTCTTCCGGTGGCTCAAGCGTCAACGGTTGGCGGTCGAGAATCCTTTTGAGTTCATCGAGCCGGTGGACGGTCGCGCCAGCGAGCGAGAATACCGTCGCGCACTAACGGCTGAGGAAGCGGCGCGCTTGCTCGCCACAGCGCCCCACCCTCGCCGCGTGGTCTACCACATGATTCTCGATACTGGACTTCGGCGTCAGGAGGTCGGCGGACTCCGCTGGGCGGACCTCTGTCTTGGCGGAGCGCAGCGCAGCGACGGAAGCGCCCAAGCGACCGCGCTAAGCAAGCGGGAGGGTTCACCGCCCTTAGGGGCGGGGGAAGGGGCGTGGGGGCAGCAATCTACGGTCCGCATTCCAGCGTCTATCGCCAAGAACCGCAAAACGTCGGTTCGCGAAATCAGCCCGGAGCTGGCAGCGGAGCTGCGCGCGCTGATGCCTCCCGATGCTGCGCCGTTTCAGCTAATTTTCCCGCACATGGTGCCGGAAGTCGAAACGCTAAAGCGGGACCTAGCGCGGGCTGGCATTCCGTTTGTAGACGAGTTAGGGCGGCGTGCGGACATGCACGCACTGCGGAAGACTTTCGGAACGGCGCTGGTGCTTAACGGCGAGCAACCGCGCGTGGTTATGGAGACGATGCGACTGTCTGACATGAAGCTCGCAATGAAACTTTACATGGACGCGGGGCAATTGCCGGTGGGGGCTGCGTTACGCCGACTGCCGTGGAATTCGGTAGAAGTTAATTCTAATGAGACTAGAAGCTTGAATGCCGCGTTGGTGGGTGCCAGAGAGGCTATATGACACTCAATACGGTGAGTCTCTGCGAATATGTGGGCACGCGAACATGGCGGGTTTTCGTAATGAAAGACGGCAAACTCGAAAGCTTCGGAAGTGCGGTTGCTATTTCGGCTGACGGGAATCTGCTCACTGCAAAGCATGTTGTTTCCGATGGAAAGAAGATGCGCGGCGAAGCGATAGTGTGCAGGCTGAACAGAGGTGAACGTGGCTTCGCTTATAGGTGTGCGACTCCTGCCGACCTGGCTATAGATACCGGCGCCGTTGAAACAAGGCCGTTCGATATTGATTTAGCTTTACTGCAGCCGGTCGAGCCGTTGCCGATGGCTGTCGATTACGTTCCCTTGCGTTATGATGTTGCACCGATAGGCGAAGAGGTGGTTGCAGCGGGGTTCGCGGATGACGTGCCAGCTCCTTTGTTTATGGAGGAGAGTTTTCGGTCTCATACGCCGGAGGGGGGCGCGATGGCGGCGGAATTCAAACAAAAACGCTTGTTGATACTGGGGCTATTGGTCAAACGCAGGATGATCGGCTGCAAATATGGCCTCAAAATAAATGATTTCGAAGCTGCGCATTACGTATTGGACACGGAATTGACCTACGGGGCGAGCGGAGGGCCAGTGGTGGACTTTGAAGGCCGACTTGTCGCGATAATTGCACGGAGGGGGTTCTCGACTGGAGCCAAGAGCCATTTGCCCTCAAGTACAGCTTCGGCACTTTCACATCATTTGTTGACGCGACCGCTGGGTCTGGTTCCTGTGGCGGAGATTAAGCGACCATGAGTCTGCCAAATCACTGTTCCCAAAAACGTTCCCAAATTTTATTCGCAACGGGTCAAATGCAGTCGTCTGGCGTCGCGTCCTGTCGAAGACGGATTTCCTTGCAAAAAGCGCCACTCGCCGTAGTTAGACGGCCAGTGGCGCTCTCAGTCGCGTCGGTAAGATGGTGGACCCGATCAGGTTCGAACTGACGACCTCCGCAATGCCATTGCGGCGCTCTTCCAGCTGAGCTACGAGCCCACAAAATCCAGGAAGGGCTGTAACATCAAAGTTTCGCCTCTGAAGGCAAGGACTTTCTGGGCGGCGGCTTTTGCCTCACGCAAAGTCCGCCAAGGACGCGGCGTAGAGCCCAGCGCCGGGAACAAAGAGCGAAGGGCAAAGAGCAAAGTGCAATGTGCGAAGGAAAATGGAACGCTCTGCACTTACCGCTTTGCGCCGAGCGCGGCGGCTTTTGCCTCACGCAAAGTCCGCCAAGGACGCGGCGTAGAGCTAGGATGCAATCATTCCACCCGTTGCGATCCTTGCGTCCTTGGCGTGAGGAAAAACAATCACCGACCAACCCCTGGCATCCAAATTCCTACAGATTTAGCTACAGGGCCTCACGCAAAGTCCGCAATGGCCGCAACGGCTTGGACCCACCTGCTTTCCTCCGCGCCCTTTGCGTCCTTCGTGTGAGGGAAAACTCCCCCGCTCACTCTTCCTTCATTCGGAACGTCAGCACCCAGGTGTCGGACTTGCCGTCGGGCTTGGGACCGACCGAGCCCATGCGGGCAAAAGCGTCGATGCAGGACTCGTCGAACGCCGCGTTGCCGGAGGAGCGCACGACGTGCACGCGTGAGATCGTGCCGTCCGCGGCGATCAAAAATTCGACGTCGGTCGAGAGCAGATCGGAAAGTCCCGGCGGCTTCTCGTGATTTTGCCGCAGCGCCGTGACGAGGCGCGCGATGTAGCCCTCCAGTTCGGTTCGTTGCGCCGCGGTCAGGGCGGTGCCGCCTCCCCCACTCTTGGAGCTGGCCGAACCGCCGAGCACGCCCTCGGCAATGCCCTTGGCGTTGATTTTGGGAGCCGCCGTCGACCGGGGTGCCCCGGAAGAGCTGCCCGCTTTCGCGGGCGCCGGCTTGCCATACTTCTTCACATACTGATCATAGGACAGCCGGGATTCCTTTAACGAAGGCGCCTTGGTCGCGGTGGCGGTGGCTGTCTCCGTGCGCGAGGTGCGCCGGGCGGCTTCAGAATTGGACAGCGTCGGCTCCTCCACCACCGGCTCGGCCCGGGCTGGCGGTTCGGGGATTTTCACCTCCACCGTTCCCTCCGGGCTGCCCAGGGCCGGTGCCGCAGTGGCCGTGAGATCCGTGGGGGGACCGGCGACGAGTTCGAAAATCTGCACCGGCGGCGTCGTGCGCTGATGCACGACAAACGCGAGCACCAGGATGGCCGCAACGATGGTCCCGTGGAGCAGCAGCGAGAGGAAAAACGCCGTGGGCGACCGCGCGTACATGGTCAGTCCGCCGCCTGCGTGTCGAAGGTGATTTTGCTGAGGTTATTCTTCATCAGCAGATTCATCAAGCGGATCACCTGCTGGTATTGCAGCGTCTGGTCGGCGCGGATGCGGATGACCGGCTGCTTCTGCCGCGCCCCGAGGCCGGCCACCAGCGTCTCCAGCTCCTTGAAGCTGACCCGATGCGAACCGAAATAATACTGGCCGTTGCGATCGATGATGATGGGCTGGAATTCCGTCTCCGACGGTGGCTTGGGCTGCCCGCGCTTCGACTCGGTGGGCAGATTCACCGGGATCGTCTGCTCCTGCTGGATGAGCGGCGTCGCGATCATGAAGATGATCAGGAGCGTGAACCCCAGATCGATGAGGTTCGTCACGTTCAGATCCGCGATCGGATGGGCGGTGCGCTGTCGGCGGAAGATGCGGGCCATTGGTGAAAATGGTTAATGGTTATTGCATCTCGGCTATTTATTATTGCCCGGCACCGGGCGGCCGGGCATGGCGCGAATGCGCGCGGTGCGTACGGAAGCACCAATGATCCGACGCAGTTCATCGCATTCCTGGATTAATTCCGAAAACGGCACGCCGGGCAACAGATTGCCTTTGGTGATCACGCGGAGCCAGATCGCGGTTTCATTGAGTTCCTTGATCGCGATACGGAGCTTGTGGATGAAATCGGCTCGGCTCTCGGCTGATCGGGCCTCGGCATAATTGGGCGCAGAGGACGTTCCGGAACGGATGATTTGTCCTGCGATGTGCCGGCCGGCAAACGACTCGCTCAGACGGTTGGCAATGGGAATGACCCCGACGGCAAACTCCACCAGACGCTCCTCGAGAGCGTCGGCTTTGGATTCGGCATGCCCTTCCGTCGTCATGACCATTATTCAATAGGCAATAACCAACAACCAATAGACAATTTCACCTACACCTTCATCTCCAGCTCGATGCGGTCGGCCAGGATGCTGGCGTAGTTCTCCGTTTCGGTGATCAACAGGCGGCTGCGCGCCAGCAGGATGTTGTAACCGAACACCGAGGGAATCGCCACGATCAGTCCGGAGATGGTGGTGAGCAGCGCGGCGGAGACGCCGGGCGCCAGCGTCTGGATGCTGGCCGTTTGCTGCACCGAGATGGAACTGAACGCCTCCATCACGCCCCACACCGTGCCGAGCAGGCCGAGAAACGGCGCGCCGGCGACGATGCTGGCGAGGAAGATCATGCTCGATTCGTAGCGGAGCACCTGCCGGGCGAGTCCGCGCTGCAGGGCGTTTTCCGCGTGCTCGAGCCGCGCCCGGAGCGTGTCCTCGCCCTTCTCCTTGCCGATCGCCGCGGCGTGCCAGTACGCCTCGATGGCGTCGGCGAAGAGGTCGGCATACGGGATCACCCGGCTGTTGCGAAACGCCTCGGGCAGGTCGAGCAGCGTGCGCTGCTCGCGCAGGCGGTTTTCGAAGCTGTGGTTGAGCCGGCTGAGGTTCTTCAGTTCCATGTGCTTCCCGAACATGATCGTCCAGGCGATCAGGCTGAACACGGCCAGCAGCACGCAGATCACCTGGCCGACGGGATCGCAGCGGACGAAGAGCTGCCATGGATTGGTGGTCGCAAGGACGGGCGTGAACAATACAAACGGGCACATGCGGTCGAGTGATGGCGCGAATGCGAGGAGCGCGCAACGAAAATGGTCGCGTCCGTCCGCGCGAATCTGATTGCGGCCTCCCGCCGCTCATTTTCTGCTTGGGTTGAATCATGAATTTCAAGACCCGCACCCTCGAGGAGCTCCGCACCCGGCGGTCCTCGGTCTCCGGCAAGTTCGCCGTGGCCGGCCTCGACGGCTTCGTGGACCGGATCGTCCATCCGGTCGCCACGCGCCACGGCCAGGGTGAGGCCTTCACGCCGATGGCCACGATCGAGGAATTCGGCCGGCGCGTCCTCGCGGCGGCGGGCAAAAGCACCAACATCGAGCTTTATCCCCGCCTGGACAAACTGGGCGGCAACGGTCCCCTTATGGCCAGCGCCCTGCTGGCCGCCGGCCTGCGCTTGAAATACATCGGCGCGCTCGGCACGCCCGCGGTCCATCCGGTCTTCCAGGAATTCGCCCGCCGCGCCGAGGCCGTGTCACTATGCGATCCGGGCTTCACCACGGCCCTCGAGTTCACGGACGGCAAGGTGATGCTCGGCCAGATGAAAAGCCTCGACGAGATCACCTACGCGCGGATCGTCGAGGTCATGGGCGAAGGCGCGCTGTGCGACTGCCTCTCCCGCGCCGATCTTGTGGCGCTCGTCAACTGGACGATGATCCCGAACATGACGGCCATCCTCGAGGAGCTGGCCGCACGCGTTTTCCCGCAGCTGCCGCCGCGCGAGCGGCTGTTCTTCTTCGACCTCGCCGACCCGGAAAAGCGCTCCGCCACCGACCTCTCGCTCGTGCTGCATGCCTTGGCGCGCTTTCAAGCCTTCGGCCGGGTGACGCTGGGCCTCAACCTCAAGGAGGCACAGCAGGTGTTCGCGGTGCTGGGCGGCGGCGCGGAGACCGAGGATGAGAAGGGCCTGCGCTCCATGGCGCGGCAGATCCGCCAGAAGCTGGACCTCGCCACGGTGGTCGTTCACCCCACGAAGTCCGCCGCTTGCGCCACCAAGGACGACACCTGGTGGGTGCCCGGTCCCTATGCGGACAAGCCGCTCATCACCACAGGCGCGGGCGACCATTTCAACGCCGGCTTCGTCACCGGCCAGCTCCTCGGACTCGGCCCCGAGTCCTGCCTCGGGCTCGGCGTGAGCACGTCGGGCTTTTATGTGCGCACCGCGCGCAGCCCCTCGCTGGGCGACCTCGAAACCTTTCTCGCCCAGTGGCGCTGAATCGCTAACATTCCTTCCGCGATGAAAAAGAAAACGAAACCGGCCCGGCCCGCCGCCCGCGCCCCCGCCGCTGTCACGCGCGGCATCCTCATCTCGTTCGAGGGCTCCGAAGGCAGCGGCAAGTCCACGCAAATCGCCCACCTCGCCGAGCACCTGCAGGAGGTCGGCCGCGCGGTCGTCTCCACCCGCGAGCCCGGCGGCACCGAGATCGGCGAGCAGGTGCGCAACATCATCGTCCACAACTCGCGGGGCGACGAGATGTGCGCCGAGACGGAACTGCTCCTCTTCGCCGCCTCTCGCGCCCAGCTCGTGCGCGAGATCATCGCCCCCCACCTCCTGAAGGGCGTCATCGTGCTCTGCGACCGCTACATCGATTCCAGCACTGTCTACCAGGGCGTGGCCCGCAACCTTTCGCTCGATCCCGTCCAGCAGATCAACCAGTTCGCCGTCGGCAACGTCCTGCCCGACCTGACCATCGTGCTCGACGTCCCCACCCGCGTGAGCCTGAACCGCATCAACCAGCGCGCGTCGGACCTGCCCAACCGCATGGAGCGCGAGAACATCGACTTCTACAAAAAGGTGCGGGATGGTTACCTCATGCTCGCCCGCTCGCTGCCCCGGCGGTTTTTCGTGGTCGATGGCACGCTGCCTGAGGACAAGGTTAGGAAGCTCATCTGGGCCGAGGTGAAGAAGCGGATCGGCGTGTGACCTGCCCGGGCGACGCGTCTCTACCTTGGTGCATCTGGTAAACAACCATCCCGCCGCTTATCTTGTCATTCCAATTATCTCGAGGGATCCTCATGTATTTGTAGGAAGCCCGCTCGCGGGCGATAATCGGTCGCCCCTCGGCAAGCTCGGGGCCCTGAGCCTGTCGAACGGGCAAGCGACCTTCCTACAAGCGATTCTTCGCTGCGCTCAGAATGACGGGGAGTCCCGTTAGGCACCCTGAATCGATTCCGATGTCCACTGTTTCCTGGCCTGAATCACTCGCCGGCACACCGGCGGTCAGCGTCATCGAGAGAGCCCTCGAACGCGACCGCCTGGCGCACAGCCTCCTGCTGCATGGCGACGACCTCGACACGCTCGTCCTCGTCGCCCACGCCATTGCTGATCGGCTGCTGAACGAGGCGGCGGGCCGGCGGAATTTCCCGCCGGAAAAGCATCCCGACTGCTTCGAGCTGCGTCCGAGCGGGAAGGCGCGGCAGATCCGCATCGGCGAGCCGGTGAATCCCGACCCGGGGACCATGCGGGAATTCCTGCGCAAAATCGCCGTTTCGCCGGCGATCGCCCGCCGCAAGGTCGGCATCGTCCACGAGGCGGATCGCATGAACGATGCCACGAGCAATGCCTTCCTGAAGACGCTGGAGGAGCCGCCCGGCCTCACCACCCTGCTGCTGCTCACGACGCGACCGTATGCGCTGCTGCCGACGATCCGCAGCCGCTGCCTGCATTTCCGTTTCGCCACGTCCGCCACGCCGCTCGCGCACCCGGCCCTGCCCGGCTGGAAAACCGATTATCAGGCGTGGTTGGGACGGCTGATGGAAGGAGTCGCCGAGCGAAAGGCCGTCGCCGAGCAGGTCTTCGCCCTTTACGGACTGGTGGTCCGCTTCAATGCCATTGTGGCCGGCGTTACCGCGGAGATCTGGAAGGCGCAGGAGGCGAAACTGCCGCCCGAACTCGCCGAGGAGGAACAAATCGCCATCGAGACGGGCATCGCCAACGGCATCCGCCAGAAGCTTTTTGCGGAAATCGAGCACGCCACCGTTGCTTTTGCGCGGCCGCGGCTGGTGGCCGGCGATGGCGCGGCCGGCGCGGAGCCGGGTCGAAACGTCCGGCGGGCCCTCACCGCGGCCGTGGCGGAGCTCGAGCGCTGCCACGCTCTGCTCCGTCTCAACCTGAACGAATCCGCCGCACTGGAGGAGTTCCTGCTCACTTCGCTGCGCCTGTGGACCAAGCGATAAGGCGGGTCCTCAAACTGTCCTGTACTGCGAAGCGGGGAGGCTGGCAGGCGTAGCGCAGTGCTTCAGCCTGCGCCGTGCGGATGAGCGCGGGTTTCCGACTTCGCCCTTCGGGCTACGACGGACAGGAAAACACCGCGCTACGTGCCGCTGCAGGTAGAGGTTCATTTATGAGGCAGTTTGCGGTTTGAAGATACCCCCCAGCCTCAGGGCCGGACGCGCGTCGGGTCCTGCACGGTTTCGGTCCAGGCACTGCAAAGTTCCTTTTGCGTCCAGCGCGCTTCTGCGCACAGTTCCGGGCGCATGACCTGGGGCGAAGCAATCCTGCTGGTAATTTCCGCGATGGCCGCGGGCGTCATTAACGCCGTGGCCGGCGGAGGCACGCTCATCACCTTCCCCGCCCTGCTGCTGGCGCGCACCCCCTCGGTGATCGCCAACGCCACCAGCACGCTGGCGCTGGTGCTCGGCACGTCCGGCGGCGTTTTCGGCTACCGGCGGCAGCTCGACCCGGTGCGCGTCTGGCTCCGGCGTTTTGTCCCCGTCAGCCTGCTGGGCGGCTTGATCGGTGCGATGCTGCTGACGGCCACCGGCGAGAAAGTCTTCGCCAAGCTCGTTCCCTTCTTGCTGCTGTTCGCGACGGTCCTTTTCCTGGGCCAGGGCGCCTTTCGCCGGTTCGCCGGGTTTGACGACGAGCCCGGCATCACCCCGCATCCCCATGGCCGGGTCGTGTGGGCGGCCGTGATCTTCCAGTTTCTGGTCGCGGTCTACGGCGGTTACTTCGGCGCCGGCATCGGCATCCTCATGCTTGCGTCGCTGGGTTTTGTGGGACTCACCGACATCCACGAGATGAACGCACTGAAAACCGTGCTCGGTTCGCTCATCAACCTCGTCGCCGCCGTTTATTTCATTTTCGTCGGATTGATCGCGTGGCCCAAAGCCGGCGTGATGACCATCGGCGCCGTGGCCGGCTACTTCCTCGGCGCGCATTACGCCCAGCGGATCCCGCAAAAACGCGTCCGGCAAATCATCACCGCCATCGGCTTCACCATCTCGGCGGCGCTGTTTTATCGGCAATTCCTGCGCTGAACAGATGGAACCCGCTAATCCACGCTAATCTCCACTAATCTGAATTAGTGCCAATTAGTGTTCATTAGTGGTTAAGGAACGCCCACCGCCGGCTTACGCCTCTTTCGCCACGAGGGCCACGAACTCCTGCCGCGCCTCCAGGTGCGGATTGTGGCTGGAGGCTGGCAGCACGGTGATCCGGGCGGCGGGAAAGTGGCGGCGGATGACCGCATGATCCTCGGGCTGCACAAAGCCGGATTTGCCGCCGAGGATGAAATGGGTCGGTCCGTCGAAACGATCATTCGGTTCAAGGGGATTCTTCACCAAGTCAGGCAGCGCCGCGGTTAGCACGGGCAGGTTGACGGTCCAGCGCCAGCCGCCGTCGGCGCCGCGATCAAGATTCGCCGTAAGAAACTTCCGCATCGCCCCGTTGTCGACCCGCGCCTCCAGTCGCATCTCCGCTTCGGCCCGCGAACGGAGCCCGTCGAGCCGGAGTTCGTTCATCGCCGCCAGCTCCGTCCGCTGCGCCAGTCCGGGATACTCCTTGGGCGCGATGTCCACGACGATGAGACGGTCCATGCGTCGGGGATGGCGGCAGGCCAGCCGCATGGCGACCTTGCCCCCCATGCTGTGCCCCAGCAGCGCCGCCCGCGCCAGCCCCTGCGCATCCATCCACGCCAGCAAATCGTCGATCATGGCGGCGTAGGTCATCTCCGGCGCATGCGGCGAACGACCGTGGTTGCGCAGGTCGAGGGCGAAAACATGAAAACGGGAGGCCAGGCCGGCGCCCGCCGTCTGCCAGTTGCGGGACGACCCGAGGAAGCCGTGCACGAGCAGCAGCGGCGGCTGCCCCGCGCCGCCCAGATCGCGATGGAAAAGCATGCGAAAAGTAGTGAGCATCGAGCAGCGGGTAGCGAGTGGAAAGCATGATACCATCCGAACCTTGGCTTGCACTGCCTGCGCCGGCCGCTACTCACTACTCGCTCCTCGCTACTACCCGATGACGCCGATGATGCAGCAGTATTTCGAGGTCAAACGCGGCCTTCCGCCTGGCACGCTGCTGCTGTTCCGCCTCGGTGATTTCTTCGAGATGTTCTACGAGGACGCCGATGCCGGCTCCCGCCTGCTTGGTCTCACGCTCACCCGGCGGCAGGGGGCGCCCATGGCGGGCATCCCCTATCATGCGGTCGACAACTACGTGAGCAAACTCCTCGCCGCCGGCCGCAAGGTGGCGATCTGCGACCAGCAGGAACCCGCGCGCCCCGGCAAGCTGGTCCGGCGCACCCTCATCCGGATTCTCAGCCCGGGCACCACGCTCGCCGCCAACCACCTCGACGCCGCACGCAACCACTACCTGTGCGCCCTCGCCCTCGACAAGGGCGTCCTGCGAGCCGCGTGGCTCGACCTTTCGACCGGGGAATTCAAGGTCGCCGCCGACCCGCATCCGGAAAACCTGCTGCCCGTGCTCGCCGCGCTGGATCCGCGCGAGGTGCTCGTGCCCGAGGGATCACTCGAGACATGGCGAACGGTGCCGCACGAGCAGACCGCGGTCCGCGCCCTGCACGCCTTCTGCACCGGGCGCGCCTGCACCGAGCTTCCCGGTTATCACTTTGACACGGCCGCGGGCGCGCGGACGGTCATGGATGCGCTGGGCGTGCTGAATCTGGAGGGGTTCGGCCTCATCCATACCCACCACGGCCTCGGCCCGGCCGGCGCGCTCATCTATTACGTCACGGAGAATCTCTGCGCCAGACCGGAGAACCTCCGGACCCTGCAGGAATACCGCAGCATGCACACGCTGCTGCTCGATCCGGCGACGCTCCGCAATCTCGAGATTTTCCAGTCGGTCCGCGGCACGCGCGACGGTTCGCTGCTCGGCGCCATCGGCCGGACCGTCACGGCCGCGGGCGCCCGCCTGCTGGAACGCTGGCTTGCCGCGCCGCCGCTCGATCTCCTGGAAATCCGCCGGCGGCAGACGGTGGTCGGCGAGCTGCTGGCACAGCCGGCGCGCCTCGCCGAGTTGCATGCCCTGCTCCGCCATGTCCGCGACATTCCCCGCATCCTCGGCCGCCTGCAAAATCGTCTGCGCAATCCGCGCGAACTCGGGGGCATTAAAGACACGCTGGCCCAGCTGCCGGCGATCATCGACTGCGTCGGGTCTTTTGAGGCCGGCCCGGTCCCTCCGGTTGAACTCACCGGCAATCCCCGCGCGGCCATGCTTGATCTGAAAGCCCGGCTCGCCGACCTGCCGGCGCTGCGCGACCTGCTCGGTCGGGCGCTGGCCGACGAACTTCCCGCCGACCTGCTGGAGGCCGGTTACATCCGCGGCGGCTTCGACGCCGAGGTTGACCGCCTGCGCGGTCTCACCCGCGACAGCAAGACGTGGCTTTCCGACCTCGAGCGCAGCGAGCAGGAACGCACGGGCATCAAGAGCCTGAAGGTCCGCTTCAACTCGGTCTTCGGCTACTATCTTGTGGTCACCAAGGCCAACCTGCACCTCGTGCCGGACGATTACATCCGCCGGCAGACGACGGTGGGCGGCGAGCGCTATGTCACCGAGGCGCTGAAGCAGAAGGAAAAGGAAATCCTGCACGCCGAGGAGAAGGCCGTCGCCCGCGAGCAGGAGCTGTTCAACGAACTCGTGGCGGCCGTCATCGCCGAGGCGCCGGCCCTCCAGCGCACGGCCGACGCGCTCGCCGAGCTGGATGTGCTGACCGGCTGGGCGGATCTCGCCCGCGAGTGGGACTACTGCCGACCCGAGCTCGATGAGAGCGAGGCGCTCGAAATCATTGAGGGCCGCCATCCCGTGGTGGAGCAGATGCTCAGGTCGCCGGACGCCTCCCCAGCCATGGGCGGCCAGGCCTTCGTGCCCAACGACGCCGCGCTTTCCTGCGCCGAGACCCAGATTCTCGTCGTGACCGGCCCCAACATGGCCGGCAAATCAACCTACATCCGGCAGGTGGCGCTCATCACGCTGCTGGCGCAGATCGGCTGCTGGGTGCCGGCCAAGCGCTGCCGCATCGGCCTCGTCGACCGCATCTTCTCGCGCGTCGGCGCCAGCGACGATCTCGCCCGCGGCAACTCGACGTTCATGGTCGAAATGAACGAGACCGCCAACATCCTCAACAACTACACCGTGCGCAGCCTGATCATCCTCGACGAGATCGGCCGCGGCACGTCCACCTACGACGGGCTCAGCATCGCCTGGGCGGTCGTCGAGCACCTGCACCACCATCCCGAGCGCGGGCCGCGGACGCTTTTTGCCACGCATTACCAGGAACTCACGCAACTCGAAAAACACCTGCCGCGCCTGCGCAACTGTTCCGTCGCGGTCAAGGAATGGAACGACGACATCGTGTTCGTGCGCCGCGTCGTGCCGGGCGCCGCCGACCGCAGCTACGGCATCCAGGTGGCGCGGCTCGCCGGCCTGCCGCTGAGCGTCATCGACCGCGCCAAACTCATCCTCTGCAAACTCGAGTCGGATGACACCGAGGTGGAACTGCCCTCACCCGAGGTCCGGGTGAAGAAAAAATTGACCGTGAAACCCGGCGACGCCGGCCAGCTCGACCTGCTGTAATACCGGCGATCGGCGCCGGCCCACTAAACCGCCTTTGCCTGGCGACGCAGGGTCCAGATCTCCCGCGCAATCCGGATGATCTCGGCCAGCACCGACGGCACGATGGCCTGCTTGGGATCGTCGCCGATGCCTTTGCTGGGCTGGACGTGGGCCTCGATGCACAATCCGTCCGCGCCGTAGGCGATCGCCGCCAGCGCGCAGGCCGGGACGTAGGAGGCCCGACCGACCGAATGCGAGGGGTCGACCACGACCGGCGCCCACGTGCGCTCCTTGAGCAGCGGCACGATGGACTCGTCGGGATGGTTGCGGTAGCCGTCAAGGGCGGGCGCCGTTCCGCGCGGGCATAGGATGACGTTGGGGTTTCCGAAATTGGCGACATATTCGGCGGCCGAGATGAATTCATTGAGGGTACCCATGTGCAGGCTGCGCTTGAGCAGCACGATGGTCTTCCGGCCGGCCACGGCGCTGCCGATCTGGCGGAGCAGCGAGTAATTCAGGGCGTTGCGCGCGCCGACCTGGAGCATCGGCACGCCGGCATCGAGCGCGAGCTTGAGCTGGTCCTCGCCCATGACCTCCGTGTCAACCGGCAGGCCGGTGCGCCGCGAGGCCTCCATGAGGATGTCGAGCGACTTGTCGTCGCCTTGGAACGCATAAGGATTGGTGCGCGGCTTCCAGACTCCGCCCCGCAGAACGTGGGCGCCGGCCTCCTTCACCGCCTGGGCGGTTTCATAGAAATAGTTCGGATTTTTCGGATCGATCGTGCACGGACCGGCGATGACGAGCAGTTTCCTTCCCAAGGTCACGCCGCCGATGGCAATCTTGTGCGTGGCGAGGTCCGAGCGGATGTCCATCAGCTTGAACGGCGACTGGATGCGGTCGATGCGCTCGATGTACGGCAGGCCCTCCAGCCGGTTGATCATCAGCTCGTCGCGCTCATCCCCCACGATGGCGTAGATGGTTCGTACCGCACCGACGATGGGCTGGATATGGCAGCCGAACGATTCCACGATCGCCGTGATCTCGCGGATTTGCTCGGGGTTGAGAGAGGGGCCTTGGGGAAGGATCATGACCGGTAAAGTGGCAATTTAGCCGGGGCGGGCGGGCGGGCAACAGGAGAAAATCCGGGTTTCAGCCCTTCGGATAAGCGGATTTTTTCTGGCTATTTCGGGCCGGCGAGTACAATTGGGGACTCACTCAATCCATGGGCAGAACAGACGCAGCCTGGCCCACCTCGCCAGGAGGATCCCGTCCGGACATCGAATATGCGTCCGAAAAACTGCGGGTGACGCACCGCATTGAAGATCTCCTCGAAAAGGAGATCAAAGGATCGCCTTACGAGTTCAAGACCATGTTCATGGCCGAGGGCTGGGGAGCCCATCATCGTTTGCTGAAGCGGTTCCGGTTGCTCAAGGCGATTGATCCGCGCCTCATTCGCATACTGCGGCCGGACGAGCGGGTTCATTTCCTCACCTATGGATCGGCACTAAGCACGGCGGAGAAAATTTTCACCGGCTGGGCGGCGTACTTTCTGGATCTGCGCGCCATGGTTTTCACCAGCGATCGTGTGTTATTCATCCAGATCAACACCCGGAAGCAACCCCTCGACCTCGTCACCCAACTCGCCTACTCCGCCATTGCCGAGGTGCAATCCACCGAGGATGGCTCCTGCCGCCTGGTATTGCGCAACGGTAGGAAACTTAACTTCAGCCACATGCCACGGCCGGACCACAAATTCGCGCACGATTTTCTGACTGACGCCGTCAAGCGCGCCGGTGCGGGTGGTGACAAAGCGGCCACGGCGGAGGAAGAACTCTGTCCCAAGTGCTTCAAGATCGTGAAGGACTTCCCGCCCAATTGTCCTGAATGTAAAGCCGTGCTGGCGCGGCCCTTCGTCGCCGGGCTTCGGACCTTCCTTTTCCCCGGCCTCGGCAACTGGTACCTTGGCCACCGGGGATTCGCCGTGGCGGAGCTGCTTGTTACCACCGCCTTATGGCTGGGATTGGTGATCCTGCCGCTGGGCAGGCTCCTTTTTGTAGGAGGCGAGCCGCCCACCCGCGTGCATTGGTACGCCACGGTCATCGTCTTCGCGGTCTTTTACAGCGGCGTGGCGGCAATGACGTATCATTACAGCCGCAAAGGCCTGCGCCCCGCTGCCCGTTGAAAGGTGCGCGGGGGCATCATGCCAGGACCGCGGCAAACTCGGGGGGCAGCGGCGCCGTGGCGGCAAACGTGAAAGTCCGTCGGTTCAGCTCGTAGTTGAAGCGCGTCTCCAGCGAATGCAGGAAGAGCCGCTTGCAGCCGGCGGCTTTGGCAAATTCCCGGTTGCGGCGGAAGTCGCCGTAGGTCTGGTCCCCCACGATGGGCAGTCCGCGCCGGGCGCATTGCACCCGCAGCTGGTGGCTGCGGCCGGTTTGCGGGTCGAGTTGCACCAGCGCGAGGGGCGGCGGACCCGGCACGCGGCGCAGGACGGTGAAGTGCGCCTCCGCGGTAATCGGCCCGGCCGCACCGGTGCGGATGGTGCCGCCGCTTTTCCTGACGGCCAGCCGGTCGCGCCAGACCTGCCTGGTAACCGAGGGCAGGCCGAAGACGAGCGCCTGGTACACCTTGTGTACCTGCCGGCGGGCAAACTGCGCTTTGACTGTCAGGGCAACCGCCTCCCGGGAAGCGGCAAGAATCACGCCGGAAGTCGCCGAATCGAGGCGGTTGAGCAGCCAGAGCCGGTTTTCGCCTCCCGCCGGACCGCGCCAGACGAAGCACTCCCGTGCCGGGTCGTAGGCGCAGGTCAGCAGCGAGCGCGATTGGTCCCTCGGTCCGTTGGGATGTGAAAGCACACCGGCCGGTTTCGCGAAAGCCGCGACCCCATTTTCATCCCGCGCGATCAGGCGCACCTCGCGTCCGAGTGGAAGTTTCTCCCAATAATCCGCGGAGGGCGAGCTCACCAGTAATAGAAAGCGAAGGTGATCACCTGGTCATCCCCGAGCACCGCGACCATTTCCTTGGTCCATGCCCGGTACGGGGCCGGCTCGCGAATGGCGCTCAAAGCCGCGTTCGTGCCGTACTCACCGGCGTCGCCATCGACTTTGAGGATTTCCGCGATCTGTCCCCGGGAGTTGATCCGGAAGCTGATGGTCACATGCGAGGATGATTTGGGCGCTATGCTGCTGGAGGTCAGGATACGTTCCCACTGGATCTGGACGATATCGATCAACTCCTGCAGATAGTCGCCAAACTGGCTGAAGTGGGCGTCCACGGCGACCTGACCGGCATTGGACACTCCGATCGGGCGTTCCTGCAGGATGCCGGGCCGGACTTGGGCGAGGTGCGGACGCGGCAGCGGCTGGCGGCGCACCTCCTGCGTGGCCTTGGCGCCGCTGCCGGTGACATTCTGGGTGTTCTTGTCGCCTTGGGCGTATTTATCGGCCCCGGTCGAGGATTCGGGAAGCTTCACGGCTTCCGTTCCGAAGGCATCCGGGTTGTCCCCCGAAGATTTCACGAAACCTGACAGCGGCACTTCCTGTTTCCGCTGTCCCTCTTTCTGCGCCTCGGAGGCTTTCTGCTCCTGGGTGGGCGGGGCCGGCGGGGTAAGGTCGGGCTTTTGCAGCTGGCCGGTGACGATTTGCGAGTCGTTCTCGAAGTCTTTCTTTCCTTCGGTCTTGGGCATGCGCAGGGTGCTGTTCTTGTCAGGCTCCGGCTGTGCTGCCTGCTGGTTTTGAGCGGCAAAATTGGTCGTGTTATCAGGAATGTTGTTATTGGCGTCGGGGTTGGTCTCGACGAATCTCCCGGCTGCCGCGGCGGTCTGGGGTCTCCTGACGCCGAACGCCTCGGGAGTGATCTCGATGTCGAAATTGCGTGCATTGGTCCCCGGCTGCACGAATCGTCCGGGAACAAATTCGCTGCGGAACACCTGCGGAGCCAGCAAAAGGAGCAGCAGGTGGACCAGTAGGGTCCAGATGAGGCCGATCTGCACGGAGCGCGTGTCCGGATCCCGGGAAAGCCCGGGCACCCAATAGCGCCGCGCCATGGTGGTGGGTTGGTCTTCCTGCAAGGTGGGCATGTCAGTCTGGGTTGGGGAAGTCTCTGCAAAGACCGCAACGAGTCAAAATTTGTTTCGTTTCTTCGATCGGCAGGCCCACAATATTGGTATAGGAACCTCGCCAGCCGGCAATAATGAGATCGGTGCCTTCCTGGATTGCATAGGCGCCGGCCTTGTCGAGGGGATTCACCAGGGAAAAATAACGGTCGATGGTGGTGTCGTCGAGCGGCTTAAAGATCACCTCGCTGGTCACGCCGGCCTCGAGAGCCAGCCGATCGCGGCGCCGGCGGACGGCGAGGCCGGTGCAGACGGTGTGCGTCCGGCCGGACAAGCGCCGGAGCATCGTTTTCGCCTCGTCGAGGTCCCGCGGCTTGTTGAGCACGGTGCGGTCGATGAAAACAGTGGTGTCGGCGCCGAGAACCAACGCCTCGGGGCGGCGCGCGGCCACCCATTCAGCCTTGAGCGCGGCATTATGCCGCACCATTTCGCGTGGATCGGAATCAGGCGCTTCGTACTCGGCGACCTCGGCGGCCATCACTTCGAATTTCAGCCCCAAGCCAGCCAGCAGTTCCCTGCGCCGGGGAGAGGCGGAGGCGAGTATCAACACCGGGGGCGGGTTCGTCATGGGAAGAAGCCGGGCACGCTAGCGACATTTAGGCGCCGGGCTAGCCTGATTTTTTACCGGCGCGCGGCGATCTCACCGGTGGTGGGTCAGTTTGCCTGAATCGCGCGGTAACGGTAGGTCGGGGTTTATCGGCCAAGTGACAGTAAACGGGGAACACTCAAGTGACAGTAAACGGGGAACAGCTGATCGGCTTGACGGGCGCCACAACGCTGGGGAGGCAAGGAGGGGCGGAGCCCCTCCTTCTGGTGGATTGATGA
>Ga0208563_1000227_pt1 | contig 58265 bp, 53 predicted proteins | sample June2015DPH_17_1_2_FD_184717 | JGI IMG/M metagenome (GOLD analysis project Ga0208563, IMG submission 184717) | Peatland microbial communities from SPRUCE experiment site at the Marcell Experimental Forest, Minnesota, USA - June2015DPH_17_150... | ecosystem: Environmental > Terrestrial > Soil >... | reverse complement strand
CTCTTATTTCGGATGACGAAATTCCCAAACCCGGAGACCAACATCTTATCCTCACGTTGAAGGGTCTCTTTGATTATATCGAAGACGGTTTCCACAATCTTGGCCACTTCACTTTTTGGGAAGCCCACCTTCTCATAGATCTTGTCAACGATATCGATCTTTGTCATGCTCTGCTCCACCAGGTTAAAGATTAGGTTGTAAGGTTAACTGAGACTCGGGTGGGCACTTTTCATGAAACAGGTATCATCAAATGGTGAACAAGTCAACCTGGTGAACAAGTCAACCCAAAAAAGTGCCTCCCAAAAATGCTTTGTGAAAACCATCTTTTTAAGAATTATCACTTGAAATCTGGTATTCCGATATAGATTCTCGACTTGTTGACTTCAGGAAGAAGTATGCAAGGAAAACCACTCTTACTACTTGCCAGAATTGATAAAAAGGCCATATTGAACTTTACGACTTCATACCCTTCTGGTCAAGGACATCAATCACGGTTTTGAGCAGGAGGAAGAGGAAACCCTTCTGTTCTTCAGTTAATGCTTCAGTATCTTCCCCTTCATCATCTTCCATCAAAGCATCAACCACATAGTTCACCACATGAGGCTGTCTGGACGTCTGAACACTGGCAATTCTATCAAGAAATTTCTCATCGGCTCCCTCTAATCTTTCCATCAGGCCTTCATTATTTTCATAGCACTCAATAATCTCTTCTGAAGAAATCTTTTGGATCTTCCCATGGGACTGTTTAAACATCCGGTAGACCACAAGAAACATATAGATCGCAAGCTCTCTTACTTCCTGACTCATTTCTTTGGACGATTCCGTCACGAAGGCCAAGAGTTCTGGCTGGCTGTTGCCAATTTTCATAATTTCTTTCTTCGCTCTATCAGGGCTAAAACCAGCAACTTCTTGCCAGGTCTTTTCCACTATTGCTTCAGGGATTGGTTCCATGATCCCTTTATTTTACGTCTTTCTCTGGAGTAAGTTTCTTATCGGGTTTCCTTAAACCGCTTGATGCAACAAATGAACCTTTTCTCCACTTAGAGATTATCAACCCATCTTTCTTCAATCGAGAAATCACCTTATGGACAATCCCTCTGCTTACATTGAAATCCAGGGCAATGCCGTCATACGTTAATTTTTGCCCTTTCTTCAGTTTTCCAGAAAGAATCTTTTTTTTCAGGTGAGTATATAGTTCTTCAGGAGCCTTACGACCATTGAACTTTTTTGGAAAGATTTCTTTAAGAACTTTATCAGGTATTCTGGATGTTTTAATTACCATCTCAATTCCAGTCGGGGTTCCCCATCCCAGGGTCTTTATATCTCTTGGCGGTAATTTCCCAGAGGGCTTCCCACTCTTGGATCGAATGAAGAAGGAAAGGGTCTTCCTCTGTTCTTGTCTTTAATTTATTCCTGCCCTGTCTCCCTTCAACCAGAAAGACGTATCCAAGTAGAATAATTAAGTAGACGGCCCAGACCAGGGTGAAGCCCAAAGCCATCAAGTAAAAGAACCAGTCCCAATCAATTGGCTTACCAACTACAAGCGGAGGCAGAATTATTCCAATTAAAATGGAAACAATCGATGTTACCCTGAGATACCCTTTTTCACTTTACCTTTTTCCCTCGATTTAAAGCCGCTTTAACTCCAGCAACTTGCGAGGTGCTACAATTAAATCTCTTTGCAAGTTCGCAGATGCAGTCGTTACCTCTCTTAATATGTTTACGTATTTCTTCCTTTTCGACTTCACTAAGTTCTCTACTTTTCTTTTCTGGATAAGGCTTTTTCTTTTTTTCCATCTTTTTCATCGTTGTCCTCCCTCCTTTGTCTTCATCTCCTGATCCACAGCCTTCACCATCTCCAGAAACTCCTTCTTGGTGAATATCCCCTTCTCCACAAGCAACCGGGTAAGAGCTTCTTGCTGAATTACCTGGGACATGAGGAGTTCTTCAAAGGAAACGATTTGTTTGGGGTCACTAACTCAAACTTCAGTCTTTATAGAGGTCTATTATATTTTTAAGGTCGGAAACAGCGGGAGATCTCCTTCTTTCACCTGAGAAAAATTAAGTATGACTTCAAATAACTTTTGGAAAATTTTCTCATCAACCGATATAAATCCGTGTGCAAGTATCGAGTGATTCCGAGAATCTATGATGGGCCTAATTTCTTTTTCATAGGACTCGAAAAACCTTTCGGCAGTTTCGCTTCCCAATTCTTTTAATAGCCGGTAAGAAGCCATCAGGGGAATCTTGATTTTTTGCTTTTCTCCATACTTCTCTCGGTATTTCAATAAATACTCCTCACGGATAGTTGGCGGTAAACTCTCGATTTTTACATCAGATGTATCAATCCCAAAATTTTCCTTTAATTCTGTCTGTCCCAGAACTTCAATGGCCCTGTAGAGCCTTGCAACAGCGTCATCGAATTTCCTTTCAAGATCCGCTCTCCGTTTAGAATTGGCCAGAAGATCATAAAAATAATGGATGGAAGGTTTATTCCCATTGGTTAAATTTTCAAGGAATTGGAGGTTTTTATCAATGGAGCCTGAAATCTTCCCAATCTCCGTTTTTTCAGAACCAAGGGCTGTCAATACATCTCTGCTCCTGTAAAGATGTTTTAGAGCCTCCTGATGTCTGAAATGGTCCCACAAATCATAGCCTGTGATCATCTCTCGAAGAGCTTTAAAAAAAGGTTGGTGCTCTTTGCTTACCATCAATAAGCATTTTTCAATAACCTCTACTGTTGATGCATATCGAGCTTTATTGAAAAGGATGGAAATTTCTTTCCTCTCTGCCAAAGCAATCTCGTTCCACGGGTTATCGAGAAAATACATAGACTCTTTTCCATTTACGACTATACCGACACCCCCCTTAGAGCGTTCATTGCCCCCGACATAACTATAACAACAAGATTTATCGATCGTTGCCAAAGCCAGGGCAACAGACATGGTTTTAGTCCCTCCTGTGTAATCCACACAGATATCCTCGGGACCGATTTCCCACTTTTCTATAAGATCGGGTAACTTTTTATTGATCGATGAGTAGCAATCTGAAAGTTGCTCAGCGTTTGGTGTAACAATCCAGTCGTGATGGCGTGGTTTATAATCAAGCCCTGGAAGGATTTCTCCATCGATCATCCTTTTTGTTTCCTTTGAAACGAAAAAGCAGATGTATTCGGGCTTCGCCTTATTTAATGAGAATATGATGGGGGCTGGCGTTCCGCCCACCGACACAATCATTCCCCTAATTTTTTTAGCCATGGCCTAACCTCTCAAAGTGCTCTACAAAAAGTCCCTTATTCATTAGGTCCTTCTTTCTCACAAGAAGAGGAGGCCAAGATGACTCAAGAAGAGATGGATGAGGTCTCAATCCCTTATTCATTAGGTCTACCTTTCTCACGAATGAGTTGGCTTGCCTCCCGTAGATTGCTGAGGGAGAAGGTTCCAATCCCTTATTCATCAGGTCCTTCTTTCTCACTGGATTATCCTTCTGGTGATGCAACCGTAAGCGATGGGTTTCAATCCCTTATTCATCAGGTCCTTCTTTCTCACGTTGTGTTTAGCTCTTCTGATAAGCGCAAATATTATAGTTTCAATCCCTTATTCATCAGGTCCTTCTTTCTCACGACAGCACCTAAGACGGTTAGGACTCGGAAGGCTAAGTTTCAATCCCTTATTCATCAGGTCCTTCTTTCTCACGAACCGATTATTTACGTCAAGGTGAATGGTTTTTCATTCCGTTTCAATCCCTTATTCATCAGGTCCTTCTTTCTCACATTGATCAAAGGTCGCCCAGCGAAAAGAGGCTTCTGGATGTTTCAATCCCTTATTCATCAGGTCCTTCTTTCTCACTGGATTATCCTTCTGGTGATGCAACCGTAAGCGATGGGTTTCAATCCCTTATTCATCAGGTCCTTCTTTCTCACTGAACGAGAAGAAGTTGTCGCAATGGGGAAACGAATCAAGTTTCAATCCCTTATTCATCAGGTCCTTCTTTCTCACAATAGTAAAGTCAAACAAAGGAGGAATAGAAAATGAGTTTCAATCCCTTATTCATCAGGTCCTTCTTTCTCACGATACTACTGACCGCCCAACACAACACCGAGGCACGTCTCAATCCCTTATTCATTAGGTCCTCCCTGGGTAAACAATCGGGACGGCAAAGGCATAGGCGTATTGAACCACCTCTGGCTTTGCCGGGGCGATTCCCTCCTGTATCATTCGACCATAATATTCCTTCGGGGCTCCTCCTGTTCTGAAGACTGAACCAGCCTTCACCATTACCAAAGGTTTCTTAAAAGGATTCCCACAGAAGGTGAATTCCTCCCCGAGCTTTCCATACTTGACAAAGGTTTTATACAATCCCTCAGTTGGATCATCCTCAGCTGGGCAAAAGTTGGAGAGCGAAACGAACCCGTCTGCTTTTCCTGTTTTTTTAAAGTCGAATTCAACTATCTCCGTCACCGAGAACTGACCGATTCCAATAGATTTTTTCTTTCCATAACCAGCCTTGGATAGATCATCAAAAAGTTCAAGAACCCTGTTTTTCCATTGTTCATCCACAGCTTTGAGATAGATGTTGATCTCCGAAACAAATGTTTGTCTCAGGCTGAAAATACCACCCTCCTTGGATGTAGCTTGCGTCAGGCGATCTATCCTGTTGTGTGGCAGCAAACAGGTGAAGTAAGGATTTGGAACAGGATCGGGCCTGCATTCCTTTCCATCCCTGAATGATTGGAAATCCCCCGAAGCAACAAGATCAATCCTTTTAAGATTCTTCTTCTCCTCAGGATCCTTTAAATAAAATTCTGCCGATAAGGGTTTCGGCAATAATCCGAGAGGAAAACCATCCGAAATTAAGAAAGGGGGTTCTCTCTTCTGGAACGGCTCAAGAAATGCCTGAAGTCCTTTTTCTCCCTCCCGATATGCCACCACCCAGCATAGATGTCCAAAAAGGGTATCGGCATGGAAAGGAGTCATTATGCTTCCATGAAGTTTCAGGTTGATTTTATATGTTTTCATGGATCACCCTTTTAGTTGGACACTTGCGAGGTTTTCCTTTTCTTTTTTACAATTCTCTCTCCAATCCTTAGGAAACTCCTTTCCGTCAAAGAAGATGTTATTGAATTCAATGTGTCCGGAACCCCGTGTTCCGCTTCCTCCAATAGCATCTTGCTCCATGAGGTATAATCCCGCAGCTAACCAGCGTCTTAATGCTTCTTTGTTATCACTGTCAAACACACGGGTAGAGATCTCGAAGTTAAATTCAACCCCCTCAGGGATTCTCTCCATGGGGAAAAGTGCCCCTCCGGCTGCCTTGCCTGTGACACGGTCGATCCGGACTCCAGGCTTCTCTTCTAATTCAACCTTCTCGAAAACCTCTTCGGATTGTTTTGTAAGGTAGCAATCACGGAATATTAAACGAGTAGGCTCATATGTCTTGACCGAGCTGCCGCTGCCAAAAAGGAGGCAAATCTGACATCTCCCGCACCAACACGGGGAGCCTTCATCTCTTGGATCCGTTTCTTTCCGCCCATAGGTGAGTTCCAGAAGACATCGCATTTTACCTTTAAGGGATGAGCCAGGGATATAAGGCAATTTCGTCCGAGGAGATTCCATGACTGGCAATGGCTCCCCACGCTCAGGTCTCTCACCCGTCCCGATGTGTAACCCGCTTTTTAATCTAAGAGTGGCTGTTAGGCTGGCATAATCTTTTAACTTCATCTTAATTCCTCCTTTCTATCTCTTGATGGGAAAATAACACACGATGCTATCAAGGTGTTGAAAGAATCCCTCCAGGGACCTTTCATCTTTCTCTGCCAAGGCCAAATGGTGCTTCATAAACTGAGCAAAGCTCTCCGGTATTACATTTCTTTTTAGTTGATACTCAAGGTCCCTCTGGCACTCGTATAAGATGAACCTTGTGGGATCGATTCCCTTTAATATGGCCTTCGTCTTTGCCTTTAAGATTTTTCGGTGAACATCCCGCAGTTGTTTGATTGCCAGTTGAGGTCTGCTATTGAAAAAAAGATTGGCGAGCTTTTGCGGAACATCGATATAGACTTCTTTAAGCGGATGCCCCTCCTGATCATAATAGCTCTTTAGTAGAAGCCCGGATAAGTCGGAAGTTTCACCTTTTGGCGAGGAGAAGCAGTTTGGGCAAAATTTAAAGTGCGGTTCCCTGGCCTCAAATTCCCTTCCACATCTTTCACACCTCTTTTTCATTGCTCAGCTCCTTGTATAAGTTAAAACGTAATCCATGATGGTCCTCAAGAACTCAAGGTTCTCCCCTCCCTGGGGCTTATCGACCGTCGGAATCAAATCCTCTGCCCAACCAAGGGCAACTCTCTGCCCTTCCTTTGTGAGATTCCGTTTTATGTCGTAGACGAGCAGGGGAACGAACCTTAAAAATTCTGTATTCACCCCGAGTGAGGGGTTGTGGATGTTGGAACTCTCCGCCATTTCACCGTATCTCCTGAGATTGTTGATGAATCCCCTGGACACGATAGGTGGTTCCCTTTCAAGCCACTTGATTATTTGCTCGGCTTCTTTCAATATTTTCTCCTCAAGATCCTTCCAGCTAACCGTCTGATTGAATAATGTTATTCTGTCCTTACCCTCCTTTCTTTTGGAACTTTTTAGTTTTTCTTCGACAATCTCGGCACAGTATGAGATTGGGTCATATGGCTTGGTTAGATATATCCCGGCTGAAAAGGTGAGGTCCGGGTTATTGGCACAGAAACGAGAGAATTCTTTTCTGATCGTATTGGCAAACTCAATCGACTTATTCCACGGCCCCAGGACAAAGAAATCGTCTCCCCCTGAAAAGACTGTGTAGTGCTCTTTGAAGATCTTCTCCATTCTTACTTGGAGAAAGCCGGAGAAGAAAGTCTCCAATAAACGGGAGAAGGTGGCAAACCTGGAGATGGAGAGCCTCGTATCCTTGAACCCCTCTCTTAATATTAAGCCCATGTTGTCGACGTCGGCCTTGACATAGCCAATCAGCTTGTCGCCATCAGACGCATTGGCAATATCATTAAAAGTGACAGGTTGGCCTTTCTCTGCCTCAACGGAAGCAACATCTGATGTGGTGGGAATGTGGTTTGCGAGATATTTGAATCCAAGAACAGGGAGTCTTATTTCGGTATTGTTGAGAGCCAGTATGAGATAAGGTCTTTCCTTTGTTATTTTGCTTAAAATTACATTGTCCCAAAGCTCAAAGGAGTAGTTTAATACCTCGAACCCGTGAAGATTGTCGTTGAAAAAGGCAAGGTATTTGGTTTTGGGGAGTAGTTGCCCGATTCTGGTGTCGTTTGAACACCTCTCGCAAAGGCTATCCCCGGCCTGGGCAGGTTCTTTGATTGGGAATTTCTGGCATCCCTGGCAAACTTTCTCATCCCCTTCAATAACCTCGGGCCTAACGAATTCCTGGACGGACCACTTCCCATTATCGGAAAGCGCTGCCTTGTGGGGCTGATACTTCCTGTGGCTCAGCTTACCTTTCAGCCTGTCCATTGCTCCCGAGAAGTCCGCCAGATCCCTCCCAGATAACTGTTCGATTGCGAGGGAAACCGATAATTCCACGTTCAGCCTCTTCATTGTCCAATCGTCAAACTCTTTTTGAAGGACTTCGATCACCTTGGGGGCATCCTTTAGATTGGGAGAGAGGATGTAGAAGTTGCCTCCTGCCGAAAGGATCAGGTTGCAAAGGGGCAATCGGAAAGCCTGAAGAATTTTATGAGAGGCAACCTCCGAGACAAGTTGGACGAACAAGGATCTCGCACGGAGCCTCTTGGCAACCTTCCCTTGCTGTGTAAGAACATCGAAGATGTAGCTCTGAATGCCCGAGATGTCTCCCCCAACCAGGGATAATGCCCTACTATCAATACTTAAAGTTTCGCTGGGATTTTCTTGCTGGTAAGCGTAAAGGCATCCCGCTATGGCAGCGGTGGTCTTGAGGTGGTCAAACAAGGGAACATCGGGTTCGATTTTGTAGGTAGCGCTCGGGATGCACCAGCAATACTTCCAAAGAAGAAAATATAAATAATCGATCAAGTGTTGATGTGAAAGATTATCGAAAGTTACCGAAGCTATCTCCTTCTCGAAGCCCTCCAAAAGCTGAGCATACTCCTTTGAGGAGCATTTCTTATCATCAACAGGGAAGATCTCTTCTAATTGTTCTTTGCCAAGGGGAGCAAATTTATTGTATTTCTCGGGTTTCGGTTCCCGGGAGATTGAAACTTTAGAAAAGATAGAAATCAGGCGGTCTGTGAACGGGTCGCCCTTTTCCTCATCATCAATTTTAATTGCGATCCGGTCCATCCCGGCTGAAATGGCATCGGCCAGGGAGATATATTTCTCGTGCTCATGGTGGTTGCCTATGGCGGACCTGATGATTTGCTTCTCTTTTTCGCCAAAAACGGAAGTTATTTTTTCGGCAAGATGGTTTTGGAACCACTCTTCGCCCCAGTGAGAATGGTCCTGGCTCGTAGGATTAGTTTGACCTCGTTGCACGAACTTTCCTATGTCATGCAGAAGCGCTCCCAAGACGACTGCATAGTATTCACTTTGATTGATTTCCATCTTCAATTCCCCATGATTTGGTATTTTCCGAGTCCAAAACTGGTCCCTTTTCCGACATGGATATATTCGCCAAGAAGCAAAAACGGGAGAAAGGTTTCAAACTCTCCTTCAAAGGTAATGGGACCCGTGAACCCACCCAGCTTCATCCTCGTTTCTTGGCGATTGGAGTATCGCTCCCAATCAAGCCAGGACAAATTAGAAGTCTTGACCTTTACTTCTTTGGCCTTGTCAATCAATCCTTTGAAGCCGAGATTCAATTCCTCCCCGCAATGGAAATAGGACAGAAGGGAAATTCGCCTCAAGAGGTTCCTGATTAGGATGTGGAATTCCAACTCGGATGACAATTTGCCATCAAACTTCAATCTGGTTGGAGTGATAAAATTAAAAGTTAACGAATCAAAAGTAAGATGGGAAGGGTAAGACTGAATGAGGTCCTCTCCCTTGATAACCTTGAAAAACTGATGGAGCTTCTTCTCTTTCGAGGAATAGATTGTCTTTTCTTCGTTTTGATTTACCTGGGACCTCACTTCCTCCAATTGAAAATTCCCTTTCCCTTTACCTATTCCAACCCGCCCCAGTTCATCAAATGTGTAAATGAAATAGGGAAGGTAATCGATCGCCTTCCCAATCAAGGTCAATTCAAAGTCAAGAGTATTCCCTTCCTGGTATCTCCCTTTATCCTCTAACGGGGGAATAATGACAAATGGATGGGGAGCATAAGGGTATTTCCTCATCTTTAAGGTATCTGGAGGAGGTGGGGTTTCAAAAACATATGAATAAATGCATTTGTCTTTGAGAAGACAGGACCCACAAACATTATTCCTATTAACACAGACAACTTTCTTAAAGACATGACCAAAACCTCCCCTAAAGGTAGATCCTTTATACGGGGGGAGATCTACTCGATCTAATATCTTTAGAAAAAATTGGAATTGAGCAAATGTAAAATGACTTAGCAGGTCTTTCATGATTGTCCACTTTTTGAAAACAAAACCCCATTCCCTTTTCAGAAATGGGGTCTAAATTCGATCCTTACCCATATCCCACCCGTTATGGTTAAAGGTTAACTTTAGGGGACCTCAGTTTAGATTGGATTGTATTAAGAATCAAACAGAGTTGTCAATGAGAATTAGGAAAAGTTACTGAATGGATTTCAGTGACAGTCCAGTGACAGTATTTTTCAGGGTTTTGAATCTTTAAACTATTGAAATAATTAAGAGTGAATGGTGGCGGTGCAGGGATTTGAACCCCCGGACATCTGGAGTGTACTGAATTCTGTAGAGGGTGTCAGTGAGAATCAGTAGTCCCTGTTTGAACTTCTCCGGATTTAGATGTATCCTATGCGGAGAGATTTTGGATGAGGTGATTTTAGAGAATCGTCAAGCTGGAACGGGCAGGTAGAGTGGGGGATAAGAGGGAAGGACGAAGAATCGGAACAAGCCCCAGTGCCTAAGATTTAGGAAGTTTGTTTTTTGCCCAATTTTCAAATCCATTATACAATTCTTCATCACCTAGTTCTGTACGTAATCCGCTGATATAATTCTTAACTTCCTCATTTTTGTAGGCTTCTTCTACATAATAGCCGAAATTATCATTTGTCATTTTAATATTGAGAATTTTTGATTTCATGAAGTCATATAATGTATCAAAATATCCAATATAATCTTCAACGTCTTGGACTGAGCACTGGCCGCCTTTAGATTCAAAGATTGGTTTTTTCGACTCGATTGCTTTGCGTACTTTATACATCCTTTCATGGAAGAACAAATCTCTATTCGCTTGAAGTATGATCGCTCCTTGTGATGCTCTTTCCGTTTGGGACCATAATTTTCTCGTTGCAAGCCAGAGAAAAATATTAGCCCATGCTAACACGGCTGTGAAAATGATAATAAATAGGGCTTGGTGTTTCTCAATTGTATAAATTATATCAGCCATATGAGTGTTCTACATTAGGATAAAGCTCTAATTTCATCTCCAGACCATATACCCACCCGATGGGTTAGAGGTTAAGAACGGTTGGCTTCGTTTTCGATTGGATTGTATTAAGAATCAAACAGGGTGTCAATGGGGATTGGAAGTGGAAATGGAAGGGTGGTTTGCGTCTACATTTTATCTAAAAATTAGGGATCTGAGCGAGGGAGCGTGGATCGGAGTCCTAAGATCGCATTTTTGATCTGATATATCTCTCCAAGATGCGTTTATTAACCCTATAGGACGGGTTTTTAAACGTCTTTTCCCGCTGGGCCATAGGAATATTTGTCCTTTAATGTGAAAGGCCTTAAAACAAGGAATTTACGTCTTTGGGGATTCGGGGCTTTTACCTTTACTGGCTTTATATTTTCCGTCCTACTCTAACAAGATGAATACGATGACACGTTTTGCACTTTTTAAGTTTCCAGTGTTCTCCAATTCCAACAGCATGAACTTGACCACATTGCGGACACTTTCCAAGCTTCCAATCGATGCCTTCTTCTCCAAGTTCATTCAAAGGCCAGAACCCGGGATTGTGCGTAGGGCACCAGGGGCAATATGGTATGTGCTCTCCTTTTTGGTTTCCTCAGCTTTTTTGGCATTGGAAAATAAAATCATGTTTGAAATGGAAAGTCAATCAAATTAAATGCTTTTTGAAAACCAAAATGTTTCAGAATACTTGCTATAAAAAGCTAAAGTATTTGTTGAAAAAATACTTGACAAGTCATTGGAATTATGCAAGTCTTATACTGTGTAGATAATGATTTAAGAGGAGCTTGTCAAAGTTGCGAGCGAAGGACTAATAAGGTGCCAGCAATTTCAAAGTACCATGAGTTTTCCAGGCAACTTGTTAGATGTATCCATTCCGTAGGGCCCCATGGTGAATGCCATGTTAAATTTAATGGATGCCCGGGGTATTCCGATAACTTAGCCCATGCCGGAATAAGAAGATGAAGTATAAGATACGAGAATACAGGCCAGGACATTTCCAAGTTTACTTTCAGGATCATGGCAAACAGGTCTTCCTCCAAAAGTTAGAGAATGGAATGCCCCTGGATTCTGAAACCATGGCCCGGATACTAATCCTTCATTTGAAACGAGATGGATATGACCCCAGGCGGTTTAATAAGGATAAGGAATTTCATTTCGATCAAGCATTCCAAACTTGGATCAGTCTTTCAACTTGTTCTGAGGAATGGCTTGATGAAAGAAAAAGGATAGCCGAGAAATTCCTGATTCCATTCTTCGGTAAAAAAGACATCCGAGAAATCCAAACCATCCACGTGAATCAATTCGAGAAATCCTTGAGAGATAAAGGACTAGGTTTAAGTTACCTGAGAAATATTCGGGATGAACTCAGGACTTTTTTAAGATTCAATAAGGATTCAATTTCTAAGATGCCAGAGTTTAGAAAGATTCAAGTCCAGGCTCCGATGATTAGATGGCTGACCAGCGAACAGCAAGATCAAGTTTTCAAACGTATCCCCGAAAGGCATATCCCGATCTTTACATTCCTCAGATGGTATCCTGTTAGACCCGGGGAAGCCTGTGGCTTAACTTGGAACAACATTTTCGAAAATGCCGAAACCCCTTACTTCGTTATTGCCAATGTAGTAACCCGTAAAGGAATCTTCAAAGACCACACCAAGACCAATAGAGTTCGACCTTATCCAATCCTTCCGGAATTGGCTTGGCTATTCCAGAGAGATGGAAGTGATTTCGTTTTTTCCAGAAGTGATGGAAGACCGTATACGAACTCTGCCCTTTATGCTATTTGGAAAGAAGCGAACAAGAGAGTGGATGTTCCCAGGATCAGTTTGTACCAGGCAACCAAGCATTCCTTCGGATGGGATAGGATAGACCAAGGCTTCAGCATGGAAGACGTGTCCTTGACCATGGGGCACGCCACCACGAAGATGACCAAGCGATACGCTGGGATGACCCTTAAGAGGATGACCGAGATCATACGAGGCGTTCATAAGCCGTTCATAAGCCAAGAAAGTCCTAAGTTATTAGAATCTAAAACGAATTCTGAAAATATTCAATTAGGAACTCATGGATAAGGCCTCTTGGGTACTTTCAAAAGGTCAAGATTTTGTTTTCCTCGGTCCCAAGGAGACGATGATTGAAAGTCAGGTGCCGGTCATTTCTGTTTGCGCAGTCAGGACCGGTTGCGGGAAGTCGGTCATCACTCGAAAGTTAGCTTCTCTTTTAAAAAAGAAAGGTCTTAAGGTTTCGGTGATCCGGCATCCGATGGCTTATTGCGAGTTCAAACCGGTGCTCCGTTTTTCTAACCTGAGGGATGTGGAGGAAGAGACCTGCACCATCGAAGAGAGAGAGGAATTCGAGCCCTTGGTGGAGAGAGGCATTACCGTCTACGCAGGTGTGGATTATGAGCAGGTATTAAGGACGGCTGAACAAGAGTCTCAGGTGATTGTCTGGGATGGAGGAAATAATGATTTTCCATTTATCAAGCCGGATTGTGAGATTGTTCTCGTAGATGCCCTGAGGCCGGGTCATGAAAAACTCTACTATCCCGGAGAGGTGAACTTGAGGAGGGCAGATCTTCTCATCATTACAAAGGTGAATGAAGGGAGTGAGGAATCCTTAAAAAAGATTAGGAAGAATATCTCTCTAATGAATCCTGGGGTGGAAGTTCTGGAGGCCCCCTCTGTCACTCATTTAGATCATCCAGAAAGAATCGCGGACAAAAGGGTATTGGTTATCGAGGATGGGCCAACCATCACCCATGGTGGGATGCCTGATGGAGCAGGTGCGGCGGCTTCGAGAAAGCTGGCCAGTGAATTGGTTGATCCGAGGCCTTATGTGGTGGGTTCACTCAAAGAGGTCTATGAGAAATATCCGCATATTGGTCAGGTGCTTCCGGCCATGGGTTATTCTGAGGAGCAGATCAAAGACCTTGAAGACACCATCCAGCGTTGCGTTTGCGATGCAGTGGTCATCGCTACACCAACGGATTTGAGAAAGAAGATCAGAATCGATCAACCTACTGTGAGGGTCCACTATGATTTCAACGTCGATCTCCAACCCTTGATCGATCGATTTGTGGACAAAAAACTGCGATTTTCTTGACATTCCCTATTCCTTGTGATAGAAAATTACAATTTATAGAGCACTTATCAGTTTTCTCCAAACGCCAAAAGGAGACCGGAGAATGGCAAAAGAAATTCTAATTGCTGATTCGGATAAGGCTGATCAGGAAGAGTTTCAAAAAATTTTTGAGCCCACTGATTATCACCTCATCTTTTCGGAAAGCGGAGAGGACGCCCTTCTCCGGGCAAAACTTTTCAAACCGGATATGATCATTGCTTCAGGAACGGGTCTTCAAGAAATGGGCGGTTTGGAATTCTGTGAAGCCATCAAAGGGGAACTAGAGTTTAAACATATCCCGTTCATCCTCATTTCAAGTATTCTTGATGAGATTTCGGAAAAAGATCGTAAACGCGTCCAGGCAGATGGGATTATCTCAAAACCTCTCAACGAAGATAATGTTCTCAATTTGGTAGACCACCTGATGGAAGAGGAGGCGATCGGAAAGAGGGAAGAAATGGTTTCTGAAAAGCAGGGAGAGTTTTTATTGGATGAAATAGGGGAGGGGGAGGAAGAAATCATCGAATTGGTGGATGTCGTGGAAGAACCTGAACCCAGGATGAGCATTGATAATTTCGTCACCTCAGAAAAAGAAGAGCCCTTTGGGGAAATCACCCCTCTGGAGTCTTGGGATAAATTGGAGTTTGAGGAAAAACAAGAGGAAAAAGAATTGGTGCACCATCCAGAGAGGGAAAAGGAAGTCATTGGAGAGATGAATCTCCAATTGAAAAGGGAAATGCCTTTGAAAGAAGCCTCCCCCGAAGAGGAACTCTTTGAGAAGATCGAACTGGAGGAGATTCTCGAGAAGGTGGAACAACTTAAACCCTCTTTAGAGAAGGAGTGGCCTTCTGAAAAAGAAGTAAGGGATATAGAAAAAAGGTCCTTCAAGATGGAGGAGCCTGCTGAAAATTTTTTAGATCTCTCTGAATTCGAAACGGCCCTCCAGAAGGAAGTAAAAGCTGCGCTGCCAGAGGAAGAACTCCAACCCTTTTTTATCGAGGAACCTAAGAAAAAGGTCTCAGAAGAAGCCATTCCTGTAGTGGAATTCGTAGAGGAAGAGGAACTTAAAGAACTACCCGAAGAAGAGTTTCCGGATGAACTTTTGGAAGAGATATTGGGCGAGGAGGAGATTAGTGTCATTGAGGAGCCGAAAGAGTTGAAACCTGAAGAGGTGAGGCCCCAAGAGGTAAGGGCCGAAGAGATAAAGGCGGATAGATTGGAAGAGGTGGAGGCTCCCAAAATCTCTCTGGAAGAGATCCCTCCCTTGGTGAGGGCAGTGGACAAACAAATGCAAGAGGTCATCTCGCAAAAGATTCAAGAGATGATGAAGGAGATCATCACAAAACTCGTCCCAGAGATGACCCAGAATGTCGTCGGCCTTACCATTGAGCGGATTGAGAAGATGGTGAGAGAGGTTGTTCCGGATTTGGCAGAGAAGGCGATTCAAGAAGAGATCAAACGGCTTCAGAAGAGAGAAAAGGAATAGGGAGGACAAAGGTGCATCGATGGCCTCAAAGGTCTTGGACAAATCTTATGACCCCCACCAGGTGGAGGAGAAATGGTATCGTTATTGGGAGGAGCGTGGCTATTTCAGGGCCGATGAAGATTCAGAACACAAAGCCTATTCTATTGTCATCCCACCTCCAAATGTAACCGGTGTCCTTCATATCGGACACGCACTGAACAATACCCTTCAAGACATCCTCATACGATTTAAAAGGATGGAGGGTTACAATGTCCTCTGGATGCCGGGGACGGACCATGCGGGCATTGCGACTCAGAACGTTGTGGAGAAACAACTTTTGGAGGAGAGGCTTGACCGACACACTCTGGGAAGAGAAAAATTCATCGAGAGGGTTTGGAAGTGGAAAGAACAATCCGGGGGGACGATCATCGGACAACTGAAGAAACTGGGAGCTTCCTGTGACTGGAGCCGTGAACGGTTTACCATGGATGAAGGTCTCTCCGAAGCGGTCAAAGAAGTTTTCGTCCGTCTCTATCAGGAAGGCCTGATATACCGAAGCCATTACATCATCAATTGGTGCCCCCGATGCCAAACCGCTTTATCCGACCTCGAAGTGGAACACCAAGAAGCCTTAGGGAAACTTTATCATCTTAAATATCCCTTCAAGGAAAGCAATCGTTTCGTCGTCGTGGCGACCACCCGGCCGGAAACCATGCTGGGGGATACAGCCGTGGCGGTGAACCCAGAGGATAAACGTTATCAGGCAGTGATCGGGAAGAAGGTCATCCTTCCTGTAATCAATCGGGAGATTCCTGTCATTGCTGACCCCTATGTCGATATCGAGTTCGGGACGGGCTGCCTGAAGATTACCCCCGCTCACGATTTTAATGATTTTGAAATAGGATTGAATCATGGCCTTGAACAGATCAAGGTGATTGATGAAGCGGGCCGAATGAATGAAAACGCAGGTCCTTATCAGGGGATGGATCGTTTTGAATGTCGAGAACAGATCGTCGAAGATTTTGGGCGGGATGGGATCCTGATAAAAATTGAGGACTACCGCCACGTAGTGGGTCATTGTTATCGTTGTAAGACCATTGTCGAACCCAACCTTTCTCTCCAATGGTTTGTCAAAACGAAGCCTTTGGCCAAAACGGCTATTGAGGCAGTTCGAGATGACCGGACTCGAATCATTCCTGAGGTCTGGGAGAAGACCTATTTCGAGTGGATGGAGAATATAAGGGATTGGTGCATCTCTCGACAGATCTGGTGGGGCCATCGTATCCCCGCCTGGTATTGTGGGCAATGTGGAGAGGTTATTGTGTCCAAGGAGACCCCCGCCTCTTGTCCAAAATGTGGTTCAGATCGTTTGAATCCTGAGACAGATGTCTTAGATACCTGGTTCAGTTCTGCCCTCTGGCCCTTCTCCACCATGGGATGGCCAAAAGAGACGAAGGAATTGAAACGATTCTACCCCACTTCTGTTCTGGTAACCGGTTTCGACATCCTCTTCTTCTGGGTGGCCAGGATGATGATGATGGGTTTGAAGTTTATGGGTGATGTTCCCTTCAGGGATGTCTATATCCATGGTCTGGTGAGAGACGAGAGGGGTGAAAAATATTCGAAGACCCGAGGGAATGTTGTGGATCCTCTTGACCTCATCGATCGTTTCGGTGCCGATGCTCTCCGTTTTACCCTCGCAGCGTTGACCATGCCTGGAAGCGATTTAAAACTTTCAGAGTCGAGGACAGAAGGTTACCGACACTTTGCCAATAAGATCTGGAATGCATCTCGTTTCGCCCTGATGAATCTTGAGAAATTTAATGTTGACGAGATAAACCAGGAAACTCCTCCAGAGGAGTTTAGCCTTCCTGACCGCTGGATCCGGGGAAGGTTGAATCAGGTGATACGGGAGGTTCAGAAATCATTGGAGGATTACAAATTCAATGAAACCTCCCATGTCCTCTACCAATTTATCTGGCATGAATTCTGCGACTGGTATCTTGAGCTAACCAAACTCTATCTCTATAAAGAAGGGGGCAAGAAGAGAAAGAACCTCACCCAACGGACACTTTTAGAGGTTCTCGATGCTATTCTCAGATTGCTTCATCCTTTTATGCCATTTATCACTGAAGAGATCTGGCAACAACTTCCCCAACGAAAAGAAAATGAATCGATCATGGTTGCCGAATTTCCAAAACCCGAAGAGCGGTATGAGGATGAAGAGGTGGCAGATGAGATGGGGCTGGTCATCGAAGTGATCAATGCCCTACGAAACATCCGTGGGGAGATGAATCTTCCACCCGGGGAACAGATCATCGCCCTCTTCCGCACAAAGAGGGAAGACGTGGAGAAGAGGCTACGAGAAAATCAACCCTTCATTCAGTCCCTCGTCCTGGTCAAAAAGTTTAAATTCGGTCGTGATCTTGAAAAACCACTCTACAGTGCTTTTGCTGTGGTCCGGGATGTTGAAATCTTTGTCCCGATGGAACAGTCTCGGATGGAAGAGGAGGTGAAGAGACTTCAAAAGGAGATATTAAAAATCGAGAAGGAGAGCGCTTTCGTCATGAAGAAACTTTCCAACGAACAGTTTCTTTCTAAAGCTCCTTCAGAGGTTGTTCAAGAAGTAAAAGGGAAAGCATCGGAGTTCTGTAGACAGCGGGATAAATTACAAGAGAGCTTGAACAAAATAAAAGAGATGATCGGGTAATCTGCTTGTGGAGAAAGCGAGATGAAAATCGATATTGAAAGGGTAGCCAGGCTGGCTCGTCTGGAACTGTCTGAAGAAGAAAAGGAGACTTTCGGGAACCAAATGGAGCAGATCCTCACCTATATGGAACAATTGAACCGGCTTGATACCACTGGGGTGGAGCCTACTTCCCACGCCATCCCCATCCACAATGTCTTTAGAGAGGATGAAGTCAAATCTTCTTTTCCTCAAGAAGAAGTGCTGGCTATTGCACCCGATGAAGAGGATGGGCATTTTAAGGTGCCGAGGATTATCGAATAACTAAATCCCCCCTTTCCCCCCTTTTCTAAAGGAGGGTTGGGAAGGATTACTAAATTACTGGATTTACCATGGATCTACATACCTTAACGATTCACGAGTTGCATGACCTTTTGGTTAAGAAGGAGATTACCTCCAGAGAGGCTACGGAAGCCCTCTATCGGCGTATCCGAAAGGTGGACGGAAAGATCAAAGCCTATCTTTTATTGACAGAAGAAGTAGCCTTTCATCGGGCCGATCAGGTGGATCGCAAAATTTCTAAAGGAGAAGAGATTGGGGACCTTGCGGGGATCCCCATCGGGCTGAAAGATATCCTTTGCACGAAAGGAATTCGAACGACTTGCGGCTCTAAGATTTTAGAAGGGTATATCCCATTTTATGATGGGGCAGTGATTAATAAACTCAAAGAGAAGGATTCCGTTTTTTTGGGAAAGCTCAACATGGACGAGTTTGCCATGGGGTCCTCCACAGAAAACTCAGGGTTTCAAATCACTCATAATCCCTGGGACCTTGAGCGGATTCCAGGAGGTTCCAGCGGGGGTTCGGCAGCTGCGGTGGCTGCTGACGAATGCATCGCTGCTCTGGGCACGGATACAGGAGGTTCAATCCGGCAGCCAGCCGCCTGTTGTGGAGTGGTCGGATTGAAGCCGACTTATGGAAGAGTATCCAGGTATGGGTTAGTAGCTTTTGCCTCCTCTTTAGATCAGATTGGCCCGATCACAAAGGATGTAGAGGACTGTGCCATCCTCATGAATGCGATCAGTGGTTATGATCCTTATGACTCGACCTCTGTGAATGTGGAGGTCCCAGATTATAAGCGATCGCTGAGAAAGGATATCAAGGGGATTCGAATCGGGATCCCTGAAGAATATTTTGTAGAGGGAATAGATCCGGAGGTGGAGAGGTCAGTCAAAGATGCCATTGATTCTTTTAGAAAGTGGGGAGCAGAAATTCAAAAAGTCTCTTTACCTCACACAGAATATGCGGTGGCCATTTATTACATCATTGCGACCGCAGAGGCCAGTTCCAATTTGGCTCGATATGATGGGGTGAAGTACGGCCTTCGTTCGAAAGGATATCGGGATCTGATGGAGATGTATACCCAGACCCGAGCAAAAGGATTTGGAAAAGAAGTAAAACGAAGGATCATCTTGGGAACTTATGTTTTATCGGCTGGATATTATGAAGCCTACTACCGAAAGGCTTCACAAGTGAGAACCTTGATGAGGAGGGATTTTGAGGAGGCCTTTCAGAAAGTGGATGTCATTGTGGCGCCGACTGCACCCACACCTGCCTTTCGAATTGGTGAAAAAACAGAAGACCCTCTCCAGATGTACTTGTCCGATATCCATACCATTCCGGTGAACCTGGCAGGAATTCCCGCCATCTCTATCCCCTGCGGGTTCAGCCACGAAGGACTCCCAATAGGTCTTCAAATCATAGGGAAACACTTTGATGAAGGAATGCTCCTAAGAGTGGCCTACACTTTCGAGCAGAGCACAGACTTTCATCTTAAGAAACCGCCTTCAATCGCTTGACCAGGCGGGCTACTTTCTCCCCCAGCTTTTTGCATTCCTTCTTGGCGGCTGCGTTGGGTTTACCGATGGAGACCGTTCCATAATGGGAGCCCCAGGGATCTCCCTGAATAATCATCCCATGGATGAGGAGGGCCTTCACCATATCGAGGACACTGGTCTCAACACCCCCTCCCAACCCGCCACCGGATGAAAAGGTTGCTCCGACTTTCCCCTCTAACTTGCCATGAATTTGGACACTTCGATCGAGGAAGGCCTTCATCTCAGCGGCCATCGTTCCATAATAAGTCGGTGAGCCTAAAATGATTCCATCTGCATTGAGGAAGTCTTTGAGAGTGGCTCGATTTACTTTTTTCCTGATCACCTTGATGCCCTCGGATTTAACGCCCTCTTCAACAGCTTTTGCCATCTCCTCAGTATTCCCGCTTTTAGAATGGTATAAGATCAATACAGTCCCCATATCTGGTCCCTCCATAAGAAAAAATTATCTTTGAGATAAGTTCAGCCATGATAAATTAAATCCCAATAACCAAATCCTAAATTCCAAATAAATCCCAATCACCAATGTCCAAATAACCTCCACAATTTTTCCCTCTCCCCGATGAGGAGAGGGTAGGGTGAGGGGATGTTTTGGTTATTGAAATTTCGGTCATTATTCCTGAACCTGTCAGGAACAGGTTTGATTATTAATGCTTGGAATTTCGGATTTCTATTTTTTGGTCATTTCTACCAACCAGTTGAGATAAGACGAAGAACCCTCCACAATGGGAAGGCTGATGATTTCAGGGACTGAATAGGAGTGAAGAGATTTGACTTTTTTCTCCAACTCCTCAAACCTTTGTTTTTGCGTCTTGATGATCAACAGGCATTCCTTTTCGTCCCAGATCTTCCCCTCCCACCGATAGATGGAACGGATTGGAGAAACAAGGTTGGTACAAGCAGCCAGATGTTCCTCTATCAAGGCGTTTGCGATCTTCAGCGCTTCCTCCTCGGAACCACAGGTAACAAAAACAACAATGAGTTCAGACATATTTTTCTAAGGAAATCCTAAATTCGAATATCGAAATCCGAAACAATTCCCAAATCCGAATGATCAAATCTCGAAACATAAAAACTATGAATTTCGTATTTCGGTTTCGAATTTCGTATTTCGTGCTTTGGATTTAAGCAGTCACGAGTGGATCATTAAAGCTCGCAATCTTTTTTTCGTCGACCAGACCGTCTTTAGTCCAGCCCCTTTTCTGGTAATAGATGTTGAGGATCGCCTCGTAATCATCCCGTTTCAAGATCTTTCCTGCATGGGGTCCTTCGGTCATCGGTAAGTTGAAGACTCTTTCAGGAGGATAATCATCCTTCCGGGAGATGCCAAATTTCATATTGATGGCCCGGGTGAGATCATAGAGGTCCATAGAACGTTGGAGAAGTTCATTCAAAGTTGTCTCAACGCCTGTGACGGCTGAATAGAATTCTGCATACTGATGTTCATCAAAACCCAGCTCGATCCAGGGCAACCGGCAGACTCCCAACATGTCAAACAGGGGCCGAAGTGTCTGGTGATAGATCACCAGATCCGCCTTCTTCTCCAGTGGCCAATCCATCCCCATCTCCAACTCCTTGGCAATCGTCCAGGCCCGTGCATGATGGGCTCCAATATCCGAGGTGGCATATCCCAATGCCATGGAGATGGCAATCCGTGCGTCGTAGGCAGATTGTTCCAGTCCTTTCACCTGCGAGATGATCGGTTTTAATTGAGGCCACTGTTTGATCACCCCAAAGCTGCCTTCAGCAAGAATATTCCCGATTCCTTTTCGATGGGCAATCCGTTGGACGGTTTCTAAGATGGTCTCTTCAGCTCCCCATTTAAAATTGAGACCATCCAGATCCTTTTCAGAAAGAAGTCCGGTCTCCTGTGCCTCCATCAGTACGCCGATCAGATTCCCAGCAGTGATCGTGTCGATTCCGAGTTCATCACAGAGTTGATTTGCCTTGAGAATGGCGGCAAAATTTTGAACTCCAATATTGGGACCGAACATACAAGCCGTTTCATACTCCGGTCCTTCCACCACCGTCCCTCGATATTTTCCTTCTTTCACCAAGCAGACATTCCCACAGGCCATGGGGCAGGCGAAGCAGGAGGTATCTCCGATCTTATATTTTGAGAGCATTTCATAGCCATTGATCTTCTTGGCATGCTCGAAGACGCCCTCTCTAAAATTATAAGTTGGCATCACCCCCGCCTCATTGACATAATCGATGACAGACATGAGGCCTTGTTCCTGCCAGAAAGTAAAATTCTTGTTCTCCCTCAGAATTTGAAAAGAGGCCTCGGAAGCTTTTTGGAGTCTTGGAAGATCAAAGACAGGAAGATCTTTAGAGCCACGGACAGCGATGGCCTTGAGATTTTTTGATCCCATGACAGCGCCGATGCCGGTCCTCCCAGAGTTTCTTCCCCAATCTGAAGTGACACAGGCAAATCGAACTCGATTCTCTCCTGCAGGACCGATGGTGGCTATTTTTATATGTTCATCCTTCAGATCTTCCTTAATGATCCCTTCGCTCTCTAAACTCCCTCTCCCTTTCAATTTTTCATTTGGAACGACTTTTACTTCTCCATTATCGATCCAGAGGTAGGAGAGGGTTCTTGCCTTTCCTGTAATAGCAAGGGCATCTATCCCAGCCTGTCGAAGTTCCGTACCCAAAGAGCCGCCCATGCTCGAATCGCCGTAAATCCCTGTTTCCGGAGAGATGGAGACAAAGGATGTTTTTCCAGAAGCAGGAAGGTAAAGACCAGCCAGAGGTCCGGGAGAGATCACCAAAAGATTTTCTGGACCGAGGGGGTCCATCGTTCCCTTTTGGAGATGATTCCAAAGTAGTTTGGCCCCGAATCCCCTTCCACCGATATATTTAGAGGCAAAGGCTTCGTCAAATTCCAATGGCTTTGCCTCGGCGCGATCGAGATCAACCCAAAGGATTTTCCAGAAATATCCGCCTTTAATCTTCCGCTTTTCCCTTTTCGATGTCGGCATATCTAAGAACCTTCCTTTCCCCCTTTTCCACATACTCCACTTCTTTCATGTGCACATATTTTAAAACGCTGGTCATCCTTTGCGCCTGACCCAATACATGTTCAGGTAAAAAGAGAAGCGCATTTTTGGGGCAGGCTTCCACACAGCGTGGATTCCCATTACAGAGGTTGCATTTAAAAGGTGTTTCAATCTCCTCGTGGAGGAAGACAGCGCCAAAAGGACAGGAGATCACACATTGTTGACAGGAGATGCACTTTTCACTGTCAATATCATAAATACCATCTTTCGTTGTGATGGCTCCGGTCGGACAGTTCTCCATGCATTTGGCTACCTTGCATTGTCGGCAGACAATGGGCATCCGTATGATCGGGTGAGGATAAACCACCATGACTCGAATTGCACTCTTCTTGGGGTTGTTCACCCCGAAACGGTGGATGGAACAGACCAATTCGCAAATCTTGCATCCGGAACATCGTTCAGCCACGACCGCCAACTTCCAAGACATCTTATCCTCCCTGTAGAAATCGTTGAGTTCGTTTAGATCGTTCATTTCGTCAAACGATCAAAAAGTTCTAAACGATCGTAACGTTCTAACGGCGTAATAGTTTCTCAAAAGCTTTCAAAGCCTTCTCAATATCCTCGGCATTGACATCCAAATGGGTCACTAGGCGGATTTGGGTCTTGCCAATAGGGTGGATGAGGACTCCTTCCTTCTTCATTGCTTCGGCCACTTGGGAACCTGTCATCCCCGCGTTGGCTACATCAAAAATGACAATATTTGTTTCCACATACTTAGGATCAATGGAGACTCCTTTAGATTCTTTCAAACCCACGGCCAAACGTTTTGCATTCTGATGGTCTTCTTTCAGACGTTCGAGATGATAGTCTAAAGCATAAATTCCGGCAGCAGCAATAATTCCTACCTGACGCATTCCGCCTCCAAACATTTTTCGAAAACGATGAACGCAATCGATAAATAGTTTAGAGCCTGCGACCAAGGAGCCAATAGGAGCTCCCAATCCTTTGGAAAGACAGACCGATACCGAGTCTGCGTATTGAGCATATTGATGGGGTTTGATTCCTGTCGCCACGGATGCGTTCCAAAGCCTGGCCCCATCGAGATGAAGTAGGAGCCCTTTTGATTGGGCCGATCGATAGATTTCAGCCATTTTTTCAAGAGGGTAGATGGTTCCGCCACCGCGGTTGTGAGTGTTTTCAAGACAAACCAGCCTTGTGACAGGGAAGTGGTGATCAGCAGGTCTGATGGCTTCTTCAATCTGAGAGGCGTCGAGAATGCCTCTCACACCTTTGAGGCACTGAAATTGAACCCCTGAAAGGGCGGCTCCAGCTCCTCCCTCAAAATTATATGGATGAGAAGAGGCTTCAATGATCACCTCATCGCCAGGTTGGGTATGGGATTTGATGGACAACTGATTGGCCATTGTGCCTGAGGGGACAAAGAGAGCAGCCTCTTTTCCGAGAAGATTAGCAACCTTTTCCTGAAGGGCATTTACAGTAGGATCTTCTCCAAAGACATCATCGCCCACTTCTGCCTCTGACATTGCTTTTCTCATAGCAGGAGTAGGTCGGGTGACGGTATCGCTTCTGAGATCGATAAAATCCTTCATGTTTCCTCCGAAAATGACTCATTGAAAGTTTGGGGACAGATATTTATCTATTCCCATCCGGCCATATCTAACCCTCCCCAAAAATACAATTTTAAATAATAGGTGTCAAGCTTAATAGGCGAAAAATCTCTTGCATTTCGCTGTTTGATGCGTTACCTTGATTTCCGAGGAGGCTCAATTTCATCCATGTTTAAAGGGGCGATTACGATCTTCGCCTTTTCCATCTTTTTCTTCAGCTGCGCCACGCAAGTCACCACTCAACCTCCTCCCGCTCCACCCAAGCCTGTTCTTTTCCCTGACCTCACCATTTCAGATATCTCTTTGAGTGAGACAGGAAAAGTTGAGGTAATGATTTCGAATATTGGGAAGGGGCCTGCTCCCTATCGTGCTGGAAGTTTGGTGATTTATGTAGATGGTTATCTGAGATGGAAGGATTCTCTCGGGACCCTTCCGGACCAAACCTTTCTTCAGCCAGGGGGGGTTGTACTCTACACCACCCCGGTTGAGTTGGTCGGAAGACACGAGGTCCGGGCCGTTGTAGATAATGAGGGGAAAAGGGTCGAAGAAAATGAAGGGAATAATGTTTTTACAAAAGTTTTAGGGAAAGAAAAATTAGAAGTTAAACCTCTTCTTCCCGACCTCACCATTACTGATCTTTTTCTAAACCCCCAGAGGAAATTGGTAGTAACCATTGCCAATATCGGAGACAGCCCACTTCCCTTAGAGGGAGGAAATCTAAAGATCATGGTTGATGGATCCCTAAAGGGAAGTTATACATTGGGAAGTCTTTCTGATCAGTCCTTTCTTCCTATGAAAGGAAGCATCACCTTGACGACTCCCTTAACCCTTGTCGGCCGGCATGAAATTGATGCCCATGTTGAATTTCCTTATGGGGTGAAGGAGTCCAATGAAGAGAATAACAGCCTAAAGAAAATATTGAATGGAGCGCCTTTCGGACCGGACATCGTGGTGAAAGATTTAGATTTGACAGAGGATTTAGAACTCATGATCATCCTCTCCAATGCAGGTGAAGTTGATCTCCGGAAGGACGTTACCTTTCGATTTCGCATCCTTGTGAACGACCGAAAGATTTCAGAATTCGACCATTTCATTTCTGAGGCATTAAAGGCCAATTTTGGAAATCGTTACCTCATCGACCCCCCTTACGGGGTTGGAATTACTGGGATCTCCAAAGTGAAAGTTTCTATCTCTCCGAAATTACCCTCCGATGATATCCGTTTAGAAAATAATGTCCTCGAAAGAACATTCATTATCTTTCCGTTCAAGGTTGGGCCTCAGGGAAGAGAAGAATTCTCTTTTTCTTTCTCTGCCCCCCGGCCTCAGGGGGATGGTCAAACGGAAAAGGTGAAGGCAGAGGCGAGATGGGAGGGGGGGAGTTCCTCCCTCATGCTTTCTTTTAAAAAATCAGGAACCATCAAGGGGATTCCCACCCTGTCAGGGAAAAGCCCCCTCAAAGTAGAATTTCCCATTTCTTTTGAAGAGGTCCAAAAAGAGAGTGTTTGGAATGTCTTAATTACTAACCTAATAGATAAGAAGGTGGAAGGACATCTCATCATTCAACATCCTTGAATAAGGGATAGGCCCAGGGAATGAAGATGGAACTATTTTATTTACTGATAGGCTTAATCGTTATCGCAGGCGGGGCCCTTTACTTCCTGATAGAGCGAAAGGGAAGGAAAATTCTCGAAGAGCTCAAAGCAGATCAGTCCTCACCCATGATGTGGACAATGATGCAACAGCAGATGGAACAATTAAGAGGACAAATGAGCGATGGACTTAATAAAAATATTTCTCTCCTCACCGAACAGTTGCGAGCGATCAATGAACAGGTAAATCAGCAACTCCAGATGGTGAACCAGCAACTTCAGAACTCCAGTGGACAGATCGGTCAGCGGCTCGACACCGCAAGACAAGTGATCGGCGAGGTGAGAGAAAAGCTCGGAGAGCTCTCCAAGACCAGTGAACAAATTCATGAAGTAGGTAAAAACATTGCTACCCTTCAAGAGATCCTCCGCCCTCCAAAATTGAGAGGGGGGCTGGGAGAGCAATTTTTAGGGGAATTGTTATCCCAGATTCTTCCTTCCGAATTCTTCACCCTTCAGTATACGTTCTCTAGTGGGGAGAGGGTGGATGCCGTGGTGAGAATAGGCGAAAAGCTCGTTCCCATCGATTCCAAGTTCCCACTCGATAATTTTAAACGAGTCATTGAATGCAAGACGGATGAAGAAAGGAAGACATGTCAGAAGATTTTTTACAGAGATGTGAAGAAGCATATAGACGACATTGCCAGTAAGTATATCCTTCCTCAAGAGGGGACCTATGATTTCGCCTTGCTCTATATTCCTGCAGAAAATGTCTATTACGAAATAATTACCAAGGATGAGTCGTTTGGAGAGGAGAAAGGGGTTTTAAATTATGCGTTGACCAAGAAAGTGATCCCCGTCTCCCCGAACTCTTTCTATGCGTACCTCCAAGTGATCGTTCTGGGGTTGAAGGGATTGCAGATTGAGAAAGAGGCTCAGAAAATACAGGCCTTGCTGTCTGGTCTGAAAAAAGACATCGGAGGCTTTCAAGAAGATTTTCAACTGGTGGGAAAACATATCAGCAATGCGATGAATAAGTTTGAGGAAGCAAGAAGACGATTGGATAAATTCAGTTTTAAATTGGAACAGATTGAAAGCCAACCTTCATTGCTCTTTAAGGAGAAACAAGGGGAGTTGAAAAATTCATGAGCTCTTTAAGGATTCAGGCACAGGATGGAAGATGAAAGCGAAGGATCAGGTCATCCGAAGGATCAGGTCATCGAAGTCATCAGAACGAGGAGGTCCATCCGGCAGTTTGCCAAGGAAGCGGTTTCGGATGAAGCGGTGAACCAAATTCTTGAATCAGGTTTGTGGGCACCTTCTGGGAAGAACAACCAACCCTGGAAGTTTGCCGTCATCCAGGCCCCTGCATTGAAAGAGTCCTTAGCCGCTCTCACCCATTCTCGATCCATCCTTCAAGAGGCTCCGGTTTGCATCGCCGTTTTTTTAGATCATTCCAGAGTGTATGACAGAACGAAGGATGTCCAGGCAGTAGGGGCCTGCATTCAAAATATGCTTCTCACCATTCATTCCTTGGGATTAGGAGGGGTATGGTTGGGGGAGATTTTAAAGAATAAAGAGAAGGTGGGGGAATTATTAGGAGCGGATAAGGGTTTAGAGTTGATGGCTGTTGTGGCATTCGGCCACCCAGCAAAAAGACCAGGCGGTGGCGAAAGAGACTCCGTAGAGAAGAGAGTTTTTTTGAGAAGGTAGTTAGCAAGGAGCAGAATAGATAGATGGTCCCTAACAGGAAAGAATGCTTGAGACTGATGGGTCAATATGGAATGTTAGAAAACATTATCGCCCATAGCCTTGAGGTGGCGAAAGTAGCCCTTTATCTATCCGTGGAATTGAATAAAAAAGGCCAAAGGGTTGATCTCGGCTTAGTGGAAGCAGCCTCTTTATTGCATGATCTTACGAAAACAGAGTGCCTCAAGACAAAGGAAGACCATGCCCAGACAGGCTCTCAGCTCTTAAAAGGAATGGGGTATGAAAGGGTAGGAGAAGTCGTGGCACGACATATCTGGATAGGGAAGGAGGGAGACCCCTTGTCCGTCTATGAAGAGGAAATTGTGAATTATGCGGATAAACGAGTGATGCACGATCGGATTGTTTCATTGGAGAAGAGGTTTAACGACCTCAAAGAAAGATATGGTGGAAATCAGAGGGCCATGGATTATTTAGACCGACTGCAAAAGGAGATCTACGGAATCGAGAACAAAATCTTTTTTATTTTACAGGTCGACCCCAATGACCTTCAGCATCTTTAACGGGAAAGGAATCTCGAGGATTTCTTGTTTTCATGAGTGGAAGAAAATCTAAAATTAAAATCAAAGAAAATCTTTCGCAGGTTTCGTTTGATGACAAAAGTTTATTTTGAACAAGGTCCTATTCGTCCTCCGAGCGAGGCCTATAGCCTTCTCCTGAGGGTGACGAGGAACTGTCCTTGGAATCGTTGCGAATTTTGTCATACCTACAAGAAAGAGAAATTTAGCCTGAGAACCGCGGAAGAGGTCAAGAAGGATATTGACATTGTTCAAGAGATCGTTTCAGAGATAAGGACCTTGTCTTGGAGATATGGATTTGGAGGAGAGATCACTGTTCCCCTCGTGAATCTCATTTTGCAAGACCCAAAACATGATTCAGACGGCTTCCATAGCGTTGCTTTATGGGTTTATGAGGGCGGAAAGAATGTCTTCCTTCAGGATGGAGACAACTTGATTCTCAAAACAAGTCAATTGGTCGAGATATTAAAATATTTGAAGGACACCTTCCCTTCCGTTGAAAGGATCACCACTTACGCCCGGGCCAAAACGGTTTCAAAAAAGAAGGTGGAAGAACTGCAGGATCTTAACCGCGCTGGACTTTCCAGAATCCATATTGGTTTAGAGACTGGATACGATCCTCTCCTCCAATATATCAAAAAGGGGGTGACAGCCCAGGAACATATCGAAGCGGGGAAAAAGGTAAAGGAGTCTGGGATCTCTCTTTCAGAATATGTGATCCTCGGGTTAGGAGGAAAAAGGATGTCGCGGGATCATGCTATGGAAACGGCAAAAGTTCTCAATCAGATTAACCCAGACTTCATTCGGGTTCGAACATTGAAAGTTTTAAAAACAATGCTCCTTTATCAGAAAATCGAAAAAGGTGAATTCATTCCCTTGAATGAGGATGAGATCGTGGAAGAAGAAAGGCTTTTGGTTGAGCATTTGGAGGGGATCACGAGTACCTTTGTCAGTGATCACATCTTAAACCTCCTTCAGGAGGTGGAAGGGAAACTTCCAGAAGAGAAAGAAAAGATGCTTAAACTCATTGACCACTATCTCGCTCTCCCCACAGAAGAAAAGAATAACTTTCGATTAGGAAGGAGGGCAGGAGTCTATCAATCGGTGGAGGACTTATCCAAACCAGAGCTCAGAAATCAGGTCGAAAGGGCCCTTCAACAGATCGAATCAGGGAGACCAGGAGGCATTGAAAAGGTCCTTTCCGATTTAATGGAATCGTTTATATGATGGAAGACGGAAGGATTAAAAAATTAAATTATCAAAATAAAAGACTTGACTTTTAAAACATCGATGGTTTATGATGGGCATCATTTTAATTAAACCAATACCAATTCATCCCAAAAAAAAATTCTCAAAAAAAAAGGAGGTGATTTAAATGACGAAAGCGGAATTGATCGCCAGCATAGGGAAGGAGACCAAAATCTCGAAAGCGTCAGCTGAAAAAACTCTCAATGCATTTACCAATGCGGTGACGAAAGCGTTAAAGAAGGGGGATAAGTTGACCCTGACTGGATTTGGAACTTTCTCTGTGGCGAAGAGGAGGGCTAGGACAGGGAGGAATCCCCAAACCGGAAAGGAAATTAAGATACCCGCCACTAGAGTGGCAAAATTCAAAGCAGGCAATCTGCTTAAAGGTGCGGTAAAGTAATCCTTAATAAACTAAATCCTGTTTTATAAGTTTTAATAAGAGGGGAGGAAGGTAGAATCCTCCCCTCTTTTGTTACCTGAAGGGACCGAGAAATTGCCATCTGAGAGATAGCATATTAACAGGTTATGAACATCGAAGTTTTGGAAGTTGCCTACTTGACCACAAGATGTTGTGTTCTCATAGTCAAAAACCACAAAAATGTAACCCATTGAAATTTAAATGTTTTTTTTTAAATCATTTTATCCCTAAATTTAATTATATAAGGGAATTAAAGAGGTATGTAACGTTAAAACATTTTTTTCCACAGGATTTCCACATCAGGGGAAGCCATTCTTCCAAGCATTGATTTCTCTGCATCCGGGGATAGCACCGCCTTCTTTCCCTTGACCTTAAATCAATTGCCCCACTCATCATGTGGAGACCATGATGGAATCGATAAAAGATTGAGTCCCACATGGCAATCATAGGTTAGTTCAATCGTGGAGAAGAATACATTGTTTCTGTACAATATATCTGGGCTCCCTTGAAATGATCTATCTCTTATTCTCTCTTGAAGTCTTGTCTTTCTTGTGCGGGATTGCCTATTATTTTTAGCTTGAAGTCGAATTTAGCGGAAAATGGAGAAGAGAAAGAAATGGAATTGAAAGATGGAAGGCTTTTTGTTATCTTCTTAGTAAGCAGAGTAAAGGATTCATCGTAGGGTAGACTAATGAAACATGTCATTCTTGGGACCGCCGGGCACATCGACCATGGAAAAACTTCCCTCGTGAAAGCCCTCACAGGTGTGGATACAGATAGATTGAAAGAAGAAAAGGAAAGGGGGATCACTATTGAGTTGGGATTCACTTTCTTAGACCTGCCCAGCGGGATACGATTGGGGATTATTGATGTGCCAGGCCACGAAAAGTTTGTTAAACATATGGTGGCGGGTGTTTGGGGGATCGACCTGGTTGCCTTAGTCATCGCTGCGGATGAAGGGATTATGCCACAGACGAGAGAGCATTTAGATATCTGTAGACTTTTGAAAGTAAAAAAAGGATTGATCGTTCTAACCAAAATTGACCTGGTTGACCGTGAATTATTAGAGTTAGTTAAAGAGGAAGTGTCTGAAATTGTCCAAGATACATTTTTAAGAGGTGCCCCGATCCTTGCCGTTTCCTCCATGACTGGGGAGGGAATTCCTCAACTCCTTTCCACACTCGATCTTCTTTCACAAGAGATTGAGGCGAGGTCATCCAATGGTCTATTTCGTTTGCCGATCGACCGTGTCTTCGTCATGAAAGGTTTTGGAACAGTGGTAACAGGAACCATGATTTCCGGAAGCCTTTCATTAGGGGAGACAGTTCAAATCCTTCCTTCTGGCATAGAAGGGAAAGTCAGAACCCTCCAAGTCTATAGTCAAAGTGTCGAAAAGACCGTAGCAGGGGAAAGGGCGGCTGTTAACCTTCAGGGGATAGAAACTTCAGCGATTGAGAGGGGGGACGTTCTCATAAGGCCGAATACCCTTAGGCCTACTCAACTCATTGATGCTTATCTTGAATATTTACTGGATGCCCCACGACCCTTAAAACACCGTACCAAACAGAGGTTTCATATTGGTACCACCCTCACGAATGCATCTATCTTCCTTCTTGATCGGGAAGAGTTGGCTCCAGGAGAAGGTGGGTTTGTCCAATTGAGATTGGAACGACCGGTGGTGGCTTTACCTCAGGACCGCTTTGTCATCCGCGGTTCTTCAGCCATCCAAACCATTGGAGGAGGGGTTATCCTGGACAGTCATCCAGACAAACATAGAAGGTATTCTTCGTCGGTGATCGCTGACCTGAGTCTCCTCAAAGACGGCACGAGTGAACAAGCCCTCCGACAGCATATTCATCATTCAGGGATGGGAGGCATTACCTTGGAAGCCCTATTGAACCGCGTTGAGATGCCACCCAGTGAGATCCAGTCGATCATCCGAAAGATGGCGGAGAAAGGGGATCTCCTATTAATTGATCCTGAAAAATTAAAAGTCATTGAAACGGGACAATATCAAGGATTGAAGGAAATAGTGTTGGCCCAATTGGGAGAATTCCATCGGCGATTTTCAATGAAATCTGGATTGTCCAAAGAGGAATTGAGGACAAAACTCCCTCCGGAGGTGGATGTTAAACTTTTTCAAATCCTCATCAATGAGCTCATCCGATCGAAAAAGGTTATATTGGAAAAAGATAAGTTGAGGCTTCCCGGTCACCAAATCTCATCTGTCGACGAGAAGGGTTTGGTCAAGCGGGTGGAGGCAGCTGTCCTAAAAGAGGGACTCCAACCGCCATCCCCGAAAGAATTGTCAGAGGAATGGTCTGAAAAGGAAGAAGAGGTTCGAGCCATTTTTGAGCATCTTGTTCATGAGGGGGTGCTGGTCAAGATTAAAAGTGAAATCTATTTACATCGAGTCCCCTTCGAAAATCTAAAAGAGGAATTGGTCGCCTACTTAAAGAGCCATCAAGAGATTACCACCCCTCAATTTAAGGAGATGACCAAGGCCTCAAGAAAATATGCCATCCCATTGATTGAATACTTTGATCAGATTAAAATGACGCTTCGATTAGGGGAGAAGAGAGTGCTGAGGGGTGCTTCCCGAAGTCCTGAAAAAAAGCTATGATGACATTATCAATGAAAGGTGATTTAAGATGACCAGGACAAAAAAGATTATAAAAAAGAAGTTAAAAGAGCCTGATGAATTTATTACTTTTACAGAAAAAACCTTTCTTTTCATCACCCATCATTCTAAACCTATCGCAGTAGGGGGAGTCATTGTTCTGATCCTCCTATATATCTATCTTTTTCTTTCAACGGTGGGAGAAGAAAAATGAGGAAAGTGCTTACCAAATGTTTAATTTAGCCGTGGAAACTTACCAGATGGTGAGCGCTCCGAACCGGGAGGGATCACTTCAAGAATATAAAAATGTTTTAGAAAAATTTAGTGAGGTCCTCACAAAATTCCCGAGAACTTCGTTTGGGAAACTCTCTATTTTGTATAAAGGAAACATCCATCTTCAGGTAGGTGAATTTGAAGAAGCCATTAAAGCCTATGAGAGTTTTCTCCAAAAAGTAAGGAAGGAAAAACTTTACCGGTCATTTGCTATGGAAGGTCTCGGTTATTCTTTTGAAGGGAAAAAGGATTATGAAAAGGCAATGAGTACTTATCAAAAAGTCGTCGATTGGGGTGAGAGTTTCCAGTTAGCGAATGCCTATTTTGGGATGGGTCGATGTTATGAAAAAATGGGGAAAAATAAGGAGGCAATCGAAAATTATAAGAATTTCTTAAAGGTTTCTCAAAAATCTCAAATAACTAATACTGTATTGAGAAAAATCTCTAATCTTGAGAAATAAATGGAGGCCAAGTTAAATATTTCACTTGACAAAAACAGGTATTATTATGTATTTGTGACAATAATTACAAGTTCAATTTTGGATTATGAGGTGATTTATGAGAAAAGTAATGAGCGGGAATGAAGCCATTGCAAGGGGGGCTTTCGAGGCAGGTGTAAAAGTAGCCGCTGCTTATCCTGGGACTCCCAGTACAGAAATCTTAGAAACCATTGCACAGGAATACAAGGAGATTTATGCCGAGTGGTCTCCCAATGAAAAAGTCGCTTTGGAAGTTGCTTATGGGGCTTCTATGGCCGGCGCCAGGACAATCGCCTGCATGAAACATGTGGGGGTAAATGTGGCGGCAGACCCATTTATGACCCTTTCTTATGTGGGTGTGAATGGGGGTTTAGTCCTCGTCACCTGTGATGACCCAGAACTTTACAGTTCCCAGAACGAGCAGGATAACCGGCATTATGCCAGATTTGCGAAAGTTCCCATGTTTGAACCAAGTGACAGCCAGGAAGCAAAAGATTTTATAAAACTGGGTTTTGAGGTGAGTGAAAAATTTGATACTCCAGTGATGGTGAGAAGTGTTACCCGAATTTCCCATGCGAAAGGCATTGTAGAGCCGCAGGATCCTGTGATCCCCCCGGTGCCTATTGAGATCAAAAAAGATACAGCAAAATATACCATGTTACCCTCCTTTGCTCGGATTCGACACGCCTTTATCGAGGAGCGTTTTCTCAGATTAAAGGAATTTGCTGAGCAATTTCAGGGGAATCGAATGGAGATTAACGACCCAACGATTGGGATTATTTCTGCGGGGATCTCCTATCAATATGCAAAGGAAGTCTATCCAAATTATTCTTACCTTAAACTGGGTATGGTATGGCCTCTCCCCAAAAATTTAATTGGAGAGTTCTTTAAAAAAGTGAAAAAGGTTTATATCGTAGAGGAGCTGGATCCTTTCCTGGAAGAAAATATCAGGGCCATGGGGTTCAAACCTAAAGGGGGGAAGAACCTCTTCCCCATTTGTGGCGAACTGAACCCCTTTCTCATTGAGAAAGGGATGTTGGGGAAGAAATTTAAGCCGCCCAAGCCTTTCTTTAAAGAACCACTTCCTCCGAGGCCACCCAATTTGTGTCCAGGATGCCCTCATCGGGGAGTCTTCCATGTTTTGAGGAAGCTGAAAGTTTTCACGTCTGGTGACATTGGATGCTATACTTTGGGCGCTTATCCCCCTTTAAATGTGATCAATAGCAATATCTGCATGGGATCGAGTATTGGCGGTGCACATGGCATGGCTAAGGCATTGGGGGAAAAAGGGAAGGGGAAGATTGTTGGCATCATTGGAGACGCCACATTCCTCCATGCGGGAGTCCATCCTTTAATGGACGTGGGGTACAATAGAAGTTACGCCACCATTATCATCTTGGATAATCGAACCACAGGCATGACAGGGCAGCAAGAGCATCCGGCGACAGGATATACCATCAGAGGAGAGAAAACACACCGGATCGATTTCGTCGAATTGGGTCGTGCATTAGGAATTGAGAATCCGAGGAAGGTGAATCCATGGAATTTGGAAGAGACGGAACAAGTGATCAAGGAAGAACTCGAAAAGGACGAACCTTCCCTGGTTGTGAGTGAAGGTCCTTGTACACTCCTTCGAAGGGCATTTAAGAAATATAATAAACCTCTCCAGGTGGATTCCACCAAATGTATTGGATGTAAAACCTGTGTCAACTTAGGTTGCCCTGCCATTTCCTATCAATTGGTGGAAGGGGAGATGGCGATAACGGCGGATGGAAAGAAACGTAAAGGAATCGCTTTCATTGAATCGAGTCTATGCCCGGGATGTCATGTCTGCTTTCAGGTATGTAAAATCGAAGCCATTCAGAGTCAGGAAGAAAAACCCATATTCGGTTTTGAGACCATGTAAATATTTTTAGACAGGGGGAAACAATGGATCACATGACCACCAATATACTGGTTGCTGGCGTTGGAGGACAAGGGGTCATCTTAGCGAGTGACATCATGTCCGAAGTCTTTATGGAAGCAGGCTATGATGTGAAAAAGAGTGAGGTTCACGGAATGGCAATGAGGGGAGGGATCGTTACTTCCCATTTCCGTTTCGGCAAAAAAGTTTATTCCCCCCTCATCAAGCAAGGAGAAGTGGATATCCTTTTCGCCTTTGAACAATTGGAAGGACTTAGATGGGTTAACCATTTAAGACCTGACGGTAAGATCGTTATGAACGATCATAAAATAAACCCTCCAGCTGTCAATTTAGGAGAGATGGAATATCCCAAAGCCATCCCTGAGATGATTCGGTCTAAAATTAAAAATTTTTATTTAGTAAAGGGAACGGAGATCGCCCTACAGTTAGGAGATGTCCGTGCAGCCAATGTGGTGCTCTTAGGCGGCATCTCTAAATTTTTTGAGGTGAATGAAGATCTCTGGTTAAAGACGATTCTGAATTACCTTCCCCCAAAAGTCCACGAACTAAACAAAAAAGCTTTTTCCGCGGGAAGGGACCAAATCTCGCAATCTTAATTGGATCGTTTTAAAAACTTGTTTTACAAAGGGCGAACCCCCTAAAATACAGGGTTCGCCCTTTGTTTTTAGGCTCTTTTCTTTTATAATTTTCACATGAATGGAGGAAAGAAACAGATGAGAAGCAGACGATATTTTCTTACGATCATCCTCTTAATCATGGTGATTTGCTTAGAGGGAATTGAATTTTCTTTCTCAAAGGATCGATTTCGTCAATTTTCGATGGACAATGGATTAAAGGTGATCCTGGAGGAGAATAAAACCTCGCCTGTGGTAGCCCTTCAAGTCTGGGTAAAAGTAGGTAGTGCCGATGAAAGCGATCAAGAGGCAGGGATGTGCCATTTTATCGAACATATGCTCTTTAAAGGGACAGAAAAGAGGAAGGTCCGCGAGGCAGCAAGGGAGATTGAGTCATTAGGAGGGACCATCAATGCTTATACTTCCTATGATCAGACCGTCTACCATATTACTATTGCGAGCCGTTATGTTGAAACAGGACTGGATATTCTGAGCGATGCGATTCAACACTCCACCTTCGACCCCTTAGAGTTGGAAAGGGAAAGGGAGGTGATCTTAGAGGAGGTTCGCAGGGGGGAGGACGATCCTTCCAGAAGACTTTTCAAGCAGACGATGGCCATTCTTTATCGCCAGCATCCCTACCGTAGACCCGTCATTGGATATGAAAAAACGATACGTTCCATCCAAAGAGATAAGATGGTCTCATTTTTTAAAAAATGGTATGCACCGAACCATATAGTCCTCATTGCTGTGGGGGATTTTAACACAGATGAGATGGAAGGAAAGATGAGAAGTATCTTCAAAGATTTTAAACCATCTACTGATAGCCTTCCTCATAGGATTCCAGAACCTAAACAAGAAGAGATTCGGGCCATGATCTCTCACGGTAATTTTAAAGAAACCTATCTTCAGATTGCCCTTCCTATTCCTTCAGCCAGAGACGAAGATACTCCAGCCCTCGATGCTCTCTCCTATCTTTTAGGAGGAGGAGAACCATCCCGGTTGGTCCAGAAGGTTAAACTTGAAAGGGGACTGGTCCACTCCATTTATGCCTCTTCCTATACCCCCAAAGACCCAGGACTCTTTATCATTGGAGCAACCCTTCCTGCTGAGAATGTTGAAAGGGCGTTCAAAGCCATTTTGGAAGAAGTCATTCGTCTGAAGGCAGAAGGAGTGACCGTGGAAGAGTTGCACCGTGTTAAAGTGAATATTGAAAGCGATCTCATTTATAGCCGACAGACGGTTCAAGGTCAGGCTGGGAAAATAGGGTTTTATGAGGTGACTGCAGGCGATGTTCAATTCGAAAAGGAATATATGAGGAGGATCGCTCTTCTCCAAAATGAGGATATTCAAAAGGTTTTAACGAAATATTTTAAGAACCACCAGTTGAGCATCAGTATCTTAGCACCCGATGAAAAAACTGATTTTTTTAAGAATCTATCTTTAAAATCGATGGGGGAGAAGGGAAGCCTGAATGGGGCTCTGGTCGAGAAAAAATCGCCGATTTTCAAAACCGTTCTCGATAATGGGATTCGGCTCATCGTGAAGGAGAATCCATCCCTTCCCATTGTCACCCTTCAAGTTTCTTTCCTGGGCGGGGTTCGGTTTGAAGAGGAGTTCCAAAACGGGATTAACTCTTTTTTGGCTGTCATGGTGACCAAAGGGACAAGAAATCAGAGCAGCCTTGAGATTGCAAAAAAGGTGGAGAGAATGGCAGGTTCTCTCAATGGTTTTTCTGGCTATAACAGCTTTGGTTTTACCTTTACTTTTTTAAGCCAGCATTTTGAGGAGGCTTTTACCTTATTGACAGAGGTGATCCGACAACCCTCTTTTGACAAAGAAGAGATGGAGAAGAGAAGGCGGTTGATCCTGGCTTCCATTCAGCAGCAGGAAGACGATTTGTCCCGTCTCGTATTCAAACTATTTAGAAATACTCTTTACGAAAAGCATCCTTATCGGATGGATCCCTTAGGGACTCTTGATTCCATACGGAAATTAACCCAAAAAGATTTAAAAGAATATTATCAGCGCATTGCTGTTCCAGAAAATATGGTCTTTACCGTGGTTGGAGATATAGATCAAAAACAGGTCGTTCTTGCCATCAAAAAAGGGTTGGGGGACTTCAAAAGAGAACCCCTTCTCACGCCTTCCATTTCACAGGAACCACCTCTTCAGAAAAAGAGAAAGGTTGAGATGCATAAGGTGAAGGAACAGGCTCATTTTGTTCTCGGGTTCTTAGGCGTCTCATTTAACCACCCGGATAGCTATGCTTTAACGGTTTTAGGTGCTGCCCTATCCGGCCAAGGAGGGAGATTATTTCATGAATTAAGAGATAAGGAAAGCCTGGCCTATGCCTTGGATTTTATGGCAAACCCGAATCTCGATCCAGGATTTATTGGAATCTATATGGGAATTCATCCCAATAAATTGGAGACAGCCATTGAAGCGGGTCTGAGGGAGTTGAAAAAAGTGAAAGAGGAAGGACTGTCAGAAGAGGAGGTGGACAGGGCGAAGAAGTACCTCATTGGTAATTTTGAAATTGGACTTCAAACCACTGGGGCGCAAGCCAATCAAATGTCACTCGATGAACTTTATGGGTTGGGATTTGATCATTATCAAAAATATCCTCAGGAGATACAAAAGATAACCAAAGTGGATGTCAACCGAGTGGCAAAAAAATATATCAATTTAGAGGCCTATGCAATCGCCATCATTCGACCCCCATTGGGTAAAAAAGAATGACCAGCCGACTCCGGATCCCCTGTTTTTCACTGAAGCATACCTTGGAATGTGGACAATTTTTTCGATTTACCAAGTTCCTCGATACCTACATGGTTCAATCCTCGGATCGGATTTTTCCCCTCTGGCAAAAGGGAGAATTCCTTTTCTATGAGGGAGTCGAAGAAGCTTTCCTAATCCAATTTTTCAGGATGGATGAAGATTTAGATTTTATTTATAAGGAAATCGACCAGGACCCTGTCATTCATCAGGCCATAAAAAAATATCGAGGGATGAGACTGATTCGACAAGATCCATGGGAATGTTTGATCTCTTTCTTGTGTTCCTCTGCTAAATCTATCTCCCATATACGCTCCATGATTGAGGTCCTTTGCAAATCTTCTGGGAGGAAGGTCTATCGGGGGAACTACATTGGTTACAGTTTTCCAGATCCTCACGGTATCGAAACTCCCCTTCAATTGGAACCGGTGAGGGCTGGTTTCAGAACAAATTATTTGGTGAAGGTCAGCCACTGTATAGATCGGAGCCAGCTCCTCTCGCTAAAAGGTTTATCCTATAGAGAGGCGAGGGAACAATTGATGAACCTTTCCGGTGTTGGGAAGAAAGTGGCCGATTGCACGCTCCTCTACTCTTTGGATTTTCTTGAAGCCTTTCCGATGGATACTTGGATTAGAAAAGGGCTACAAAAGATTTATTTTAAAGGGAAAAAGGTAGGCGAGAAAACGATGGAGGAATTTGTATCCAGCCATTTTGGCTCTTATGCAGGTTACGCGCAGCTCTATCTTTACCATCTCTGGCGACATCATTCCTTCTGATTCCAACGAGCATTCCTTGAACCGGAAGAATCTCCGCATTGCTCTCCATCTGCGGGCAGGCAACGGCCTTAGGGTATTTGAAGTATCATCGTCGGCAAAAGCCCCGGAGGGCTTTCACATGCCACCTCTGTAGGTGCCTCTGACTCATGAATATCCTCACTTCTTTTATGGGGACATTTTTGCTTAGCAGTTATTGGGGAAATATCCCTTTGCTAACACAATAGAGTTCAAGCATGTTGATTCAATTTCCAACAAGGAGTAAAATGGGGCATCAACGGGGTTCCAAAAATAGATAGAGCTCAAGGGTGGGGAGTGAAATCAGGAGGTTAGGAACGAAAACCTCCTCCTAAGCTAAAGCCATGGCCAATCCAGTTCTGGAAAAAGATTTAGCCATCCAATTTCCACATTTTACGATCTTGAAGGCTTCTGCAGGATCTGGGAAAACCTATTCCCTCACGGAGAGATTCGTCCAGTTCCTCCTGTCCGGTAAAATTCCCAAAAACCATCTAAGAAATATTCTCGCCATTACCTTTTCAAATAACGCTGCGAAAGAGATGAAAGAGCGGATCCTCTCGTGGCTCAAGGACATTTATTTCAAGAACCCCGAAAAGATCAAAGAACTCTCCGAAATAGTCTCCCTAAAAAAAGAATACCTCCCAGACAAGGCAGGGGCTGCTATTGATGAAATTCTAAAAAACTACACCGAGTTCCAGGTGAAGACGATTGACAGTTTCATGACCTCCATCTACAAGGCTTCAGCGATCAATCTCGGTTATAGCCCTGACTTTGACATTGTCATGGCTCCGGAAAACATCATGGCCTATGCCTTCAATCGATTTCTGCGAGGGGTCAGAGAAAAAACTCCAGAGGCTGAATTCCTTGAGAAACTCCTGGAGATCATCCTTGAGAGCAGGGGAGGGGAGTCTGCCTATCTCTGGGATCCCTCGAAGGATTTTCTTGAAGAAACCGTGGAACTCTACCACAAGCTCTCCGGTATCCTCAAAGAGGCAAAGATCATCGATGCAGAAAAGAAGATCGAATCCATCAAGAAAGAGATTCGAGATACGTCGGAGAGTCTGCATGGTTTAATCGAAAAATCGGGTCTCACAAAAAGCCAAGGGAGTTCATTTTACAAAATTTTGGAGATTGTAAGAAGCAATAACTTCCCTGATCTCGTTAATAAAGGCCTTATAAACGTTCCTGTCACTAAACCTAAAAAAGAAGGAGAAACCTGGTATGAAAAAATATCCGAACAGTGGGACCTCCTCGGCAATAAAATAAGGGAATATATCGAGCTCTATGCAACGACTTATTACGTTCCCTATCTGAGGACCTATGAAGCTTTTAAAGATATCCTCGAGGAAGTAAAGAAAAGGGAAGGGACCATCTTTATTCATGACATCAACAAGAAGCTTTCTGACTATCTCGATCATGAAATCGTACCGGATGTCTACTTCAGGATAGGGGAGACGATCTACCACTATCTGATCGATGAATTCCAAGATACCTCTCCCATCCAGTGGGCCAATCTCTTTCCCTTGATAGAGAACTCTCTTTCCCAGGGGGGAAGCCTCTTTGCCGTGGGTGACACCAAGCAGGCGATCTATGGTTTCAGGGATGCAGATTACGGGATCATGAAGGGGCTCGAATCAAAAAATCCCTTTTCTTCCGCCCTTCACAACGTGAAAGAGCTGGGGATCAATTACCGCAGCCTTGAGGGAGTGGTCGATTTCAGCAAGGCGTTCTTCAAAAAGGTGATCGCCAATCATGACAAATACCGGGAACCCGCAAGCAGGAGTGGGCTCATTGATTATGAACAAAGGGTCAAAGAGGACCACAGAGGTTCAGGATACGTGGAAATCATTCGATGCGAAAAGAAGGATGACGAACCCGCTGAAAAAGAGAAGATCCAGGATTTAATAAAGGGTTTAGTCCAGAGAGGGTACTCCTACTCGGATATCGCCATACTGGCCTACCGAAATGAAGACGTGGTCAATATCACGACATGGCTTAACGAGGTTAACGTTCCCTTCATCTCATACAGCAGCCTTGACATCAGGACGAGGAAACTCACAGCTGAAATCGTCGCCTTGCTCACTTTCCTCGATTCTCCGCCCGATGATCTTTCTTTCGCAGGTTTTGTTCTGGGAGATATCTTCAGAAAAACTTTGGAAAGAAATGAAAAGGTCGAATTAAAAGCATACCATGAATTTCTCTTCAGAAACCGGAAGAAGGCTCCCCTTTATAAAGTTTTCCAGGAGGAATTCCCTGAGCTTTGGAAGATCTATTTTGAAGATCTTTTCAAATCGACAGGTTATTTACCCCTCTATGACCTGGTGAGCGAGATTTACTGCATTTATAGGGTTTTCGATCACTTCAAGGAAGAAGAGGCGACCCTCATAAAGATCTTGGAGGTGATAAAAAATTTTGAGGGAGAAGGCAGAAACAATCCCGGCGATTTCCTCAAATGCGCCTCTGACGAAGAGGCAGGGGAGGCGGACTGGACTATTGATGTCCCTGCAGGAATCAATGCTGTTAAAGTGATGACCATTCACAAGGCAAAAGGATTGGGGTTCCCAGTAGTCATTGTTCTCATGTATGAGGAGATCCCCCGTGGTTTCAAATATATTCTTGATGAGGGGACGGATGGGGTCCATTTACTCAAAATCAACCAGCAGATCATGAAAGCCAGCAGCTTTCTTCAAGAGAAATATGAAGAAGAAAGGCTCAAGGATCTGGTGAACAAGCTCAATACCCTTTATGTGGGTTTTACGAGGGCCGAGGATGAACTTTATATCGTTGGAGTCCGGGGCAAAAGAAATCAATTTCCCATCGACATCCTCCAGACCATGGATTCCCAAATTGGATCAAGGAATGCTCCTCGTCTTCGTCCCCCTGAACCTGGTCAAGAAGATTTGAAGCTATATCATCATCCTGACCCAATAAAATTCCCTTTTGCAGACATCGAGGAGCTCAACTTAGAGGAGAGGCTGAGAGGCGAGTTCATTCACAGGGTTCTCTATTTTATTGACGGCTTAGATGAAAAGATCGAACCGGAACTCGAGCAGATCATCAAGCGGGTTAATGATGAATTGAAAACCGATTATCCCTTGGCAACCATGAAGAAAAATCTTCTGGAATTCCTGAACCATGAAGAAATCAAACCTTATTTCCGAGCCATGCCGGGTAGGGTCATAAGAAAGGAGCAGGATTTTTCAGACCCCCGGGGAAATCTCTTCAGGATGGACAGGGTGATATTCGAAGAAGATCAGGTATCCGTGATCGATTATAAAACAGGGACGGACAAAGAAGCTGAAAAAGAATATATTTCCCAGCTCAAAAATTATATCCGGATCTTAAAAGAAATATATCCCGATAAGAATGTCGAAGGGGTCATTGCTTACGTGGACCTGAAAGAGATGAGGAAGGTTTAGCTAAAGATATTTGAAATTTCCCCCATATATTCCCTCCCCCTTCGATGGGGGAGGGGAGGCTATCAGGGAAATTCTTTTAAAACGTTAGTGTAGTGCGTCCAATGCTTCTTTCCATTAGTTTCTAAGCCGTCATTCCCGCGAAAGCGGGAATCCAGTTCAGAAATACTGGATTCCGGGTCAAGCCCGGAATGACAATTAAAGTAAAGGGACTTTTGACGCGATACGATAGAGGTCATTCTCAAACTTCCATATGTGAGGGTCAAGTGAACGTCCTTTTGATTTCGTCATCGGAGAATCTGGTTGAAAGAGTAGCGGACCATTTAATTGGCATTGAAAAGGACTATTCTTCGAGCCTCGTGATTTTTCCTGGAAAAAGGCCTTCGCACTTCCTCAGGAAAGTCCTGGCAGATAAAGAAAAGTCGAGTTTCATGCCGCCTGTCATTCTTTCTATGGATGAATTCATCGAACATGCCCATGACGAATCACTGGGGCTCGATGGAAGAAAGCTCGAAGCCATCGATGCCATCTCGATCCTTTACAGCATTCATGCCGCCTCGCCCGAGCACCTGGGGAGAAAGAGCTTTCTCACACCAGACACTTTCTTCCCTGTCGGAATGAAGCTATACAACGACCTTGAAGAGCTTCATATCGAAGGGATACCCTCAAAAAAGGTAAAGGAAATCGACAGCATCGCTGGAGAGAACGTACCCGAACCCACGGCGAAAAGGCTCCAATCCCTCTCCTATTTCTACGAAACGTTTTACAAGAGGGTAGAAGAAGGCCATTTTTCTACGAGGTCCTTGAGATACCGGGCTGTCTCAGAGAATATCGACCATTTAAATTTGGATCGTTTTAAAAAAGTGATTCTCGCAGGTTTTTTTGCCCTCACAGAATCAGAGAAAAAGATTTTTAGATCTCTCACGGAGAGGGAAAACACTCTCCTCATTTTTCAGGAAGAAGATGGAATTAAAAAGAAGCTTTCCGACCTGGGGATAACGGCAAAAAAGGAATTCACTCCCACTGAGCCTGAAATCCATTGCTATAAGAGCCCGGATTCCCATGGCCAGGTCCTCGGTGTGAGCACGCTATTGAAAAACAGGATCGATAAGAAGGAAAGGATTGACGAAAACACAGTCATCGTTCTTCCCTCCTCGGAAACCTTGCTTCCCCTTTTCCACCAGGCTTTGAGCCTCCTTGATCCGGACAACTATAACGTCTCCCTCGGATACCCTCTCCAAAGGACTCCTCTCTTCGGTTTTTTCAATAACCTCATGGAAGTTGTCACCACCATGGATGGGGATCGTCTTTATGTCCCCTATTACCTGGAGTTCATTCTCCACCCCTACACCAAGAACATCTATTTTCAGGGAAGGGCGGATATCACCAGGATTCTTTGCCATACCATTGAGGAGACCCTCACGGAGAAGCGAACCAGGAAGTTTTTATCCTTATCAGAGCTGGAAAGCGATGAGGCCATAATCGATTCCATCAAAGAGAAAGTATTAAGAATCGAGCCGGGTATCACCCTGAAGATGATGAGAGACCATCTGGAGGCGATCCATGCCAATACCATCAGAAAGATGCTTTCTTTTAAAGATGTGGGTGACTTTGCAAGGAAACTGAGAGAGGTGGTCGAATACATCTATCAAAACAGCACGGCCCGTCTCCATCCCTTTTTCTATCCCTACTCGGAGTCCTTCATCACCCACCTGGACATCCTTTCGAAGTCCCTGATGAATGAGATCCATTTTCAGGAGGTCGGAAGCTATTTCACCCTTTTTAAAAAATATATCGTGACTTCTTATACTCCTTTTGCAGGAACGCCTCTGAGAGGGGTTCAGGTCCTTGGATTCCTGGAAACGAGGAATCTAAAATTTGAGAATGTCCTCTTCCTCGATGCGAACGAGGGCATCATCCCTAATACAACGAGAGAGGATTCCTTTCTACCCTTTAAGGCGAGGCAGATGTTGGGACTTCCCACTTATCTGGACAGGGAAGAGATCATGTCTCATTACTTCAATACACTGATCAGCGGAGCGAAGGAGGCCCACCTCTTTTATATCGAAAATGACCAGAAGGAGAGGAGTAGATTTGTTGAGAAGCTTCTCTGGGAAAGGCAGAAGAGAGAAGGGAAGAGGGATGACAAGAGTTATGTTAAAACCATTCAGTACGCTGTAAACCTGAGGGAAAAGAACCCCCGTCCCATCAATAAGACCGTGGAGATGATAAAGTTCTTAAAGGAATATCCTTTCAGCGCCAGTTCTTTAAATACCTACCTTTATTGTCCCCTCCAGTTCTATTACGAATATGTTCTCGGACTCAGGGAAAGAGAGGTGGTTTCAGAAGAATTTGAGAAAGAGGATATCGGATCGTTTGTTCACCTGGTCCTTTCCAATTACTTCAAGGGGAAAATAGGATCTGTCCTGACTGAAAAAGAGATGAATCTTAAGGAGTTCGAAAAAGTCATCCATAAGCATTTCAAGGAGCAATACGGTAAAGACCCTACGGGTGAGATCTATCTACTTAGGAACCAGGTGGAGAGGCATTTGAAGGATTTTATAAAGAATTACCAAGTGCCGAAGATAAAGGAGTTTCAAACAAAAATCCTGGGTCTTGAGCAAAGGATCGATGTGAAGGAGGATTCCTTCAAACTCGGGGCGAGGCTCGACAGGGTCGAGAAGAGGGGAGATCGGACAGTTATTATCGATTATAAGACTTCGGCTAATAAAAATTACCTCACCATCCATTACAATAAGCTTGATCTAAAAAACAGGGATTCCTGGAGCGAAGCGATAGGCTCCCTTCAGCTTCCATTTTATCTTGTCACGTATTCTACTTTAACGGGAGAAAAACCGGAAGACATCGATTGCATGTTTTTACTCCTTGGAAGGACAAGGATTGACTCCGACATTGAAGTTCCGCTTTTTAAAAACGAAACTGAGTTCAAAGAGAATTTTGGGAATCTGACTCAGGTCATTTTTAGTCTCTTGGGAGAAATCGTGAACCCGGATCAGCCATTTATGCCAACGATCGATACGAAGAACAATTGCGGCAGGTGCGCTTATGGATATATATGCACCAATTAAAATAAGTATCTATTTGATGGAGCCAGTGTCAGTTGATGTTAGCTAAATAAGTTTCTTTGCACAATATTTGTTGAAATCTAAAAATAGAAGAAGAGTATACTTTGTCAAGTTCATGCCATTTTGGGTCACTTTTTGACCAGTTTAATTTCTCTTGTTGGTATAATACCATTGAAATCAATAAGTTATAAACAAACTCTTTTGGCACAAAAAATGCTGAATTATTGTAATCCTGTTGTTTTTCTGATAAAGTAGGCGACAATGAAGTGCTGTTAGGAAAATAGAGATGATGTAGTTCTCCTTACGACTTACGCTTTACGATAAAGATTTACGCTATGCTCTCTGCGCTCTGCACCATGCGGTTATTAGGTGGGGTGATGAAATTTACTCAATGATATTGGTTGAAAGGCCTGTTCTCCAAAAAGGAATGGGCTTTTGTTTTCGTTAGGAAACTTAATCTTAATTCAAATTTCAAGGCCTAACACCTTCGCCATGAAAAAGGAGAGAGCGAATAAAACGGGTGACTTTTAAGTATTCTGTTGTTAAAATAAAAACAAAATTGAATGAGGGAGAGGAGCATTTTAACCATTATGGTCAATTAAGGGGTGTTTAATGAATGAACGAGATCGAAGCATAATTTTGGAGCTGAAAAAGCGATTACCCGATGATGTAAGGGATCACATCCGAAAGGTGGTCGCCTTCGGTTCGAGGGTTCGAGGAGAGGGATCGGAAGATTCCGATCTGGATCTCCTGATTTTAGTAGATCGGAAGGCACCTGAAATAGAAGTTAAGATTGAGGATGTTGCCTACCAGGTGATGTGGGACCATGATTTTAAACCCATCCTCTCGATTAAATTTTTTACAGAGTCTGGTTATCTCAACCTTTTGAGAGAAGGCTTCTCTTTCTATAAAAACATCGAACGCGAAGGAGTATCCCTGTGAAAAAGGAGGTTCAACGTCTCCTCGAAAAAGCAGATCATGCATTGGAAGTGGCAGAATCCCTTTATAAGCAGGGTTTTATACAGGATGCATCCAGTAGGATTTACTATGCGATGTTTTATGCCGCCCAAGCTCTTCTTAAATCAGAAAACATTGATATGGTTAAACACTCAGCCGTGGAATCTGCATTGGGCTACCATTTTGCTAAAACCGGCAGAATCGATCCAAAATATCATCGCATGTTGATTAATGCTCGGAAGATCAGAGAGATTGTAGATTATGATATTCTGGAAGAGATGGTTGACCAGACAATGGTGTTAAAGATAGAGGACGGGAGGGAATTTGTATCTGTGCTGAAAGGAATAATAAAGAATTTGAAATGAAAGGAATCTAGCGAATGAAGTGAAAAATGGAGAGGAGAACATTGGAGAGATTGAACTTAAAAGTCAAATTAAAGCCTATTCTCCAAAAGGGAATGGGCTTTTGTTTTAACTCTCACAAATTTCACGAGTCACGAGTCACGTTGTTAATGAAGTATGCTCCGGAACAATTGAAAGGTGAGGGTAATTAGAATACTAATTCACATTTCAGGGCCTGACACCTTTTACTCTTTTTTGAAGAATAAAGAGCTGTGGGGCTAACCGTTGAACTTAACATTAAACTTTTCAGTTAAATTAAGGAGGTTACATGCGTTCCTTTGAGCATGGATACTTGCTTGAGCAACCTATTTCTCAGAACCTTTTGATGTTGGTACGGGCCATAGGGGAGTACCATGGTCGACAAGTTCTGTTTCAACAACAGTCTCCAGAAATTCTTGAGACTTTGAGACGTGTGGCCATGGTCCAGAGTGTGGAATCCTCTAACCGGATTGAAGGAGTAACTGTAGCGCCAGACCGGCTTAAGGCAATAATGGCAAAAAAGACCAAACCAAAGGATCGCTCTGAGGGAGAAGTGGCTGGTTATCGTGACGTATTGGCTGAAATCCATTCAAATGCTGTACGCATGGAGCTTACTCCCGAACTCATTCTTGACTTTCATCATAAGATGTATGCTCATACCTCTGAGGTTGGTGGTCATTGGAAAGAGAAAGATAATGCAATTTTGGAGGTTCATCCGGATGGAAGGCAATTTGTGCGGTTTCGCCCTGTTTCTGCTTTAGCAACGCCAGAATTCATGAAGAAGCTCTGTGATTTTTGCCGCCGAGAAATGGACGAACACCGGGTTGAGCCTCTTCTTTTAATTGCTACATTTATCTTTGATTTTGAGTGCATTCATCCTTTTTGGGATGGTAATGGGAGAATAGGCCGCCTGTTGACTCTTCTTTTGCTTTATCAATCTGGTTATGAGGTGGGCCGCTACATCAGTCTCGAACGGGTCGTTGAAGAGAGTAAAGAAACCTATTACGAAGTCTTACTAAAAAGTTCTAATGATTGGCATGAACCTAAACACGACCTCAGGCCTTGGTGGGAATATTTTTTGGGAACAATCATAGCCGCTTATAAAGAATTTGAAGAGCGAGTTGGGACAATCACCACGGCCAGAGGGGCCAAGAGAGAAATGGTACAGCAGGCGATCAAACGTATGCCCAGTCGTTTTCGTTTTGGGGAGCTTCAAAAGGCCTGCCCTGGCATTAGCTATCCGACCTTGAAGCGTGCTTTAATGGGTTTGAAACAGCAAAAGAAAATTCGATGTCTCGGAAAGGGGCGAGACGCCGAATGGGAACGAATAGGATCATGAAGCCATTAATTGGGTCACGAAAGAGCAGTATGATCCTATTAAAAGGGAATAATAACTGATAAACGTGATAATAAAGGTGATAATAACAGGGACAGGCCACAATGCCTTATGGGAGAGACGTGGTAATAAGTAGCTTATGGTTTTTAAGTCCGCTTTGACGGAAAAAGGGTAGTACTCCTAAGTAAGGGTATGATCCGTTTTGTTACCTTTGGAGCAGCCTCTGTATACCTTTGGAGCAGCCTCTGTAGCGTACTCATTTATTGGGGACGGATTTGGTAAGGTGGAATGTCTGGGCCGTGACCCCGGTGCCCTTTAGCGAAGAAAGGGTATTACCTCTAAAAGAGGGTAAGAGAGAGGGTAATAATATTTTTGGTTCGACAGGGTTATCTATTTAAGACGGACACGTAACACGGACACGTTTTTTTGCATTACGTTTAACGATAAAGATTTTTACCCTATGCGCTCTGCGCTATGCGAGATGTTGAGGCAACCATGCCAGCGATTGCATCTCTTGAAGATTTAAAATCAGCACAAAAAGATGGTCGATCTAAGTTTTTAATAGGTTACCCCTTGCGCCTTACGCTTGACGCCTGACGGTTTCTGAAATGGCGCAGGATAGGTTGGAAGAATGTCTGTAAACTCTGGCTGGAGGAGAAAAGTCCAGAACAATTGAAAGGTGAGGGTGGATGAGGTTTGTGAAAGGGAAAATAAGTGAAAGAATTCGACAACCCCCGGATTGGATGTATTTTCATTTTTCTCCGATTTGGTGTATATAATTAAGAGAAATAAAGAGATAAAATCTATGAAAGAGAGCGATCGAAATTAAGACTTGAGGAGGATGAGGAATGGGAGAAAATCTAATCGTTACCGATCCGGAAATCCTGAATGGAAAGCCCATTGTCAAAGGCACTCGAATATCTGTTGCTCTGATCCTTCAATGTATTGCATCGGGTATGACAAAAGAAGAAATTCTTGGTGGGTACCCAACATTGACTGCAGAAGGATTGGAAGCGGCTTTGGATTTTGCGGCAAGGCAATTCCAGGGTGAGGAAGTTAGATTTTTTGAAAATAGACAATGATGCGATTTCTTGCCAACGAAAATCTTCATATAGAAATCGTTCGAGGACTTCGGCAGGCCAATTACGAGGTTTTGTTTGTTCCAGACCTCGGTCTGGCTGGACACAAGGATCGTGAGATTCTTGAATATTCTGAGAAAAACGATTTGATTGTAATATCGGGTGATAAGGATTTCGGAGGACTGACTGAATTTGGGCCCTTATGGGGACGTGGAAAAGTAATCCTCCTCCGCTATCGTTTAATTAACATTCAACGGATAGTCAGAAACATTCTTGAGATACTTGATCGTGAAGCTGGAACTCTTAGAAAAGAAAAGGCGATTGTTATTGTTCTTTCAGAAGCTGGATATCGTATCCATAGACGAGGAGAATTGACTAAATGATTATTGAAGAGATAATTTTTTTAAATGGAGCCTGTTCTCTAAAAGGGAATGGGCTTTTGTTTTTCGCCCCTTACGACTTACGAATAAAGTTTCAGGATTAACGCTATGCGCTCTGCGGGATGTTGGTAAAGGACTCCAGAACAATTGAAAGGTGAGGGTGGGTAAAGTACAAAGACAATAGGGTCTCTGTAGTGGAGTAGGTGAAGGATGTCGTTGACCTTGATGCACATTTCAAGGCCTGACACCTTGCCTTAATCCAGTACTCTTCAATTGAGACCAAAGCCATCCTTTGCAGGTTAATTCTTTAAGGAAACTCCCAGCATGGATGAGAATACCATCATAGACCGGCTTGAGGAATTAATTAAAAGCTTTGGCATACAAATCCGCTGTGAAGCCATAAAGCAAGATGAAGATTTAGTCAATGTAGTAGGAGGTCTGTGCCTATTAAGAGGGGAGTACGTATTAATAATTAATTCTAAGGCAACGACGATGGATAGAATTAAGACCTTGGCGACGGCATTGAAGCATTTCGATCTCGATCAGATTTATTTACGACCAGTTCTCAGGGAGTTATTGGACAAGACACCCGAGCAAAGACCATTCAACCTGATTGATAAGCAGAAATTTAAAGATTCTCCTTAGAATTCCTCAATACTCATTAACCACGCTGCCCCCAGTCTCCACCCCAAAGTTTTTGACTACCTGCACCGGTTCTGATAAAGTTCTGAAAGGATGAATCATCTGATTACTTCCTATAACCAGAATTGATAAACAACATGTCCACCATTCACGGTCTTCTCGAAAGGATCTCTTATCACAACGAAGAAAACGACTTTGTGGTGGCAAAACTCCGGGAAAAAGAAAAGAAGGAGCTGACCACCATTATCGGTAATCTTTCCGGTATCAACTCCGGTGAATCCCTGAAACTGACAGGTAAATGGGTCCACAATAAGAGATTCGGCGAGCAATTCCAGGTCGAGACGTTTGAAGTTACCGTACCGGCTACCCTCCTTGGGATTCAGAAATATCTCGCCTCCGGATTGATCAAAGGCATTGGATCGATCATGTCGGAGAGGATTGTCGAAAAATTTGGGCTTCATACCCTGGAGGTGATCGAAAAGAAACCTGAAAGGCTATCCGAGGTGGAAGGCATCGGTCCTAAACGGATCTCGATGATCATAAAAGCATGGGTGGAACATAAAGAGATCAAAGAGATCATGATCTTCCTCCAGGGCCATGGAGTAAGCGCTGCCTATTCTGCCAAAATCTATAAACAGTATGGAGACCAGTCAATTGAGACAGTCAGAGAAAATCCCTACCGTTTAGCCAACGACATATACGGGGTTGGCTTCATTACTGCAGATAAGATCGCTCAAAATCTCGGTATCGATCGCAATTCGCTGATCCGGGCAAAGGCAGGTCTCATCTATATCCTGAATCGGCTGACCGAAGAAGGCCATGTCTACTATCCTGAGAGTCAATTGATTCATAAGGCAAAGGAAATACTGAGTGTCGATGAAGAAATCATCATCCTGGCCGTAAAGGAGCTATCCAAAGAAAAGGAGCTCTTCTTAGAAGACCTTGATCCTGATGGTAATCTCAAAGCCGTTTATCTTGCCCCCTTCCATGTGGCAGAAACGGGAGTGGCTCAGATGCTGATGAATCTGAAGGAATCTCCCTCAAACATCAGGCCCATCCATCCGGAAAAGGCAATCGAATGGGTGCAGCAGAAATTGAACATAGAACTTGGCCGAAGACAGGAGGAGGCGGTTCTTCTTGCAGCCACTTCAAAGGGGTTGATTATCACCGGTGGCCCTGGGACCGGGAAGACGACCCTCATCACGGCCATACTAAGAATCTTTCAGCAAATGAAGCTGAGGGTCCTTCTTGCAGCTCCTACAGGAAGGGCCGCCAAGAGAATGAATGAAGCGACTGGATGGGAAGCGAAGACCATTCATCGCCTCCTTGAATACTCTCCACGTAAGGGTGGTTTCAAGAAAGACCAGGACGATCCTCTTGAGGCGGATGTGGTCATCATCGATGAAACCTCGATGGTCGACACCCTCTTGATGTACCATCTCCTGAAAGCCATTCAATCTCACGCTCACCTGATCTTGGTAGGAGACGTCGATCAGCTCCCTTCGGTTGGACCTGGAAATGTCCTGAAGGATATCATCAGATCAGGAAAGTTTACAGTAGTGAGGCTCACCGAGATCTTTCGCCAGGCCCAGGAGAGCATGATCGTGGTCAATGCGCACAAAGTCAATCAAGGCCAGCTCCCCGTATTAAAGGAAATCGACAAACCCGAGAAAACCGACTTTCAATTCATCCAGGAAGAAGATCCGGAGAAGATCCTCCAAAATATCCTGGACCTCTGTAGTGAGAGGATACCCAGACAATTCAGGTTTCATCCGCTCAGAGAGATCCAGGTCCTGGCACCCATGCACAAGGGAATCATTGGTGTAGCCAATCTCAACATCGAATTACAGAAGAGATTGAACCCCGGTCAGTCAGGCATCACCCGTGGAGCCTGGAACTTCAGATTAGGGGACAAGGTGATGCAGATCGTTAACAACTATGACAAAGATGTCTTTAACGGGGATATCGGGTGGATCTCAAAGATCGATCCGGAGGAAAGAGAGGTAGTAATCGATTTTGATGGGAGACCGGTCCCTTATGACTATTCTGATCTCGATGAAGTTGTCCTGGCCTATGCCGTATCCGTCCATAAGTCCCAGGGGAGCGAGTACCCGGTCGTGATTCTTCCGGTTGTCACACAGCACTACATGCTTCTTCAGAGAAACCTGATCTATACGGGGATCACCAGAGCTAAGAAAATGGTCATCATGATCGGAACGAAAAAGGCCCTGGCCATTGCCATAAGGAACAACAAACCCCAACGAAGATACACTCTTCTCTCGGAGAGGCTGGCAGCGTCATGAGTGAACTGAAGAACGAATTCTCCTGGTCAAAAACGAGCGACGAAGTATTCAAAACCCGCCCACGAAGAAGGTTGTACTGAAGATAATGAAGAAGGCTTAGGTTCTTTTGTTCGAAAAGAAGGGAAAGCCTAGTGCAGGAGTCTGAAGGAAGCATAAACAATGAGGGCAATCAAGAGAGCTACAGAGATCGAAATGACCAACAACCGAACATTGACCCGTTCGGCTGCGCCAAGCCCCGTCTTTAAAGACGGGGTGAGAAAGCGCGGCTCAGGGTCAACCCTGAGCAAGCCCTGGCCTTCAGGCCGCGGAGTCGAAGGGTTGACTCTCTTTCTCCGTGAGGCTGGTGGGTGTTTTAACACTCGGCTTTTTGAAAAGGATAGCTTCTCCGCATACTTCTGATGAAGCATGATCACGTCAGTCGGGTCGAGACCAAGACGTTTCGCATAGGCACTCAGAAAACTTTTTACATAGATATTGGGCAAGTCCTCGTACCTGTCCTCCTCTATGGCCCTTAGGACAGCTTCCCTTATCCTTGTCGCATCAGCCACTTGCCTCAAGGAAATTCTCTGGGATTCCCTCTTTGCTTTTAAGTATTTTCCTGGTGACTCTATCGTCTCCGGTGGCTGTGTTTCTCCTTCTGACTTCATTTACAACCTCTTCAAAAGGTTTTCTAAAATCATTATCAATGGTTTTGACCCTTTTGTAAACAGAGCTTCAGGAGGAGGTTGAAGAGGTCAAAGGATACATCAGAGAAGCGAGATGACAAGTATCTATGAAAGGAGGTGGGGTCGAATCTTTATCCTTGAGTTTGCAATCGCGGGGTCACCTATAAAAAAGTTGGCCCTGCCCTGAAGCACAGCGCCAAGGGCAAAGCGTAAGGCGTAAAGATTCAAAGCAAGATAGTAATGTCTGACTTCATTTTGAAGTCAACTTCTGTTGAGGCCCTCGGGGTCAGGCATCGGTAATTCGGTATGGAGGCCGAGGAGGCAAGGAAGTGAAGATACCTAAAGTCGTAAATTATTTTATAAAGGGTTTCTTAAGAGAAATTCAGAATGTGCCAGATGGTTTTTACGACACATTTCAATACACAACTACTGGGAACATTTCAATACACAACTACTGGGAATAATTTGACGCATCCGAGAACAATTGGATATATCACCAAGGTGGCGTGGGGAATACAAAATGTGGCGATCGTTGACAGTGACTTGCGAATTAATGAAGGGGGAGTCAAGTTTCAACCTGATATTTTTGTCAGAGATTCTAAAAATCGCCCATTATTGGTTATCGATTATGAGAGTCCGAATTCAAGCGATGCACGCATACCATCGAAGAATATTAAACCATATTTGAAATGGGGAAAATCAGTTCCGTATATTATCGTTACGAGCCTGCCGAAGAAAAGTAGCACAGGATGGGAGTTGAGATATACATCGAAAGGTTCTTATAATAGAACGCACAAGCGGAAGATGAAGGAAATTCGCAGTAACCCTTTTGAATATTGGTTCAAGATATATAGACATAAAATCAAAAAATGGAATAACAAACTGCGTAACGTTTATTTCGTTAACATCAATGCGAAAAAAGTTAGTCTTGAAACTCTATAGTGACTTCGGGGTCAGGCTTGAGAAATTGAGATTTGTATCATCCATAAAAAAGTTGGTCCATCCAAATGCGGATTTCGGAATTCGGAGTGCGGAATTTAACTTATTATTGAGTCATAAGAGGAATTGGGGACGGGTTCCAATTTATTTGTAAATTATAGGAGGGATATATGATCGATACAGTCCAACGAGCCAAACAAGCATTATGGGATAGTTATCATGACCTTAATCCAGACATACCAGTGGACGCAAAAGGGTACCTTGGGGCTTCCGATAAGAATCGGAATCTTCTTCAGTTTGAATGGATGGAATTGATAAGGGGTGATTATGAAAAAGGTGGCGGGAAAGAACTTGAATGGAAGTTTCGTGCAGTTCACTCATCAGCCGCGCTGGCAGCAAACCATTTCGCCCGTTTCAAGCAAGAGCCAGGCCAATTAGTAATTCTCGGTCAGGGTGGATTCAATTGTGTTGTTCTTGAGAAAAAACTGCCCACTGGTCTTCGAGGCATTCCTCCAAATCTCGACGTTTTCGTTGAGAACCGTGACTGTTGCATAGCTATTGAATCAAAACTTCTCGAAACTTTATCACTAAAGAAACCCCATTTCTCCCCAAGCTATCGTAAGGACCGACTCCCTTATTGCGAGCCACAATGGTGGAAATTTATCGAGTCAGCCCCTAATGCCGTAGAAGGGTATCTTGACACAGCCCAGCTTGTGAAGCATTACCTCGGACTTATTTACCATCTCAAGAAGAATAAGATTGACAAGAAGCCCATACTCCTCTACCTCTACTGGAATCCAACAAATGCATCAGAAATAGAAGAGTATCAAAAGCACGATCAGGAGGTGAAAAAATTTAAGGATATGGTGACTGGAAGTAGTGTGGAATTCATATCGATGAGTTATCCAGAATTATGGGAGGCATGGAGCAAGGAGCCGAGTCTTGCAGATCACGCAAAAAAGTTGATGGAAAGGTACTTTGTGCGTATTTAAAAGCTTGGGGAGGAAGGCTCCGGTGTCATCCATAAAAAAGTTGGCCCTGCAATTTATTTCGAATTTCCTCCCATCATCCTTCCCTATCTTCAATTTTTTAGTTTTCAAAGGCAGGTTTTAGTGATCAACTGAAAGGCTGCTTGCTCTAATCGCTCTTGAAAAGTCTCTACTTCAAGGTTCATAATGAACCGGGCCAATAAAGAGAGCCCCTTTCGTTCCCCGTCTGAAAGCCACCCATAGACTTCATCCCATTGATCCTTGAAGATCTGAGCTCCTTCGAATCCAGCCGAAATCATGGCCTCTATAGGGAGAAGGGTCTTAAGGAAAGCCGCAAAGGCTATCTTCCTCAGGGCATGGGATTCCCGTATCCTTTCCCAGACCTGGTGCTCCTCTTCGGTATCAGAAAGGAGGTAACCAAGAAGGGCCAATTGGTTGAAACCCAGTCCATTCTTGGCAAGCCAGAGTGTGACATCTTGATCTTTGATGGCCACTGAGAGAAGGTAGACACATTGTTGGAGAAGAGGGAGATCCAGGCCATAGAAACGTCCAGCCTCTTGAAGTCTATTTGAGAAAAGGAAGGTGTAGAACTCTGGAGCACCATGATGAAGTGCATGTCCGGTCTCATGGTGTATTACACCCTGGACGATTCTCCCATCGATTCCCATCAATCTTTCTTGACAAATATGGATCCTTGGATAACCCCTCCATGCATCATGGGTGGCCAAAAAGTCTGTTTCTTCTCCTGTGACAACACCGAGTTTTTTCTTTTCTCTTTGATAGAAGTCCTGATATTTCTCCATCGTTTTCCAGATCGATACGGACAGATAAGGAGGAGGAGAAGAAGGTATTTCCTTTATTTCCAGAACCTCGTTCACCCACGTTCTAACCTGGGTCAAGAAGCTCTCGTCTATCTCCTCGTGGGCTACCATTTGAATCTGCGTGCCCATTCGACAACTCATCTCCTTTTATCCGGGACATGGGGGCCGATATGACCAAAGGGAGTTTGACAAAGAACGGTGGAGAGACCGGTTCCCCGAAGGAAAGGGTAGACCTCTACCATCTCCTGATAGGATGATCTTTCAATCACTTTTCCTTCTATAAGACCTCTTCTAAATTCAGGCCGATAATCGAGGACACAAACTTGAAGATCTGGATCTGAGCCGCAGCTCCACCTTTTTTAAGTCCTGGCTGATGACAACCCGATCGCGATCAAAATGCTCCGCAATCTTTCTGATCTGGTAATTCCCCAATTTGTTCCTTAAATAAGCATGATGGAGTCCAGCCGGGGCACTTAAAGCTCTAAAAACCCATCAGGAGCCAAGCTGGTTGCCAACATCACCCAATTGATATCATGATGCGCTATCCAGCTGTCGGCTTCCCTGTTTGTCCCCTCAAGCCAGAACTTCTCGATGATCTCCCTTAGCCCTGCATATCTGCTCAGGCTCTTAACCACCGAATGGAGTGAATCTTTTTTCCGTAAAAGCCCCGATTTTTGCTCAATCAGCTCCCGTATTTTTTCGACGACGTGTAATCCAATGGACAGTCCCAGCTCCCGAAAGGCAAGACGGTAACCAGCAGGGAGCTTCAAAGAATTTTCTTTCACAAAAGAATTCAAACCGATCAGGGAAGACTCCAATGAAGTCTCCAGCAGGCCGGCTTGTTCAAGATTTCCGCTGACAATCAATTGGGCCACCCCGCAGGCATCAAACAAAAGACCGCCGATACCGAGAGGGTCATCTGTGGCCCAGCTCCTTCCTTCACAAATATTGGCTATGTCGAAAATCTCCGCACGGAGATCGTTTCCCATTGATTTTTTCGGGTCTTTTGCTGCAGTCGCCTGAAGTTCGTTGTAGGTGACAAAACCGTCGAGAGGGTCATGTTGCCCCATGGACGGCACGAGAGGGAGGGAGAGGTCTATACTCATTTTCCAATACATACGCTTCGGACCACCGTAGGACGGAGCATAGACAAACCTGGCATGGGCGGTTTTCGCAAGCTCCACCGCCCATGTATTGAACTTCAAATCCCCTGTGACCCTGCTTACACGGTTGAGGGCATGCATCCACTTCGTCAGATAATGGTAGTACTGCCCATCCCGATCCCATTCCAGACGTTCGTTAAAAGGATCATTGGACCCACGTTCCTGCAATTGCTTGCCTATCCTCAATCCCCCGTTGGTGGGATGCAACCTGCCGTCCTCTTCATCGAGGCCACTGATCCAGCCGGTCCTTGAGTCGTCTTTGCGGTGGCGGCCGAGTGTGTCGTGAACTTGATCAACGAGCTTCAGTGCCAGATCCTTGAATTCCTCGCCCCCGGTCTCCTGATAAAGGCCAAGAAAGTTGCAGACCGCGAATGCGTCGGTCCATAAGTAGCGCCGCGGCGCACTGCTTGCTGGTGACAGTCCGGTTTTTCTGGCAAATTCCATCATGATTTCCCGGACAGTGGGCTGAGATTCATTTTGTTTCACTGGCATAATGCTGCTATTTCTCCAAACCTGCCGCCATAATGCAGTGAAGGGTCTACCGTGGCACTCCGAGCCTCCCGGCAACCTCCCTAATGCTTATCCCCAGGCAGGGAGCACATCCCCACTGAGGATTTCAAGGATGCACCTGTTATTGTTCCGGGTCAACTCGCCAAGCATTACTATCAATCCATAACTACTTCAAAAAAAGGGAAGAATCAAGGAGAGAAATGAGGGAGAGAAATGAGGGAGAGAAATGAGGGATAAGGCATT
>Ga0208563_1000222_pt1 | contig 59151 bp, 52 predicted proteins | sample June2015DPH_17_1_2_FD_184717 | JGI IMG/M metagenome (GOLD analysis project Ga0208563, IMG submission 184717) | Peatland microbial communities from SPRUCE experiment site at the Marcell Experimental Forest, Minnesota, USA - June2015DPH_17_150... | ecosystem: Environmental > Terrestrial > Soil >... | reverse complement strand
ACGTTTCAGGAGGAGAAATCCGGTACATCTTCAAGAGGCTCTCTGACTTGGTATATTCGTTCCGGCTTGCCTTTCCGAGTGAGAAGCAGATTCCGATGAGTGTGGCCAGGAACTCCCTTCGACTTCTAGCCCGTCAAAAATTGGTGGAGCTGAACCTCACCGAGCGTGAAACGGATTTACTGAGAAAAATGTCTGTAAAGAAGCGATTCAGGGTGAAAGACTACGCCGAGTTCGGTTTCCCAAGAGCCCCGCGACTTGAAAAGCCGGTTCAGAAGTTCTTGAGGCTTAATCTGCTGTCTCGATACGAAAGAACGTCGAGGGAGGTATGGTATTCCACGAACGGAGATGTCAATCTTTCATTCGCATGACATACAGGTCTTACCGTCGCGTAACGAGTAGAAACGGGTCGCTTCACTCAGCGCTTTCCTGAAGGTCAATCGCGTGTTCTGGCGCCGGTAAGATTGCCAGAGGGGTCTGAACCGGGGGTAGTCTGAACTCTGGGGCGTCTGAAACCCAGCATCAGCGGATGTATTGGGTTCCATTGTAACAGCATGACGCTGGTCTCCGTTAGAAACACCACAGTCTCCAGTCTTAGTCCTCCAAGCTCCTAACCAGGCCGAGGGTTCGGGCCCGGTGGGATTCGTCAACTGTTCTTGACCCACCTTAGGGCTCGGATCAGGTCAGGCCGCGGTGTCGGGCACCTCTAGATTCGAACGTCCGGCTTTTCATCATTCCCAATTTCTAGAGAGTCGAGTACTCTCTTGTGGCGGTCGGGGGTTCGGGCCGGAAGGGATTCGAACCCTACAGGGTCTGTTTTCCTGGGCCCGAAATGATTTTGCGGGTCCTAGCGGATTCGTACCCTTGGCCATGATTCTCCTTCATGCCGCCGAGGATAAAAGCGCCACCACTTTATGTTACGGGCTGGGTGAGTGAACGAGCTTGATTCCCGGCCGGGGCAATTAACCTTCGGGTTCACATCCCCTCCCTGTGAATAGTCGGGAATAACTGAGAGCCGTAGTGACGTCGGCCAAGTGCCGCGGGTCGGATTTGAGCCTAACTGTTTGGGTTCAAATCCCAGTAGGAGCGTCTTCAACCAGCGATTTTGACGGCGTCAGTAGAGGACTTCCCTGAACCGACCAGAGCCATACTTCACTACATGACCTCTGTTACTCTCGTGTTTCTTGGCCTCGTCCTTGGAGGAGAATGAGATACTGCATTCAGGGCAATATCATTCGTCCCTTGCACCTCCCGAAGGCTTCCCATAGATTTTCCTTTGGCTTTTCGGAACGCAGTCATGGACTTCTGGCAGTCTGTGGTCGGAGCATACCATCTTGCTACAGTATCTGCATTTGAATGGGAACGCCTCGTTCTTCCCGCAAATGGCGCAAGCGGTCATCCGTTCCACGATACCCTTGTTGATTCTGTCAAACCTTGTTCGAAGTGACTAGCCAAAGGCGACTTCAGGGTTCAGCCCCTCTTACTTCTCTCCATCATTAGAGTTCCCTGTGGAGTCAACACGTATCTCTTGTGCAGAGTCCCTGTTAGCGCCAAGTAGCCTCTAGCAGCGAGCGCCTTGAATGTCGCCTCGTACTTCTTCCGCTGTTCCTTCTGATAGCCTTCGTACACCACTCTCAGTGCGTCGTGTTCGAACTCTCCAAGTACCTCTTCGGCCTCTTCTTTCGGCCTTGTGGTAGTGAGCCCAAGTTCCTTTTCGAGGATTGATATTTTCTGGTTCAATTCTTTTTTGTATTCCTTTGACGCGTATGGTAACTTGCTCCGTGCCGATTCCAATTCCTTCGACATTTCAGCAATTCTCGCTTGTTCCGCAGCCCTCGCACGTTCCTCAATCCTCGCCTGTTCCGCGATCCTTTCTTGTTCAGCAATCCTCGCTTGTTCCGCACTCGGAGCCTCCTCGGTTACGTGAGTTCCCGCTCTTCTAGCGGTCTTCAATATTCTGAGCGGTTCGTCGAGTTTTTCGACATTCAATACTTGAACCGTCTGAATTTCAAGACCCAGTTTCGTCAGCATCACGGACTCCTCGACAACCGTTGGCCCCTCCCAACGAAGCACGTTCAGGTGTGAAACTGCCGCTTCCGGCATCGCTATGGGATACGAGCCCAGTATATGGCTCACTGCTTCTTTCAGGAGCAGGCCGAGATTTGTTGGAGAAGGAGGTATGGTTCGGGAACGAATCCAATACCCCTCACTTCCTCGGGCCGAGAAGTCGTGCAAACCGCCCGTAACGAACTCTTTTCCGTATACCCCAGACTCTGTTGTCTTCTCAACCGAGACTTCGACGAGGACTCCGTTTGCTGAAGTGAAGGTGGCGTGTGCCGAGAGAACTATCCCTTCCCGCGTTTGAAACGAAGATGACTCAACGCATTTCGGAGAGCAGGAATCTGACCTTCAAAACGGTTCTGGTTCATCTTCGGGTGATTTCTGACCGTGTTTCATTTCGGGTGGTTGGGTAAAGCGTGGTAAGAAAAACCTCAAGAAGCAACCCTCTAGGAAGCATACGCAGTGCTCCCCATCTCCGAAGGAGACCGCCTGATTTGCCCTTATTGCAAGCCTAAGCAAGTGGTTTTGATAGCCGACGACCTCGAAGAATTGATTCGCAAAGTCAAGACAACATACAGACTACGAAAGGCCAACTACCATCTCGGTGAGTTTTGCAGGAGACGTGGGACGGTTTGGCTATGCGAGAGAGTTCCCCCTAAGACCAACGATGGAAAGCCCTTCGCTTGGGACACATACACGGCGAAGGAACGAAAGTGACTGATTCAGCATGGTTGCTTCTTTTCCCTGTTTGCGTTCTGAATCGCCTCGGTGAATAACTCCATCCACTTGTTCTTCCCCTCGACCGTGATGCTCTTCGGTTATCGGGGGTCTTGCCCTTGCTTCTTCCATTGCAGCGGCCAAGTTATCGCCTGCTGAATTGCACCGTACTTGCACAGCCACTCGTAAGGGCCTTCAAGCGGGCCGCGGAGCCAATCGTCCTTTGTGATGCATAATTTTTTGCACTTGCTGCAGCGGTCTGGCTTTTGACTCATGAACACGTGAACATGCTGCGAGGATAAGAGCCGAGACCGACTTTCAGCAAGCCAAAGGGGAGGGTTGAGCGAAGGAATTGCGGGCAGGAAGATGAAGGGAGGCTCAGTTCCTCTGCAGCACGCAGGCGCCTGCAGGCACTGACGCACCACTCACCTGAATCGGCGTCCCGAGGTTGCACACGTTGGATGTTTGACCACTATAGACAATCCCAAGATAGTCGCAAGACACGTAGCCATATTGGTATGAGCATGAATTCAGTCGGAAGTTCGGGGTTAGGAAGACAGTCACGTTATTTCCAGAATAGCCTACCATTGAGATTGAAGAGCCCTGCCCACTCAGTGAGTACAAGTCTGAGAATAGTTTAGTGATTGGAGCACGGCTCAGTACACAACCAAGATAGGGCACCAACGTCCCGTTCACACTGGGAATGACGCCGTTCGGCTGAGTATTACAGTAATCAAAGAAAGAGCCGTAGTAAGGCGTTCCTTCGTAGTGGCAAGTCAGGAGAAAATTCACATCGAGTCCGCAATCAGAGGAGACCGCGTAGGAATTGGAAGCACAGTTGCTAGGATTGCAATCAGCACCAAAGACGTTGTCGAACGTGTGCCAGATGGGGAGTTGATTAGTGCCCGAATTCCCAGCCAGTGGAATAAGGCCCATGCCGACGACGAGTATCAGGACGACGATGACCGTGACTACTATTCCGATGCCAATCTTCAATTGCGTATGTTTTGGTTTCTGAATAGTGGTGCCTCCATCGGGGGCTTTCTTCCTTAGTCTGCCCTCCTTCTCAAGGAGCCTCACGCGGTCGAAGCCCTTTTCGGTCAGGGTTCTTTGCTCGGTGATGTATCCTCCCTTCGCAAGTGAAACCAACTTCTCCATGATGATTTGTGGGCCGACACCGGTCAGGTCAGCGAGTCTCTTCTCATCGCTTGTCAACTTCAGGTTTGCAAGGATTGTCAGTTCCAAGGATGATAGGTCGTCTTGGGGTAACGGCACGCCAGAAGCGGCCAACTCAACCGTTCACGCAATTCCAGCACCGACAGGTCTTACTTAAGGAATGCAACCGATGGTCGTTCCCACCTGCCAGCCCTTTCACGACTTAGAGTCGTCTATCTCCCCGGGGAGCCAAGCCTTGCAGCAACTGCAACCTTCGTCCTTCCAGTACCAGAGATTGTGCCGCGAACAAAACTCAGTTTGCCATATGGGACGAGATTCGAACCCACGGTTTAAGCCGCCACGCTTACCGATTGCTCTTGAAGAGGAGAGAGGTCAACGAACCTGAGATATTTTTGACTAGAATCAACTAGGCGTATAAACGAAAGTCAAGTGCAAGGCTCCCACGAAATCTGTACTCGGAATCATCAGGGTGACGGTAATATCTTCCCAATCGACTTGGTGGACATTGGATACCGAGAAGCCAGAACTGTCAGTTGTGACCGACAGTGTGCAACCGCTTGGACAGAAGGGCTGATTTGAGAATGAAAATCCTATCACGAACGGTTGTCCAGTGGCTTCCATCACGCATAGAGACTCTTGACCAAGACATGTGGGACTGCCAACAAATGCGGCAAACTGTGTTGTCGTGGTCGAGTTGAGGCACTGAGTCGAAGTCCACTCGTTACACATCACCGCCTTGAACTGATAGCCCGTTATGACGACCAACGGAGTTACCGTTTCTGGATTAATAGTCAGAACCACCCCCCCTCCCACCTTCGGATTCCAAGCAACAGGGACGGTAGTCGGCATTGTTGAATTGAGAAGAGCGATGGTTGCGCCAGTAGTAGACATGCTGATGACTTTCCCCATCGTATCGAACATACCCCGTTGCAATGGGGCGTAGGTCATCCGAATTTCTACGTCTTGACCGTACCCTGCCAAGGAGACTTGACTCGAAGACAGGGATACCCACATCGGGTTGCCCAACCCGACGTTCGTGATGGAGAAGTGTCCTCCTTCAGAATCCACCGAGGATACAGTGCCAGACTCCTGAATGGACTGAGACGAAGACTGGGTCGGACTCGTCGTATGCGAGTTAGATGTCTGGTTGACGGAAACGTTTCCCTTCGGATAATAAAGAACGGCATATGATGAAACAGCAATTATAACGACCAACACGATAGCAATCCCAATCCAAATTCCCCTGCCGACTGCCACGCAATACGATTGTGGAAGGAACGATTTAGGGCATATGGATGACAAATCTATTAGCAGTCAGATTGTTGCAGTGTTCTTACGAGTGCCGTCGGCATCCTAATGTGTGTCGCTTTTCAATCTGATAGGGCTGGTGAATTCAAACCCGAACAAGTGAGAAGCATGATTGAAATATCCCAAACACGTGGAAATGCTCCGATTGAGGGCGCGAGTCGTCTGGGCTGTCCTGATTCTGGTCATCATCGTGACATCAGCCCTAGTCTACGCGTTTGTGTTCTATCAGCCAACTAAGCCTGTCCCTATCGGGGCCGTTCTCTATCTATGGTATGGCTACGGTTCCGCGGGGTCAGGGGGTCGGGACTCGTCAGGTTGGAACGTCACAGGAGGCAATTCGACAGGCGGCTTTGCGGTAGTGGACAAGCCCGTCATCGGCTATTATGTTTCGGACAGCAACTCGACATTCAGTTGGCAGGTTCAGCAGATGGAGCAAGCAGGGCTGTCGTTCGCGGTCGTTTCTTGGTGGGGTAATGCAAGTTCGGCCCGCGACGGGGCGGTCAACAAGGCGACTCTTGACCTCTTCAAGTTCCTAAAGGAGACCAACTCGAACTTCAGTATCGCCATTATGGTGGACGCTTACAACGGGACGCATGACCTGTCCAGTTCCGCTCTCAAGGCAGACTACAACTATGTCTATTCTTCATTCGTCAAGTCCTTTGGAAACTGGTATTTCGATTGGCACGGGAAGCCTCTCCTGCTGTTCTTCAGCCCTATTGTCCCGAGTTACAACGATTCTAGGTTCACAGTTAGAACCATAGGCAATTTCAACTGCCTGCCAGTCGATTCTTGTCAAGAACCCGATTGGATATGGTGGACTGCCCCAATTCAGTTCTACCAAGGACAAAACGGAACGAATGTCAATTACTCTAACGACCTAGGCAATCCGGTCATTTCTTCAGATGGCGAAGTAGGAATCGTCCCGCGTGTAGACAGTAAGTCCTACTATCTTGGCGACCCTCAGCACCGAGGGGGCTATCTGCAATTCGACTCCGACCTGACTCTTGGACTCTATCAGTATGAATGGAATTACGTCATTCAGCACAAGAGCCAAGTTGGACTAGTCTTGATTTACAGTTGGAACGAGTATTATGAAAGAAGTGCCATCGAACCGCACTACGAGCCTACGGGGAAACTTTCTCCATTGGCCAATTACACGAGTTCTTATGTCGGCCAACTTCATTGAGCACAATTGAAGTCGCAAGTGGGATACCCCGCGTGCTCAACACCTATCTACGAGTGGCTCAGAAACGCGTTGGGAGTCCAGAAGAGAATTGCACATTCGTAAGACTCTGTTCGCCCTAGGTGTTTTCTTCTTCGGTGTCGGAATCATGTTTTCTGGTGGCGGGGTGCAACTGGGCGGAATCTCATATGCCAATGAGGGCCACATTCTCGGAATTTCGTATTGGATAGTTCCAGCGATAATCTCGTTTCTGATTGCCGCAATTTTGCTGGCATGGTCGTTAACCGAATAAGTTGCGACAATCTTGTAGGTGTTCTGTTCTCCCTACTTGTCAGGGGAACAAGGCAGAGGCATCCGGATTTGAACCAGCGATTTTGATGGTGTTGGACTAGTCTGGGTTTTGCCTGTTTGGGACTGGATTCCCGCATGAGCCACAGAATTCTGCCCCCTTGTCGAGTTGTGTTCCGCATTTGATGCAGTAGTTTGATGCTTTGGGCGTTGTTGGTGGCTGGGCGGCGGGGGTTTTCGATTTGGGCTGGTAAGTGCTGTCATGCATGAGACCGATGCCGAGCGCTACAAGAAAGAGGGTGACTATTGCAATGCCGCCTGCACTTGGGAGGATGCTAGCAACGAAGACTGAAATGAGCAAGAGAGGGAACGATACTGCCACCATAATGATTCCAAGGGCCAGTTCCCATATCTTGGTCAAGTATGCGCTTGCTAGCGGGGTATCCCTAACGTTAAGCGTTTCTCGTCCCTGTGAAGGGTTGTTGTTGTTGTTGCGCGCGCGCTTGCTCATCTCAGGGCTTCTATTGCTCATCAGCGCGCGCGCGCTTTACGACGGATACGAGTAGCACCAGAGAGGACAGGACCAAGACATTCCAGTTAGAAAGGAGATAGATGTTCCCGCACCAGATGAAGGAAGGTGTGTGAACCATGTACGCAAACTGGGAGACGCTCAGGTATCTGCCCAGCGACCAGTACGCGAGGTTGGTGACGTGAAGCCACATGTCCAGAGGCATGAAGTACCATATGGCGAACTCGAGTGCCATCACGATTAACGCTGCAAAGATCAGCCAAACCCTCACGGCGGTTCCGATGCCACGCTTCGACCAGAGCAGGATCAGCCCGAGGCCTGCGATGCAGAATCCAGAGAAGGCCTCCACGCCTCCATCATAGGTGATGTAGACGCCTGACAGGAGCCTGCTCGGACCCGCATATCCTCCTAACACATCGATTGCCGCCCAGAAGGTGAAGAGGGAGAATCCAACGACAACAGCGAGCGTCGAAAGGATCTTGGCCCGTTTCGACAGTTTGACCTTCCTCTTCGGGATGAAACCCATGCGCCTTTCGACCAAAGGGACGAGCAGGACGAAGACCGCAAGGAGTGCGAGGATTTCGTCTATCAGCACCTCGCTGAAGACCCAGATGAATCTGGGTCGAACGGCGGTGCTGGCGGCGGCTTGGCATGCACCCGAGTACGGGTCAGGGCAGGGAGTCGGAGTCAGGATATAGAGAAGTCCCGCGACTGCCAAGGCTGTCACGATGAAGAGCCCCTTCCATCTCTGCATGCCGCTTCCCGCCACTTGAGAGCAGTTCCACCTTAATCACTTCTTGCGTGTTGACTTGAGGATTCACTTAACTGAAGCATTCAGCATGCGGATGGCGTGAGACGCGCGCGCTTCCGCACTTGTCACACGTGTCGTGGTTCCGTTTCATGAGACCAAGGCTATCGGGTTCGGATAAAGCACCCAACCCCTCTGAAGGCCCTTGCGGGGTCGGGGCTCGACGAGACTGATGAGAAAAGACCGAGTTGTCAAGGTTCCTGGGCTCCTTTCGCTATGTCCGTCTGTGACCACCGAAACTATCGGTCACAGGTTTGTTAGATTTCGCATGGAAGCGATATGGCGTTTCTAGGCACTTGCTTAACCTTATTTGCCTGCCATTCCATACCTTGGCTATCATGACACTGGATGAGAAGATCCGTTACGGGATGGTCGCCCTAGGCGCGACGAGCGTCGTGCTCGCTACACTAGGGGTGCACTTCAACCCGCTGGAAATAGCGGGCGGCTTCGGAGCAGGCTAGCCACCCACAATGAAGCGACGCAGGCTGAGCGTCAGCTTGCGCCTTGCCTTATTTTTAGAAGCAGATCGCCAAACTTTCCTAGAAGCTCTTCTTGGTTGAACGCCCATGCTCTCCTCTTCTCGTCGAAGAGCTTGTAGGAGATTGTGAAGGAGAGTGCGTTCGTCTGGTCCACGACCATCAGACGCACTCTGTCTCTTACGGGCCTAACGGCACTCGTCACATACTGGTAAGCCTCCACCATATTGTCCAACGGAAAGACGAATTGCGCCCAGTAATTCTCCCCACCGGCTTCGGCCCAGAGAAAGGGCAGTGAATTCGACTTGGCCATGAGTTCCATCCTCTCCACTTGTGAAAGGCCTTCTGCCAGCATGTCAATGGCAAAGTATCTGTGCGTCCTGTGCAAGGCTTTCTCGAGTTTGAAGTCATAGCGGGTGCCCATCCAGTTGAGAGTATACCCTCTTATCAGACGCCTCTGCTTTACATGAGTATTGTAGTGCCAGGCGAGCTTCTTGTAGCCGATACCGAATTTCTCTGCCATTTCTTTGATGGGCTTGGTTGCATCAATTCTGAGTTCCTTCGCAATCAAGAGGTCCGTATAATCGAACCTCTTCCTCTCGGAGGGCTTGTACTCCCACACTTCCGGTCTACCTGGGTTGGACCAGTCGAAATCCCACCTCCCTGTATCGAAGTCATAGAACTTCGCACGCATCGGCACTGTTCGGAACCAGTCGAACGCGAGAATCTTGACGCACCTGAAGAGTCCTTTCTCTTCCAGGGCCCGTAGGAATTCGGAATACTGGCCCACGAACTCTTCTGGAACACTTGCGTTTACCATGTAGCTTCCTTCGGGCATCGTAAGCTCGAACCCCGCCACGTAGCAAAGATCACTCATCGCAATCAGTATGGACTGCGCGTAGCGTTCATACTCGGCCGCGAATTCGACGATGAAGACAATCCGCTTTAGGCCGAGTTTCTCGTGGTCGATCGCAGCTTGAACCGCTATCCCCTTGCCTAGGATCTTCTCGTTGTACCTGTACCTAACCGATTCCTTGAACTGCCCCAGCCTCCTGGAGATTTCCGGAATCTCGGGCCCAATCTGTGTAATCAACTCTGCAAGTTGGACGGTACTTGCATTGGCCTGCTCGGTTCTGACCTTAGGTTCTAGGACCAAGCCCCCTCCCCCGCTGACGTCGTTCGGCCGCTTATTATCCGAGATAGGATGGTTCCCGAGCGCAAGACGTTCGACGTTGCAGCTTTCCTTATGCTGGCACATTTAAATATTCCACAATTCTCAAAGTAGAGATTCCATGGAACCTTGGGTTGGGAGGGGCCGTTGAAGCCTGACCTCAGAGAGCAGCAAACAAAGCTGGCAATGCTACTGCAGGAACGCGGCCCGAGGATCACGGAGATCGCTAGGGAACTGGGGGAGAGTCCGGAGACAGTTCGCTACTGGTTCAATCACAACATACTAGGGCGTCACAGAGGCATCGCGTATCAGGCAGTTCCGGACTTCGAGGGACTCGGGTTCAAGAGGATTCGTGCCGTAATCGACTTCGACGACGAGTACCTCCCCCACGCCAAGGCCATCCTCGTTGCGATGAGCCGGCTCTGCTTCCTCTCCCACTATGACCGGGCCTTTCCTAGCGGATATTATCCGATCATGCTGATGGTGCCATCCAAGCACGAACGCCGCTACGGCAAGCTGCTGGAGGAACTGGAAGACATTGGTATCCTTCGTCTCCTCGAAGCTGACCGCTTTGACTGGATACGCACCATGCCGATGAAGGCGCGGTACTTCGACTTCGGCAAGGGAAGGTGGGACTTCGACTGGTCGGCTATCATGAACGAAAAAGGAACGAACCCCACAATCAGCCCGAACGGTTCAATCAAGTACGATTACGAGGACCTTCGAATTCTCGAGAAACTACAGGTCGACGCGACCAGATCGCTGGGGGAGATCTCCCGGGAACTAGAGATGCCCTACCAGCAGGTGTACTATCACTTCGGTCACATCACTGACGGGGGGCAGATTTCACTCTACAGGATTGTGTGGCCCGCGACGGGACCCAGAAGCCAGGAGGAACTGAAGGCATGGCAGCAGCACCATGCCCACATAGGGCTCCAGTTCGTGGTTAGGAACTCCACCGAGTCAGAGTCCCACAAGCTTCTGAACAAGATTGGACGCCTGCCGTTTAATTGGGCCAACGGCGGGGGCGAGGGAAACTTCTTTTCGGAATGCGTTATTCCCCTCGAGTACTATTCAGAGACACTCCAGTACCTCTCGGAAGCGCTCCAGGATTCGAGGGGAAGGACCGAGTTCTACATCGGCGACCAGGCCAATGCCCTGTCGTTCACCATCCCGTCGCACCTGTATGACAAGGAAGCCGACGCCTGGGCTGAGGGCGCCGACGACGCCCTTGCTAGGTTCAAGAAGCTGGTTCTGACGGTCAAAGGCAAGAGGTAACTTCCGGTTGGGTTGACGTCTCGGGCATCAGTCGCTCGGGGTCTGTGCTTTCCAGCCTAGGATTACACTCAGTTGGATTCTGCATGAGAAAGAAGAGGATTCTCTCGCGTAATTGATATATACTCTGAATCCATATTCCATGGGTATTTGGTAAAAATCCAATGGAATCTGGGAAGCTAGGCCGGGCGGACGGCGCTGTGTTTCCAATTCTGGTGTCCTTCGAGCCGTTAAAAGACGGATCTGACTTCACTTTCGTGTTCGGAGAAGGGGAACCGCTGGAATTATGCGAGGAATGCGGTTCTCCTCTTGAGGCCGGTTCCTGCAACAGTTGCAGCTCAGGGCCAAGGGACGGGACCAGCCCTGTTGGTGCAGCTCCCTTGGACAGGAGGGAGCTTTCCAGAGTTCTTGGGCGAAGCGTGGGGGCCAGGGCTCACGGCTCCTATGTCCTTTCCATCCAGCAGGAGGAAGGCATGGCGCCCCTGAGGAAGCAGATCGAAATGCTGGTCGAGCAGTTCAACGCCTCTCCCGAGGTCAAGGCAGCGGCGAAACAGAGCGCCGAGAGGCTAGCGGTCAGAATCATGGAAGCGCTCGGCCCCACCAAGGCTGCCATCGCCTCGGTCGCCCAGGTCTTCATCGGTCAAGGAACGCGCCTGGCGGAGGTCAGCTCCTGCATCTCGAAGGTACATCCCGCGATGGACAGACTGAGGGACCTAGTCGTCGAGGTCTACCCGGCACCCGCAGGCGAGGTCAGGGTCCTGGTGGACGGCAGGGAACGGCCCTCCAGGTCGTATTCTGACGGGCTCTACCGGAAGCTAAGGATCCCGCTATTTGCATCGGACGGCAACGCGCACGTCGAGCTGAGGAACGCCAGGCTCACTTGCAGAGGGTATGACGCCAGGAGGGTCGAGCCCCTGGGGCCTTCGGAATTCCGGGCAAGGGCTGACGAAAGCAGCTTCGAGCTCTTCAAAGTGCTGGAAGAGGTGAAGCTCTCGGGGGACTCGGCTGGGGCCGGGGCCGACCTGAGTGCCATGCTCAGGAAGTACTCCATCTCCAAGCTACCCCTCACGGAGAGGCTATTGAAGGAGGCGGGCCTCCTGCAGCAGGTGAGCGCGGAGTACGCGAGGCTCTACGCCCATGAGGTCGGGAACGGCCGGGGGAGGTCTCCCAGGAAGCTAGCCGAGGAGGCCCTAATCGACGCGTGTGAGGAGTTCGTCCCGGCCTACCTGGTCAGCTCCCTCCAGCAGAAGTACCACCTGAAACAGTCCGGGTTGCGCTCGTTGGTAGTGATGTCGGAGCTGGCAGCCTGGCAGGGATGAGCCATGCCCGCCCAGCTTACCACGATCCCGCTTAACCTGGTCCAGCCCCATCCGAAGCTCGCCTTCAGGTTCGCCTATGAAGTTGCGGGGCTTGCCGACTCGATCAGGTCCGCAGCCGACGAGAACACGCCTAACGGCCAGCTCAACCCCGGCAGGGTCGTCCTCAGGCCGGACGGCGAAGGATACTACGTCTACGTGGGGGTCAGGCGGTACTATGCTCTGAAGCTTCTCTACGAGACGACAAAGGACGAGAGGTTTGGCTCCTATACCGCATACATCGACATTGGCATGACCGAACTCCAGATGTTCGTCAAGGCCAAGAGGGAGAACGACGAGGAGAGGGGAGAGAGGCAGGGGCTATCGGTTCTCGAGGAGCTGTTCGGGATAACCAAGATCAGGGACTCCATCACCACCGAGGGGCTCGACAAGTGGCTGAAGCGCCTGGTCGACGTCGCAGACAAGCTCACCGAGCAGAGGTTTCGGAAGCTCTACGAGATCGAAGTTGCCTCTCGCTTCAAGTTCAGGCTCCCCCATCTGGAGCGTCTATGCGGGATTGAGAGCGAGCGGGACCTCTTCCTGACCGCTGCGACGGCGGCGGGCTTTGGCTACAGAGGAGACGACATGGACAGAGCGTGGGAGGACAGGAAGGCCGCGTACGCTTTGGACTGGTTCAGGCGGGTCTTCCCAGACTTCACGCCCGGAGACTCGCAGGCCAGTGGGGGCGGAAACTCGCAGAATGATTCGGCCAAGAAAACGAAGCCCAAGGCGAAACAGGAGGTCAAGGGCCTCGAGGTTCACGAGAAGGGGGTGATCACAGTGCCATGCCCGAGGTGCGGAGGCGTGCACATGGTGGAGATGAAGGGGAAGATCGAAGCCACCCACGTCCCAGCCGACCCCGGAGGGGAGAGCAGGACCGAGGTCACCGAGAGCGTCAGCAGGGTGAACTGCACGTGTTCCAGTTGCGATGGAGAATTCTTCCTATTCGTGAAGCACATCGGGGGAAGGGGCTACGCCGTGGAGCCGTCCGCGTCCAGGAAGTTCAGGGAGCCGCGGGAGACGGTGGAAGCCGTGGACCTCCGTTTCGACCACGAGAAGAACGTGTGGCAGAGGATAGTCGGGGACAAGATAGTCGGGCCTTTGACCTTGAACGGCGGCACGGAGAAGCAACGGGGATGAGCTGGAGGTTTGCCAAAGAGTAAGCGGAGGGAGGAGCTGGCCGTCCTCATAGGCTTGGAGGTCCTGGCGGAGGGTGTCTCTTTCGACTCCCACGACCTGAGAAAGCTCCCCTTCCAGCCCGCCCATGTCACGAGGGTGCTCAGGGCCCTCCAGAATTCCGGAGTGCTTGAGCGCATAAACGCGAGGAAGTACCTGTTCACCGACGAGTTTCAGGGCCTCCTCAAGAGTGAGATACTGGCGAAGACGCCTCGAAGCGGGATACTCCAATTTCCAGCCATGACCATCTTCGATGTCTGCGGGTGCGAGGGCTGGAGCGAGCGCGAGCTGGATCAGTTTTTCAAGAGGCTGAAGGAGCACTTGCTCGCCCTATCCCGAAAGCAGCGGGACATGATCAAGGGTTGATTATCTCCGTGATCAAGGGTTGATCATGGCCATGCTCAAGAGTTGAGCACATTTCCAAACGAAATCATGCTCAAGGGTTGATCATCCGCATGATCAAGGGTTGATCATCCGCATGATCAAGGGTTGAGCACGCCTCTCGTGCTCCGCGCGATTGTCTATGTCTTCCGTATCACAATGACCGCCATTCCCTTAGTCTTGCACCTTGGGCAGACGTCGAAGTCCATCTTGGACTCGTAGTTACAGGCGACGCAATGAGTGATCGTTGGCTCCGGGCCGCAGTCCTTTCGTCGCTGCGACTCGTTTGCTGCGGACTTCGAACGTGGCTCGTTCATGCCCAAGTACGGAGCGGGCGGATTTAACCAGGCCTCCTCGTTCAGGCGACGCCGTCTCTTTTATCGCGGCGAATCGTCTGTCTTAAGTTGAGAGCGTTCCTAGTCCTCCTGGTCAGCCTGGTCCTGCTGGGACCGGGGCTCGCCACAGTCGCCCCTCATCGTAGCGCGGCCGACCCTTGCGGTTCCTATGGAAACTGCATGAGCTCTAGCATCACGTACACCAGGGCCAACCCCGATGACAGCCTTTACCCCAGCGACCAGTTCACCATCGCCCTTTCCATCACCCTGGGAAGCGGTTCTGGCAGTTGCGGCTCCGGGTGCTCTGAGAGCTGGTCCAGCTCTCTCTCCGGGGTGACGTGGTCGTATGACACTAGTGAGTTCACCGCTGAGACATCAGGAACCTCGGCTAGCTTCACGGTGACCGGGAACTCCACCGGCAGCTTCACCATCAGTGTAACCGCTTCGTTCTCTGTCACGATCACCACGTGCGTCACTTCGACGACCACCACAACGACGACGACCGAGGCTTCGACAGTTACATCCTGCTCGACCTCCTATGCCCAATCCTCAGTGACTACTACCCAGCAGGTCACGGTGATCCAGCTCGAGTTGCAGGTGGCAGCCAGGATAGTCAACATGACCGACAGAGCGACAGGCTACGTGCTGAGGAACCCAGACGGCTCCTTCTACAGGAACGATTCGCTCTGCGTCCAGTGGAACGCGACCTTCCAGTTCTCTGACGCCAGGAAGGACATCAACGTCAGCGTGCTCTCGGACCCCCTGTCTTCCCTCGTCCTCCTGAACTCATCATCGACCACCGTAAGCACCTTCGCGCCGGGTGATCCGGGCATCAGGCAGGGGATGTTCTGCTACAGTGTCGCTCTCAACGCTCCCTATCAGCCATACAACTTGACACTCAGCTTTGAGGCGATAAACTGGCTCGGGATGTCGATAGCCCACGTTGTCATCGCCGTTCCGTTCGCGGTGGTGCAGTACTCACCTTCCTTCACCTGCCTAACATACATGGACTACAATTCGAGGAACTCGACGACCTACGCAAGGCCGTTCGTCACCCTCGTCAGGTACGGGGGGAACAACCCGGGGTATTCCTATAGCGGCGACGACAACACCGCCCCGATCATCAAAGGCAACGACACCAGGGAGAGGGCCTACATCAACAATTTCACGTTCGCGACAACAGGATGGAACACGACCCTGCGCCTTGTCAACGCGAGCATCGGCCAAGACCTCGTGTTCCAAAACCATTCTGTCTCCATCTCCTACGGCTACTTGCATAACCAGACCGAATACAACAACAAGACCTACTACCCCATGATCACGTGGAAAGACAGGGTCCAGAAGTATTACTTCATGGGGAACTTCACCGAATTCGAGGCATGCGTCCCCGACGAAATGACATACTACAACCTCACCAGCTCGGCTTACTCTAGGGACTTCGCTGGCAACACGACGCAGCTCTTCAACACCACCTACCTCTACGAGCCGATCCAGTACAACGGCTACCTCATGTTCAAGTTCTACAACGCCGACGGCAGCCCTGACCTCTCCGCGAACGTGACCATCACAGCCCAGAACCCGAGTCCGCTCAACGTTTACCTGATTGGGAGGGTGGAGAGCGCCTTCGGGAACGATTCTTCCGTGCTGAAGGCGTTCGAGAAGGACCTCTACCCCTCAAACTCCAGGATGACCCTCAAACAGCTCCAACCCAACCTGAACGGGACCATCACCTACCTTGTGAACCAGACGAACCTAGCGACGCTGGCGGTCAGCACCTTCCCGTCGTTCAACATCACCATCTCCAGCGAGCTGAGCGGGGCCTCGTACCAGTTCACCAGCCAGTCGCCCTTCATGACCGGAGCGACGACGACCCCGTGCACAACCGCGCCCCCGCCGTGGCTGACGTGCAAGGAGTTCTCCTATGACGTTCCGGACAGGCTCAGCCTCTTCCTGGTTAACGGCAGCGCTCTCCCGTCGCTGCCTTTCGATAACGCGACGGCATACTACCTGGATCCGCTGTACGAGAACCTCATCCTGCCCTTGAATTCGACGCTGTCCGTGAACTCGACGGCATCCCAGGGCCCCATGGACTACGTGAACTGGTGGGCCGCCTCTCCCGTCGGCGCGATAATCAACCCGGACCTGCCGATCACGCAGGAGCCGGGGCAGCTGACGAACCTGTACCAGTTCATCTACGGCCAAAACTCCACCGTCTTTGTGAACACGGAGGGCGGAGGCATCGGGCTGCTGCCGCCAGTCTCACAGGGCAACACATACCAGCTCACATTCGCGATAAACCCACAGAGTGGCGGGGTGACGAGAGTTTGGGCCGTCGACAGCGAAGGTACCGTGCTGACAAACATGTCGCTCTACCCCACGACCCCGAGCATCACCTCGTTCTCCCCGCCAGGCTACTTCGGGTTCTACACCGCAGCCATACCCGTCGTGTATAATGGAACGATGACGGTGACCCTGGTGAACGCCTGGGGCGCGAAGACCACCATAGCGGGGATTCCGGTGATGATCACCGTCTCATCCCAGCCACTCCTGTCCTGGAACTTTGTCATTTTGATCACGGTCATCCTCTTGGGGATTGGCGCCCTCGCATCGCTGCTGGGGTGGAGGGAAGCGCGCCAAAAAGAGGCCTGAGCTCTCAGTCCCGTTTTAAGTTCGTTCGGCCTCTTTGTCTGGTTTGTCCGAGGCTCAGGATAGCAACGTCTGGTGGCGCATCAACTCCAGGCTCGAGGTCGAGAGCATCCCCCTCTTCGGATTCCATTTCTCCCCCAGGATGCTCATGCTGACCTTCCTCTCGCTGATCGTCGGATTCGTAGTCTCTGCACCGATCCCCGTCACGACTTACAGGGTCGCGGTGCTGGGCATCTTCACCCTTGCAGGGTTCATGGTCTCTTCCAAGCGGGTGAAGATGACTCCTCTGGAGCTTATCATCCTGTACCGGTTCACTCGTTACAAGGCCGGGTCGAAGCCGGCCGCGGCCAAGCTGGCCGAGCCGGAGCCACCGAAGGACGGCCAGGAGGATGTCGACATGCTCCCAATCGAGGACTTCACGCACCCCACGCCTTACAGCGTCAGGGGAAGGCTGCGAGTGGCGAAGTCGACGAAGCTTTCGCTCTTCCTTGACTCGCGGCTGCTGGACGAGTACACTGTCACGCCGACTTCATCTCAGTACTGGTTCGTCTACAAGCCAGAAGCCAAGGACATAGGGACGCACGATCTGACCGTCAGGGCCGAGGGCTTGCCCGAGCCGGTCTTTCAGAGGTCCATCGCCGTCTCTCCCCAGGGGAAGGAAATGCTGCTCGAAGAGGTGAAGAAGTAGATAGATGGCCAAGTACAACTACGAGCTCCGGTCGATCAACTACTGGACCCTTTCCCCGGAAGAACAACAGCGCGTGAGAAGGGGTTTCATGAGCTTCCTTCACTCGCTCGCCGAGCCTATCAGCTTCAGGGTTCTGAGTGACGTGAGGGAGGTCGACGTGGGCGGGGACATCTGGAACAACCCGTACAAGAGGTTCTTCATAGAAAGCGAAGTGTCCTTGGAGCCGGCGATATCCTATCTCGGTGCGAAGAACGTCAGGGTCCCTTCCGTCCCCTCCCTCGACATCAAGACGGTTCTTCCTCTCATGATGGTCGATTCCGAATCGAACCTCGTGCAGGTGTTCAACGTCACCAACCTCAGCGGGAGCCTCGGGGTCGGCTTCCTGACGAGCCTGTACGACATCGCCTACGAGGTCAGGGTCGGCCTGGAGCCCGTGGACCAGTACGCGGCAGGCAAGATCGCGCGGGACCATTACATCTCGGTGGGGACCAGCCGCTGGATCAGGGCGAACGAGGGCCGGGCGGCCCTCGAGGAGGAGGAGCTCGAGTACGCACGGTCGAAGCTCGCGGCAGAGCTGATAGCGGCCGGAAGGGAGCGGTTGTTCAGGCTGAGGTTCAACGTCGTCCTCAGGGCGAAGACGCTCGACGAGCTGCGCGAGAAGCGGGAGCGGATGAACCAGGTGCTGAAAGGCCTGCTGATGTGCCAGGTCGACCACCCGAAGTACCTCCAGAAGCCGCTCTTCACGGGGAAGGGGCCCGGATGGGCCACGGGACGGTGGTTCTATCTGTCGGGTTCCACTGCGACGTCGTTCTTCCCCTTCGCCGGCCTCGACATAGTGGACCCGATGGGCGTGGTCGTGGGCCAGAACGGCCAGACCGGCGCTTACATCGTCTACGACTTCTACGACAAAGAGAACTTCAACGTGTCTATCATGGGTTCGACTGGGTCGGGCAAGTCCGTCCAGATCAAGTCGATGATATCCCGCCTTCTATTCAAGAATCCGGATGCGATGATGTACGTCTTTGACGCCATAGCCAAACCCGAGTACTCTGTCGGTCCGGACGGCACATACGAGAATTCCTTCGCTGGGATAACGAAGAGCGTGGTGCACCACTACAGGCGCGATGAGGGCGCGGGCCTCGACCCGTATTCGGTCTTCCCGGAGAAGAGGATGGCAACCGACTTCATCGCTTCCCTCACGAAGCTGGACGAGGACCCCGAGCTGTACGCTGACCTCGCCGTGTTCGAAAAGGAGGTGAACAGCGTCGGCGAGCTCCTGCAGAGGCTCGAGAAGGAGGTGGCACGCGAAGAGCTGCCGCAGAAGAAGCGGGACAGGCTCCTCCTGCTCCTGACGAGGCTGGAGGCGAACCTCGACCCCTACCTCTTCCTCTTCGCCGGCGAGATGAAGATCTATGACAGGATGGTCTTCGTCCTTTACGACATCCCGGACGAGAAGACGCGGGACGCGGCCGCCTTCCTCACCCTGTCGGCCCTCTGGCAGCAGGTCAAGAAGACGCCGACAGAGAGGAAGAAGATCTTCGTCCTGGATGAGGCGTGGGCGTTCATGCAGAAGGACCCCTCCACCGGAAAGATGTACTTCCCTCTCGCGGTGAAGTACATCCCTGAGATCGCGAGAGACGGGAGGCACTACCACCTCCTGTTCGTGGTCGCGACGCAGCTCGTCTCAGACTTCTTCGGCGTCGGCGACAAGGAGGGCCCGGGGAGGGAGGTAGTGGAGCTCTGCGCGACGAAGTACCTGCTGAGGCAGGATCAGAAGTCGGCAGCCGACACGCTCAGGGACAAGTTCGCCCTCAGCGAAGACGAGAGGGACGCCATCATGAACGCACGCCCCGGTGGCGGCATACTGGTGACGAGCGAGGGCAGGATCCCGTTCCATAACAGGCTCGGAAGCCTTGAGGAGAAACTCTTCTCGACCGCGCCGAGAGACATGAAAACTTGAGCCGCCCAAGGCTGAAGGGCGCGGGATCTCTAGCCCGCGCGTTTTAAGCGGCAAGCGGCCTTTCACTCAGTCGATACGGTTGGGCATCAAATCGGCGTTCGGTTTGACCGCGAGAGGGTATGTGAAAGCAGCCAGGGTGTTCGCTCTGGTCCTGATCTTGTCCTCTCCGTTCATCATGATCGCAATTGCCCAGACCGCCCCACCACCACTATCCAGCACTTTCTCAGTGATGGCCTATGACGTCAGCGTATCTACCCCTTATTCCGTTTACGTCCAAGCATCGGGGTCGGTTGCGTTATCTGGCCCTTCCACCTGGTCAGGAGGACCAATTCACTTCGGCGGGTGGGTAGACGTAAAGTACATTCATGGAACGTTCCCGGGGAACGCCAATCTCACTCTGTCTGCCAGCGACTTCACTCCATCATCGCTGGCAGACTACCCGTCAACCAGCGAAGCCACTTTTTCAGTCTCCGTGGTGGGGGCTGTCGCTTACGACGCTAGTCTGGTGTCAGGTGAAATTTATGCCTACAACTCAGCAGGCCAGGTCATCGGGGAGAGCCAACCCCTCTCTGCGAACAGCGAAGGGGGGAACCCGACCTACCTCCTCGCGATTCAGCTGCCCCTGATTAACGACTCGATGCTCGGGGCCACGGTCCCCCCGACCGACCAGGTCGGAAACCCGAGCCCGGTGATTCCCGTCAGTGAGATCTACAACTTCATCCTTGTGATAGCGCTCATTCTCGTCGGAGTGGGCGCGGCCTTCATGCTCTTCACAGGGATGGGCGGTGACAAGGAGAAAGGCGGGGGCCTCTCCGCCGTCCTGATGCAGGTCGTGATCAGCGTGGTGATCATCCTCGCCTTCCCCTATGTCTACGACCAGGTTGCGCAGCTGATCAACTACATGTCGCAGACGATCATAGCCTTCCCCAATTCCCCAGCATACTACAACACCGCAATACAGAGCTTGTGGGGCACGGCCACGAAAGGGGGCGGCTCCTGGGACTCCATCATTTCATCATCGCTGATAGATTTCGCGGTCTGGGTCATGGAGCTGATTGCCTACCTGATGGTCTACTTCCTGGGCACCGTCAGGATCCTCCTGATTGCGGTGATGGTCACGGCGTTCCCTCTGGCGGTCGCCCTGAAAACGATCCCGTTCACCAAGAAGCTGAGCCAGATGGTCGAAGACACTCTCTTCGGGCTGATGCTGGCCGCAATCATGTCTGCCATAATCGCGGGGGTGGCACTCCAGATAATCAACGGCTTCTCCGGGAGCTGGTTCCAACAGGCAATCGGCCCCTACCCTAACTGGGTGGCCATGGCGGCGATCTTCGCGATTGTCCTGATGCCCACCGTCTTCGCCCCCCTCACCGCGACGCTGATGCAGACCGTCTCACAGACTGCGATGACAGCGGGTGCGGTGGGAGTCGCCGCGGGGACAGGAGCGGCCGCACCCGCAGCCGGGGGCGCCGTTGCCGGTGGAAAGGCGGCATCTGGGGCCATGAGCGAGGCCGCGGCCGCAGGCAAGGGGCTTGGGGGTCAGCTCACCGCTGGCTTGAGCTCATTCGGCGGGACGTTCGCCCGCCTCGGGGCGGCGCCCGCCATCAAGAACGCCGCGATTGTTGGGGCCACGGGCTTGGCGGCCGCCGTGGGCGGGTCACAGGCATCGAGGGCGATGAGGATGGTCATGCCGCAGACCAAGGGTGCGGGGGACGTGATGAAGACTCACGCGGCGGAACAGCAGGCGGCGAGCGACCAGAGGTTCATTGGCCAGGCGGGCGACGCGTTTGGCGGCACTATACCGATTCTTGCAGGAACTCCTGCACCAGGGGGCCTCAGGGCATTCGACCCTGGCCAAAACGCCCACCCAGAGGCAGTTCAGTCTCTGCAGCGGCTCGCCCGCTCGGATGATTTTGCTGGGGCGTACAACTATGCCTATGAGCACAGAAACGCTTTCGGTATGAAAGATATGTCTCCCCCTTCGTCGGTTTCACCAGAGGCAAAGGCGGCAGTCGGTGCTCGTTTCATTCAGACGCTTCGCCCGTACAAGGATGACGAAGCCACGCTGGGCCGTATTGTAACAAACTTGAACACGGCCCATACTGGCCACGGTTTACCAAAAACGCAATTTTAGCGGGCAGGCAATGAGAGGCGTAGTGATATCGAGAAGTTAGACGCGGAGTTCCCCGTAGCGTGCGAATAAAGGGGCGAGGAACTCTTCGCAATTCTTCAGGTACTGTTCCACCTCTTCCTTCGGGTGATCTACCATTTCACCACGTGCGATTACTTCCAAGTCCTTCCGGAAACAATCGGCGTCCAATTGAGTCACTTCTATGGCCTGCTGAATGGTCCACATGAACTCGTGGCAATCTGTGTTGGTGATGAACTCCTTGACGGGATTCCACGTCTCCCAGTATCTCTTGCCGTAGGGACCGTTGTACTCTGTGGCCAGGATCTTCCGAACCCCTGCCATCTTTTCCCTCCACTCTTCGTCCTTCATGGTCCTGTAGCCCACCACCGGAACATCGGGCACTAGGGTGTGGAGCCTGGCGCAGAAGCGTTCTGCCTCGCTCCTTTGCTCACGGACGGAGCCAGGCCCGTCTGTCCCATGGCGTGGTATCTCGCACTTGAAGTCAAACTGCAGTGTCTCTATCTTCCCGCCGGCCGAGAATGCGACGGCGAGGATGCGCCTTTCGGGGATGCTGATGCTCCTCATCGTGCCCAGGTCGCATCCCGCCGACCGTCCATTCTTGTCCGTGAAAAGGAGGGTGTCGTTCGTCAGGGTCAGAGTTCCTACACCCAAGCCAGCCACAGACACGCCTTCTCTCAGTTCAGGCAGGCCCTTCCCCAGCCGGACCCTCCGCATCGTTTGCGTTTCCATTCCTGAGCATATTGTGCCTTCTGTATACTTAAGGGCCAATGGATGGCTCGCTTTCATACAACCCGTGAAGGGTGTGGGTTTTCCCGCTCGTCCGTTATAAGCTCCTTCGACCTCATTCAACAATGTCCGAAGAAAAACAACGCATCATCACAACAGTTGCTCATTCAGGCAAAAGCCTTCTCCTCACTCTCACAGACCAGCTCAGGAGCCTGGGAGTAAGCCCCGGCAACAAAGTGTCGGTAACCTGGGACGCAAAAGAGATCGTCATTCGGAGGGCTGACAAGCCATGAGCAGCAGAAGAGCACGCTCGATGAGCGTGTTGTTCGAGCACGCCCTCATCATACTGATCCTGTTCGCGATACCACTTCTGGCATCGTTCCTGGAGTACATAGCGGCCTCTTCGTTCGGCATCGCCCCGTTTCCGGCCGTGGGGTACGGCATCTCGTGCGTGACCAACACCGGAGGGATATGCACTGTCTGGACCCCTGCCACGGGAGCAACCGCGCCCACGATACCCTCTGGCCTCCTTACCCTCCTCAATGCCATCCTCATCTTCGTCTCCCTCCTACTGGGCGTGATAGCAGCGGTGAAACTGGGGCCGGCCCTCTTCGAAGCAGTGACCGGCGGGAACGAGTAGAAAGTAGAGAGACACGGCTCTCTCCTCCCCTTTGTTTTGTTTTAAGGCCGACGTCCCTGATTCTTTGATGGAGCCAGTCAGGCCCGCGCTGAAGGAGCCAGTGATCGCCTATCTGGCAAGCTACGCCGCAGGGAAAGGTCATCTTGCTCTCTTTCACCGGGATCGTCGAGGAACTCGGCGATCGGGAGGAAACCATTGCGGATCTCTAGGTCAGGGCGTAACCCTTGCCTTCCCTTTTCAGCAGGCCGCTGCCATCTCGTTATAATAGCTCCGCCTCCTATATGTCGATGAGCCCAGCCGACGCGCTTCTTTACACGCCTCTTGTCCAGTTCCTCATGATCTATGCCCTGCTCTACAGGCACGAGCCCTCCAGGCTCGCCCACCCGCTGAAGGAGAAGACTGGCATGAAGGCGTGGCACGAAGCCCTCGTGCAGGTCGGCCTTGTGAAGCAGGAAGTGGAGGTTCCGCCGGACACAAGGATAAAGAGGCACGTGCTGGAGATGATCCTCCCGACCGCCCTGCTCGCGGCGCTCTGCCCTGAGTTTTTCCTGCCCGTAGTCCTGGCGCTGGTCCCGGCTCTTACAGGCGTCCAGGGTCCGATGCTGTTCCTCCTGCAGTTCATCCCCGCTACGTACTTCCTGGCACTCCTCCGGCGGAACTACCTCGGGCCGCTCCCGATTCATCGCAACAGGAGCACGCTGCCGCTGCCCCGGATGAGCTCGATGGTGAGGTGCCTGGGAGAGAAGGAAAGCGAGGGGGTTTAGGGCGTTGGACCTGGACGACGTCCGCTTCTTCACTGTGGAGCTCAGGAACGGCCACGTGATGTCGACCCCGAAGTACGAGCCCGCGCAGGAGTTCGTGGGCAGCCTCATCCACGAGGTGTCCCTGAAAGGGCCGGAGTTCGCCTGGGTTCAGTTCGTGTTCAGGAACCTGGACTACCACCCCCAGCTGGTCAGCCTGAAGGCCGACCTCAGCTACTACAGGAAGTACGCCGACACGCCGGAGACGAAGACCGACGGCGAGGGAGGCGAGTATACGGTGGAGAGGAAGGAGAAGGGGACCGAGTGGTACAGAAGCATCCAGGAGAAGGTCAAGAAGATAGACGCTATCAAGCCGCAGCCGACGATCTCGATGGCGATCAGGGGGATGTGGGTGGGCGACGTTGACACGCTCGCCGGCCTCGGCGCTTTCAGCAACTGCAGCGACGAGTTAGACAGGCTCGCCGTAGTCCCGCTGCGCGACCCAAGGATGCTCGCCTGGCTGGTGAAGAGAAGGGTCCTGGCGGACCCGGCGGAGTATCTCTGGCACTACGGGACGAAGGCGAGGAAGGCCTCCCCCGAGTTGATGCTCACTACGGACGAGCTGCCCTACTACATCCACATACCGACGGGACCGATCATAGGCAGCCTCGGGTCGCTCGCCGATGCGTTCGGCGGTGCGGTAAGCAGGAGCACCACCAAGAAGACGCAATGGAGGATAGGTGGCGGGAGTCAGGGAGGGACGGAGGAAAAGGATGAGGCCGGGAAAGAGGGCGGCTTCCGAGTTGCGGCCGTCTCCAAGATCCCCGCCCTCAAGGAGAAGCCTGACGAAGCTGGCGCCGCAAGGCTGAGACACCTGGCCTCGAATTCTGAGAGGACTTTCGAGCTGACCTACTCGAAGGAGAGCGAGAAGACTGAGCTGTTGATCGGTTCGGGGACCTCGGGAGACCTCCGGCAATACGAAGACCTGCTGTCTTCGCTCTACGGTGGCATCTCGTTCAGGGACACGAACCCCATTCCTGCGTATCTTCGGATACTTGCTGAGCAGGTCTCGCAGCAACCGGCGCGACATCCTCCAGTGAATCGATTCGGGGGCTTCCTTGCGCACCTTCGCCCTCCGTTAAGAGCCACGTAGCATTCTCGATTCAATGGGCAACGAAGAAGGATACTATTTCTCGGCAGACGACTTCACCAGCCACATCTACGTCCTGGGGGGGACGGGCACAGGGAAGACAAACCTCCTCCTTCGGATGATGCTCCTCCTCCTGGGGGAAGAGGGGCAACGCGAGTTCCCCTGCTCCGTCGTCTTTATCGACCCTGCGGGAGACGCGTCTCTCCTCTTCGCTGAGACCCTCAAGGACTGGAAGAACCTCGCGATCCTCGACCCGCTGCACGTCAGCTTCGGCTTCAACCCCGTCGGGCTCTACCCACCGCTGAAGGACAAGCACGAGAAGGCCCTCCAGATGCAGACCCAGGTCGGGGAGCTCGTCGCCCTTTTGCAGGACCTGGTGAAGACGGACCCCTCGATGGCCCCCAGGCTGCACTGGATCTACAGGGGCACGCTCTTCTTCCTCTACAACTTCGGGGACAACGCCACGTTCCTCGACCTCTACAACTTCATGACCGAGCTGTCGAGGCGGGACAGGGAAGAGGTGGCGAGCATCTTCAGGAGGGCGGACATTGCCGAGGAGATATTCGTCAGGACGATGGAGGCGATCGCGGCGCTAGAAAAGAACGCCTACGCCCCCGTCCTCAACAGGATATCGAACTTCGTCATGCCACCTGACTCACTCACCGCCAGGACCTTCTGCGCAAGGAACACGACGCTCGACATGGAGGGGATGCTGGTGCCCGGGCGCGCCACCGTCCTGAGGCTCGACAAGTCCCTCCCCGGCGACTTCAGGGAGATGGTGACCGGCGCCCTGGTGATGAAGATCTGGTTCCTGGTCCAGGCGAGGGCACGAAGGCTCGAGCAGGAGGGGAAGGGTCCGTCGGCGAGGACACCGGTGATCCTCTTCATAGACGAGTTCCAGAACGTCCAGAAGCTCAAGATGCTGACGACGATGCTCTCCGAGGGGAGGAAGTTCGGCCTCAGCCTCTGCTTTGCCCATCAGTACCTCTCCCAGATAGAGACGGATGGGCTGGTAGACGCGATACTGGCCAACGTCGGGACGGTATGTGCCCTGCGCTGCAGTCCCGATGACGCCTCAAAGCTCTCCAAGGTCCTGGGAGAGAAATACAAGGAAGAGCTGGTCCTGATGCCGAAGTATCACATTGCCGTGAAGAGGAACTCGCAAAGCGCCTCGGGCTTGCAGGGGGCGGAGACGTGGCCAATAGACCCCATACCCGCTCCGGTTCACGCCCAGGATAAGGTCATCAACTTCATGCGCACGGAGATGGAGAAAGAGTACGGAGGTGCCGTCGAGGACAGGGTGCCGATCTACCAGAGCCTGCTCGAAGAGATGCTCGTCCAGAAGGGGCGCCCCCTGGTCGACTTCGTGAACGGCGCGATTCTCTTCTACCTGTTCTACTTCGCCCTGCCGGGCAGCGCGCACAGGCCGACCTTCGGCTACATGAGGTGGTTCTGCGAGGATAAGTTCGGGTGGAAGGACCCCAACATCCTGCTCAGGGCCCTGACCAAGCTGGAGGACCTGGGCTACCTGAGAAGCGCGGCGACGCTCGACCTGGTACTGGCGACGAATCCCGGCACCGGGGTGACCGAATGGAGGGAACCCGTCATGTCCAACGGGGACGAGGTGGACAGGGCGAAGTCGTACAGGTATGAGCTAACCGTCCTCGCCAAGGAGAAGTTCTTCGCCAGGCCAACGATAGTCTCTCCAAGGGCAGGCGGGCCGATACACCTGAGGGTCATGGACCATTACATAGCGAAGTACAGGAAGAAGTTCTGCTGGGTCACCGCCGACTACGGAGAGCGGCACGCGAAGCTCCCGGACCTGATCGTCTTCAGGCCATTAGAGCGCAAGAGCAAGGGGGATGCCGAAGAAGAGGAGGGGGTGAAGATCGACCCCTACCACTGGGACTACGAAGGCGCAACGGCCATCGAGATAGAGACGAACCCCAAAAAGAACCAGAAGCAGGTGAAAAAGAACTACGACAAGTGCACGGACAGGGAGTTTGGCAAGATAATCTTCGCAGTCATAACTGAGGAACACAAGAGCGACGTCGAGAGGATTCTAGCGGACAAGGACCCGACGAGCTTCTCGGTCGAGGTGGTGAAGGAGCTCGGCTTCTCCACGGAGGCGCTGAAGAAGGCGATCGAGGAGGAGGAGAGGGTCCCGAGCGAGGGTGAGGCCGGGGTCCCTCCTCTACCCGCCTCGGGCGGCGCCTCACCTCCGGCTGAATCGACCGGGGAACCTGCAACTGTCAACTCCCGCAGCACACCCACCGCTGAGGAGAAGCCACAAGGGGATGGACCTTCAGCCACACCTCAGCAACCTCATTCACCTGCGACTGAGACCGAATGCGGAGAACCCGATCTTGTTCCAGCTCAAACAGGAGCAAAGAGGTCGAGCAGGGACGATACGAGCGAGGCAGTCATGACGCGGGTGCTCTCCAGCGTCGGCATCGGCGGATTGAGCGGGAGGGACGAGATAGCGAAGGGATGCGGGCTAAGCGTGCGCACCACTTCGCGCCAGCTGGGGAAGCTGGTTGAGAGGGGCCTCCTTGTTTCATCGAAGAGGAAGTACATCATCACAGAGAAGGGGAAGGAGGCTGTGGAGAAGTTGAAGAAGGAGGTCCAGGTGGAAAGCAAGCCTGAGAAGAATGATTCTCTTCCCGTGAGGAGTTAGCCATGCGAATGGAGTCGTGCCGACGCTTTCTGTGTTAAATACTCATACACTCTCGTATCTCACCAAAATACACTGGTCACATCTTTGAGTGGCTGAGCGAAACCACCAATCCCGTCACAAACGACGGGTTCGTGCAGGGGTCGAGTGCAGATGCCTCGGCATCCTGACCGTCGGGGAAGGATTCCCCTGAAGAAACGGCGCGAAAGTCCGTCCAAGGGACGATTCTATCTCTCCAAGAAGTTCGTGCCAACTTGGCGCGAGTTCGTGCCAAAGTACGTGCCACCAACCGAGTTTGGTGCCAATTTGCCACGAGTTCGTGCCATCCTATCGCGTCAATCATCGAGTTCGTGCCACTTTGTCACGAGTTCGTGCCATCAGTTCGTGCCATCATCTGAGTTCGTGCCATCTTGTCACGAGATTGTGCCATCATCACGTGTGAACGCGTGTATTCAGCTGGAAAGAACTGAGGTTCGGCTTCTGCGAGCCTCTCTACCATTCACGGGAAGCCCCACTCGAATTATCTGATGAGAGTAGGCGGCGACCTCTGGTTGACCGTAATCCACCCGGATAGCAATGTCTGGGACCAACGGCCATCCTCTGGGCATGCTGATGCCTTCTATCCACCCAGACGGATGTAAAACAACTCCTCTGCTATCGGCCTCAGGAAGAATGGCCTGCACGGAGGCTCCACCCCCGACCTTGACAGGTCCGGGCCACAGCTGAAACCAAGTTCCAACCCTGCCACAGGGAGGGAACGCCGCTGTGACCGGAGGACCTGCAAGAAAGACCGTACTGGGCGCATTTTTGGCCCGTGCCTTCCCGTTGGGGAGAAAGTGGAGCGTCCGAGGCTGCCCATTTCTTGCTGCACAGTTTCTGGCCAAGAAGAGGAGGTGGTGCGCTGTCTCCATTCGAACCATGGGCGCGCGCCAGGACGAAGGCAGGAGGTACGACAATGTCGTCGGTTCCAAGGTATCTGAAGGGTGGGCTCGGGGGAGATCCCCGTGACAGCGTCAGGGCGCTGGAGGCCCTGAGAGGTTCCAGGATGGCACCGCAGGAGAAAGAGGCCTGGCTTTGCGTCCTGGAAGCGACTCCCAAGGAGGACGGGACAGGATGCTGAGGGAGATCAAGGCCCTGGCCGAAGGCAAGGCCGCCATCCCATCCGACCCAGACATACGGGCGAAAACAGGCCAGGCATCGAAGAGCCGGATGAGCAAGTTCGGCGCAGCCAACGAGGCGGCGCTCTGGAGCATCCAGGAAGAGCTGGTGACCAAGAGGATGGAGGCTCTGGCTGAGAAGCTCGGCCTATCACCAGAAGAGTCGCAAATCGATGTCCGCAGGACCGCCAGCGGCCGGTGCTTCGGCCTGCTCCGGTTCATCGTGAACATCGGGTACGGCGTCAGGGAAGTCACGGCAGTCGAGTACCGCCCACCCGAACACGGTCCTGACAACGCGCAGGCGTTGGCCCGGGGCTACTTCGGCAGCAGCGCGAACACGGCTGCAGACATCCTGGCAAGCATGGACTCCCTCAAGCCGACCGAGGTCGCGGCATGGACAAACGGCAGGCTGGCCTTCCTTGACGTTGTCATGGAGGGAATAGGAGCGTCGGTCAGGGTCTGCACGAAGCCGGCGCCTGGACCAGAACCAGCGAGCAAGGGACCCGAGAAAGAGGGCGAGTGAGACGACCGCCATGCTTTCGGTCCCCTACAACGTCGAGAACGTCCCCCACAGGACTTGGATGAAGGCCCTCTGGATGATGAAGGGGGACACTGCGGGCGCGAAGAGGCTGGCCAGACTCCTCGACGAGTCGATTCTCCCCATGGTGGAGGATGGGGAGAAGCTCTTCGGAGGCAGGGTGACGGCGAGGATACTCCTAGAGAAGGGAGTTGCTGAACTCCTCACCAAGATCGAGGACAGGCAACTCGGGAGACTTCCCTCCAAGGTGCGAAGGCGCGTACGCCACTGGTATGCTAGCATCCCTGTGGCAAGCGTGAGGATGCGCGTGAGCGAAGAACCTAGGCGCGGGACTTGGCTCGGACTATGCGGGCCGGACGTGGTCACGTGGACCGTAAACGGGGTTAGGATCCCCAACGAAGTCATAGCCGAGCAGACGCTCAGGGAAGCGGCTGCCGAAGGCATAAGCCCGCCAAACGGCGTCTGCGACCGCATACCCGCCGTCGTCTCCACAGGAGAACCCGACGGCTTAGACATCGAGGACTACGTGAAAGGCCACCTGAGGTACTGCGGGCGCCTTCCCAGGGGTGCCACCTACCTCGGGACGATAAGGTCTGAGGAAGACGTGGAGAGCGCGAGGCAGGTCCCGGGATCGTTCGCCGTTCAGGACGAGAGAGGCGAATGGATGCTGTTCTGCATCAACCCGGGACACGCCGGGCATTCCGACTAGCCGAATCAATCCAGCGACCAAAGGAGGTATCGAAACTTGAGGAAACTAGGGTCAACTGCGTACGAAGAATTCGCCAGCCAGGACAAATGTCCTGAGTGCCGGACGAAGCTGGTGGACGCCGGAGGGGAACTCGCATGCCCTTCCTGCGGCTTGGTGCTGGGAACCAGCCTGTCGTCTGGAATCTCGCAAGCGTCAGTGACCACGCTGGAAGTCTTGGGCTCGTACGTCGGGCGAGTACCGAGCAGGGGAGAACACGGCCCCAAGGCCGGCTACGTCTTCGGAGTAACGAGGCTGAGGGCGAACGCAATCGGGCGCGACCTTTCGTCCATTCGGTGCTCGAGGCTCATAGAGAGGGTGTCGTGCAGGTTCCTACTGCCCAGGGGAATCGTTCAGAACGCGATCCAGACCGCCGGGAGACTGCTGCCGGACAGCAGGATGTATCGCGTCGCGATGCCAGCGATATCTGCCTATTCGCTCCTCTACGCCTGCAGGTCGGCGGGAATCTCCCACGTCGGGTTCAGCGACGTGCAGAAGGCATATGCGGAGACAGGCCACACAGTCTCTCTGTCTCAGCTGCTGCGCATCGGAAGGGAGTCATCCCTTCCTCTTCCCGCAATCAGAACCGAGGGGCTGGTGCAGAGAGCCGTGGCGAGACTGCGGTCTGACGCCGCGGTCCTGGACCGGATTAAGGGGGCGAACCTGGACGAAGGCAGGTACTTCGCCAGCCTGCTGGAGGCGGCGAGGGAGACGGCCGAAGACGCCGGCGGCCTGGGAGGTTTCAATCCCAAGACAGTGGCTGCAGGCTCGGTCTGGCTCGCTGCCCTAAGCATCGGACCGAAGGTGATCAGGCAGAGAGAAGCGGCGGAGGCCCTCGGGATCGCCGAGTATACCGTTAGAGAGTTCTGCAGCAAATTCAGAAAGCAACAGGAGGCGAGATGAAAGATGGTCGGTTTCAAGGACGTGCAGTTCATGAGCGCCAGGGAGAAGGAACTGGTCCTGGCCCAGTGGAAGAGGTTCATGGAGCGGGGCTTCGGCTTCGAACACTTCACAGACAGAATCTACAAGCACCTCACGCTCCATTGCTCCTTCATAGCTCATTTCAACAGGAACGGCTTCTACAGCACATACTTCGAGAACCCCGAGGCCACGATCAGGTTCCTGAACCAGTTCGACAGCGACAATGGTCTGCGGTCCGCCGAGTACGGGAGCACGTGGTGGCTGGAGGGAGACTACGCCGACATCAACAGGGCGATGTGCGAGGTCGTTGACGCGATAAAGGGGAGGCTCTACTCTGAGCTCACGCAGAAGGCAAGGGGAAGGGACCTGGCGATCGCGAGCCAGCTGCTTGCCAAGCACGGAATCCACTACTCGCCTCCGCGGACCCTGGCGAGAGGTCAGAGCCCTCCCCTTCAGTGAAAGGAGGCGGAAGCTTGGAAAGCCATCAAGAACCAGACCTGGAACTGAAGGGCCTCGGCAACTTCTACGGGTCGGAGCACTACTACCGCCTGATGGGCGGCATCAACGCGACCGACGGTGTCCACTACGTCATGGAGAACGGCTACTCATGGTTCGTCACAGACGCGGCCGTGATCCTCAGGATGGAGCCGAAGGTGCGCGGGCAGGACTTCGTGGTCGTCCGCCTCAAGTTGCTCCCAGAAGGAAAGGCCAAGGCCGTCTATGAGGATGGGAACGACAACAACCTCTACGAACAGAGCTACGACTTCACCGACGCCAAGAAGGAACTGGAGCTCTTCTTCGCGGACGACGTGATCATGCTTGCAAGCGAATACTGAGCCTGCAAGGCCCCGCATGAGGTTCCTCGAAGAGAGGGCCGAATCGCTGGTCTTCCTCGACGACTCCACCGTAAGGGTGGTCAAGAAAGACTCCTACAACGTCGTCAAGTACAAGATGTTCAATGGCTTGACGATTAGATACGTAGCCAGAACCGGGACCGACACTCTCAAGATCGAGGAGGAGCAAGATGGGAGCGCCTTCCTTTGCGAACTCAACGGCCGTGTGGTTCGTATATGCGACGTGACATCGGTGTCGCTGGCGATAATCGAGCAAGCGGCCACAGGTTCCATCGAACCCTTGCTCAGACTCTGGCATTGGCACGCTCTCCTCGAGGAGCTGGAGCTCACAGTCCAGCCCAACTCCGGCATGATCAACGTGACTAGGGAGGGCGTCCTCTCAATTCCAGCTGGGGTGCGCGTAGATGTCCTCGAACGCAGCAAATACGGAGACGGGTCCAAGGTCGCGAAGATCCTCTTCACGGCGACGGGAAAGAACGACTGGCTGTACAGGGCCTTCAGGAACCACAGCTACGCCGTCGCTCTGATAGGTAGAGATGAGACTGCTCAGGTGTGGCTGCATTACGCGCCACCCGAGTACAGGGACAGGGCACTCGCCGACTGCGAAATCTGGCTCGCCGGAGGCGGGCCCGGAGACGCCGTCGTATTCTGGACGTTGCGATGAGAGAAAACCGTTCGACAAACAGATTGACAAATCCAGAAAGCACTTGGAGGTGCATGTAGAATGGACATATTCCGACAAGGTGACGTGATCGTAGCGCCGTGCAGCATACCGAAGGGCGCGAAGCAGACTGGGACTGAGGTCCGAATAGCGAGCGAGACGGGCAACCCGCACGTGCTGAAGGGCAAGGTCTTCTCCTCAGGGAGTCAGCAGTACGTCGTGCTCGACGAGCCGACCGAGATGACCCACCCGCAGCACGCGCCGCTGTCTCTCCAGCCCGGGTCGTATGAAGTCAGGACCGTAAGGGACTACATCGGCCGGGTCATGCTGGATTGAGCAGAGCCACGAGTCTGAGAGGAGGGGGCACACGCTCGCCCCCTCGCGTCTCAGGAGGCGCCTTCGAAGTATGACGCAGGAGATCAAGATATTCAAGCCCACCCTTGTCGAGGAGAATCCCCTCCCGCTGGGGAGCGAGGAGCTCTCCTACGCGCCGAAGCTGCAACAGGCTTCCAGCGGCGGGATGATCAAGGTCAAGCTGGAGGAGGACGTGATAATCCAGAGGGTGTCGCGGGACCTCTACGCCAACCCGAAGTCTGGCTTCAGGGAGTTCTACAACAACGAGTGCAGGGCGTGCAGGACTGCCTCCCGAGTCTACGGCGCGAAGCCGAGCGTCGAAATCACCATCATCCCGTCGCAGCGGAAGCTCGTGATCCAGGGAGTGGAGAGCCTCGGCATGTCGCAGGACAAGTTCCTGCAGGTCTACTCCGTGCTGGGCAGGAGCGACAACTTCTCCGGCGACGAGGTAGGAATGTTCGGCCTGGGCAGGGCCGCGTACACCACTCTGACCGACACGATGGTCCTCGAGACGTACTCCAGGGAGGACAACAGCAGGTACGCGGTCATGGGAAAGAGCGGCGTGGCATACAACCTGCTGCCGCAGCCCGACCTGGACTGCTACGGAACAAGAGTGACCTTCGTCCTCGACGCGAAGATATCGCTTCCCGACCTGCTGGAGTACATCGTCGACTGCACGGCGTTCTCTGGGGTTGAGACCTTCCTCAACCTGGAGGAGGGCATGGACCTGCAGAGCTACTACAGGTCCGACATCCCGAAGGAGAAGGGAAGGCACAGGCTCGGCCCGAAGAAGTTCGACGAGCGCCTGGAGCAGATGGTCAGGAAGACGAACGCCTGGCACGACGTCGTCAGCTACTTCCCCCTGCACATATCAGACGAGGACTTCGAGCTCTACGCAGCCTTCGTCGTGAGGAAGGACTACAAAGGCCTCGCCGTCACCTCGGAGAGCTCGGACGAGAAGGAGGTCCGCCTCCTTGGCGCCCCCGTCGACTCAAGGTTGGAGCTGCCCTTCTCGGCCTGGATACTGAACCTCAAGGACGAGCGCAAGTACCCTCCGACTGCGGACAGGGAAAGGCTGACCGACCAATCCACGAAGACGATCCAAGAGAGGGTGGAGTCGAGAATCCCCGAGGCCATCAAGAACATCTTCGTAGGCTCGGTCGCAGAGTACAACGACTCGGAGTTCAAGGAAGTGCTGCAGGGATACCACGCTCTGGGACTGGAGAAGTTCCTCCCTCCCGAGACGCTCGACGTCTGCAGGTTCGTCACCCTTGAGGTGAAGTGCTACGGCGAGAAGGAGAAGAAGAGCCTCTCGGAGCTCCTCCCGGCGAGGGGCGGGCTGTTCTACCTCCCCACGCTCAACGGGCACAAGGTGGTCATGATCAGGTCGGTGGACCCCGAAGCCGAGGTATTCAGGTTCGTGAGAGATAACGAGACACCTCTCGAGGAGCTGCTGGAGCTGATCCAGAGGCACGGCGTCAGGCTCGCCGACGAGTTCCTCCGCGAGAACAAGCCGTTGGTCAAGAGGGAGGAGGTGCCACTAGGAGACGCCGTGGTCCACACCGCCGGCACGGCGTACTACAGCTGGGGCAGGTTCGAGACGGTGAGGAGGCACGTCACGAGAGTGGAGGCCGATGCGCTCGACGGCACGCCGATCAGGCTCCCCAAGGGCAAGATGCAGCCGTACCTCTACCTGCTCTCGACCTTCAAGACGAAGCACAGGCTGGTGAAGGATAACAGGCGGATGGGCGGCGGCACCTCACTGCAAGAGTTCGTCGGGACGCTGAACGGGAAGAAGGTCCTCACCAACAGGGGGAAGCTCACCTTCAACGAAGTGGCTACCCTCCAACGCGACCCGCGCCTCGTCCTCTACAGCGACCCCGCGCTTTCAAGGCACTTCACTGAGAGAGACGACCTTCTGGTCTTCGGCGACGACGACCTCCTGTTCGAGCTGGCCGTCTTCCTGACCTACAGGGGCACCAAATTCCAAACGGACCTCTCGGGCCACGAGGAGTTCAAGGAGTTCGGAGAACCCCGCAAGCTGTACGCGTATCACTTCGTAGGCTACGCCGACTACGAGAAGCTGGGCGACTCCGAGATACTCTACAGCGTCATACACGTCGAGAAGGCGGTCAAGGATGGGCGCCTGAGGGGGCTCTTCCTCAATGCGGCCCAGTGGAGCAAGAACGCGGAAGAGGTCGCAAAGATGAGGAAGGACGTGCTCTCCTTGGACCGCCAGATTTCAGAATAGCGAGACAGCAAGTGGAGGTGAGAGGTTGTCAGATCTAATTGTGGTGCTTGAGGCGGTATACGACAATTCAGACATCATGACGGATTACTTCGCCAGGGACACGCCCTACACCAGCTGGTATGTCTGCGAATATCCGGGCAAGGCGGTGACCGAGGCCAAGATGAGGGCCGCCCTCCGGCGACTCCCTGAATGGCTGCATGGGTACGACTGGAAATGGCAGATAGGGGAGGACTACTCGATGTCGGACCACCCGCGCGGGCAGCTCAGGGCTGATAGACAGACAGGAATCCTGGTCTACGTGGGCTCCAGCAACTCGGGGAGAGAGGTCAGCTTTCTCCTGTCGACCGCTAGCGAGAGCATCTTCCTCATGAACAACAGGAAGGATGCTCTTGTTCCGGCGACCCTCGATAAATTCAAGACCCTTATCGTAAGGAAGGAGGAAGAAAGGCTGACAAACAGAGAACGGGCCCTCAGGAAGACAGGCTCGAGCATCATAGACGCCACTGCCAACGCCGGGTCTGCGCGACCGAGTCCAGCCCAGCCCGCAGACAAGACACCCGGGGAGCTCAGAGCCATCTTCGACGGGATGAATCAGAGCGAGAAGGTGGGTGTCGCATTCGGCATGTTCCCGGCCAGACTTCAGGGCCTTACGCACAACGATGTCGTGGGGCTGATGAAGCTGCGAGAGGAAGTCGGACCGCGGATGACCTTCGACGACAAGTAGAGGAGGTGCGGAAAATGGCACACAGATTGCCTGAATTCAAAGGCTACACGGTGGACCGACGGCTCAGGGAGTTCCGGAGGATGGTCTTCGCCGAGATGCCGGAGTTCATACCCTTCCAGAGTGAGAAGGGAAGAGAGCTCACGGCAGAGATGCGCAAGAGGCCTTGTCGCTTCTGCCATCATCAGAAAGGAAGAGACGAACACAAGGCCTCCGGAAACGAGGACTGCAGATGCTCCTGCAACCACTGAGAGATAAGGAGGTGAGAACCCAATGGATGAAGGCAACGGTCAGTCGGAAAGGCTAGACTCTCTGAAGGACGATCTCCAGAGGGATCCCAAGAGGTTCTTCGGGTGGGTCTTGGAGCTGAGGGACGAGGTGCCCAAGCTCCGGGACAAGCTCGAAACTGCAGAACGCATTCTCTCCTACGTGCTGGACTGCGGGACTCTCGACCTTGAGTGCATCTACGACATGGAGACGAATCATCCAGGCACGGTCGAGAGAGCGATCGAGCTGAAGGAGGAGCTCGGCAGCATAAACTTCGGGAACTTCGTGATGGCGGCAAAGGACAAGGCCCTCAGTGAAGTCGAGGATGAGATCGCCGAGGGAGACACCGAGAGCTTCCGCGACATGATAGTCGACGACAACTACGTGGCCTGGGGAGGCGTTGCCGCGTACGGAAGCTACGAGGGGGAAGACAGAGAAAGGAATCAGAGCAGACAGGAGCTGTTCGCTGACTTCGTCAGCGGGTCCCTCGACAAAGACCGCTTCCTCGAAGAGTACCAGAAACTCTTGCCCGAATCCGACGTTAAAAGCGATCAGGCAGCAATGGTATCAGGTCGAGATGCAGAAACCTAGGAAGAATGACTCGGAGGTGATTGCCGATTGGAGACGCCATATTCAGGAATGACCGAGATCAAGGAGGCAGCCACCTTGGAGGAGGCCAACCGCCTCCTGGCACAGGGCTTCGTCCTTGTGAAGGTGATGGACAGGATGGTCTACGTGGTCGGCCTGCCGAAGGCCGTCAGCGAACGAAGCGTCCAGGGCAACGGAAACAACGGTCAGGCGGGCAACGGCGCGGCAGCGCATTCCGCCGTCCTGAACTCGCTTCAGTGGACGAAGTTCAAGAGCGGAGGCGGAGAATGGACCTTCCTCCTCGGACCGGATGACGCACTGCTCCCGGAGCTCGAGCCCTCGAAAGAGTTCATCGAGAAGCTGAGAAAGGAGAAGGAGGCTGTCCTGGACGGCTGGCACTACCGCATCAGCAAGGAACGGTTCCTAAACCGGTTCCCCACCCAGAAGACGGCGGTGAAGTGACCGGTGGCCAAGCCAGAGAGACAGCTGATCGATGATCTGAACAGACTTCTCAAGCTCGGGAGGTACGATGAAGCGGTCGCGCTCATGAGGAAGGATGTGCGCGCTAGCGAGAGCGCGGTGCTCTACCTCTCCAAGGACGTCAGGCAGAGGGCCGAGGCGCTGCTGCACCGCGAAATACTGAGGGAACTGGACAAGCAACCTGAATGAAAGAACTGTGCGGGTTCTGAATAGAACCTAGACTCAGGGAAGGTGCCCACGACCAGGGTCGTGAGCCAATACCAGCCAGATGGGCTGAAGATTCCCCTGACGATCCCGAAACCCGAAAGGGCGAGGGTGCTCCTTCAACATTGTTGGAGGGGTTGGCCTATCATCGCGAAAGATGGTTGGGCCGAAACATACCTGCTGAATCTGTTGGGCTAACCCGAACAGGGGTGTCCAGCAGTGGAGGGTATGTCGGGACTGCCTCGCTAGCAAATCTGAGGTAACAAGTCTGATAACGTGGTCGTCAGCGAACTTGCTCGGCCAACAGACAACGAGATATAATAGTCAATCTGGTTTTGCCTGTCAAACGACCTAGCCAATGGAAGATTCAAGACAGTCACTTCTAATGCGATTCAAGTCAATATTAGCTGAATTCGACCCAATAACAACGACGACGGTTCTCTCGCTCGATTGCTGGCAGATGTTCGCGGAGGAGACCATTGGAGATCCCTTGAACTCCCAGGCAACGCTGGAGTATGTAGCCGGGTTGTACTCAAAAATGCCAGAAAGAACTCATTCCAAGGCGCGTCCAAACTCAAAACAAATTTTGTCTCTGAAGAATCTGTTTTTCGAAATCAGCCAAAGTTACACAATTGCGGAATTAGAGAGGGTTGCGTCTCTCACAAAGGAGACCGACGTATCCAGCAGTGGACTCTCACATTCTGTTTTTGCCTATTTCCACTACGCGAGAGGAGAAGGGTACCCCCACCGCTTACTGGAAACGTTCACAGAGAAGTATTCTCTGCACGACGATTATCTGAGACAGCATTACGGCCTTACTGCCGAGCAGATATCGGAATTCTTCCAGCACCTCTTTCTTCTGGCGTCGAAGTCAGTAAATGACTACCTTGCCAATCTCAAAGATGCGCTTTGTGAAATTCCGGAGGTATACAAGGGGCTCAACTCAGGAAGTATTTCACCAAACGACTTCAGAAGCATGATTGACGGAATGAGGAGGAAGGACCTAGATGATATGTTCCTATCCAGTGCGAGCACGATACCAAACATACTGCAGATTCCCCGTGACGAACTCGAGACTAGATTTCGTAGGCCTTTGGTAGACGCCTTTATTTCGAGATTTGCCCGTCATTTTGGCGAAATGAATCTTGCCTTCGACTCGCCCACAGAATTCAATGAGTTAAACGCCACGCCCATCATCTTGATGGGCAATTCACTGTTCTTGCCTGTCCCGCAGCTGCTCTATCAAGCACCGCTTCGTACGATGTATTATGACCTCATAAAGGATGAGGAGTACGCACCGAAGTTTGAAAGGTCGATTGGAGACTTTCAAGAGGGCAAGACATCAGAATTCTTTTCAAGGGTCTTCGGAAAAGACCGAGTTCACCATTCATTAAGGTACGGTGACGAGAACCAATTCGAGACCGACATTTTAGTAACATTCGACGACCGGCTACTCATCGTCGAGTCAAAGTCGAAAAGGCTTACCGCATCTGCCAAATTGGGGAATTACGATCGAATCATTCGCGATTTCTCGGGTGCAGTCCAAGACGCGTACAACCAGGCTATCCGAACTAAGAAGTATATCGAGAGCGGCGAGCTAGCAAGATTCACCACGCAAGGTGGCGATAACATTGTTCTGAAGAGAAACGACTTCGCCGCAATCTACATTGTCTGCGTTACCTCAGAGTCATATTCGGCGCTCCTTACAGAGATTACACGATTGCTTGAGAAGGACCATGATGACCCGTATCCATGGGTAGTGAGCATTCTTGATCTGGAAATCGCCTGTGACTACATTTCTAACCCTTACATGTTCATACACTTCTTGGAGCGACGGATACAATGCTACGGCAAGATGATCAGCTTCGACGAATTGGACTATGTTGGAGCTTATCTGATGCACGGACTTCCTTTTCCGCCAGAGTGGAAGAATGCAAGCAATGTGATTCTCTCCGGGTTTGCGGAGAAACTCAATGGAGAGTACCTGAAGAGCATCGGGATAAAGTATGAAACTCCTCCGCTGAGAGCTCCGGACAGGCCGGAATTCAGGCACATACTCCAGACGCTACAAACATATGGAGGCAATGGGCACACTTCCGCAATAATCCTTCTGCTCGAACTCGACGAAGAAAGGAGGGCGGAACTCGTTGGCGCGATAAACCAAGTAACGCAATTGACCGCAAAAGATCACGAAAGGCATGACGTCACGCTAGTTTACCAAGATTGCGGGATTTCGTTCCTTGCAGCCAATTCAAGAGTGAACATGCGAAATCAAGTCATCAACTTGGGGATTCTCAAGAAATACAAGTATAAACGACGGGCTTGGCTCAGTTTAGGACGGGCAATAGATGACCCCAGATTCCTTGTGAACGAGTTTTGCTACCTCAAGTCTGAATGGGAGCATGACTCCGAGCTGGAGGCGTTATCAAAATACTTGAGTGGTACGAAGACGGATTAGATACGAATCAAATGTCTCGCAGGCTCGCAAGGGCCTCAACGAGCGAGGGGAGGCGCAATGAATCGCGACCGAAATGTCGTTGCGGTTGTTCTTCTCCTTTTCCCTGTGTTTTTTTTGGAACTTTTTCTGAGGACCTAGCCTCAAGCTCCCTGGCGCTATTCTCCGAACTTGGACTCCGAACGACCTTCGGTACCGCTGGTTCGGGTCTTCCATTGTCCTGCGGCTTGTAATAATAATCTACCCTGCATCGTCAACTAGCCCTTGCGATAAAATGATCCTTTGGAGATTTGCTTTGCGCCTCACTCTGGTGTTCCTTAGCACCACTTGCGAGGAGTCGACCTTGTCCCCAGTATCGCTCTTCCCCGGCCGCTCGAAAGACCTTTGATTCGGGTAACGGGGTTGCTGATGGCTCTTTTGGGACGGGCAAGTCATCCGCAGTGCCGGGAAGGGTTGAAGGGTGACGAACTCCGCTAAGCGTGTCAAGAAAGTGCTTGACAGACTTAGCAAACAATAAATAACCGAACTCTTGCACAGGCCCTATGGAATCTCTGGGGGAAGTGCTACGAAGGAAGAGGGACGACCTCCGTTTGAGTCTCCGGGAAGTTGAGGAGAAGACCGGCATTTCAAATGCATACCTTAGCCAATTGGAGAACCAGAAAATCGTCAAGCCATCCCCGTCAGTTCTGGGTAAGTTAGCTGAGGCATACAAGATCTCGTATTCACGCCTCATGGAACTCTCCGGTTATCCAGCGTTAGGGCCCAAAGGCAAGCGGCTTCTTGTGTTCAGGACATCAGATAGCGCAGAAGAGCTGACCCCCCAAGAAGAAAGAGAACTTCTTGAGTATCTTCGTTTCATTCGGACCAGAAGGCAAGAACGATGAACTGGTCTGTCAGCTCAAGCAGGGTTTTCTCTCAGTGCCCGAAGAAGTGGTATTATGGCAGTACTTTCGCGACTTCGAAGACGACAAACCAGGATCGGAAGGAGGCATACATCCTGAAGCACTTGGACTCAATTCACGCGTGGAGAGGTAAGGTTGTGGATCAGACAATCAGTCAGTTCGTTGTTCCACGACTTAACAAGCGCGAGAAGGTAACATTGGATGACACGCTCGCCCACGCGTTGAAGATGATAGAAGCACAGTTGAGTTTTGCCAAGGCTCAGAAGCACTTGATGTTTCCAAAAAGAGAGGCAGACTTCCTTGCTCTGTTCGAGATGGCGTATGGATTGCCTCTCTCAGACGAGATTGTTAATCGTGCAGTAGAAGAGGTGAAAGTCTCCTTAGCCAATCTCCTTGAGGGGAGCCTAATGAGCGGCATAAGCCAAGAATCGTCGCTCGTTTTGAGTCAGCGGCCTCTACAGCTGGAATTCGCAGGTGTCAATGTGAGATGTATGCCTGATTTGATTGTTTTCTACAGGGACAAGCCTCCAATGATTGTAGATTGGAAAGTCGAAGCCCCTCGCTACAAGGAACACAGGTTGCAGTTGACCATCTACGGGTACGCACTCTCTAGAGTCAAACCGCACAAAGACTTCCCTGAGGAATTCCGAAAGGACGGAGTTGATGCAAAACAAATACGCCTACTTGAGTTTCAACTGCTTCGGAACAAAGAGGTCGAATATGCATTGACGAACGAAGACTTGACTGAGATCGAGGATTACATCTTCACGACCTCCATACGAATGCGGCACGTCGTGAATGGTTCTTCTAGACCTGAACAGCTCATTGATTCGATACCAAAAACCCGCAGGCCTACAACTTGTCTATCCTGTAATTTTAGGAAAGTCTGCTGGAGGACGACCGCATCGTGACTGTCATAAATTTATTCAAAGTTGAGAATCTCAAAGACCTGTCGTGTCGCTACAGGCTCTACAAGGTATCAGGAATCTCTCCTCACTCTGATGAGTACGACATGAATGTTCAGCTCCTAAGCGACCAATTGAGCAAGATTTCCAAATCGCCTTGCGTCAAACTCGTAGAAGACAAGCAGTTGTACATTGCTCAACTAGAAGGGTACTCCGGGCTGCCAGGACGAGTATCCCTTATCGGAACCGAAGCCGAAGTAGCAGCCACCATTGTTGAGAGACAACTGAGCTTTGATGCATTGACAGATATAGACGCACAATTGGCGGTGAGATTCCTGCAGTTCCTCCTCGATGGACAATTGCACGATGTCCAGAATCTGTGGCGCCCCTCTGCTGGGAAGCCATATTTCCACAAACAGGCCGACCCTGAATTCAAATCTACCGACATTAGTATGTATCACGGTTTCAGTTACAAAGTCGTCGCACTCCCATCCAACGAGTTAGCTGTCAGCGTGGATATTACTCGGAAGTACGCATCCAAGTACTTCCTCCCATCGAGAGTTACCACCGACGAGTTCGGGAAGTACAAAGGAAGAAACGCGATATATGAGTACGGCCATAGGTGGTACGAAGTCCGAATCGAAGGCATAAGCGACTTTGACACGTCAAACGTCAGAATTGAAAATACTAACCTGTTCGATCACATCCATCAAGTTACGAGTTTTCCCAAACCCCAAGCCTTGCTTACATTGCCGAGAGATTGTTCTGTCTTCACCTATCATACCAGCCTGGGGCAAATTCGACATATGCCAAGTGCTCTCCTGAGATTGACTTACCCGACCAATCATCCGACGATTCGTGAGCACCATGCGGCGACAATAATGCCACCACACGTCCGTAAAAGGGAAATCGAATTTGTGGTTCAAAAATACCTTCTGGGATGGAAGTTTCAAGGAGTTCGCGTAGTCTTTTCCGATAAAATGCTTTCTGTAAAGGGAAATCGGTTAACTCCCCCTGACTTGTTATTCGGTCAGGGGAAAATTCTTTCTTTCACAGGGGGAACCGGCACGACCCTTACTAATCTACAGGATTTTAGCTACACAAAGATGAAGTTGCTCCTAGATCCTGGGGCGGGTTTCTTTGTTAGGAAGAATCTCGACCGCCAATATCTCATCATGCCTAAGTCGATGTATCTAACCTTCGGTCATCAGTACATTAAGGATCTGAGTTATCAATTCACCAGGCTTTACCCGATGAACGGGCTACGAGGATGGGACCCCCAAGTGATTGAATATGATGATTCCGTCGGCACCTCAATCTACCCATTTGCGAAGGCGGTTTTGGATGCGGTCGAACAATCCACGGGAGGGGGGCTATTCAGCTCTGGTTACGGGCTCGTGCTCATCCCAAGACTGAATCCTAGGAGACCCGACAAGGAAGACGAACTCACCAACATGTTGATGCGCGAGTTGAGGAAAAAGGACATTCAAGTATCAGTCGCGCACGTCGAAATCCCAAGGGCCAGCTACGTCGCAACGGGCTCCGCCGATGGTCAAACGCAATGGACGGTGGCAACTGATGAACGGACAACCAAACGCTACAGAGGCTATTTGGGGAACGTCGCGCTCAACAAGATTCTTCTCCTCAACAACTGTTGGCCATTCGCTTTAGCAAGGCCACTCAATACAGATGCAGTGATCGGAATAGACGTCAAGAACAATACTGCAGGATTCATGTACGTCTCAAAGAATGGTCAGACCTTCCGATTCACCTCCAGTACCTCGGACCAGAAAGAGCAACTGGGAACGCGACAGGTTCAGACAGTAGTGTATGAGCTGCTGAAGGACGAACTCCAGACTGCGAAAAAGAGTCCCTCAGACATTACGATTCATCGTGATGGCCGTTTCTTCCCACAAGAAATGAAGGGCATAACGGAGGCGTTGAACCAGCTTTCAAGGGAAGGCATATTGGCGAGTAATTTCAACTGCAACTTCGTCGAAATCAAGAAGTCGTCAAGGGTTCCTGTGCGGTTCTTCGAGCAGGAAACCGTCCAAGGATTCCTGCAAGAGCGTACGGAAAACCCATGGGTTGGAGAATACGTTATCGTGCATAACGATGCTTACGTGTGCACTACCGGGAGACCTTTCAGATATCGTGGAACGGCCAAGCCGATTCAGGTCACGAAAATCGGAGGGAAGATGGAACTCGCCACAATCGTCGAAGATGTGTTTGCTCTCGCTAACCTGACTTGGACCAAGATAGATTACTGCTCCCGACTCCCCATTACAATGAAGATGAATGACATCCGTTTGAGAGAAATTGCTGGTCAATACAGCGAAGACAACTTTAGGTTCCAAGAGGAGGGATCTGACGAATGAGCGACCTAGGTTCATTCTCCTTTCGTTTCCACGAGACTACGAACTCCCTACGAGACTTTGATAGTGCGCTTCGCTATCTTAGACAACGTTCGATACAGGGTCCTGATCGGACCAGAGAAGAGGTTGCACACCTTCTCCGGGTGCTAAAACCGGTAACGGAGGTGCTTAATGGCACACTTTCCGGAACAGCGATATTCGACGAGCAGTTCCTCGTAAGTACATTACGCCAGAGGTCAACTAGGGAGTGGCAGCTCAGAAGGACTGAAATAATTGAGCTCACGCAGAAACTGATGTCAGGGAAATACGCTCTCTCAGCTAATGACCTCTCCATACTAAACGATGTCGCGGACGCTATGGGAACCGAGTGCGCAAGCTTGTTCCGTCGCATAGGAGGTCGTTCGTGAAGGACTATCTTGAGGCCATTGTCGTAGAACAGATCAACCGTTCCCTTGCTCTCAAGAATTTCATCAGGTATCCCCTGCAGTATTCCGAACTGGCCGGGTTGGCTGAAAGGTGCACTCGGATTCTCGATGACCAAATTCGGAATCTGAAAGAACTGGAGAGTATGATTGAAACCAGAGAGGAAAATGACCTGAGAGACATCTTCAGAGACGTGAGAGTCTGCGGCATGGAGATCGCCCTGGTCGAGTATTATGGCATTCCACCTTTGTATTACCAGACTCCAGAGATAGGATTTCTCAACCGATTGACATTCAAGATTCATGGTGAAATCAAACTCCCTTTACCTCACCCTGCTATCTGCGGAGGGTCGGGCGAACATTACTTCTCCCACCCTTTCACAAACGTGATTTTCGTGCCTCTAGGTGAATCGGAATTCCTCTTGCATATGCCAGATCTCTATCATGAGATTGGACATTATTTGTTGGAGAACAGAGACGCCGATCTCAGACTGGAGACAATGACGAAGGCCTTTGATTCCTGCTTCATGGCCATTGCCAGATATTACACGGAATTGATGAAGACAAAGAAGAGGGAGGGGGCTCCACAGGGAATCCAGTTTGCAATAAGCCGGTGCTATTCTCAATGGAAGAATTGGATCGTGGAATTCTTTTGCGATCTATTTGCGCTATACACTGTAGGCCCTGCATACGCTTGGTCACACATACACCTAACCTTGAAACGCTCGAAGGACATCTATGAACTGGACATGCTACAGAATCAGACTCATCCAGCTGATGAAGCGAGAATGAGAATACTCGAATACGGCCTCAAGAACCTAGGCTACGAAGCTGAGAGTGGGAAGATGCATTCCAAGTGGGCAGAGATTTCAAAATTTTGGTCTAACCCGCCCTCCGAGTACCAATATGCGTATCCAGACTCTCTTCTCGCAGACATAGCACGCCTTTCGTTGGAAGGTCTACAGGGATCATCTCTTTCGGTAGCCTACCCGAAAGTATTGTCAACCAACACCGGCGAGATCAGGTTCATGTTGAATACTGCTTGGGAAGTTTTCTGGAAGTCCCCCAAGGAATTCAGAACATGGGAAGTTGACCAGCTGTCCTCGTTGCGTCGATCATTGACTAATCCTATCTGAAATCTCATTGGGAACTTGGGTCTTAGAAGTGATAGGTCGAGAGGTCCCGGCCGACGAGTAACGCCGTATTATCTTCTGTGAGGGATAGGCTCCTCAATCATAATATATCCAAGGTCGAATCCTCGGGTGTCTGGAAACCCTGGAACCTGCTCAAATCCAAGCCCCCGCTTTGATGGGCGATGCTGAAGCCATAGCGAAGATCAAGACGCTCTTTCCATCTCTCAACGAGGGTCAATTAAGAGCCATTCAGGCAACAGAGGGTCCCCTCCAGATAGTAGCGGGACCAGGGTCCGGAAAGACGCTCGTCCTCGTTCTCCGGACACTGTACCTTCTCCTGACGGGTAAGGCTTCGCCGAATGAGATACTGGTAACAACTTTCACCGAGAAGGCTGCGTTCGAGCTCAGGGACCGTCTGAATGAATACGCTAGGCTGTTCGGCTACAGCGGTCCTTTGTACGAGATGCGTGTGGGGACTATTCATTCAATGTGCGATGAATTCGTTAGGAAATATGTAAACAACTCTCCAATCAAGAGGAACTATGAAACGCTCGACGAACTGACCCAATCGCTCTTCCTCAACGAGCACTTCTCCAAGATCGTTCCTGAAGAAACGAAACTGAATGGACTATATTTTGGCCGATGGGAATACAAGTGGACCACGATTAGAGGTCTGACACCTTACCTTAACAAAATAGTGGAAGAGCTAATCGACCCGAGGGAGCTCAAAGTATCACCCAGTGAATTCCTCAACCTACTCGGGCAAGTATTCGAGAAGTACGAGAGTGAATTGTACGCGGCGAATAGGATAGACTTTCCCCATCAACAGAAGCTGTTCTTCGACTTGCTGGCACAGCCTCAGCTACAGGAGAAGATACGGCGGAATCTCAAGTACATCTTAGTAGACGAGTACCAGGACACCAACTATATCCAGGAGCAGATCCTATTCAAGCTCGCTCAGCCAGCGAACAACCTCTGCATCGTGGGAGACGAGGACCAGTCTCTTTACAGGTTCCGTGGAGCCACAGTCAGAAACATCCTCGAATTCCAAACTCACTTCGCAAACAGCAAGCAGATTGTCCTTGATGTCAACTACCGGTCACACGAGAAGATCATCGATTCGTACAACAGGTTCATGGATGGTGCCGACTGGAAGAGCGAGGACGGCAAGGTCGACTATAGGTTCGAGAAGAGAATTCGTCCCGACCCTACTGGAGAATTCCCAGACTACCCGGCCGTCTTCTCAATCTGGGGGACGTCTCAGAAGGACGAGGCCCAGAGGTTTGCGAACCTGGTGAAATATCTCAAGGACGAGCGAATCATCCAGGACTACAGCCAGGTTGCCCTCCTTCTCCACAGTGTCAGGCTTGAGCACAGCGGACATTACCTACAAGCGCTAGAAGAGTTGGGGATCCCCTACTTCGCACCCAGGGCGAGGGCATACTTCGAGAACGATGAAGTCCGCGAGATGATTGGATGCTACGCTGTGATTTTCGGGTTTTACAACGAAATGAAGGAGCTGACATCATTCAGCTTCCAGAACATGGTCAACTACGTCAACGACGGAATCTCGAGACTCGGACCGTACTCTCAATCAAGTCCTCTGCTGACCAAGTACATCCAGGACAGGAACGGAGACATCCAGAGCCTGAAGGCCGGGGAGAGCCTTGACATGACAATCTCGGACTACTTCTACGAGCTCCTCGCCTTCGAGCCCTTCGCCTCGTATATGAAGAACGAGAACAGGGCGAGGAACCTGGCCACCTTCTCCCAACTCTTGACTGAGTTCCAGAACTATTATCACGTCAAGCTGGTGACAGCCAGAAACAAGGACTGGATTAACAAGAAGCTCTTTGTTAGCTTCATCAAGCTACTCCTTGACAACGGGATAGACGACTACGAGGACCCGTACAACCCAATACCTCAAGGGTACGTTCAGGTTATGACGGTCCACCAGTCTAAGGGCCTAGAGTTCCCTGTTGTCGCAGTTGGGTCCTTGAGCGTCAACAAGCGGAGCGCGAAACAGATTGATAGGGACCTCTCCGCGTTCTACCATAGGGCCCCCTTCGAACCAGAAGAGAGGATTTCCCTCTTCGACACAATGCGACAGTACTACGTGGCCTTCTCTAGGGCTGCCAAGCTTCTGATCCTAACTGCCAGCGAGCAGCCCAGGGAGTATTTTGATCCAATCTGGCAGGGCCTCCCTCAGTGGCCCTATGTAGAGAAGGCTATCCTCGAGACGCTGAAGTTCAAGGCCAGGAAGCAGTTCATACCAAAGAAATCCTACAGCCTGACGTCTCACATCAATGTCTTCGAAGTCTGCCCGAGGCAGTACCAGCTCTATCAGGAGTATGCGTTCTCGCCATCCAGGTCGGCTACAATGACTTTTGGGACATTGGTCCACCAAACAATCGAGGACATCCATCGTAGGGCCGTCGAGGGTAAGTTCGGGGAGATTACGCCTTCGGCGATATCAACTCAGTGGTTCGAATCAAACTACCAGAGCCTGCTTCTTGCAGGAATGCGCCCCCTGTCGTTCACGCGCAAGCAGGCTGCCTTGAACCATGTGTTGAGATACTACCAGAATAACATGGCAGAGTTGCATCGCGTGGTTGAGACGGAGGTGGACGTGTCTGTCGAGAAGTCGGACTACATATTGACCGGGAAGATTGACCTGATCATGGGAAAGGACGGGAAGCTCGAGGTCCTAGACTTCAAGACTCAGAGGAGACCAAAGCTAGACGATCCGCTGACGGAGAGGTACTACAAGCAACTCTGCCTCTATTCGCATATTCTGAAGGAGAGGCATGGGAAGAACCCCGAGAGACTCTACATCTACTGGACCGGGGAGAAGTCGAGGAGAGCTGCATTGATGCAGTTCCCTGTGGACGAGCGGAACATCCAGCGGGCGGGAGATCACTTCGACCAGGTAGTCAGGTCCATCCGTTCCGAGGACTTCAGCGTTGGGTCCCCTCCGACTTCGACAGTTTGCAAAGAGTGCGACTTCAGGACCTACTGCGACGGGCAGGGGACTATTAAGTTCAAATTCAGACACTTGAAGAGGTGTCTCCGAGGGGCTGAGTTGAATGGCTAAAGTCGAGGTCAAGGATGCGCAAGTGGTCTGGCCAGGAAAATTCGACGACAAGGGTCAGATACGCAATGTATCTAGGTGGAATCTCCCACTACAGATAATCGAGGCGGTCAACGAAACGAGGGCGACGAGGGAATCAGGAAGCTTAGGGTCCCAGGGCAACTTGTTCGATGTATGGGCGGGAGGAAGCATGAAGGGGGCCAGTTGGAAGAACAAATTGATTTGGGGAGACAATAAGTACGTCATGTCCTCACTTCTTTCATCCCTCGCCGGCAAAGTTGACTTGATTTACATCGATCCCCCATTCAACACGGGTGATGATTTCGCACATCAGGTGACAGTGGGCGACGACGAAATTGTCAAGGAACCGTCAGCAATTGAAGTGTGGACGTACAGAGACACGTGGGCAAAGGGCACTTCGTCTTACCTGGACATGATGTACGATCGCATGCTGCTGATGAGGGAATTGCTTTCGCCAACCGGTTCAATCTACGTTCACTTGGACGAGAACGTGAGTCACTACGTGAAGGTGATGATGGACGAAGTCCTAGGAAGAGAGAGTTATGTTAACGAAGTCGTCTGGAAGAGAACTTTCGCTCATGGAGGCGCGGAAAGAATGGGGCCGGTACACGATACAATCCTATTCTATTCGAAGTCCGACAGATACACTTGGCACCCCAAGAAAATCGCTTATTCTGAAAGCTATCGAAAGAACTTCTTCAAGTTCACAGATCCTAAGAATGGCAAGAAATATCGGCTCACATTGCTAACCGGGTCAGGACTTCGTGGCGGATCCTCAGGCAAGCCTTGGCGTGGAACTAACCCAACAAAGATTGGACGACATTGGGCAATTCCAGGGTACATGAGGTCCAAGTTGGGCACCCAACCACTTCCAGACGTCCAGGCCGCTCTGGACAAGCTGGATGAGATAGGCAGAGTGTTCTGGCCTAAGAAGGAAGGCGGGACGCCTCTGTTCATCCAGTACGAAGATGACCTGGAAGGAGCGGACATTCAGGACGTCTGGACTGACATACCCCCGATTCCTCCCCAATCTAAGGAGAGACTCGGCTTCCCCACTCAGAAACCAGAAGCTCTTCTTGACCGCATAATCAGCGCCTCTTCCAATACTGGGGACCTGGTTGCGGACTTCTTCTGTGGCGCGGGTACGACTCTCGCAGTAGCTGAGAAGTTGGGAAGGAGATGGATTGGATGTGACCTGAGCAGGTTCGCCATCCACACTACAAGAAAGCGACTACTCGACATACAGGATTGCCGCCCCTTTGAGATTCTGAACTTGGGCAAGTATGAACGGCAAGTGTGGCAAGGACTCAGCTTCGCCGGGAAGCAAGGCCAGTCATTGATTTACGAATATCTGGCTTTCATCTTGAGACTCTATGATGCTCAACCGATTTCGGGTTTTCAAAGTGTCCACGGGAGAAGAGGAGGGGCCCTTGTTCATGTCGGTTCGGTCGATGCGCCAGTAACGATTGGCGAAGTAATGGGTGCCGTCGATGAGTGCATTTCGGCGAAGCAGCCCGAACTTCACGTTCTCGGTTGGGAGTGGGAGATGGGGATTCATGATCTAATCGAGACTGAGGCTAGGAAAAAGGGCGTGAAGGTGCTTCTAAAGCAAATCCCCAGCGACGTCATGGACCCCCAAGTCTCAAAGGAGGATGTCCACTTCTTCGACCTCGCATATGTCCAAGTCAAAGCAACGGTCAGGAGGACATCTGTTCAGGTAGAACTACAGGATTTCGGAATACCCAGCAGTGATCTAATCAGGGACGACGTCAGAGAGAAGATTAGGCATTGGTCCGACCTCATAGATTATTGGGCTGTTGACTTCGACTTCAAGAACGATACCTTTCTCAACAGCTGGCAGGCCTATCGAACCCAGGACAATCCAAAGCTGGAGTTAAAGTCAACCAGTCACGAGTACGAGAAGCATGGGAAGCACCAAGTGCTAGTCAAGGTTGTCGACATATTCGGGATCGACAGCTCGAAGCTCCTGGAAGTAGAGGTCTAGGATGCCAGGGTCAGTAATCCCCTACGATAGGGACCTCCCCTTCAACCCAGACCGAGGGCCTAGCATAGAACCAGACTCGTATCTCGTCAAGAAAGGCGAGGGTTACAAGGCAGTCCAGGGCCGCCGACCCAGCAAGATGCTACTGGTAGACAAGCTTCGGGTCGCCGTCAAGAAATGGAGGCTCAGGAGCTATGAAGGCGCTACTGAGACTACGAGAGAGCTCTTCTCATTCTGGTTCGAGGAGGACCACGAGGTGGACGGGAGACCATTTCAGTACTACTTCGCCCAGAGAGAAGCCATAGAGACGATTGCCTACCTCGTCGAGGTCGAGGGGTTCACAGACGTCATCCCCTTGATTAGGAAATACGCCACACTGACCCAGGAGTCCCTCCTTTCTGACGATGTGTTCTTCGAGACCCCCGACGGGAAGAGGTCAATCAGGAGGTACTTCCCTGAGCTGAAGGCGGTGGGAACCCAGGACCTCCCGGAAGCAAACCTCGTCCGCTACGCTGTCAAGATGGCCACTGGCTCGGGGAAGACAGTCGTGATGGCCCTAGTGATGGTATGGTCCTACTTCAACCGCCTCATGGAGGGGAAGACGAACCTGGCGGACAACTTCCTTCTGGTTGCTCCGAACGTCATCGTCCTGGAGCGCTTGGAAAGGGACTTTCTGGACGGCTCTATCTTCATGGACCTCCCGATGATCCCGCCCTACCTCAGGGGTCAGTGGAACCTGAAAGTAACCACTCGCGGGGACTCCGGGATTCCGAACCCTTCGGGGAACCTCTTCCTCCAAAACATCCAGCAACTCTACGAGTCGAAGGATGTCGACAGGTGGAGTCCTGAGAATGCTGTCCAGGCCCTTCTAGGAAGACCTGCGCAGAAGACCGTCGAGAAGACCACGCTGTCAGTACTTCATCACGTCAGGAATTTGCAAAACTTGATTGTGATGAACGACGAGGCCCACCACGTCCACGACGAGGAACTCGCCTGGCACAAGACATTGATGACTCTGCACCGCTCAATTCCGGGCGGGTTGAAGCTCTGGCTGGACTTCTCCGCTACCCCAAAAGACCAGAACGGCACCTTCTTCCCCTGGATTATTGTGGACTATCCCCTGGCAGAGGCTGTCGAAGACACCATCGTCAAGACTCCCATCATTCTTCACACTGTCAAGAAGAAAGATCCTGAAAGAGTCACTCAAGACAATGTCACAAGCGTCTACCGTCCCTGGATCGACGCTGCACTTGAAAGGTGGAAACAACATGCCAAACTCTACGGCAAGCTGGGGAAAAAACCAGTTCTCTTCATCATGGCAGAAAAGAATGCGTTCGCGGACAGCCTAGCAGATCTTGTGAAGACCCTACCCGGAATCAGACTCGATGAGGTGCTAGTGATTCATACGGACAACGAGGGCCAAGTCAGAAAGAGCGACCTCGAAGACCTAAGGGTGAAGGCCAGAGAAATCGACCTCCCTAGGAACAAGATCAAGGTAGTTGTGAGCGTCCTCATGCTCAGAGAGGGGTGGGACGTCCAGAACGTAACCATCAGCCTCGGGCTGAGGCCTTTCACTGCCAAGGCGCAAATCCTCCCCGAGCAAGCGATAGGAAGAGGTCTTCGCCTGATGTCTGGAATCGGCCCGGAAACAAGACAGAGCCTCGAGGTTATCGGGACCGAAGCCTTTGAGGACTTCGTCAGAGAACTGGAGCAGGAAGGTGTCGGTATCAGTACTTTCACGACTCCTCCTCCACTGCCCATCCATATCGAGCCGATTAAATCCAAACTTGCTTATGACGTAGAAATCCCCCAGACCGAACTCCTCTACTCTAGGGACTACAGGCAGTTATCCGAAGTTGACCCGCTGAAGATAGAATCGCTGAAGGCCTCTCAACTTGTCATCGACCTACAAAAACTGATCATAACAGTCGAAACTGTAACACCGAAGGTCTACCTGGGAACTATCCAGATCACACCGACGGTTATACCTACTGCCGCAGAGCTATTATCTCACATTACCAGCGAGGTCATCAAAAGGGCCAAACTCGTTGGGAGCGATTTCTCTGCAGTTTATCCCATCGTCAAGACGTACGTCAGCGAGATCTGCTTTGAGAAAGAAGTGGACCCCAATGTCGAGTCCGTAAGAAGGAGGCTTGCTGACCCCGACATAGCAAGCGCCATCATATCCATAGTAGCGAAAGCCCTTGGGCAAGCGTCAGTGATTAGAAACCCCATGAAGTTGAAGCAAGAAGGCGTAATTCTCTCGAAGGTCCCTATATTCGTGTGGAGAAGGCCCCACATCGAGGCTAAGCATACAATCTTCAACTTCGTTGCCTGCTACAACGACTTCGAGGCAAAGTTCGCAGAGTTCCTCGACCACTCAAAGGACATCGATAGGTTCGCGTCATTGGCAGAAAGGAATGCCGGGTTCAAAATCGACTACCTGAGCTCCAAGGGCGCAATTCGGCTATACTATCCTGACTTCGTCGCGGTGCAGAAGGTCGAGAAGAAGCTTGTCAACTGGATTATCGAGACGAAGGGCAGGTTCTACGAGGATACCGACAAGAAGGACGCCGCAATAAGGAACTGGTGTAGCGAGGTGTCCAAGATCAAAGGGGAAGAGTGGCGATATGCGTTTGTTCCCCAGGAGGTTTTTGATAAGTCACAATACTACGACTTCTCGGAGTTACTCAAACATGTTCCGCACAGCTGAGAGGGCAGAGACGTTTGGCGAGTGAAGAAATTAGGTTCAAGAAATATCGGGCAGGCACGTCTTGCGTGCGGAAGGGGCGTGGGGGTCATGACTTTGTTGACATGGGAAGTTACTTGAGATGCAGAACATGCGGAATGACTCACATCAAAGAGGCCCCACCTGACGGGACCCAACATTGAAACATCAGCAATTCGGCTTATCGAAGGCTCTCTCCATAGAATTCATCTCCCCAACATCTTCTGACCAGATTAAGGAATGACTTGTACTCTCGGCGCGAGATCACGATGAGGATAGACGCCAAGCCAGAGAGGCCACTGGACGTGAATAAGCTCAGGAATGCTGTTGAAGAACCACTCGACGAATTAGGGGTACTCAAGAAGGACACTGAGGAGGAGTAGGGTGACACGGGTGCTTTCGTCGCGATATAGTACCCAACGTAAATACCGAGAGCGTCAACCATCCACCAAGCGCTCGAATCTACCTGGGTCTCGCTCTCTCGCGCCTTCTTCGCCCTTTGCAAATTTGCCCCACGCGATTCGAATCGCTCAGCCCCAAGTTACGAGTCGCATATTCCGCATCTTCTAGATGCTTGAGATACAACCGCTTTGCGCGCGGGCTTAGTTGACTCGCTGGAACGTTGGCTCGGGTAGCAGGGGCCGAAGGACGGTGTTTCGCGAATGCATCCAAGGAATCGATGTAATGGCAGCACTTGCAGACAAATCGTCCATCGTCGAGCTTTACGACATTATGACAGTTCTTTGCATCAGAATGGGGCCACTCTTCGTAGTCCGCTACGAATCCACCTGTCCCACACCCCGGACACTGCGTAGTGATTCTCACTGGCTTTCTCCCCTTCTCGCCTTGTTACTCTCGATTCAATCAGACCCTGATTGGAATCTAGTTAACCTATCGCGCGCCATCTTGGATTCGATGACATATCGCTCCAGAGGGGGATCCGGTGGCTGACAATTGCAGTGGTCGTCCTCACAGGTTTCACCACAGTTCAGGATGCTCCACGCGCGCTCGTCGCATTACTGTGGAATTCCGATAATGCACGCCAACCACACCTCCCGTCCGTCAATCTCCGGGTTAGGGCAGGCGGAGTCCAATGGACGTGGTTGGTCGACAATCGCTACGGTTGGTAGATTGGGCATGAAAGAGGGTCGTCAGTCGCCATCGCCGAGCCACTGTACACAGATGATTTGCCACTCTCAAGAGTAGCAATCACTGAAAGGGAGTAGCTGTCCCCGGGAAAGAAGGTTCCTGGCAGCGTCATGTTCTGTGACGAAGTCCTCCACTCACCGAAGACGACCTGCCCAGGGTACAAGGGTCCAGTCCATTGCTCCCAGGTTTGATACCCGTACTGGTCCGGGTCCCACAGGCCGCCTCTCAGTGTACTTCCCGCGAAGTCCACGCTGATGGAGGTTATCGGCTCGCTCCCCGTGTTCTTCATGACGAAGCTGAAGTCCCAGTATTGCGTCGGATAGTCCCACGATTCCAGGCAGACGTTCGTGACTTTGAAGGCGTAACCTGAACCATAATTTAACGACAGACTGTGAACGCCGAGAAGGGTGAAGAGCACTCCCCCAATGGACAGGCCAAGCATGATGCTGGCCATTACTTTGAAGTCGCTATTCCGAGAAGCAGTCTTCAATGCACGAACCTCAAACTCGTGGTCGTGGACCACTTGTACCCACAGAAACCGCATTGGAAGGAGTTGAGATGTTTCTGATATGTCACTCTGGCGGTTCGTGGGACCGTCGTCGAAGAGGTCGACTGTGCATCGTGCCGCTGGCCTTTGTCATCGTAGGTCGCCGTAGTCGTGTTGGCGTAGACCGTGTCGTAGACGGTCTCCCAGGAATCACGGGTGTGCAGAAGCTCGCTGTCCAGCAGAACTCGCGCATACCATCTTCTGCAGGAAGGGCACCTCCGCTTTGCCCCATTCCACCAGTATCGAAGAGGGAACAGCGCGGCCGCCAAGAAGAAGGCAATGGCAAAGCAGGAATCCCAGAAGTTGCCGACCGAGATTGCGACCGGGATTGCCAGAAAAGGGGCTACGGCGAATGACAACAGAAAGGTCCCGCTTATCGTGGGTCTCCCAGGCAGCTTGAACCCTCTTTCGGCACGATAGGCGAACGGCCATATGATCAACAGGCCAAGCATCACGGCACCAAGGCCAATTAGAATCGAATAGCATGGAAACTCCATTGGGTCGCAAGTCGTAGAGTATTCGGTTGTTCCGAAATAGGCAATTGCCAGGCCCGACTGGAACAATATGAGAAAGAAGCCGATTGATTTGCCACTTGAGGACAAGTCTCAGTCTCCTGCCAGTTCTTTCAGCCTCTGTAGGATGTCTTGTGCGTAGACTGCTGAACCACAGTATCGACACTTCACAAGATTGCCCTCCTTTGGAAGATCAACGGCGCCGCCGCACTGGGGACATTTGACCGCCGACACCAGCAGCCCTCCCTTGTCCAGATAATCTCGAATCATTGAGAAGTCGAAGACAATCTGCACGCAGGCCGAGCGCAGTCTCTCTCGATGGTCTGCTTGGCTTCGGAGTTCTTGAATGGCCTTTGCAACTACCTGCGTTGAATGGCTGGCGACTCGACTGTGTAGAATGAATAGATCTTTACTCGATGGACCATACGATACTTTGAGGACCTCACAGAATTGGCCCATGAATAGCAGGTTGCTCTCAACGCCAACGCCAACGATCGAGGTCAGGAGTCTGCCTGTCACACGCGCACCGGCTTTGAATACGATCCGCTCGGTGGTCAGAATGAACTGACCCGTGTTCCCCAGCTTTGCGCTTATCACGAGTGATGCTTCTTCGGCAAGCTTGACCTTCTCACTGCTGGAGAGCAGCAGGTTGCCGCCCAGTGGGTTTGGAAGGTCATTTCCGAGGATAACCCCGACATCGTCACCTACGGGGTAGATTCGGCGAACACCCATTTCGTCCGGGGCTCTTTCTAGATCGTCTAGTCTTTGAAGAGCATGGGCCCATGGTGCATCTTCGATGTAGTCAGTAGATGCCAAGTTCATCCGAACTCCTGGCTCCGATGACTCCGTTCCTCCTCGCGACGCATCGTCCGCAGAGACTCCAACTGGTTTCAACCTGAGGGGTTCGACCCTTCTCGGTTCCGATAACGTTCGCGCAGTCGATGCACTGAATGACCACGGTCTTTCGCAGAGTCTTCTCTTGTGGTTTCGAGCTCTCACGACGACCCGTCATTGGAGTCCCACCGCCAGGCCGTTTGTCAACCCAGGTTACCTCCAGTATTGCGACCTTCGGCCCCTTCGAGTCCTCTTGCTATCACCTTCCTCATCACGCTGAATAGTGTGCCTTCTCTTGCGCAGCTTGGGCAGATTGGGACCAGTTTGAGGGTCATGAGGTTGGGTGTGGGTTTCCTGCCCATGGACCTGAGCCGCCCGACGATGCCTTCCCTCCAGACCCCAAGCGTGCTCGCATGACTGTAGCAGACGTCGTCCCCGCAGACGTAGCAGACATCCTCCGCTTCGGTCCTCTTGTAAGAAGCGCAGAACGAGCAGTAGCTCGTTAGCCGGACTTCGGGAACCTTCATTTGGAAGTCTCCTCGTGTGTGTTAGCCTCCCGGTGCGGGAGGCGGGACCCCTCCTCGCATGGGTCGTAGAAGGTTACCCTGCCATGGCACGAGAAGAAGGCGCAAATGTGCGCGCGCAATTGGAGGCCTGTGCTTCGCTTTCCGTTGTCAGCTTGACCTGCAGCTGATGAGGTTGCGTCAAATTGGTTCTTGCTCATACCAGACCCCATGCAGTCCTTACTAGAATAAGGGGACTTCGATGCAATAATGCATAGGAGACGCCGAGTGTTCCAAAGGGCACGGGCGGTAGATTAGTCCTCGATTTGCAGTTTGAGGAAATCGGACCGAGTTATCAGACCTGCAAGCTTGCCATCTTTGTCGGTTAGCGTTATCGCAGGATCGAAGAGAAGTGCTTGGGCTACTGCGTGAAGTGATTCGTCTATTATGTGAGAGGGAAACGGGGATACTAGCTCGGCCAGCCCCTTGGACGAGAATGGTCTTCTCCTTTCTTGGAAATCAAAGATGTAGCCGAACTTTATCCTGCCCAGGGCGCCAATCCACTCTTCCGACGACTGCTCTTCTGGTGGGTACATCATTGCCCTCATAATGGCTTCGTCCGTGACCACCCCTCTTAGATTCCTGGAGGCGTCGAAAACTGGGAGCTGTGAATATCCGTTCTTGGCCATGAGTCGTGCTGCGTCTTTGATGGTGTTCTCTGGACCAACTCTCTCAACCTCTTCTTCTGGTGTACAAAGGTCTCTTAGACTCCGGCTGTAAGACAAGTCGGAAGCCTGTTGCAAAAGAACGAGCTGAATCCACCACAAGTCCTCGTACTTTGGCGATTGAGTCTGGTTGAAGATACGCGAGATCGTGGTTTGGTCAAGAGTATATCGGCCTCCTGAGGCCTTCGCGATTAGCCGTTCAATCTTCGAATCGGATATTCTCTTTCTCGCCTTGAGGCTTGCTAGTTTGTTAACCAGAGTCTGCCTGTCAGGAAGGTCCGAAGCAAACGACTCACTCATGTATGAGTAGAAAGCCCAGGCATACTTACGCATTATTGCGTAGCCCTCCCCTTATTCTATGACGATAAGCATAGGTCATGCGGGTGAGAGCATATCGCAAAGATACAGATGTGTCAACTGTGGTGTGGTCGTTGAGGTAGCGTACTCCTGGTGGCCTGAAGGAAGAACGGGCGGAACATGTCCAGCAAGCAATGGTGACCACGACTGGGTCGCAGACAACGAATCTGGTGAGGAAGGATGACAAGGATATGCCTTCCCGCTTCAGAGACCACTACTGAAGGGCACTTCGACAGGATTGTGGGGGTGAGAAGGACTTTCCCCAAGTCAACATTCCTGAGAGGCTTGATAAGAAACGCGAGCTTCTCGAATTCAAGACATAGGAGGCGCGTCTATGACCTTCTGCGGCTCGAGAAACACGTCACAGATGGTTATCAAGGCTGGGCAGACGCTGTACACTATGGCTTCCTGAAGAACCAGTATCGCTATGAATGGGAAAGGATCTGCGAGGAGCTCAAGCCCAAAGAATGGAGCGAGCTAGTCAGGAAGGGCCAACAAACGCGCGCTATGTTGTTGGACATGAAGAAGACCATCGACGCCAACCGACGAGAAGAGGAGGAGAAGGCCAGGCGTTGGTGGCGTGCGGCAGGGGGGAGGCCCTAGTTCTTGGGAAAGACTCTCTTCACTTCGGAAAGCGTGACCGAAGGGCACCCCGACAAGGTCGCGGACCAGATTTCAGACGCCGTTCTTGACGAGGTAATCCGTCATGACGCAAACTCGAGGGTCGATTGTGAGACTCTTGTCATGCAGGGATCTGTCCTAGTGACAGGTCAGATTTCGACCAATGCCTGCGTCAACATACCGCAGACCGTCAGGCGTGTCCTGGCGGACTTGGGTCTTGACAACGCGAGAGACGGCCTAGACTGGCGGACGTGTGGGGTCCTAGTTTCGTTAGGGGAGCAGTCTCCCGACATCGCTTTGGGCGTCAACAAGCCTCTCAGGGAGATGGGAGCCGGCGACCAGGGTGTGATGTTCGGGTACGCGATTGAAGAAACGCCCGAGCTGATGCCCCTCCCTATCACCCTCGCCCACAAGATCACTAAACGATTAGCAGAGGTAAGGAAGTCGGGCCTCCTGCCCTACCTCCGGCCTGACGGGAAGTCGCAAGTCAGCGTCCAGTATGAAGATGGGAAGCCT
>Ga0208563_1000212_pt1 | contig 61182 bp, 72 predicted proteins | sample June2015DPH_17_1_2_FD_184717 | JGI IMG/M metagenome (GOLD analysis project Ga0208563, IMG submission 184717) | Peatland microbial communities from SPRUCE experiment site at the Marcell Experimental Forest, Minnesota, USA - June2015DPH_17_150... | ecosystem: Environmental > Terrestrial > Soil >... | reverse complement strand
GTCGTGAGCTCTTCGCTGAATCCGCCGAACCGCCGGATGCGGACCCGCATGTCCGGTGGTGTGGCAGGGGAGGCGGGGTGACCCGCTCCCCTATGCCGATTTACGGCCGGTTATCCAACCGTAACCGGAACCGGCTCTTCCACGCTGGCTTCGCGCAGGAACTTCGCCGCTTCTTCCGGAGGCGTTGGATTGATGTAGAAACCCGTGCCCCACTCGAATCCGGCCGTCTTGGTCAGTTTCGGCATGAACTCCATATGCCAGTGATAATGATCGTTGGTCGGATCCTGTGCCGGCGAAGTGTGGATCACCAGATTGTAGGGCGGATTATCCAGTACTCGGTCGGCCTTGATCAGCAGCGTCTTCAGCGCCTTGGCCAGGTTCTCAAACATGTGCGAGGAGGAGTTCTCGAACGCCGACTCATGCTGCTTGGGCAGAATCCAGGTTTCAAACGGGAAGCGCGGCGCATAAGGAGCAATGGTCAGGAAATTTTCGTTCTCTGCAACCACGCGACTTCCGTTTTCCGTTTCTTGCCTTATGATGTCGCAGAACACACAACGTTCTTTATATAGGAAGTACTGCTTCGCGCCTTCCAGTTCCTGGACCACGTTGATCGGCAGAATCGGCAGCGCGATCAGTTGTGAGTGCGCATGCTCCAGCGACGCTCCTGCCGCCTCGCCGTGGTTCTTGAACAGCAGGATGTATTTGAACCGCCGGTCTTTCTTCAGATCGAGAATGCGGTCGCGGAACGTCCACAAGACGTCCTCAATCCGCTTGGGCGGCAGTGTCGCCAGGCTCGCATTATGGTCGGGCGTTTCGATAATTACTTCGTGCGCTCCAATGCCGTTCATCCGGTCGAACATGCCCTCGGCCTGCCGGTTCAGCGTACCTTCAATTCCCAATGCCGGAAACTTGTTGGGCACTACACGCACCGTCCATCCCGGCGTATCCCGCTGCGACGCCGGTCCGCCATTTGATCCCGGACGGTAGGCCTGGATCTCAGGCGGCGTCTTGCTTTCGTTTCCGTAGCAAAAGGGGCAAAAGCCACCCTTCAACTTCACATTCTCCCGGGCGAAATCAGTGGGGCGCTTCGCTCGGTCTGTAGAAATAATCACCCAGCGGCCAACAATAGGATCTTTTCTGAGTTCAGGCACTCACCAAACCCCTTTATTAGGATAGACGAATCTTTCATTCTAAGCCGTCAGGGAGGAATTGCGAAATACTTCGATCTGCGGCCGGCTGGCTTTTGAATGCCCATAGTATACGCTGACAACGTCGAAGCGCCACTGGCACGAAGGTGGAAAGCGTCGCAAATACTCTCGCACGACCGCTGCCACCTCGCGGCGCTTGTGTCGGTCACGGCCGCTTCAGCCGGCTTCACGTCGCGTGTGCTGCGAGTCTTCACCTCCACAAAACAAAGGACATCATCCTCCCAGCCGATCAGATCAATCTCTCCGCGGCAACGCGGCGATCGAAAGTTTCGGCCACCATCGTGTAGCCCAATCTTCTGAGATGAAAGTAAGCCCGTTCCTCGCCCCGGCGCCCGGTGCGCTGGTGTGCCGGAGTCTGGTCCGGCGGCAGCGCGTGTTCTGCCAGCCAGTCCAAAACACGAAGAGTCGCCTGTGTAATTCGACCTGAAAACACGAACCGAGTCCTCAGATCATGTTAGTCGTCCCGGCAGCAGGGAGGGTGCAATCTCGGCCACAATTGTCAGTGGCAAGACCAATCCGGGAAGCCGTCGAACCGGCGGGCCGCAGACTCATCGCGGGCTCCCGGCCCATTGCCCAACGGCTAAGGTGGCTCTTTTAGAAGCCGCCCCCGGTACCCGCAGCCTCCCAGCGGGTTTATAATCTTGAAAGTTGTCCTCCACGCATGACTGATCAACTTAGGAAAAAATTGCAGGAAGAAGTCGACGCTCTCGAGCACGAGTTGGTTCACGAGCTGCCCAAAGAAATTAAGCGCGCCGCCGCTCTCGGCGATCTCAGCGAGAACGCGGAATATCACATGGCCAAGCAGCGCCAGGAGTTCGTCAAGGCGCGCTTCCGCCAACTCGGCAAGCGTTTGGCCGATCTCTCCTTGACCAACATGAACAACATCCCCAAGGACAAAGTGGGGCTCGGCTCCACGGTCAAGGTGTACGACAGCACCAAAAATGAAGAAATAGAATACAAACTCGTGACCAGTGAAGAGTCTGACGTAGGCGCGGGCAAGATCTCTACCACCTCGCCGATTGGCCGCGCTCTACTCAACAAGAAGGTGGGAGAAGAAGCCACGGTGATCACTCCCAACGGCAAGCGCGAACTGGAAATCTTAAGTCTGACCACTGTTCACGATGAGGCCGGCCCCGAGAAGGCTGAAGCCTGATGTCCGTTTCATGGACGAGCGCCTTCGGCCGCGCCTGCGGTGTGCTGCTCGATACCATCGTCCGCTGGCTGGCGCTGTCGCGCATCAATCCGAATGTGCTGACGTTCATGGGGCTCGTGGTAAATACGTGGGCTGCAATTCTTTTCGGGTCAGCCACCGCCGGAACACAAAAGCACTTATTCTTCCTCGCCGGCCTGGTCATTATCTTCTCCGGCTTCTTCGATCTCGTGGACGGCCAGGTAGCCCGCGCCACCAACCGGGTCACCCGCTTCGGAGCCTTTTTCGATTCAGTAGTCGACCGCTACAGCGACGCCTCGCAGTTTCTGGGCCTGCTGGTCTTCTACGCCCGCGGCGACCGCTTCGTCTATCTTGTGCTCGCCGCTTTCGTTATGGTCAGCGCCATCATGGTGAGCTACACGCGCGCTCGCGCCGAGTCGCTTATCGGATCCTGCCGCGTAGGCTTCATGGAGCGCCCGGAACGGCTGGTGTTGGTGATCATTGGCGCGCTCTTCAACCGCATGGCGCCCGTACTGTGGATCATCGCGGTGCTCTCCACTCTTACCGTAATCCACCGCATGCGCTACACCTGGACTCGCACCCAAGATGCTCCGCCCGCAGCGCCCGCCAAAGCGGAACACGCCGCCTGAGGAACCTCAGTTTCCTCGGCCCACGATGCTAGACTATTCAGTCGTTTCACTTCTTCTGGGGATATTCCTTGCCTACTGATCCTGTTCTTGTTGTTCACGGTGGTGCGTGGGCCATACCCGATGACATGGTCGAGGCCCACTTGCGCGGTGTGCGAAAGGCGCTGGCCGCTGGCTGGAGCGTACTCGAGCGTGGTGGCTCGGCGCTGGATGCGATTGAGGAATCCGTCGCCCTCATGGAGGACGACGACACCTTCGACGCGGGGCGAGGGAGTTTTCTGAACCGCGATGGCAAGGTGCAGTTGGATGCGCTGATCATGGATGGCGCTACTTTGCGGGCCGGAGGCGTGGGATGCGTCGAGCGACTGCGGAATCCCGTGCGCGCCGCGCGCAAGATTCTAAGCGAGAGTCCGCACGTCTATTTCGTGGGCGCAGGCGCTGAGCAGTTCGCCGCGGAGCATGGTGTTCCACTGTGCAGGAACGAAGACTTGATAATTGCGCGCGAGGTGGAACGTCTCCGCGAGTATCAGCGCGAGGAGGCGGGTCACGGGAACGAATTATTCGCGCCTACGATTTCTCACGATACCGTGGGAGCGGTGGCCCTGGATCGCCAGGGCAACATCGCCGCGGCGACTTCAACGGGCGGGACGCTGAACAAGGCTCCCGGACGCTTGGGTGATTCGTCACTGATCGGTTGCGGCTGCTACGCGGATAATCTTAGCGCGGCCGCTTCGACCACGGGTTGGGGCGAACCGATTATGAAGTTGGTCCTTGCCAAGTGGACGGCCGACCGCGTGGCAGCAGGGAATCTTCCGGAGTGGGCCGCGCAGGAAGCGATGAATTATCTAAAGCAACGTTTAAATGGGCATGGCGGCATCATCGTTTTGAACGCGCAGGGACAAATCGGCATCGCGCACAATACTCCGCGCATGGCCTGGGCGTGTAAGACCATCAAGAAAGAAGAAGCCGGGATCGAACGCAACGGCGTGTGATTGCGCAGTCGGTACTTCTGCGAACGGCCTGATTTGACCTAAAAGGCAACGTCTCTGGAATATCGCAAATCCAAAAAGGGGCGGGCGGTATCATGAAAGCCGCGCCGGACCTTCCGAGCGGCACCGCGTCATGTCCCAGAATTTTTCCATCTCGATCATTCAGACCCTGCGCCAGCAAGGCTTTCAGGCCTACCTTGTGGGCGGATGTGTCCGTGATCTGCTGCTGAAACGCGAGCCTGCGGACTTCGACGTCGCGACCAGTGCAACGCCCGCGCAAGTGATGGAAATTTTTCCAGACACTTATGCCGTGGGAGCACAGTTTGGCGTCGTGCTGGTACCGCTGCCGGAAAAGCAACGCGGGGACGGAAGTGAGAACATCACGCCGAAGGCCGACGCTGTGGAGGTGGCAACCTTCCGCAGCGATCTCGGATACTCTGACGGACGCCATCCCGATGAAGTCCGATTCAGCGAGGATCCACGGGAGGACGTCGTCCGCCGCGATTTCACGATTAATGGCATGATGCTCGATCCGGTGAGCGGCGAAGTACTCGACTTTGTGGGCGGCGAAAAAGATCTGGATGCCCACATCATCCGCGCCATTGGCAATCCGGCACGCCGCTTCGGTGAAGACAAACTACGTATGTTGCGCGCGGTTCGTTTTGCAGCCCGCTTTGAGTACGCTATCGAACCGGAGACGCTGGCCGCGATTCAGCACCTCGCCCGCGAAATTCAACTGGTCTCGCGCGAGCGCGTCCGCGATGAACTCACCAAGATGCTCACCGAGGGCCATGCCTGGCGCGCTTTTCTTTTGCTCGATCAAACCGGTTTGCTCAAAGAAGTCTTGCCAGAGATTTCTGTCATGAAAGGGGTTCAGCAGCCACCGGAGTTCCATCCTGAGGGTGATGTGTTTGTTCATACGCTGCTGCTATTGGAACACTTGCCCCATCCTTGCTCGCCCACGTTGGCCTGGGGCGCGCTCCTGCATGACGTGGGCAAACCCCCGACCTTCCGCGTGGCGCCCGATCGCATCCGTTTCGATGGGCACGTTGAAGTGGGAGTGAAGATGGCGGAGAAAATCTGTGAACGTCTCCGGTTCTCCAATCACGACGCGGCCCAGGTGCTCGCTCTGGTCGACAATCACATGCGCTTTGGTCATGTCACGCGCATGAAAGAGTCGACGCTGAAAAAATTCCTCCGCCTCCCCGGCTTCGATGAACATCTGGCGTTGCACCGTGCCGATAGCCTAGCCAGCCATCGCAACCTCAGCACGTATGAGTTCATTCAGAAAAAACTCACCGAGATTCCGCCAGACAAGATTCGCCCTGCCGCGCTGATGACTGGCGACGACTTGATCGCCGCCGGATACGTCCCAGGCCCAAGGTTCAGCGAAATCCTGGGAGCCGTGGAAGATGCTCAACTCGAAGGGCGACTGCTTTCACGCGAAGCGGCGCTCGAATTCGTCAGGCGCGAGTTCCCCGTCTGACCGCGAGGGCCTGTCGGACCGCAGCGCACGAACTGGAGTGCTAGAATCGGAATCTCCGGCGGTCGCTTGATCGCTAGGAAATGGTCGATGGGAAATGACTCTTCGAGGAGTTGCATTGGAGCAGGCAGGCACTGGATTGGAAAAAATTGTTGTGGATTCGCTGCGGCGCGTGCCGCAAGCCGAAGCCCCGTTGCTCGCCTGGCCCTTGGTCTGCGGTTCGGTGGTTGCAGGGCGTACACAGGCTTTGGAATTCTCAAACTCAGTCTTGCGTGTCGAAGTTCCCGATGCTGGATGGAAGCGTGAGATGCAGAGCCTCGCTCCGCGTTATCTCGCCACACTGAATCGTTATGCCGGCCAAAAAGTGGAGAGGATCGAGTTTGTGATTCGGCAGGGAAAACAGGAATAAGTCACCGAAGATGAAGGTCACAGAAAAAGACGTCGCCTACGTCGCCGATCTCGCCAACCTGGAACTTTCCGGGGGCGAGCGAACGGGCATGGTTCGCGATTTGAATTCGATCCTCGACTACATCGACAGGCTCAACGAACTGGACACGTCCAACGTCGAACCCATGGCGCAAGTATCGGACCGCTACGGCGTCGACGACTCCAAGCAGGGAAGCGAAAGATTTGCATACGCGAATCGCGAAGATGTGCCCCAGGGATTGCGCACGTCCTTGTCTCAGGAATCAGCGCTGGCCAACGCGCCCGACGCAGATGGAACGTTCTTCCGAGTGCCGAAGGTGATTGAAAGATAAGACCTATTTGCCGGCCATTGGTCCGATTCAACAGGCGTAATCCTTTCAATATTTCTGAAGCGCCTGCTCAAACAAGATGAACCTCACTGGGCTCACCATCGACGCCGCTCGCTCCGCCGTACAAGAGCGCAAGACGACCACGCTCGCCCTCGCAGAAGCGCACTACGTACGCATCCAGAATGAAGACGGACAAATCGGTGCCTACCTGACTCTGTGCAAAGAGCGCGCCCTCGAGCAGGCAGATCGCATCGACCGCATGGCCGCCGAGGGCAAGCCGTTGCCGCTGCTAGGCGGCGTGCCCGTTGGCATCAAGGATGTAATGTCGACTCGCGGTGTGCGCACCACTGCGGGATCGAAGATTCTGGGCAACTACATCCCGCCTTACGACTGCACGGCGGTGGCGCGCATGGAAGCCGCTGGAGCGGTAGTGCTGGGCAAGACGAACTGCGACGAGTTTGCCATGGGTTCTTCGAACGAGAACTCCGCATTTCATCCCGTCCACAATCCACGAGACTTGACGCGTGTGCCCGGAGGATCTTCCGGCGGTTCGGCCGCTGCCGTTGCGGCCGACATGGCTGTGGTCGCACTCGGCTCGGACACAGGCGGATCGATTCGCCAGCCGGCATCGTTCTGCGGCGTAGTCGGATTGATGCCTACCTACGGTCGAGTCTCGCGTTACGGTCTGATCGCGTTTGCGTCTTCGCTCGATCATATTGGGCCGCTGGCGAAGACGGTGAAAGACGTGGCCATTGTGCTGCATGCGATTGCCGGGCGCGACCCGATGGATTCCACCTCGGCCGACTTGCCCGTGCCGGACTATACAACCGACCTTGAAAAGTCCGTGCGCGGGCTGAGATTGGGCGTTGCCAAAGAATACTTCGGCGAAGGACTCGACGATGAAGTCCACCATGCCGTTGAATCGGCGATCGACGAACTGAAAAGCCTGGGCTGCGAAGTTGTGCCGGTTTCTTTGCCGCACACGCCATATGCGATTCCCACGTATTACCTGATTGCAACCGCGGAGGCGTCGTCCAATCTCGCCCGCTACGACGGTGTCCGTTACAGCTATCGTGCTTCGGGAGTGAAAACACTTTCCGAGATGTATCGGCGGAGCCGCGATGAGGGCTTCGGTGCCGAAGTGAAGCGCCGCATCATGCTCGGCACTTACGCGTTGAGCGCGGGTTATTACGATGCCTACTATTTGAAGGCGCAGAAAGTGCGAACGCTACTGACGCGAGATTTCGAAGAAGCTTTCCGCAAAGTGGATGCGATTGTCACGCCAACCAGTCCCACGGCAGCGTTTCGCCTGGGCGAGAAATCAAACGATCCGCTGGCTATGTACTTGGCGGACATCTACACGGTGACCGCGGACCTTGCGGGGATTCCGGGAATTTCAATTCCGTGCGGTGAAACGCAAGGGAAGTTGCCGATCGGTTTGCAGATTCTCGGGAAACATTTTGACGAAGCGACGATTCTGCGCTTGGCGCATGCGTACGAGCGTGCGGCTTAGATAGGCTCGTAGTACTTTTCTCCTGCGCACGCGCGGCAAAGCACCTTCCCGTCTCGCCGCACTTCTCGGCGGAAGTTGATGCCCTCCGCGCATACTTCACAAATCACCCGCTCACCTTTGTATCCCGGAAACTCTTCCGGCGGCAGTTCGACCTTAACCCACTGCGTTGTGAACAAATCGTCGTCGCTGATTTCGCGATAGGCCAGCATCTGCTGCCGGTTCTTATCTGAGATTTCGGGATGCAGTTGGCGGGCAAGAGCCTTCGAAGATTCTTTGGCTGCGATACGAATTGCCTCACCAGTAGTTACGTCTACAAACGTTACCGCAACTTTTCCCCAGTCGCGGAACTTCAGCGCGCGCTTGCCCAAGCGGCACCCCGTGACCACAGCAACGGCATCCGTCGCGCAGCGATCGATTTCGACGAAGGTGACAAGCCGCTTGCGGTCTTTGCCGCGCGGATCTTTGATGCCGAGTTTGACCAATCCCAGCATCGCCAGCCGCACACCCAATACTTGTCCGGCGCAAAGATGCCCGTGGGCTTGCTCGGCGTCGAGGAGATATTCGTCGAGGGATTTCATACCAGCTGTCGGCCTTCAGGTATCGGCTTTCAGCTTAACACCGGCAAGAACTACTTTCTTCTCCAGCGCACGCCATCTTTCGTGTTTTCGATGACGATGCCAGCGGCCGTGAGTTCCGCGCGCAGAGCATCGGAAAACTTGAAGTTACGGCCATTGCGCGCGGCTACCATCTCGGCGATTTTCTTTTCGATATCGGCATCCGAGAGTTGGCCGGACTGCACCGCCTCCCGCAGTTCCAAGCTAATGTCTTTTTTCCGGCCTTCCGTGGAAGCCCAATCGGAAACCTGTTTCATCTGGGGGACGTCGTTACCTTTAAGCACGGCAAAAATCTCATCGAACTTTTCCAACGCGGCAAGTAGTAGTGGAACGTCATCCTGCTTAATCCCGTTTGCATCGAAAGCCGCATTGGCGCGGCGCACCATTTCGAAAAGTGCCGCTTGCGCCTGAGCGGTATTAAGGTCGTCGTCAAGTGCGGACTTCATCCGGTCGACCGTTTCGGCTGCGAGCGATTGCATCTCGAGGCACGAGCCGGACGGGAAACTTCCCGCCGCCAAGCGCTGACGAAAATTCCTCAACCGTTCCACCGAGACCGCAGCCTGCTTCAGTCCATCGAAAGTGAAATTCAACTGGTTACGATAGGGAACCGACGTCAGCAAGTACCGGATCGACGAGGGCTTATGTCCCTTCAGCACAAGATCGCGCAAGGTGTAGAAGTTTCCGAGGCTTTTTGACATCTTCTCGCCTTCGACCAGCAGGAAGCGTACGTGAAACCAAAAATGTGCAAACGGTTTTCCGGTGAAGGATTCCGATTGCGCAATCTCGTTTTCATGATGCGGGAAGATGAGATCTTCTCCTCCAGCGTGCACATCAAAGCTCTCCCCTAGTTCCGCCATCGACATGACCGAGCACTCTAGGTGCCAGCCGGGCCGTCCCGGCCCAATGGAGGTTTCCCACGAGGCTTCGCCCGGTTTAGGCGCCTTCCACAGCGCAAAGTCGCGCGCGCTATCTTTGTCATACTCGTCCACATCGACTCGAGCGCCATCAAGCATTCCGCCGAAATCTTTCTTCGAGAGTCTCCCGTACCGCGGGAAGCTCGCGATGCGGAAGTAATAGGAGCCATCGTCGGTACGGTAGGCGATTCCCCGTTTTACAAGTTTGGCTACGAAATCCGCCATCTGTGCGATATGTTCCGTAGCGCGCACCAGAGTGGGTTGCTCGATGCCGATCATGGCAGAGTCTTCCAGAAACGCTTTCTCGTATTTCGCGGTGTACTGCTGGACGCTCACACCGTCGCGGGCCGCATTGCGGATGATCTTATCGTCAACATCCGTAATGTTCATCACGTAACGCACGGTGTAGCCGGACTGTCGCAAGAATCGTTGCAGCATATCCACTGCGATGAAGGTGCGGAAGTTGCCGATATGGCCGTAATCATAGACGGTGGGGCCGCAGGCATACATGCGGACTTCACGGTTGCGCAGCGGATGGAATTCCTCGACCTGCGAGGACATGGTGTTGTAAAGGCGAAAGGCCATAGGCGATTGCAGCGCTCAGAGATGAACCCCTAATTCTAGGGGGGCGCGCGAAAGAGGGTCAACTGGCGGGGATATCGGCGGAAGAATGTGGGGCCAGCGCGTGAGTGTGCAACCGCAGCCGATGTTGCACCAGAAGAACATAGTGCAGCGCGGAAATAATTGTGAAGGCGAAGGTGGCGCGCAAGAATACGGTGCGCGTAATCCAAATCCAGCGCTCAGGCCGAACACAAAGCAGCATGACAAAGAAAACAGCGGCGATTTGCGAGAAGGTGTTCGCCTTGCCGAAGATGCTTGGCCGAAAATCGCGCAATCCGGCGATGGCGAACAGCACTGCGCTGGCCGCCAGGATAGAAATATCACGGCTGAATACGAGCACGGTAAACTTCCAGGGAATCTTGTGCAGGATGGAGAGCACCAGAAACATGGTGCTCAATAACAGCTTATCCGCGATGGGGTCGAGATACTGGCCGAGCAACGTCTGCTGATGCAACTTGCGAGCCAGCAGTCCGTCTAGGCCGTCGCTGAAGCCGGCAATCACGAAGAGGACCAACGCCCGGAAATAGCGGCCATCGACCAGTTCGATGACGATAAATGGAACGAAAACCATCCGCAGCAGCGTCAGCTGATTGGGCGCAGTGAAAATCTGGGAGAGCCTCATACAGGACCCTTCTTAGGAACTGCAAAACTCGCGGCACTCGCGGCAGGATCTCTTGTCCTGTCGGCAAGGGCAGAGCCCAGCGCCACCGCCGGATCGAGGCCGGTCTTGGCCAGAAAACGCTGCGAAAGCGAAGGTAGACTCCCATCGGGAAGGTCAAGCTCGATTCTTTCGATCCGGTGCATAGGAAAGAAAACGACCGCCGGAGTGAACGACTCGCCATCTTTCACCATCACGACCAGATCTTCGAAAGAGGCCAGCTCAATCCCACTCATGCTCAGCCCTTCCGGGGCCAAGGACAGAATCATGCCCCAGAATTTATCCCGAGGATTTCCGAGCGTCACAACCACCATCGCCCCTGGCAAAAAAGGGCCGCGGGCATTCATCTGCGTGCCCGCACCAGTATTATTCTGCTGAGAGCTTTTTGGCATGGAACGATTGTCGCTGCCGCCGCTGTGACTTTGCAACTGGCAAGGGTTTAATCGCGGATTTCGAACGATCGTAAGGCAGGCCTTTCCAAATCAACTTTGGCGAGTACTTGTACCAGAGCTTGGAGATGCTAATAATGGCTTACGACGGAAGGGATTGATGGAAATGGTCGGCATGAGAGGAGACTCGAGTTCCTGACCGCTAGTATCAATTTTGAGGTTAGCAAGCCTAAGAAACGCCTTGCCCACCCAGCTTTCCCCATTCTAGAGCCCCCGGATGCATCACAACAGTCCGTTCTTGAGGGCGAGTTGATGGCAAGGTCCCTGGTCTCATCTTTCCGACTAACCCACGTGGGTAATTGTAAGAAACTCGCCAAAGGTAAAAAGTGTCAAAAGGGCGCCCATAACTGATTCTCCCCCCAGCCGCCAGGTGCCCCAATCACCTATAGGAGTGTCCCAAGATGAAAGCACTTGGATTGTTGCTTTTTCCGATGCTGGCAATCGCCCTGATGTTGGGGGGAACTGCGCAGGCGCAAAACGTCGGCGATAACAGCTTCTATTTCACCACCTACTATTCCTTTGCGAACACCTCTGGTGCGCCGGATCAAACTCTGCGCATCGTCAACGATGGCGACACAGGAGCAAACCTGTGGGCATCCTTCTACGTGTTCGATGACAGCCAAGAGTTGCAGGAGTGCTGCAGCTGCGAAGTAACGCCCGACGGCATTACCTCGGAATCCGTGGATAAGAATCTCACGGCCAACAGCTTGACCAGCAAAGTGAACACACGTGGCATCATTAAGACAATTTCGTCTTCGGTTGCTGCCGGTGGCCCGTCCAACTACACAAACACACCGGCCGCCGGACTGCGGGTATGGTCCACCCAGACCCAGAGGGCCACGCCTACCACCGGGGCTTTCTACGTTGCCGAAACCCAGGCAGCCGACTCGAACCTCGCGTCGTCTGAAAAAGCACTGCTCGAGAACCTGTGTCTCTATCTTAATCTATTGGGCAGCGGCCAGGGAGATTGCACCTGCACGCCGGAAGACGCTGACTTTTAGGCGAAAGAAGTTGCTGCCGAACTACCGACCAGTGCCGCAGGGTAGAAGTAACTTCGTTAGGAACTCTTCGTTCGGGCCAAATCCAAAGCTTCATTCGCAGCCCTCCCATAAGAAACGACTGGAAGTTTTTCCCGGTCGTTTTCTTTTTTCGACGGTCGAAAAGCTTTCGATTTTGATGATATTAATAGCAGGAAAGTTTAAAACCGCTAAAGACCGCCGCTCGCGACAGCCAATTCAATGAGATAAATGCTAGGCACGAGGGGGACCGGAACCCAGAGCTCTACCGTGTCAATTTTGAGGTCAATGACCTAAAACCCTTTCCCCATCTAGCTTTTCCGCCCTCGAAAGGCCCAAAAACACGCCCTAAATTGCCCAATTTTGATGGCAAGTTGATGGCAAGTTTTTCAGACCTCGCCCGACCACAGAGCGCGAACTGGATACTATTCTGATGATACTTGGTCCTTTTGCGCTTGCGGCAACGAATTTGAGGCTTTCTTTTGCACGTACCACGAAGCGACTAACAAGGCCAACAACAGCACAATTCCGAGCACGCCCCAGATTGCATTGCCTGACTTTGGCCCAGGCGCTGGGATCCGGGCCGGAGCAACGGCTGCCGCTGCACCTCCACCAACGGAAACTACGCCCAGCGTTTGCCCACAGCTACAGCAGAAACGCGAGTCATTGGGTAAATCAACACCACACTTTGTACAGGTCATCCCACCATTCTGCTGACGACATAGGCTTTAAGCAATGGTACCGGAGTCACACTAAAGTGCCCACGCCCCAAGCGATTGGTCTCTACTAGCTCTGCCGCGTCAATTTTGAGGCGACACGGTCTAAGCTCTTTAGCTCCCTTGTTTTTCCGATTCTACTCACCCCAAAATCGCCCGAAAATGGCCTACTCTTGGTGATGAATTGGTGACGAGTTTCCCGACGTGTCGTTCAAGGAAAATCTCTTTCAAAGTGTGACCCATGTCACTGACAGGATGCGCTCATTCGTGCAAGGTATCGGACATCCCGCTTCTCCGAAGAGCAGGTCCCACACGGTGTGCACACCCTTGAGGCGAGAGCTTTGAACATTGGCCCCTCTGGTAATTGTATTGACGGCGACGTCTCGTATTTTGGACCTGGCAGATCGATTGCCGGAGGGCTCGTAGCTGGATGATCGGCCTCGACCATGGCCCCTGCTTCCGTCCGCGAAGGAGGTCTGCTATGACGCGAAAACTCACTCATAATTATTCTCTCAGTGCTGTTGCGGCTAGGGGAGCGGCAACCATGGTCAGTTACGGTGAGTGGATAATGAAGTCTGCGCGCATCGGCGCATCACTCGGTGGCGTTGCCGGGTTTTTCTATGGAGCCTACATCATGGCGACCAATCCCACTCTCAGCTGGACAGATGTATTAGACACGCTAGAGTCCATTATCGTTGTGCTGATGTCCGCAGTCATAATCGGTAGCTTGTGTATCGCAATTGGTTGGCTGGCCGGACTGGTCTTAGGCATCGTTGCGTCACCGCTTAGCTCATTCACTGAAAAACGCTAGGATCCTCCCCTTTCACTACTACTGTGTCAAGGTAGTGGTGCGGTCGCACCCGCCTGCCTGCGTCGTATCGAAACCCTCAACAACCACCCCCGACAACGACGAAACCATGGCTATCAATTGAGGGAGTTGGCTACGGTCGATGCACCGTCCTAGCCGATTGGCGACAGCTGATCGAAGTTGTGCCAGGATAACGGCAAACCTGAAACAATCCCGAGGTGAGAGAAATGACAACCGGGAGGTTATTTGCGCAACGAGTCAGGGACCTCACACACTCAGGACTGGAATCGGCACCGCACAAATGATTGCGTAGCCGTGGATCCGCAGGTTACCGCCATAAGGGTAGCAGCCGCTTACCAGCAAATCCGCCTTTGTCTGCTTCGCAGCTTGGCTCAGCACCTTCGGCACGTCACCACTGCCGATGAGTACGTCCGCCTTAATGCCCATGTCTTGCTGGAGCTCTGCGAGATGCTGAGAAGCGTCGCCGACGAGCTGCTCTTTCCACTTGGGATTGACATAGCTGCCGCCGGGCGCCCAAATCTCTGCCGAGGCAGTGACGTGGACGAGCGTAAGACAGGCACCGAATTCGGCGGCCATTTGCGCGGCCCACGACACAGTTTGGTGACTACGAGGGCCGAGATCGACCGCGCACAGGACGTTGCGGATCGCAAACTCCTGCACCGTCGATTCTTCCGCGTGCGCACTGGTCCAAACCGGGCACTCGGTCCCATGTAGTACTTTCGCTGTCACAGAGCCCAGAAGAAACTGATTGAACGTGTAGCCATGGGACGGCATCATGATCATGTCGGCTTTTTCTACCTGAGTCGTCTGCACAATTGCCCGGGCCGGGTCGCCTTTGAGCAACACGCGTCGGATCACAAGGCCTTCAAGCTCCGGTCCGAGAGACTGGTCTAGGTTATTCTGGGCCCCTTTAACCATCTCAGCGAGCATATCCCAAGCAGCGAGCTCGGGACCGTCCTCCGGCACACCGGCGGCATGGCTCCGCGCTGTCACGACATGCAGCATCACGATCTCTGAATGGAAATGGTGGGCCAATGCCGCCGCCTGATGAACCACACGCAGCGAGGGGTTCGGGAAATCAACCGGCAGAAGAATCTTCTCAATATTCAGCATCGCACACCAGCCGGAGAGTCAAAATGCCACTGACCATCTCCATGAGGATGTTCCCAGCCTCGTTTGGAGTGTAACGCAATCTTCCTCGAAGCCTGTTTGAACGAAGCCGCTCTGCGGCAGACGCTTTCGCTTTCTCACCACGCCGACACCATTGAATCTGCATAAGTGCTTCCCCACGGGCGGCTTCCCTCAAACAGCTGTATCGGACGCGCCCCGCACAACGTGGCGGCCCTACCTGCGCTCTGTAATCGGGCGCATCCGATACAGCACTAGCGTTTGTGGATAGTTTCCAGCTTTCCGACCGTTCGTCGAGAAGCGTCGGATCCGCCTCCCCACCGATGAACGGAGCCATCCGTCTTGCCACGCCTACAAGTTTCCCGAGATTTAGGTCGGCGATGTCCCTTCGTGCAGTCCGCTTTCTAGATGTGGTCTCCGATATGGACTTGCGTCGACCACTTCCAAGCTGCCAGGGAAGTCAAAGCGGAATCGCCAGTTATAATTTCCTATTCATGTCAATGCGTAGGGCAAACAATCTAAGCTCCATCGCAGTCGCGCTATTCGCGGTAACGATCGCTGCGCCACCTGGTCTCGCGCAGTCGCTGAATAGCTTCCTGACTCCCGACTGGTGCCGACAACTCCCTCGCCCGAAATACAAGCAGCTCGAGCGCGTGCCGTCCGTTGACCCCTGGTTCGAGGTCTACCGGATCGCGCCGGGAGTGTTTGCAATTTACGAGCCGCATCAATATGAGGAAGTGATCTCCTTCCTGATCCTGGGCGAGAGGCGGGCCCTCATGTTCGATACCGGACTCGGTATTGGTGACATCAAGCGAGTTGTTCTGAAGCTTACGTCTTTGCCAATTGTTGTGCTGAATTCGCATACTCACAATGACCATGTTGGCGACAACTGGGAATTTAGTGAAATCTATGGAATGGATACTGACTTCACTCGAATCAATGCGAAAGGATCGAGTGTCGATGCGCAGGCCGAGCTTGCTTCGGGATCGATCTGCGGCCAGTTGCCAGCAGGATTTGACGCGAAGTCGTACGCTACGCGTCCGTTTCACATAAATCGCTGGATTCACGATGGCGACACGGTGGATCTGGGCGGCCGATTGCTGGAAGTGATCTCGACGCCTGGGCATACACCCGATGCGATTTGCCTGCTGGACCGCAAGAATGGGCTGCTATTTACGGGAGATAATTTCTACGCGGGACCAATCTGGCTGTACCGGCCTGAAACGGATCTCGACGCCTACGTTCATTCCGTTGAGCGAATCGCAGCGCTGGTGCCTCAACTTCACCTGCTCATTCCGTCCCACAACGTTCCCGTGGCCGATCCTTCGCAGTTGCCGAAACTGGTAGTCGCGATCAGGAAGGTGCTAGCTGGAACAGTGCAACCAGTTTCCGTGGGGGACGGCAAAGTCCACTATAGCGTAGATGGATTTGTCTTCCTGATGACGGCGCCAAAGTAGGTAGCACCCCGAGGTGCTTACTAACGCACCTCCACCGACGACGTGGGGGGCCGCTTTACCCACGAGTCTCGAGGAATTTTCTGTAAGAACTTTGCATAAACCAGGAATTCCAGTAACTGACGTTACCGGAACACGGCACCCTGTTAAACACTTGGCTACGGTTGTTGCGGCGGTTGAGTTCTCTCGGGTTTCGCTTGCGAAGCCGGCCTCTTCTGCGACTGAGGGCGGCTCTCAGGCGCAGGTTTCGGCTGAGAGGCCGGCTTGTTTCCGGGAGGTCGATCCGGCGATGTCGGCTTGGTTTGGTCGGGTGCTGTGGGTCGGCTGGGTCCTGACCGGTCCGGATTGCCAGGTTTGCCCGGTTGCCCCGGCGTTCGGTTCGGCGGTGTCGGCTTGGTTTGGTCGGGCGCCGTTGGTCGACTGGGTCTTGACGCGTCCGGGTTTCCAGGCTTGCTCGGTTGCCCTGGAGTTCGGTTCGGCAGTGTCGGTTTCGTCGGACTAGGTCTTGCAGGGCGGTTCGGCGTGCCGGGTCTGGTCGTCGGTGGGCGGTGGCCATCTGGCCGATTTCCAGGACGGCTCGGCCCCGGCCGGTTCCCCGGACGATTCGGCGGCCTATAGTGGGGTGGACGATAGCCCCAATTGCCACGGTAGCCTGGCCGGTTGGCCCACACAATCGGTCGCGGACGGTAATAGGGGCGCGACGGATGATAAGGATTCGACCAACCGCCCCAATAACCATGGTTGTAATAAGCGCGGCGCGATCCCCAGTTCCATCCCCATCCACCCCATCCCCATGGCCGGTTATCAACCAGCAGCGCACCAATCCCGATCCCTACCCCGAAACTGATCAGCGATGTCGCGACCACGGCATCGGAGGCAGGTCGAACGTAGACGATGGTGGGATCATATTGCGGCACATAGACGACTTGCGGGTTCGCCGGTTGGATTACGTAGACCGTCTGACCCGCCGGCTGCTGTACCTCTACCTGTTGTTGTGCATTGCTGCGCAACGCGCCGGAGGCGTATGCTTGAGCCCGCAACCGCTGAATCGACTCAGTGACAGCTCCCTGATCAGATGAAAATGCCTGCCCGATGGCGGCGTAATCATCGATGTGCTCCGCCATCATATCCAACACTTCTGGAAAATTTACCAGCGCGATAAACGCAGGATCGAACCCCTGCCTGTCTGCCGCATCGGTTAGCTCAGTGCCCGTCAGCCCGGAGTTCTGCTGCAACCAGGTATTCACATCCAGAATTTCCTGCGGATTGGTTGAGGCTGTGGTGATCTGGGATAGCAGAGAATCAGGATAGAGGGCGACCGGGGCCAGCAACTGGTCCAGTTGTTCCGGTGCAGGAGGTGCTGTCTGCCCCGAGAGCAAGGGGCCGAATTCCTGCAAAACCACCAGCGTGATTAATAGCAAGATCGCCGTCGAACTAGGTTTCTGTCGCAAAGATCACCCAATCACTAGTTGGCGGACTTATTTGTTGGAGATTTTTTATTAAGCTCAGCTAGCAACAATTTCGCTGACTCGGGCGCCGCTACCGCGCCTTTGAATACGATGTCTTGCGCGCTCAGTTCTTTCCCATATAGGCTTTTGTTGGCATCATTGTCGGCGCGAAGGGTCGAGCCAGAGAGAGAAATTCCGGCAAATAGTCCGCGAGCGCGAGAGTACGAAAGGATCTCGGCTCGCAGTGTTACGTCTGTTTCGGCAGACGCGTTCCGTCCGACTGGGCCTGCCGCAGCGGAGACGTCACCCCCAAGCTTGACCTTGCTGTTGAGGATGCTCTTGGCCGACCGAGGACTCATCAGCAGCAGTACGAAGTCGGTCGCCTGCCCGCCCAACTGCAAACCAAAGCTGCCGCCCTCGAGCGCCATCATGGTTGGAGTACCCCAAGGGCCCTTGAAATTCTCGCCGCCACGGCAGGTCATGACACCTCGGCCGTAACTCCCGCCGACTCCGATGGCAAACTTGAGTACGGAAGGCAAAACCACAACACAATCCGCTTTGTCGATTACACTTTGCGGAATGTCGTCGGGAATATTCAAAATTTCCTGCATTACATTTCCAGCATTTGCGACGCGTTCCTGTTCCTTCTTTTGCCCAAAAGCGGGCAAAACAATCACCGCAAGCAGAACTATTCCCAACAAGACTCTCTTCATATTCTTCACCTCAACAGAATGTTTGTACAATCTGCAAATGGAATTCGACACTCTTAAGCAAATGCTGTCAAGTCAGATTCTTTCTGGCGCACAGGCTTACCCAATTTTCGACCGCGTCAGGGTTTATCACGCTTAGGAATAGTTTCTCTGGGCGAAAGAAACAAGGCTACTGCCTCCGCCAGAGCTCCGCATGCCATCACGCAGACTGCGGACGGGTACCTGTGGGTCGGGACGGAAGGGGGATTAGTACGCTTCGATGGCGTGCGGTTTGTTCCGTGCACCGCACAGGAGGGCAAGAGCACAGTCCGGGTGGCGCAAGGCTGTACCTCGATGGTGGTACGACAAAATTCCGAGCTCTAGGGATTCCTTCTGCGATGACAGTTGTTAGTCTTTCTTCCGGGGCTGGGCAATACCGCTCAATCCAGGAGGCAGGACTTGCAAAGGCTGTATTCCACATTTCCCGGCGGTTGGCCAGGCATAGGCCTGCTGCTGTTGCGCGTAGGGATTGGGGCAACGCTGATCATTCAGGGGGCTGCCTATTTGCTGGAACTGCAGGACCTGAGAATTGGGACCTGGGTGGTTTGCTTGCTGTTGCTTGGGAGTGGTGGTTCGCTCGTCATAGGGCTTCTAACTCCGATAGCAACTGCATTGTCGGTGCTCGGTGGTTTAGGTGTGACGTTCATGTACTTTCCGGCACCGGGCTGGAATTTCTTGAACGGCAATCCGTTAACCTTCGATCTGCTCGTTATGGCGATGGCCTCTGCTTTGCTCGGCCCAGGGGCGTTTTCGCTGGATGCGCAGCTGTTCGGGCGTCGCAAAATTATCATCCCTCGCTCGTCGGCCTCACGCTCACCGAAACCGTAGCAGGTCAGAGAGATGGATCCCCCGGATCCGCACCCACAAAGCGGAGCACAATGATTGCCCATGAGAGGCGTTGAGTCCGACCTAGAGGGACCGAGTCCAACTACTGTAGTGCTCGAAAACGAGTGAGCCCACAATGAAAAGGGAGAATCAAATGACAAGCCCAGCAATCGGTGCGAGAATGCCCTTCAGGACGAATGATACGTATCAGTCTCGAAGTCCAGTTCTTCACAAGCATATGAGTGAGTTCTGGTCTGGCGACCTAGGTCTTACTCTCATAACTATCTCTCTCGCCGTCCTCATCTTCGTAATAACACCCCTTCGCGAAGCTGCCCTACCCGGCCGCTTCTTCTTCGACCTCATTGTGGTTACGCTGATGGTTTTCGGCGCCATGGCCGTAAACCAGAGCCGCATCGCCAAGGCTTTCGTGATCGCCGTCGTGCTTGCCAGTGCGGCGGTGTCGGGGGCCGCTCGCCTCCATCCGACTCTGTTTCTACATCAGTTGTCGAGCGTTCTTTCTACCCTCACGCTGCTTCTCTACGTCCGCATTGTGTTGCTCGTGATGTTTCGCAAAGGCCCGGTGACGTGGAGTCGCATCCAGGGCGGCATATGCGCCTATCTTCTTGTTGGAATGGCGTGGGCTTCCGCCTTTCAGTTCCTTGAGCAACTCCTCCCGGGCTCTTTCCACTTCGTTACTGCGCCGGCGGATATGGACCAACTCACGTCAAAGCTTACCTATTTCAGTTTCGCCACGCTTACCACTGTCGGTAGCGACATCGCCCCTCTGCTTCCTTTCGCGCGCTCGCTCACCATGGCTGAGGCCATCGTCGGCCAGCTTTTCCCCGCCACCCTCATCGGCGCGCTCGTGGCCATGGCTATGCAGTCCCGCACCAACATTCGGTCAGAGCATGGCCCCATTGGTGTTCGTGACGTTTCATAGGTGTCCTGCAGCGTAGCTGCTCGGGAGCAGAAGCTGAGGCGAGCTATAGCAGCGTGCCCTCCGTCCGAATTGGTGGAAGCAGGTCTGCGCTGCCCCGACTGTCGGTCAGACCAGTATGGTGAGGCGCTCTGCACGGCGAACGGGGTCGTACCTTAGATTTTTTCGAAAAAGTGGGCGACCTTCTTGCCTGCATCTTCGGTGTAGTAGACGGTAACCTTGGAGCCCTTTTCGGTTCCCCTTGCCATATCTTTCCCCGCATCCTCGGTGGCGTGGCCGGTCAGCCGGAACGTCTCCTCGGTGCCGTCGGCTGTCTTGACGACCAGTGTTTTCCCACCTCTATCGATGTCTTTGATGGCGCCATCCGTTGCTTTCAAGCCGTCCTTGCCAACCTTGTCAATCTCCACCGTCGTGTCTTCAGCCCCACGCGTGGTGTAATGAGCCACGACCTCTGTTCCTTCCTTCAATCCATGCCAGGAATCTTTCGCTGAGGCATCTGCCCCATGGACCGTCGTTTTAGCGGCAAAATGCAGCGAGTGCTCCGTGCCATCGGTCGTCTTGACTACGATGGTCTTGGTACCCGAATCGATCTTTGTGATCACCCCGTGGACAGCGCTGACAACATCTTCCGCGGCGTACACAGTCGCAATCAGCATCAATGCGAGGATTACATTCCCAATCGTTTTCATTATCCTGCAAGCTCCTGAGTTAAGATTTTCCACGCATTCTAAATCTTTCAATCTAAATCTATCCAGCTTTTTATATCCACTATGTCCACATCAACTCGGAGTTCGGTACGGGCCACTTTGAATCGCCCTCATCACTCTGCTCCGGAATGGTGCCTCACGCGGCGGTCGAGGTCGGAGTGGGACGCCTCGATTCTGATCCCGCCTCGCCAGAAGTTTGGAGGGAAAGCGGGAATGAGCGAGTTCTCCATGTTTTCGCCGCTCTTCGGCCGCGTCCCAAAGTCGCGTTGCTTCTGATCTACCCGATAGTGGTATCCCGGAATGCCGCCCGCAGTGGTACCGGGCAAACCCGTAGCTGAGTTATCTCCACATGCCCCCAGCCGTGGTAGCCAAAAAACCTCTTATCTCGTGATGTGCGTTCGGCTGCGATCCCGCATAGTACCTGCATGGAAGCGAGAAAGCATACAACAAGTGGCGAGCTAAGTTTCACATCCGCAGAAGTGGCTTTAGACCAGACGCTGTAGTTGACCGACTGAGCGTCTGGATGTGAGGCCGTGAGAGAGCAGTCCAAAAGAAGAGCGTGCTTCCATCGACTCCGTACATTATTCGAAAAGCAGCTACCGATGAAAACAGGAATTATGACCACAAAACGCACCACGACGTACCGCTTCTACTTTTCTACTCGGATGCTTACTGCTCTTCCGATCCTTTTGGCGCTCTGCCTGATTTTCCCAACGGCGCGCGCGAACGCCGCAGTTGCAGACCGCGTTGGTTGCCCTGCAGAGAGTGCGGGCTGTGTAGTTAACCTGACCAGCATTGCGGCTGCTCCAAATGGCGGACTCTGGGTTCAAGTCGACGGAGTCGCCAACGGCGGCGCGAGTCGGACTCTGGCACTCGACGGTGCACCGCAATTCGATAACGTCCCCTATCGGGGAGCGATCGCCGCCATCCCCGGCCGGAATGGATATTGGGTTGTCGCTTCCGATGGAACGATATATTCGCGAGGTGACGCGCCTCCTTTGTGCGGCGGCCGGCTCAGCAATTGCTCGAAGTTCCCCTCAAATCCTGACCCGGGCCATCTGGTACTGGCGGTGGCCGCGACACCGGATGGTCAAGGCTTTTGGGCGCTCACGGAGGACGGGAAGGTATTTACAGCCGGCAACGCCGCACCCTACGGCGATGTGACCAGGGATAGCGCGAAACCGAGCGGCATCGTCGCCACAACGTCCGGTCGCGGATATAACATCGTGCTGCGGGATGGAGGCGTATACAGCTTTGGTGACGCCATCTTCTACGGCTCCACGGGTGGAAAGAAGCCTGGCGGATCTGATGCATCCGGACTTGCGGCAAGTCTTGATGCCGGCGGGAAAATAAACGGCTACTGGATGGTTGCTTCCGACGGCGGAGTCTTCACCTTTGGCGACGCGTCGTTCTTAGGGTCCACCGGCGGCAACACCAGCTCTTCCGTCACCGGCATTGTCGAGCTGCCCGACGGACATTCCTATGCCTGGGTTTATGGCAATGGCAAGGTGGGCCATTCGGCGACCTTTGCCAAGGTGGTGATCTCCTCCGACAAGTACGGTTCAGTGTGGAGTGTCCCCGAGGGCAGCAAGGACCCCGCGACATCCCTCCAGTTGATGGGAGCTGACGGCAGTACCAGCCAACAGTGGAATATCTGGCCTACGACCAAGGACGGCAAAGTAGTGCAGATCGTCAACGTCAACAGCGGCCTGTGCGCCGATGTTACGACGCGCGATAAACACCCCTGGGGAGCGTATCTCATCCAGTACACGTGCAAAGGGAAGACGGAAGGCTGGGACAACCAGCGCTTCACCCTCACCAACGACAGTGCCGGACACATACAGTTCCTGCCCGTGGACAGCCCCAACTACATCGTCTGGGCCCAGACAGCCAGCTCAGAATTGACCCTCATTCCCTATCAGGGCGGGGATCCCACGGGCTGGATCTTCACGGGAGTCAAATGACCCAGCGGCTGAAGAAGGATGAAAGGACGAATGTGAGAACCGAGGTCGTGAACAACGGGCCGCAATGAACTCTGAAAGGACTGGGGATGTTATGTCGCTGACGCATCGCTTCCTCTTCCATATTTAGCAGAATCCGTTAAAGAAACGGCAATTCAAACAAACAAGGAGATAGTTATGAAGTCACGAATGATCCAGATGTTTTGCTCTGCACTAACCATGGTGGCGATGGTTACGAGCATCGTTCCCCTAAACGCACAAGAGGCATCGACGGCTACCGTTCCCGTGAAGATGACGGTTACGGCGAACGTCGCCAGCGACAAGCGCATGCCTGAAATCAACCAACAAGATGTCTTCGTTAAACAGGGCAAGGAACGCCTGCGGGTGACGGAGTGGTTTCCGGCTCAGGGAGACCGCGCCGGGCTTGACCTGTTCATCCTGATCGACGACGCGTCCGACGCGAGGCTCGGCTCGCACCTCGAGGACTTACGCACGTTCATTAACGCTCAGCCGTCGACGACTTCAGTCGGAGTCGGATACATGAGGAATGCCACGGTTCAGATCGTACAGGACTTCACGACTGATCACGCCGCGGCTGCCAAGGCACTGCGGTTGCCCTTGGGTTCCGCAGGCGCGTATGGGAGTCCATACCTTTCGGTAATTGATCTCATGACGCGCTGGCCCGCTAACCAAAACCGTCGTGAGGTGGTGATGGTGACCGACGGAATCGACCGCGCACGGCGCGGCATGTTCTGGCGCGGATTGAATGTCAATCCGGATGTAGATTCGGCAAGTGATGTCGCTATGCGCACAGGCACGATCATCCACACGATCTATGCTCCCGGTGTGGGCCGTCTGTACCGCAACTACTGGGAAGCGACCAATGGACAACTCGGCATTGCCAAGCTGTCGGATGTAACTGGGGGCGAGTCTTTCTTCCTGGGTCTGCAAAGCCCGGTAAGTTTCGCCCCCTACCTCGATCAACTGCAGAAGATACTCGACAACCAGTATCTGTTGAGCTTCTCCGCCAAGCCGGACAAGAAGGCGGGTTTGCAATTTGTAACGCTCAGCACTGAGGTCGCGGGTGTAGAGTTCGCCGCAGCCGACGCCATCTGGGTACCTGCTGCGAAGTAAGCAGAGAGCGGGCGGATCTCGCGGATCCGCCCGCTCCATTATTTTGGAAATGAGCCGAGGTAGCCGAAACAATCAAGATCGTGCTCGCAGGAGTCTAGCCATGTCATTTGAATTTTTTCGCTCCACGTCCGAAGTCGCACCCGCTTTGTCTATTCCAGCACTTGGTGTCGAGCAATTCTTATCATTCCAAACTCCGATTTCATTACGAAGCAGGTTCTGAACTGGACCGCCAGCGACCCAAAAATTCGGATCACGGTGCCCGTTTCAGTTGCTCACGGAACCAATCCGAAAGGAGTAATTCAGATTCTTCTTGAACTAGCCGACGGCCACACCGATGTCATGAAAGATCCAGTTCCCGTGGCCATACATTCCGAGATAGGCCCCAATGCAATCACTATTGCCCTTCGCGTGTGGACTCTCACCCAGGCAGCCAACTTCGCACAGCTGCGAAGTGAACTCTACCTGTTGATCTTAAGACGTTTCAAGGAAGAGAAAATTGAAATGCCGTTTGCCCAGTTAGACCTGCACGTAAAGTCGATTGAGGTCCCGGTTTCGGTCTCGAACGTACACCAGGGTGCCAAATCAGAGGAAATTCGTTAACAAACATTTCCATTAGAAAGATGATTGTCATGAATGCGAACAGACGGCAATTTTATCTCGGGTTGACAACTGTGTTGCTTGGCTTGGGCGCGAGTCCCAACCTTCGCGCGCAGAAATCCGAAGATCATCCCACCACACCGCATGGTGCCACTCGTCCACCTTACTTCTTTAAGCATCCGACCTTTGAAATTATTTTTCTAACCAGCCTTGGCCGAGCTTATCACTCGGCAGGAAACGTGGGGAAGGTCCTGTATCTGACCAGGCAAGTAGAAGACGGCAATTTTGAGAGCGCATACATGGCCTTCAAACAAGCCGGGGATGAAGCCCTAGCACAAGCTGAAGAGTCGGCGAGCCATGGCCACAAAGAGAGCGCCCGGCAGGCGTATCTATGGGCTCAGAATTTTTAGGATAGCTCCACCTAGCTTTTTGGAGGGCTCAAAAGATCCGACCCGATTCCTGCCGACCTGGGAACTCCTTTATGATTGCTGGCTGAAGTCACTCCCTCTTTTCGACCCGCCCATCGAGCCCGTGAGCATTCCTTATGAAGGTACCGAGCTACACGGGGTTTTCATTCGAGGAGCGAGTACGTCGGGCAAACGCCCATTGTTGATCCTGGTCAACGGCAGCGACGGCTCGCTTCTGAATATGTGGACGTGGGGCGGTGCAGGAGCGCTCGTCCGAGGATATAACTGCCTGACCTTCGACGGACCGGGACAGGGATACGCTCTGTGGAAGCAAAACCTCTACTTTCGGCCAGATTGGGAAAAGGTGATCTCGCCGGTTGTTGACTACGCCATCAGCAGGGCGGATGTTGACCCGAAGAAGATCGCCCTTCAAGGAATCAGCCAAGGCGGATATTGGGTGCAGCGGGCAGTTGCATTCGAGAAAAGAATCGCCGCGGCCATTGCCGACCCGGGTGTGGTTGATGTGTCTACGTCGTGGACCGCGAGCTTGCCCAATCCGATGCTTGAATTATTGAAGACCGGACGCAAAGCAGAATTCGACGGCTATATGTCAAAGTTGTTGGACCCGGCAACGAAGTCTAATTTGACCTTCCGTATGAGGCCCTTCGGTTTCACATCCTATTTCGGCACCTATAAAGCCGTTCTGAACTACAATCTCGCAGATGTCGCCGGCCAGATTCGTTGCCCATTTCTGATTACCGAACCGGCTAATGAGTCATTTTGGCCAGGACAGTCGCGTCAACTCTACGACCTGTTGACTTCGCCCAAAAAAATTGTGCACTTCTCGGAAAGTGATGGAGCTGACCTTCATTGCGAGCCGAACGGGACTGGAATACGCGATCTCCGCGTATTCAATTGGCTCGATGAGACATTACGGTAAAGCTTTGCTACTCGGATTCAAAGGAGAGCAGTATGAAAATTGACTGGCTCGTGAAATTCCTCTTGCTACTCATCGCTGTTTCACTGGGCGTGATCGTCCTACGTCCCTACCTGACTCCGCCTATAGTGGTAGCGCAATCCGGCGAGGGCCACCCATTCTATATCGAGCCTGGTACCAGCATGCTGCGTGCCCCTGATGGCAGCCGCCAAGTATTGGGCAAAGTCGTGATCGATTTGCGCAACGGCAATGTCTGGGGATTCCCGACGATGACGCAAGATCCCTACCCCGCAGCCGGAGCTCAAACCACTCCGCAAACCTCGCATCCATTCTTGCTAGGCAAGTTTGCGTTGGCGGATACGGACAAGTAAGCGGTATCCCAGGAAAGGCACCGCGAGATGTCGGCTTTCCGGCCGGTTGCGGCCCGCCACGGACGAGTCAACAGCCGAGGTCCAAGCTTTGGCTGCGTTTCGTTGCGGGGACGTCATGTCTACAAGTTTTGCAGGATGCTTTATTTCGCATGCGCCCTGACTCTCAGGAGGCATTTGTTAGATTTGACTATATAGGTCCAATTATTCTTGTGCCTGCCGCTCGAAGTAAAGGGCAATGCCCAACGCAAGAATCAGGGCCGCGACTGCGAACAAGGTCAAGCCTGACACGGCGTTGGGTTCTTCAATGATGACCTTCCGCGCCATGGCTATGAGTGCAACTTCCAGGACGACGCGCACATGAATGACGTCTTTCTTCAGGTACGCTTTCAGCGTCTCCAGCAGCTCCACTCCGATCAGCACCAGCAGGAAGTATCCAAAAATGTCGAGTAGGCCCTGCACCGGAATGAGAAACCGGGGCTGCTTCCAGATTTCTTCACCGATCAGCATGCCTAGGTGCGCCGTGGAGAGCACCACGACGACGACGAGCATTCCAGCAAGCACCAGGACTGTAAACTTCTGGATTTTCGCGAGCAGTGTGTCCAACATGATCTCCCCCCGTGCCTGGTGCCCCAGCCTTTTCGCCGGTCATTTCTAATGACAAGATCCGTCATCCTGAAACTGCCTACTGGCCACCATTGACACCAGAGACCGTGCACAGCTCAGGATTTGCTGGTTCAAAGTATCGTTCTTCAGCGCGTCTGGGGAAATACTTTGCAGGTCCTGGTGCGCCGCCACAATGTTATTGCTGAACTTCTGCATTTTATCGAGTTCGTTGCTGAGCAATTGATAAGCATTTCGATCAGAATCGGTTGACACTGCTACGTATGCGAGTCTGAGATTCTTGGCAGCTTGCGCCCGGTAATCGGCCACAGAGTCATCCGTCACGGGGTAGCCATTCTGAATGGCACTGACTAGCGCGCTGCGCCATTCCCTGATCACGGCCATGGTTTCGATGCCTGCCTTCAAGAAATCTTTCGAGAATGCAGAGTTTGCAGTCTCGCTTGCCGGGGAAGTTGCCGTTGGTGTGTTTGCAGCGGACGTAGGCAGTGTTAACGTAATTTGGTTTCCCTTGAAGCTGAGGGAACCACTCGTCAGTCTTGTCAGTGCTTCGACGTCCACGTAGGACCTGCCGTTTATCTGGATAACCGGTGCTTGTCCCGGCTGGCCGCTTACAATGAGTGTCCGATTCTCCCGCACAGTCTGCGACAAAGCTAGCCTTGGGTTAGCCAGCAGCCATACCAGGATCAACCCTGCACTCAATAGCTTCCTTCTCATCTGATTCACCCTAGTTTTCCATCGTGAACTCGAGACATGCATTGGTGTCGAAACGAGATCGAGTTTTCGCATCAAGTTGCATCGGAGAGTCTACACCACCGTCGAATGCTTTGACAGTTCCCGATTAATGGGCCACTGGCAGACCGGATTTCGCATCGTCGAACCGTCGGGGGCGGATCACTAATCAGCTATTCGCTCGGTTCGAGGTAACGCCGAGGAGACGGGAGAATCACCGATCCGCTGACCGCGATCGAAAATGTCTTTCCTGCGGATATGCCATCAAGGCCCTCAGCGGTGAACCGCACTTTGTAATTTCCGGCAGCAGTATACGCGTGAGTGAGGATTGCGCCATCGGCGACCACTCCATCGCCGAAATCCCAATGACAGGCGAGCGTTGGGACTCCGTCTTTAGACACTATGCTGGAGAGCTCAATTTCTTCCCCAATTTTTGCTTGAGACGGTACTTGGAAGGCAATCGAGGGCGCGGCCATCGGGATCGAAGTATCAATAATCTTGATCAACTTGACTGAGTGCGCGGGTTGATTGTCCAGGCGGAGCGTTTCGTGGTCCATGGCCAACGGCCGATCTTGAGCTAGCGAGTCAAATAGCTTGTACGAATGCTCTGCGGGAAGCTTCAAATCGGAAAAAGTGAGAATGTGAGAACTCGACTGCTCCGTCCAGTTAAAGACTGCCAAAATGGACTGACGCTGGTCTTCGCGCAGCAGAAAAACGCTCGGCTGCTCATCCTTATCTGCAAAAGTCAGGAGATCTAGAGGCAAAGCAGCGCGTCCAAGTTTCGCCATTGCGAGCAAATCTGGATTCTTGACCAATGCCACGCGTTCCGGATCACTCCCCAGTGTTGGGAGGTCGTCGCCAATTTCGAACATTCCTCCAGAAACTGCCGCCAGAGCGATCGAGACCTGAGCCTCATTCAATGTGAGTGGAGCTTGAATGGTTCGCTCTTCAAGCAGTTGCCGGGAAACTGTGAACGCGTCCGGGTCATCGATGAAAAAGTTGCGATGCATGTAATAGCGCGCCGCGATGCCCGGCTCAGCTTCCTTGCTGCGCAGAAACGCATGACCTGTATCCTGGGATATACGACCTTCATCCACCAGGCCAACAGGGTTCAACATGGGACTGCCATCTTTATCGAGCAGCACGTCTTCGCCGACTGTCTTGCGAATAATCTCGAGCCCAATTCGCTGCGCCTCAAGTGCCGTTGTGTTCGGACGATGGTAATAACCCTCGATTGCCGTGTTGTCCATGAAGTCGAGCTTAATGTAGCGCGCACCCCACTCCCGGACCAGCGTGCGATAGGTCTGTCGAAGATATTCCTGGGCATCCGGATGAGTGACGTCTAAGACGAACAGGGGTTCACCCTCCACCTCTTCGGCCTTTCCAATCGAAATCGGATCGCCATGTGCGTTATGCACCAGCCAATCTTTATGGTGTTCGTAAATCCAGGCCCGCTCACCTACTTCAAAGGGAGCCGTCCAAACTCCTACCTTCAATCCCAATCGGCAGATGCGGTGAGTAAGATCCCACATGCCACCTGGAAATTGAGATGCATTGGGCGTCGCATATTCACTGCGAGAGTATCCGTAACCCAGGTCGAAATGAAAATAGTCGTAACCCAGTATCTTCAAGTGCTCGGCCAGCCATTGAGCATTGGCGAGCGCGGCGCCTTGCGTGATTTTTGTATAGAAGGCCGTCCAACTCCACCATCCCAGCATGTTGTCTGCGGTAACCCGACTGTGATGCAGTTCCCGAATTGTGGCACCGTAATTCTCAAGTTGCGAGTGGTAGCTTCTTCCGGCGGCAAACATCACGCGTTCTGAAGTTATTGATTCGCCTGCGGGAAGAGGAACGCTTAATTCAATCAGGTTTTCCGCAGGCCCTTCTCGCAGACCGGATTCTGGATCGGTCGCTTGTATCTCAGTAGTTCCAGTTGAATCAACCGTGTATGAAGCGATGCTGGGGCCATCTGGTGATGAAGATTGCGTTTGCAAATGAATGATAGTGAGGAAGCGGCTGGAAGTGAGAGCCCCCAAAAACAGGCTCTCCGTGCTATCCCGGTTGTAGATAAGTTGGCTGCCTACGGCGCGGTGCATGCCCTCCGGAGCTTTTCCTAAAGTGTAAATCTGCAATGGCGGCCAGTCTTCGCTGAAGCTGTCCGAGAGAACTCGGTTGCTCTTCTGCGTGCCGCTGAGATCGATAACTTTGTTTCCGACGGCTTCGACGCTTCGGATACTTTGGATTGTTACCGGATTGCCTGTGTGATTTTGTACTTCAGTCTCGATGACACCAAAAGCTCTCCCATCATAGATTTGCAATGTATATGCAAGATCAGGGAAATTCGGAAGGCCGGACGAAGTGACTGTTATTTTCTTGCCGTGTCCGAGAGCATCCTCAAAACTCGATTGAGATATTTCATGTTTCGGATAATCGGTCGATTTGACCCATTTGTGATCGATCTCTGCTGCCACCCTTGCGTGAATGACGCTGTGTCCGCCATTTTCTGTTTGGATTTCATATGTGCCATCGCTCGGCTGAACGACCACAGACAGACCCTCGGTATGAGCAACTGCCTGAGAACCCCGAGCCGGGTCAGAAGAGCCCAGACAGCCTTCAACTAAGATCAGCAAGCAGGCTATCAAGAGACTTGCGATCTTGACCTTGCGGATTTTTCCGGCCCATGCTTTCGGCAGCCGAAAACCACGACAATTATGCTCAATCATGAATTCCTCCTGCTGTGCGTGGAACTTGCTACGGCGGAACGTCGATTTGCCTCTCACTCAGAATCCTGACTTGGGTTGAAGGGCCATGTAGCTTTCCACTTCGCCCAGATGAAGAAAACCAGAACGCCGGTTAGTAGCGTCAATAATCCGATCTTGATGTAGAGCCAGCCCGAGGTCAGAAAAACGTATGCCCATCCAAAGAAAGCAATGACAATGGGGACGGGATAAAACCACATCTTGTACGGCCGCGCGCTGTCTGGAAACTTTCGTCGCAAGAGTGGAATCGCAAATAGCTGTCCGAGAAACTGGACCAAAATTCTGGTAGTGATCAACGCACTGACAAGCTGATCAAGTTTAAGGAACGCGGCAGCAATAGATACACCGCCCAGAACCAGAAGGGAAACTTGCGGATAGTTTTTCGTAGGATGCAGTTGCGCAAACGGACGGAAGAAATAGCCGTCGATGGCAGCCGCATAAGGAATGCGCGAATAACCCAGAAGAAGCGCGAACACAGAGCCAAAGGCCGACCAGAGGATCAAAATTGTTACCGCGATTGCGGCGCCCCTGCCGTATAGGCGCTCCATGAAGTCAGAAACGATGAAGTTCGAATGAATTCCTTCCCGCCACGGCACCACTCCGATCAAGGCGAGATGCAGCGCTAGGTATCCTACACAGCAGATTGCCAGCGAAAACAGAATCGATCGCGGCACTACGTAGGAAGGATTCTGCACTTCGTCACCGATGTAGCACACATCGTAATATCCGAGATAGTTGTACACAGCGATCAGGGTAGCGCTGCCGAGACCGAGCACGAAGCCACGATTGAAGGCCATCGCTCCTGGGGGAAAATCGAACGCCCTGTGGGCATTGAAGTGAGGGAAACCGGTGACGATGACGGCTACCATCGCCAGCACCGTGCCAATCCAAAGAGTGAGCGTGACCTTGCTCAAAAATGTGATCTTTCGGCACAAGAGGAACAAAGCAACAAGGCCTGCGGCAACCGCTATGTATTGCTGGCCTCGACCGCTCAATCCTGGCCAGAGATATGTAGAATAGTTTCCAAATCCGATCATCCCGGATGCGATTTCCAAAGGCCCACTCAGAACGAATTGCCAGATGAAAAGAAAAGCCATCAGGCGACCCCAACTTTGATGGCCGTATGCCTCGCGAAGAAAATGGTAACTACCGCCGGAGCCTGGCAACGCCGCCCCCAGTTCGCTCCATATCAGACCATCGGAAATTACGATGAGCGCACCCGTCAGCCAGCCCAGCATGGATTGCGGGCCGCCCATGGAAGCCATCAATAGTGGGATTGTGATGAAAGGCCCGATCCCAACCATGTTTGACATGTTCAGGGCCGTGGCAGGAAGTAAACCAAACGCGCGCGTCAGGTGGGGGTGCGTTTCAGTCTCCATTGCCATGGGCGTGCAAGATCGTAAAAGTTCTAGGCTGCATCACAGCGATTCCTTATGCAGAAAGATCCCATAAGCATTCGCTGCGCTCGTCTTGCTGAGCTATTCGTTTTGCCGCTATGCCGTTCCCTTCACTCCAATGCGGGTCGCGTCACTCACCTTACAATTGCGCGAATCTACCGACAGCTTGCCCGTTTGTCAATTAGATTGTTTGTTTCTGATCGATTGTGACTCCTGGAGGTACACTTTTTGCGGTACAAATCGTCCACATCCCAAATACAATTGGTGCCGCGGAGCCACCGATCCGCGCCAGGTTGGGCAGCCAGGAGAGCCAGACATTATGCTCGCAGAAGAGCGCAGATTTCGCATTCGAGAGATCCTTTCCGGTCAACGCACCATTACCGCTTCCGACCTCTGCGCTGCTCTGGGGGTTACCGCCGCCACGGTGAGGCGAGACTTGGCGGCTTTGGAGCAGGATGGCGTACTGGTCCGTTCGCATGGGGGAGCGGTTTCCAGGATGTCCAGCACAAACTTCCAACCTTCCTACGAGACTTTGTCGCATAGCCACAGCGGCGAAAAGCATGCGATTGCGGTCGCGGCTGAACATTTGGTGCTTGATGGCGAGACTGTGTTTCTTGAGGGAAGCACCACAGTGTATGAACTTGCCTGCGGCTTAAATCAGCGGAACCGACTGACCGTCGTGACAAATTCTCCGACGATCGTTTGCCAGTTGCAGAGAAGCTCGGGTGTGACTGTCCTTTGCACCGGCGGCGATCTTCAAAAGGATACGTTCTACTTTTCCGGCGAATGGGCGCAGCGTGCGCTCTCCGAAATTCGGTTAGACAAAGCGATTTTGGGAGTGAGCGCAATCGATCTTTCGTATGGAATCTCGACCGCGAACCACGCCGAGGCACAGATCAAGAAGATGATCATGAGAGCTGCGAAGACCCGGATCGCGCTGGCAGATCACAGCAAGTTTGGTACTCAGAGCTTCGCCTATGTCGGCCCGGTGGCGGACATCGACGTGCTCGTAACCGACTCCGGCACCGATCCAAAATACATCAAGGGCCTGCGTGAAGCGGGTGTCGAAGTTGTGGTTGCGGAATTGCAAGAAACGCGTAAAACACCGCACAAAAGAACACATGCGAACAAAACAGGTTGACAATCGCTCAAATGCGGGATAATTTGAGTCCCGTCTTGGTTCAGCGAGGACGAGGGGAACTGTGAGCGATTGCGGCAAGAGGATTCGCTTGAATCGTGTGCTCGGAGGCTCGGAGCGCCGAGCCCTGGTAGTCGCTTTCGATCATGCTTTGGTACTCGGGCCGATTCCTGGGACTGAGGACCCATTACGAAAGATTCGCCAGTTTGCCCAAGCCAGAGTCGATGCATTGCTGTTGAACCTTGGGCTCATTCGTCAATTCGCAAACTCGACAATAGTCGGCCCAATACCAGCTCTAATTGCCCGCCTGGACTGGACAACCGTTTGGTCTGCGATTGGGCAAAACGGAAGTGGCGCGCTGCACAGCTCGCTTCTCGCACGCCCCGAGGAAGCGTTACGACACGGCGCAGATGCCGTTCTCACCTATCTCGTCGTAGGCACCGGTGATGCCGAGTTCGAGATGAAGGAGATCACTCGCAACGCGGAAATCGCCCGCGAATGTGAACGAGTTGGAATCCCGCTGATTGTTGAATCTCTCGCACGGGGGAAGGATGTGCAGAATCCAGGTGATCCCAAGTGGCTGAACCTCCACACTCGTATGGCAGCCGAGCTTGGTGCGGATGTCGTTAAGACGGATTACAGCGGGGATACAGCCTCGATGCATTCGGTGGTGGAAAAATGCCCTATACCAATCCTGGTGCTCGGTGGAAGCCGTCATGCCTCCGACAGACGTGCGCTTGATGTGGTCCGCGAAGTTGCGGCCGCAGGAGCGGCTGGTGTCTTCTTTGGCCGCAATGTTTTCCAAGCCGACAACATCAGCACATTTCTAGAACAGGCGCGTGCTGCTCTTGACGGAGCGGTGGCGGCAGAATTTCAAGCAATCCCAAGATGACGACATCGGGTTCCCAGGCCCAGGCAGTTTTGTGCGACAAGAATGTGATGGACGGTCGTCCCGGATTCCGCCTGCGGGCCGATTGGGGATATATTTCAGTTCTTGAGGGCGGTGGGCATATCTGCGCGTTGAATCTGAATGCATGTTCCGGAGTGAACCCGCTATGGCGGCCGCAATGGGCCACGATCGATCCATCCCAGTACGAGATTTCGAAACATGCTCGCAAGTACGGGCCTCCGCCGGACGGCAGGTTACTCTCCGGCATTGCCGGACATAGCCTCAGCTTTGATCAGTTCGGGCCGCCTTCCATAGAAGAAACAGCAGCGGGTCTCACCACCCACGGCGAAGCGCCCGCATTGAAGTGGAAGATCCAGAAGCAAGCGCAGTCGCCGAAGCCACAATTGCAATATGGTCTGACTCTTCCCGAAGCTCGGATCAGTTTCAGCAGGAAGCTCACCCTCGACCGCGTGAATCCGGTGATTTATTGCGAAGAAGAGGCGGTCAACCTGAGTAGTTACGACCGCCCCATTTCGTGGAACGAACATGTAACTTTCGGGCCACCGTTTCTGGAACCAGGAACCACCTGGTTCGACATGCCGGCAAAGCGGGCAAAGGTTTGTCCGACGAGCTACAGCCCTCGATTTTTTCTTCAGCCGGATTCCGAGTTTACTTGGCCCAACGCACCGACAAAAGATCGCAAGCGGATGAACTTGCGTACTACGCCGGCACAGCGGTTCGGACACTACACAGCGCAATTGCTGAGTCCGGAACGTGAGATTGGTTTCATCGCGGCATGTAACCCTCGCCAGAAGCTTCTCGTCGTCTATGCATTTCGACGGGCAGACTTTCCCTGGGTGGGCAATTGGGAAGAGCGATACAACCGAACCCAAGCGCCGTGGCGAGGGAAAACGTTCTGTCGAGGACTGGAGTTCAGCACGACTCCGTTCTCTATTCCGCGGCGCGAAACGATCGAGCAAGGTCCGCTGTTCGGCGAACCAACGTATCGCTGGCTTCCGGCTAAATCCAAGGCTCAAGTTCGGTTTCTGATTTTGTTGGTTAAGGTGCCAGAGACATTTCGTGGCGTAGCGAGTGTTTCCGTTGCTAAAAGAAAGATCGATGTTGTCGAGTCCGGAGCTCGTGGCCGGAAGCTTTCAGTCGCGGCAGACAAATTCCTGTGAATGGCGTCGATCATGAGTTTGCTTGCCATTGATATCGGTTCGAGTAGATGCAAAGCGGTGGTGTTTGCGCTGACGGGTGAGATACTCACACAGCACGCCTGCGCGTACACACCGGCTTTTCCCGCTCCTTCGCACGCCGAGATAAATCCCGAGACCTTTTGGCAGGCAGTCTGTCATTGTTCGCAAGCGGTGTCGAAGAATCTTTCTGATCCCGTCCGAGCATTGTGTCTGAGTTCGCACGGCGAAACTTTCGTGCCGGTAAATGGACGCAACCAGCCAGTCGCTCCGGCCATTCTCAACCAGGACAATCGAGCCACGGAAGAAACGGTGTGGCTCGAAAGAACATTCGAAAGAAAGCGACTTTTCGAAATTACCGGCCTGGTCGCTCATCCCATGTATCCGGTTCCGAAATTTCTCTGGCTGCGTAAGCACCGACCGGACGTTGTTGCTCCCTCGGTTCGTTTCCTCAGTGTGATTGGTTATGTTCTTTCGCGATTAGGGCTACCCGCTTATATCGATTATTCTCTGGCCTCCCGTTATCTGGCATTTGATATACGGCAGCGCCGCTGGTCCGAAGAAATTCTTGCCGCCACAGAAATAAGTGCCGAATGCCTGCCCATTCCTGTACCTGCTGGAACGATTGCTGGAAAAATAGATGCACACGTTGCCAGTCAACTCGGCCTTTCACCCGGAACAATTGTTGTGATGGGAGGGCACGATCAACCTTGCAGTGCATTGGGAGTTGGCGCTATTGGTTCGGGCCGCGTGGCAGACTCAATGGGCACTTACGAATGTCTGCTGGCAGCTTCCGATCAGCCCTGCTTAACGGATGAGGCGCTTGCGGCTTCTCTCAACTCTTATTGTCACGTGGTTCCAGACAAGTTCGTTACGCTGGCATACTTCCCATCAGGAATCATGGTTAAGTGGTTCCACGATCTTTTGTACGCAGCAGCGTATGGTGAAGGCTCGCTCGCTCAAAACGGGGATCCATCGGACTCGGAGTCTATTCACTATGCGTCACTCGAACGAGAAGCACCAGCGGGCCCGACGGGTCTCTGCATTACTCCGAATCTGATCGGCACCTGCAATCCCGATTTCAATCCGCGTACACGTGGAATAATCTCTGGCCTGGGCCCGAACACAACCCGCAGCCAAATTTACAAGGGCATCCTCGAAGGGCTCGCTTGTGAGCTGTCACAGATGACCGACATTCTGACAAATGCGGTGGGAGAGTTTCGGGACGTTTACGTCACCGGCGGAGGCGCGCGATCAGCTTTAGGTCTCCAGCTGCGAGCCGCTTTATCGGGCCGGGAGCTGCATGTAATGAAGTGTCCGGAGGCAGTGTGTCTGGGCGGAGCCATACTCGCCGGAGTCGCATGCGGGGAATACGGAAGCTTGCGAGAAGCAGTGGAGCTTGTAGTCCACGATGTGTCGACGGTATCGCCCGACCCAGCGCTTGCGGCAGCCTATGCACAACAAGCCAAACAATATCGCCATTTGCGTTCAGCGCTCACGGCGGGCGCAACCACCGAGAGTGCAATAGGCCGACAGGAGGAGCAGTGATCCAAGCCACAATCGGATTCGTAGTTTTTGGAGTTCACAAAGATGGTCTGAAAGACCCAATGGGCACCCCATTCATCGATGACGCATTGGTTCAGCGCGCCAAGAGTGCACTGGTTGCCGCGGGTCTGAAAGTTATTGAGTATGGCGTTGTTGTCGCCAGCAAAGAAGAAGCTCGGGCCGCATTCAAGAAAATGAAATCCGACGATGCCATCGATGCGGTTGTCCTATTTTCTGGGACCTGGGTTTGGGCGGCGCACATGGTCGGCGCGATTCGCGATTATTGCGCAAGTGGAAAAGGCTTGCTTCTGTGGACGCATCCCGGCTCTCAAGGTTGGCGGCCGGTTGGCGGATTGGTGCTGCACGGAGGTTTGCTCGAAATCGGTGTCCCGCACAAATTTCTATACGGAAGCTTGGAGGAACCAGATACCGTAAGCAAGATCGTCAGCTATGCTCAGGCTTCATATCTGAAGAACTTCTTAAACATGTCTACCATTGGTACTTTTGGCGGTCGCGGGATGGGGCAAACCTGCGGCACCGCCGATCCTTCTCAATGGATGAGAATGTTTGGCATCGATATCGATTCCCGGGACACGACGGAGTTGAAGCAAACTGCTGAAGGAATCTCATCAAGCGAACTGGATCAGCTGCAGCCGAGGTTGAAGCAGTTGTTTGGCAAGGAACCCGAGCGAAACGCGGTGACCGAGCGCTCGATGCGTCTATATCTCGCTCTGAGAAAAGTTGTAGCGAGAGAAAAGTTTGATTTCTACACGATTCAATCTTTTCCTGGTCTAGCCGGCGATTACTCTGCCACTTGCTTCGCTCAGAGCATGATGCTTGAGGATGGAGTTGGTACTTCTACCCTGGGCGATTTCAATACCGCTTTGACCGTTCTCCTGCTCACCAAATTGAGCAGGGAGAGAGTGTATTACGGTGATTTGCAGCACATTGACAAAAAAACAAGAGAAATCAAGATCATCGGGGATGGCGCTTGTCCACCCTCACTGGCCAGCAAGCTGGGTCCGGCTGGCTTCTCTGAACACGGTATCCCTACGGAAGGCGAAGCCGGCGGCCTGTCTGTAAAGCTCACCTGCAAAGTGGGGGAAGGAGTACTGGCCCGGCTCGGCAGAGTGAACGGTGCGTTTCAAATGGTCATTACTCGAGCCAGCATTTTCGAGCCGGCACCGAATCAGATAGAAAAACGGCTCAACGAATGTGGCATCCCATTCTGGCCGCACGGTTTTGTGACCGCGCATTGTGACATCGACGTTTTGCTCCAGCATTGGACCAATGAATATGCATGCCTCGGCTACGGCGAAGAGCTATATCCGGCGTTAGTCGATTTTTGTGAGATCACGGGAATAAGGGCAATCCTTCCCTGAGCGTTCAATAGAGGGATGATCGATTCAAGGGGAACCTGACAGGACACGATGCGGGAGACAGACGGGACCGACCGAAGGATATCCCTGAAAAGGGCTGGGAAATGTTGGTGGCTACCAGCAACCCGCTGAACCGCCGACGGAGGCGCGATTAGAGAGAGACTCGGACGGCCGAATTTGCTGGAACGGGCAAACGGCCACCACGATTCGCGCAACATGCAGCATGGCGCGATTTACTTTTGCTTCCAGAAGATTCGGCGGGATCGGCCCACGTGGATGTCGAAGCCATCGACGCCCAAGAAAAGAATGTCGGCATTCAGCGGCGCAATGTTTCTTCCGCAATTGGCCCAACCAGCGAAAAAGAATTCTTCCGCAGAGTCCCTCCTGTCAGAATTACCTCCAGAGACGAGCCGGCTCGTTCCGCAGCGATATTCACTGCGTTGGTGATAATCATCAGATTTTGATGATGGCGGGTGAAGAGTGCGAGTCAACTACAACTGGCGAGTATTCCTTTCTAACGTCATTAGCTTCGTTTGTCCATGTAAAAGAGCTCGGGCCTGACGACCGGCCCAAACCAGGGAAGGCATACCTAGAAGGCATATCCAGACAAAAACAAGTCAGTCTCGCGTTTTTTCCGCTTGACTTCCGTACGAATCGCAAGTAAATGTTTAAATACGTAATAATTCGAAAGCACGCCGAAACTGATCTTTGGCCGAGGAGTCTGTGGCGTGGATGCTCTTGCTAAACTGCTTGATCTTTCGAGAGAAGAGAAGATCGAACGCGGTCTGTTATACACTCCTGCGGAGATTGCCCAGCAACCTGCCACCTGGGAGTCAACATTCTCTATCTTTCAAGAACACCGCACGAGGCTTGCGGAGTTCCTTGGGGACGCCGGGTTCGGCGATCCCGTGTGTCCGAAACCAGTTGTTTTTCTCGTCGGTGCTGGCACTTCTGACTACGTGGGCAGAAGTCTGGTGCATTTGCTTCGTCGGCTCTGGAAGTGTGAAGTCATTGCCATTCCCAGCACCAGTCTCCTGACCCACGGGGAAGAGTGGCTGATTCCAGGTCAGAGGTACGTCTGGATTTCATTCTCCCGATCCGGCGATAGCCCGGAGGGTGTGTCTGTCCTGGAAAAAGCTCTGGTGAGTCATCCGGATATTCATCACATTGTCGTGTCGTGTAACGCAGAAGGGCGGATGATTCGTTGCACGGCTGGCAAACGACAAGCGTTCGCCGTTGCCCTAGACGATGCGGTTAACGACCGGGCTCTGGCCATGACCAGTTCTTTCTCTAATATGGTCGTATTCGGCCAGTGCATGGCGCATGTTCATAATTTCACACAATACGAAGCTATACTCAGCCAGCTTGTAGAAGCGGGAAAGACTTTCCTTCCACACGCCGCTGACGCCGCGGCGGCCCTTGCTGCAGAACCTTTTGAGAGGGTCTGTTTTATCGGATCGGGCGCGCTTGAGGGCGTAGCCGTTGAATCTGGGTTGAAGGTACTAGAACTGACTGCGGGCAGAATCCTGACCATGGCGGAATCCGCCATGGGACTGCGCCACGGTCCTATGGCAGCTCTCGACAAAACTACGCTGCTGGTTGCTTTTCTTTCGAGCGATGAAAAGGTTGCCCGCTATGAAAGAGATCTGTTGCAGGAACTCAAGCGGAAGCGACTCGTGAAAACTCAGATCGCAGTGGGTGGGCACTCCGGGCCGCCGTTGGATGGTTTCGCAGAGCGCCATCTTTCGCCGGACATTCGCACAGCGGTCCCGGATGATTGTCGTCCGCCAGTGGATGTCTTGTTTGGTCAGTTGTTGGGGCTGTTTTTCTCCTTGCGCTGTAACTTGAGGCCGGACCGGCCCAGCCCCGACGGCGTCATAAGCCGAGTCGTTCAAAATGTGAGGATTTACGCCTGATTCGCGCCGTGCGCCTCGGGGGGAGTATGAATCGATCATAAACGAACAAAACAATTGACAAACGAGCACACTATGAGTAAATTCGCGCAATCGCAACCTTGCAGGCCTCATGTATCGCTTTCGCAGGTTCTTGTTTTGTGAAGCGCTGAACGGATCTTTCAGCGAGCGAGTGTAACGTTTCTTGTTTTGGTCGTGGAGAGTGGAGATGGTTTAAACGATGGCTCGTCGAGTGAAACGAAAGCCCGGCAAACGATAGTCCAGTAGGTAACGCAAGCATATTTGGCTCTCAGGGACGGTGAACGATGAAGAGAAAATTTCGGAACCTATTGCCAGCGCGTCGGTTCATTTGCTTCTCCCTCGGACTCATTCTGGTTTTCGGATCGACGATGCCTGTGTGGGCCCAATACACGACTGCGCGACTCAGCGGGATCGTCAGTGATCCATCGGGCGCAGTGGTGGCGGGAGCGACTATTACCGTTCAAGAGGTTGGGACGGGATATACGCAGAGCACAAACAGCACATCTGCCGGACAGTATCTCTTTCCCAGCCTGCCGGTCGGCACCTATCAGATCACGGTTTCAATGGCCGGCTATACCTCTTATGTGCAAAAGGGTATTGTGCTGTCCCTGGGCCAGGCGGCCGCGCAAGATGTTCAACTGCGAGTGGGCAGGGTTGAACAACAGGTGGTGGTGAATGCAAATTCTTCGCTGGTTACCACTGACTCGGCCACCGTGGGGCAGCTGATTGATCAAAGGGAAATCAGCCAACTGCCGTTGAACGGACGCGACGTACAGCAGTTGGTGTTTCTGGCGCCGGGGACTACCAACGTGACCGCCAATTATTGCGCAGCCAACTGCGAGGGAGGAGTATTCCCCAGCGAGCAGTATGCCAAGGTGAACGGAGGCGGCGCGAACGGAGTCAATTACCTGTTAGACGGCGTCGATGCCAACGACACCTACATCAACGCGAACGTGCCTTTCCCCAATCCTGACGCGATTCAAGAGTTCAATCTGATTACCGGGAATATGAGCGCCAGCTTCGGGAACGCGATCGGTGGCGTGGTCAACGTGGTCACGAAATCGGGAACGGACCAGATTCACGGAGATGTATTTGAATTTCTGCAGAACTCCGCGCTGGATGCCAGCGATTATTTTTCCCAAGGACATGTCAATCCGCTTAAGCAGAATCAATTCGGGGGAAGTGTCGGCGGTCCCATTGTCAAGAACCGCCTATTTTATTTCGGGAGCTACCAGGGAACGCGGTTCCGCACCGCGAACAACGGCCAGATTGCCACCGTTCCGAATGCGACCGAACGTACCGGGGACTTCTCCGACGTGCTTCCGGGTACGCAGTTGATAAATCCGACTTCGGGGTCGAACTACACCAATAATCAAATCCCCGTCAGCCCCGTCGCCACGTACATTCTGGACCATATCCCGCTTCCCAATGGACCCAACGATCAGCTTACCTTTAACGGTGGGCCGGACGCTCAGAACACCGATGAATACTTAGCCAAGGTGGACTTCAACATCGGGAAGCATCATCTGAGCGGTCATTACTTCCAGATGGGTTATACGGACCCGGTGTTTATTCCGCCTTCCACGAACCTTCTGGAACTCCGAGGCGATGCCGAACATCTCGTTCTCAAGAACGTGAGCGTAGTCGACATCTATACCATTACGCCCACCTTCTTACTGAGCAGCTATTTTGGATATAACAGCGAAAATGGCACCACCCTGTCCTCGGCTCCGTTCAGCATGGCAGATGCAGGCGTGAACATGGCAGTGCCGCAAAACCGTGGAGGGGGCGATGCCGCGGTTTTGAATGTGACAGTAAGCGGGGGCGGGGCCTTCATTCTACCGGGTACGCCGTATGGGGTGTGGAATCGCGGAGATCAATCGCTGCGCGAGATTGCCACCTGGATAAAGGGTAAGCATGAGGTCCAATTCGGCGGAGAAATTCTCCGGGTTCGCCTGCCCATGGGAAATCAGTACCAGGAAAGCGGAGTTTTCGACTTCGAGAATCTGACCGGCAATCCTCTGGCGGACTTTGAACTGGGAGCTGTGTCGTCGTTTACGCAGGGCGGAGGACTTTACCTGAATGTTACGGGATACAGAGAGAGCCTCTTCGCGCAGGACAGTTGGAAAGCCACCCCCCGTATGCTGTTAACCGCAGGACTCCGGTGGGATCCTTTCTTCCCCTATACAGACAGCGAAGGGCGGGTAGCTTGCTTCGTTCCGGGAGCACAGTCTCAGCGTTTCCCCACGGCCCCGGTGGGTATGCTGTTCGGCGGAAAGAACCACGATCCTGGATGTCCGGCCTCTTCCATTTATAACAATCCAAGAAACTTTGGACCGCGCTTGGGTTTTGCCTATCGGATTACAGAAGATGGCAATACCAGTATTCGCGGCGGAGCGGGTTATTACTACGAGGCTCCAAACACGGTTGCGTTCGAGGATGTGGTGGGGGTTCCCCCGTTTGCTCCTATTATTAACGTAGGTTCCAGTCCAGGATCCCCGTTGGTGACCCTGGCAGATCCGTACGGAAGTTCCGGAACCACGAATCTGTTTCCGGGGCAGTTTGGTCCAACTAATCCAAGCCCGAGCGATGCAATTTTCCCTACTTCGGGTATTTCTTTCAGTCAGATATTCGACCGCCATTTCCGCTTACCCATGGTGCTGTCGTGGAACCTGACGGCGGAACACGGATTCAAACAGGACTGGATGTTGCGCGTTGCCTACGTAGGCAATAGTGGACACCATCTCAGCGGCACGGGAGACCAGGAAAGCGGCCTACTCCAATTGAATCCCTCTCATTGGGATCCGGTTACGCAGCAGGAAGTCCCCGTTTATCCTGCTTATGGATCGATCGCTTCTATCAATTCCGGAGTCGACAGCAACTACAATGCTGCTCAGATCACGCTCACGAAGCGCATGACGCACGGCTTTTCTTTTCTGACCAACTTTACATGGGCCAAGGAACTGGATGACTTCGCTCCAATAGGCGGGTCACCTTATTTGACCAATAGCTGCAGTTGCGGCCGCGATTTCGATTATGGCCCGTCCGATGACGATCTCTCGAAGACCTTCAAAATCAACGGTGAGTATATGGTTCCGCGCATCAGCCTGCCCAAGGCAGTCGACAAAATTGTGAATGGTTGGGAGCTTTCCGGAACGGTAAGCTGGCAGACTGGATTTCCGTTTACGATCTTTAGTGGGGCCGACAATTCTTTGAGCGGCATGTTAGGCGATCGGGCCGATCTGGCCGTGGCTAGCGTTCAGCAAGCTGTGCTGGGCAGTGGCCGTTCCCATGCTGCCGAAGTGCAGGAATGGTTTAACACCAGTGCATTTGTGCCGAACGCGTTACAGACCTTCGGCGATACGGGAAAGAATATTCTTCGCGGACCAAGATTTTTCGATGCCGATTTGGCGGCAGTTAAGAATGCCAAGATTACCGAAAGACTCTCGATGGAATTCCGAGCCGAATTCTTCAATGCATTCAACAATGTCAATTTCGGCAGGCCGGACGGTAACCTTGCCGATATCGGCGCCACCTACGGAGAGATTACCGGATTGGCCGGGTCGTCGTCCTCCAACACCTACGGAACGGCGCAGCCCAGAATCATTCAATTCGCAGTGAAGTTCTCGTTCTGAGCGTCGGAGGTGAAATGCCACGAAGCGAGAGTCACCTCCGAGTCGTCGGCTTCATCACCATCGCTCAACTCATATTATGTCTCTGCATCGCGCTGTCTTCCACGGCACAAGCGCCAACTTCCGCGTCCGCTCCAGCAAAACCCGCCGACGAAGAAGTGGCTCTCCGCGCGTTCGCTGCTATTCATCCTATTGATGTCCACGTTCATGTCTTCAAGACCGATCCCGCATTTCAGAAGATGCTCGAACGGCTGAGCCTGAAAGTGCTGAATATCCTTGTGGTGGACGACACGCTCGCCTATCGCAAGCATTTGCAGCCGCAGATCGATGACGCACTGGCGCTGGTTCGGTCGAGCCATGGCCACATTGCGCTGTGTACGACATTCGATCCGTACAAAGTCGATAGTGCTTCATTCGCTGCCGATGCCATCAAGCAGATCGACCGCGACTTCGCGCAGGGAGCCGTGGCGGTCAAGATCTGGAAGAACATCGGAATGGAAATCAAGAACGCCGCCGGCCAGTACATGATGGCCGATGATCCGAAGTTCGAGCCGATCTACAAAGACATCGCGAACCATGGCAAAACGCTGATGTCCCACCAGGCCGAACCCGATGTGGCCTGGGGGCCACCGGATGCGTCCGATCCGTCCTGGTCCTATTACCAGGAAAATCCGCAATGGTACGTCGCCAACCAGCCCGGCTTCCCCTCGAAGCAGAGGATTCTCGAAGCGCGTGATCATGTGCTCGCCAACAATCCCAAACTGCGCATGGTTGGAGTCCATCTGGGCAGCATGGAGCGAGATCTCGACAACATCGCCAGCCACTTGGACAAGTATCCGAATTTTGCCATCGACACAGCCGCGAGAATGGAATATCTAATGCTGATGCCTCCGGAAAAAGTGCGCACATTTCTCATCAAGTATCAGGACCGCGTCCTCTATGGCACCGACCTCGACTTGGCCCCGGACGCCAACCTCCCGGACGTGTTGAAAGACTGGCAATCCACGTACGCACGAGACTGGAAATTCCTGGCAACCGGCGAGACTCTTAACGTGGAAGGCAAGCAGCTGCATGGATTGAATCTGCCCCAGCCAGTCCTCCAGAAGATATTTCGCAGCAATGCCATTCGTTGGATTCCGGGATTGTGATGGACCGCGAGTCGGTTGTGGTGGACTGGCCCCCGCGTTGATCCTGTTTGCGGTTTGGGTCTTGAAAGTCGAAAATCGGGCACTTTCGTTTTGCTCGGGCCTTTTCGTCTCGTAAGTTGGCGGCGTGGCTGAGCCACCCTGGATCAAGCGGAACCTTGAAGAGGCAGTTGACCTGACGGGCGAAGGTCCCGAGGACTTTCGGCACCTTGATGACTCTCCTGTTAGGAACTACTGATAACCGTTTTAAGTTGTGAGCTCTGAGTCTTGAGTAGTTGCTTTACTCATAACTCAGAACCTGGGACTCAATGCTTGTAGCATGTCTGTGCTATGTCTTTGAAACCTGCAGTTTCCTTAACATCTCAGCGGGAGGCATTTCCGGCGCAGGGATCCCCGAACTGAGCCCGGGCGATACAAATCCCGCCCCTGCCGAAGAATTGCAACCCATTCTCATCGCTCCTCGTCATCCCTTGAACCGCTCTGAAGAGCAGTTACTCCAGTGGCGGGCGACTCTTCCGATAGGCTATTCATGAAGAGTCGGTGACAATGCGCCGAGAACCATTTGCGATTAGAGTGAATCCCGTCGGTCGCTTCTGTTCAGCTTTACGCGCATCTACATATCATGGGGTATGACCCGCGCTGAAGGCTGAGGATTTCCTTTTGACGGGGTCGTCGGTACAACGCACTCGGAGCTTTCTCTGCCCAGTGTTTCACGCGGCGCAAGTATGCTACTACGACGCTCAGCTTCCGGACTTGTGCGGCTAGTCACAGACAGAATGGTTTAAGCCGGCTAGTGTTGAAGTACTCACCTGCTTCTTTCACTGTCTCAGGCACAGCAGGTGTGATCCATTCCGCGACGGCCGTCCGGCCGCAAAAGAGGAGGATGCCATGCCCCTCGATTCTCTGGAACTCCGTGCTTCTCTCCAAAGAGTGCTTAGCGGTCTCATTTTGATTTTGGTTCCGCTCACTGTGTTCGGCTTCTATGTAGCGTTGCAGGGAGACAGCCAAATTCGCCAGATGGCCGGCGAAAACATCCGTTCCATTACACGCACCTCGGCTGAGTTCACCTCCGAATTCATCGTAGGGAGCGTGAAGGACGTGAGCGTGATCGCCAATAACCCGAGTCTCGTTCAGGCAGTCATTTCCGCGAACCACCAATACGAGCATCTTTCAGAGGACGCCATTGGCAGCAAACTCGGAGCCATCGAGCTGAAATGGAACAGCTCGGAGAGCGATGCCTTGGCGAGAAACGTCCTCACCTCCGATTTAGCCCGCCAACTCCGTCGCACGCGGGATCTAAATCCGAGTTTGCTGAAAGTCACCGTTGCGGATACCGTCGGCGCCACCGTGGCAGGAACGGATAAGCCATCGCACTACTATCAGACGGATCGCGCGTACTGGGGGGTGTTGTATTCCCAAGGACAGGGTGCAATCGACGTGGCCGATCTGCGCTACGACGAACAGAATCGGCTGTACTACCTCAGCATCGCCTACCCCATCCTACAGGAAAGCACAGGCAGGTTCATCGGCGCGGTCACTGCTCTGGTCGATGTCTCGCCCCTGTTTGCTCAACTGAACCGGGAGCAGATCGGCCGTACCGGGCGACTGTTGCTGGTGCGCGACGATGGAACCGTGATTGAAGGACCCGGCGTAGCCCCCTCCTTGAAGATGCGCTCCGAGGAATACACCGCGATCCGCGACTCGCTCGGGAACCTGCGGGGTCGCGAAACCGGATACCTTTTCGCCAGGCTTTCCAAGGGCGAGTCCTATCTCATCGGGTTTGCCGATACCGGATTGAAGGAGGCCTACCCCAACCTTCCTTGGATCGTCGTGGCCAGTCAGGAAGATCGTGAGATTACCCGCCCCATCCGAAATCTGACTGCTTTCGCGTTGTTTGTCATGATTCTGTCGCTATTGATGCTTACTCTGCTCGCCGCGTACGTATTCCTGCATCGCATTCAGAAACTGGAGGATATTGAAACGTCGCAAGAGGACAAGCCGAGTCCGACAGCTGGATGAAGACGCGGGGACTCCGGGGCGGTGCCACTCACAAACCGGGGGAGTGCCTATGCATCGACTCGGTACGCGGAAGAGATACCGAAGTACAGTCTGGCAACCTTCAGAACATGACACAGGCCTCGTTGACCTTCTCCAGTACTCGTTCCAGCAGCGTCAGTTGCCGCTGCAGTTCCGCCTTCGGCGTGCCGTCCGACTGCCGCGCGATTTCATTTTTAAGGCTGCGCTTCTTGCCAGCGAGGAGTTCTGCTGTTTGTTCGAGTTCACCGGAGTCGAAGCGCAAATCGCGGGCCATCACCTTGTTCAGCAATTCGTTATACTGCCGGGGGTCTTGCTCTAACAAGACGTTCGCCAGCAGCTTTAGCTCGTCTGTTTCCAAGTGGAATTGCATGGCCCTCTCTTCAAATAGAGAAACTGCCTCGGAAACTCTATATATAAATTGGATGCCGGTAACTCTCGAACTGTCAGTGACAAAAATCACAGAACGACACAACTCCCCCAAGTCAACGAACACGGAGGTGAGGACTTCGTTGGGCGGCCCACACCAGCAGTGAACGGCGTGCTTCATTTCTGCCGAAGCGCGTTTGTGTTGAACCGCACCGAAGCCGAACTGCTGCCTAAACCTGCCAGGCATCCTTATGGGTAAACTCAACCTTCATGGCCAACCCGTAGCGGATTATGTCCACCAGAGTACGAATTCGGGAGAGTACTGCGAAATCACTCACCGCGTGATTAGGATGGCTTCCTCCTGAAGCTATGGCTTGGGGTCGGTATAGTGAAGCTCGGCCCAATCAGGAGAAAGGAGCACGAAAAAACGACTTACCAAACTTCCTGCCGAAGCGTTTCGCCACAGATGGCTTTGGTCCATTCCGGTAGGTTTCAGAGTCTTAGAATTTGAACCACAGGTAGACACCTACGGCCAATGAAAAGAGTATGAGTGCGACCAGTTTGAGATTATATCGTCGCGCCTTTTCCTTAGCCGTGTCGATTTGCTGGAGTGCTCTTTCGCGGGTTTTGTTGATGAGTTCGTCAGTGGGGTGTTCCACACCTGTGTTGCGTAGCCACTGAGCGTATCTCTCTCGCTTTTGCGGGGACATCGTTGTGCCGTTTTTCAATCTACCTCCGTTGTCATCCCGGACACTCTACGCACAGCCCGGAGCATGAACCTGTCATCATTCCCGCATGAAGGAATCACCTTCAACCTGTCAGCCATTCACAGGTAGCCAACCTTCCAGCCTATGTTGCTGTCCCTCATTTCCTGAGCCGTGTTGGTGTACGCACGCACGACGGTCCACGGGCGTGGATCACCTTTGCAGAGGAGAACCATGCCCGGTTTCGGTTTCAAGGCAGCGTTGAGCCACGTCAACGTGTGCGTGGTGTCAGTTCTTAATTCGACTTGGATGATGTGCTCCATTACGCGCTCACCCATCTGATACCGAGAGCACGGGCTAATTCAATTACGGGGACGGCTTCCGGTTCCGGTCGGATGACGGGCACGCCTGATGCGAAGGCGTGGCAGGCCTTGTGGTGAGCCATGTGCTTCAACATGTCCGTTGCTGATTGAAGGGGCTTCTCACAAAGCTTGTTCATACTGATCGCGTCCCCGCAGTCGCTGCATGTCATAAAAGTGCCGCCCACAATGTTTCTGGTAGTGGTGTACATAGCTTCAAGGTTACGCTTCATTGATGGACGGTGCTGAGGGCATTCGTACAGCACCTAATGAGGGCCACCATTAACCAAAAGGTGATGCTGATCACATTGATATCGGAAGACATTCTGTACTCTTTTATTATGTACCGCATTGGTAGAGACAAGAACGGGGTGCTCCTCCTCTGTCTTGCCTGCACTCACACAGAGCGCGTCCAAGACTTTAACGGAGACATGGGAAACCAGCGAACGCTGGCCGCTCACGCAATGCTGAAGCACGTCCATGCCGCGCACAGCCGTGAAACTCACGTTCGTGCAATGGCGATGGTAATGGAACGTCAGAACGCGCCCCGACAGCCCTCCCGCACTTAGTAGAAGAGAACGGTCTAGAAGAGAACCTGCCTTTGGGCCATTCTTCAGAAAGGACACCTTACATGCGAAGCGTATTCGTGGAGAAGTGGCGGTCACTGGTGAAGTTCGTCCTATTGGTTAGTGTCGTGCTGTTCGTTATGATTCGCTGGGCCTGAAAAAGAGCCATTCGATACCTGCCGGGCGTGTTCGGCTGCTCTACTTCGAATAGAAGAAGGTCTCACCGCGCTGAAGCGCCTTGATCGCATAGGGTATCTTGCTTATTTCCGTCTTTGAAATCGCACTCCGCAAACCAGCCTTGTGCACCAATTCCATGATCTCAGGTGAAAGGTTCAGAGTGAAGAGCAGGATCGGGATGTCTGTACCGGATTTGGCTACGCGTTCAGGAGATGCCGTTGGATTTCGGGGAAGATAGGGCTCAGAAAAGCGAACCTCGCGGTCACCCCCTTGCTCTCCGGCAAGCGCCCAGAAGCAAAACTCGGGGTGAACCTCGAAAGCCCACTGCTGGCACTCTGGCGTCATTGCGTCATCTACTTGCTTGATTTTGACCCTATGTGGAATGCCTGTAGGCTCAGCTCTCAATCCGTCTTCTGTCGACTTACTGCGCTCGCCTCGGCATGGTTCTTTGCACACAAAGCCGCACGACAAGGCGACCCCGCAGGGACCCGTGCAGCAAATATGGATTAAAGAATGGATAAAAACCGGGACTGGAGAGATGGGCAACGGCTCCAAACCGTTGAAAATAAATGGTAGGCACGAGGAGACTCGAACTCCTGACCTCTACCGTGTCAATTCAGTCCTTCCAACAGCTTACATCACCGCTAGGGCCGCCCCAACCCTTGGAAACACGTGTAAGGCGAAGCTTCGATGGATTGAAGAATGGATTGAACAGTTCACAAACCTGGCCTAACGGAAGTGACGAACAGGGTTCCGGCCGGTCTCTAGCCGGAAGTAACGGCGTTCCACCAGTTGCTAGGACATAGGGATTGTTAATGGCGCCGAAGGCGGCGGCGCTCACAAAGTCTGATCTCCTCCATTCAATCTAGCTGGCCCCTTAATCCCGTGTCTCACTTTTGGGGTGCACTCCATTACATCCCCCCAGAAGTTTCCCCACTCCCTCCCAGGGGTTCCAGATCTGGGGACACTTTGGTGGTGACCGGCGGGAGCGGGGCGCCTACGGTCTCCTCGCTAAGATCATTGTCCCGCGCCGTCGTGGGGAATCGTGGGGCGTTCTTTCAGCGTCGCCTGAATCTGCCGGCGCTGCTCAGCGCTCAGGGCCGTGAACCGGAATCCGTACTCTGTTCCAGTGCACGAACAACTTTTGCCGGGATCACCGTGCGTTGGGGGGTGGCCAGGCGGATCATGTGGGCCTCGGTTTTGACGATTCCGTCGTCGGCATTTGTGGCGGCGATTGCATTCTGGCTGGTGCGATTTATTCATCCGGGAGCGTAACAGTTTTCGGGCAACTTTCTCGGTCTCCTATCGCTCCAAACACTGTCATGGAATTCTAATGGCTGCACGATTAGAAGGATCACTCCCGGCATAACGGAGGAGGCTAGCTCCCCGGACCTCAGGGGCCGGTGACATAGCGCCACCGGCCCTCTTAAGTCTTTATGTTATTTCCAAGGAGCGACAATACCGCGGGTCAATCGCGGTCATCATCCTCCGCTTTTCCCTTCGCCTGCTGGTTGGCGACGCCGGGGTAAGGCTTATCGTCTCCCATGATCCCCTTCCACAGAATCCGATTGAACAAATCGGAGTTGATCATGTCAGGGTGTTTGAAGTTAAAGCCTTTGGTCGCTTGCGCCCACCAAGTGCCGTCGTGGAGCGATTTGATCGCGACCGTTACCGGGCGTTTCCCAGGATTCTTGCACTCGGGGACCAGCGTCGGGTCTACCGGAGGCTGGCACAAGATACCCGGGATGGGCGCGACATAGGGCTGCAGGTTGGGTTCTTTGATGAACACGTCGGACATCGGAACGGCGTTCGCATCGTTGAGACCGAGGTAGTTGACGCCGAGGATATCCTCGATGGTTCGGACCACGTTGGTAGAGTTGTAATTGGTGTGGATCACGGCTCCGCTGTTTGTGTAGGGCGACGCGATGAACACCGTAGAACGATGTGCATCCACGTGATCCGGCCCATTCTGCGCATCATCTTCCACCACAAATATCGCTGTGTCTTTCCAGTACGGAGAGTTTGACACGGCCTCGACCAGACGGCCCACCGCGTAGTCGTTGCTCGCGAACTGCGCCAATGGATTTTCCAGATCTGCGGCGTTCGACGAGAAGTTGCCGAAATGATCTTCCATGAAGTCGACCATCTCGAAGTTGGGCAGATTGCCGTTTTTCACATACTCATTGAACTCGCGATTCCACTCTTCGAAGCGGTACTGATCAGGAGTGTTCAGGTCCCAACCACGATAGTAGACATCGGTTTTGTCGAGCAGGGAGTGACGCACGGGTACCGCCTGCACCACCTTCTGCGCGAAGGCGTCGCGCACGATGGGGATGTAGAACGGGGCGCCCGCGTAAGGATCGACATAATAGTTTTCGTCTGCGTAGAGGCCGTAGTGGCGAACCGTCAGCCCGGCGCGCATCACGGTGTCCCATATGTAGCCGCCGAGCGCGTCGGAATCCAGGTCGTCCGCGCCTTGCGATGCGGTGATGTCCTTCGTCCCGGGCTCAATCGATGAGCCGCCGGTCGGATCGAACAGCGTGGTAATGCGTACCGTGCTAGGACTGGGCGTTCCACTGGTTGTGTCGGGCAGTGCAATCCCGATATTACGCGGATTGCCGTTCCAGTCGAAGGGAATGTTGTAGTTCGCGTTGCCATAGCCGACGAGCACGTTTTTGGTTGTGGCATCGTTGGCATGGCCCTGCGTGTCCCAGTTCCATCCGTCGCCACTTACATCGCCGGCATCGTAGAAATTGTCGAGCAGAGCGAATCTGGTCGCCAGCAGGTGATGGTTGGGAGAGATGGGCTGCGGAAACTGCACCCGGGCCGGATCGCCGTTGCCCTGCTTCAGATCGCCGAGTATCTGATCGTATGTACGGTTCTCCTTCTGGATGTAGATCACGTGTTTAATGTGGTTATGCAGGAACGCCATCATCGGATCGCGGCCACGGTTCACGAAGCCGTTGTTGGCATCCACGAGAGCCGACAGATAGCTTAGGGTATCTGCGTCCGGCACGGGAATGGTCAGAAACCCCGCCTTCAGCAGGGCCAAGATGTATTCATTGCGTGACGTCGGATTCGGTGGCGGACACAGAAGGCTCGAGTACTCCGGCGGTATGCCCTCCCCGGGGCAGTCCGACCGGTACTCCAGATTCGGGCCGGCGTTGGATTTCATGTTCACCACGAACAGCTTTTTCCCGTCGGCGCTGACCGTCACCGAGCTTGGGTACCAGCCGGTAGGGATACGACCGAGCAGTTGTTGCGAAGCGACATCGATAACAGCCACGGCATTCTCTCCGCCAAGCGTGGCATAGAGACTGCGGCCATTGGGACTGAGCGCCACGGAGTTGGGGCTGGAACCCTTGTAGGGGTAGCCTGGCCGAGCGACTGAAATTCGGCTTTTGAGCGCATCTGTCGTGGTGTCGATTACCTCAATCTCATCCAGATCGCCATTGGCCACGTAAAGGCGAAGCTGATCTGCGGACAGTGCCATGCGATTCGGTTCGCCGCCAACCTTGATCACCTTGAACGATCCTGAAGGGCTCACCGACAGCACCTGGCCATCGCGCTGGCTGCTCACATAGGTCTTAACCGGAGCGCCCTTGGAATCCGATAGCACTACCGGCCAGTAAGGCATTTCTCCGATTGCCGTCGTTTGTCCGGGGGCGAAGAAAACTACTTCTTTGGATACGGTGCGCGTTGACGTATTGATGATTGACAGCGAATCGTTCTGGTAATTGGCCACGTACAGTGTCGAGCCGTCCGGGCTGATTGCCAATCCAGCTGCCAGAGCACTGAACGGCATGAACATGTACTGCGCAATGGGGTTGCTGTTGATCGGCGTCGTGCTGAACAATCCGCCCGTCGGATACTGCTGTACCGGAACGTCGGCGGGCGTGTTATGCCCCAGGAGCACGAACGGAGCATCAGGCACGTAGGTACCATCGGCACTAGCCCCGGTGGTCGTCGACTTAAATATCTCCACGCGGTCGTCAATGCCTCCGGCAACGTAGAAGCGCGTGCCCGACGGATCCCACTGCAAGCCGTGATAGGTGTTGGGGATGTTGATCAGTTGTTTCTGCTTTGGCCGCACGCCACGGACATCGAAAACGAATACCCACTCCGCATTCGGAGTGGTGGTGGATGACGGAATTCCTGTAAGAGGGTCGAGGGCAGCCCAGAGGATCGCAGTACCGTCCGGACCCTGAGTGTAGAAGTCGGTGTTGTAACCCGTAGTGAGGATCAGCAAAGCGGTGCCGTCCGGACTGAGCGCAGTGTTCACTGCGCCATTTGCATTGGCGGAGCCGTCAGGGCGTAGGCCAGTGGGTAGGTTTTGGAAAATTGAGCCGGGCGCGGCAGTAGGAGTAATGTAGAAACCGTTGGGTAGAAGGTTGCCAGCAACCGACGCTGCGTTCCGTATCTGACCACCCGCGAGTGCGGGTAGCATCAGGCAGAGTAGCAGGGCCGGCACAGCGCAAAAGCAAAAGCTCATCTTTCGTCGCATGTTCCCTCCTCAAGAGTTGTTTTCTTGGCCTCGCGTGATTCAGAAAAGCTTGAATCCTAATTTGGTGGGGTCTAGAAAATGGAGGCCATTCTACACCGAATCCCGGCTCTGTGTGGGGTTTTAGAAGGTAAGCCGCGCGGAAAACTGCAGCACGCGGGGAAGTCCGTTGGGACTAATTTCCTGCAATGCTCCGAAATTACCCGGTCCGGAATTGGGGACTAGATAGCACGTCTGATTCAGAGATGAGCCGTCGCCGCAGTTGGACCCTATGGGATTGTATTGCAGCTGATTGATGCCATCGCCATTCTGCACGTAGTAATTGGCATGGTTGAACAGGTTGAATGCCTGAGCCTGAAATTGCAATTCCTTGCCTTCCTTGATCTCAAAGCTGCGGGCCAATCCAACATCAATTCTCTCCAGCCACGGGCCGTAGAAGGAATTCAATCCGATCCCGGGTGTGGGCCCAGCGCCATTGATGCCGGCCGCGGTGTTTGCGGTGTCTTGATTGAAGGCGGTGTCGTTGAGGTCTCCATCGGCGCCGTCGCAATTGCTGAATGACAGGGTCGAACTGGTGCACGCCGGGCTCAACAAACCCGCAAAAGGACGGCCCGAGGAGAACTCCATGACACTGCTCAACGTCCATCCTGAGAGCAGAACACGCCCTTTGTCGGACCCCGTGAGCTTTTCCAGTTCCGGCCGGTACACCGCGGCAAAACTAATTCGATGCCGCTGGTCTAACAGCAAAGGAGCATGCGTATTGCTGAAGTCGAACTGATTATTGAAGTCCATCCCTCTAGCATCACGCTCTTGGCGAAGGTGTAAGAAAATTGCAAAGCAAGACCTTGTGACATGCGCGACTATGCCTTGGCGGGCGAAAAGGATAAGGCGTTCGAGTGGCTGGCAAAAGCCTATCAGGAGCACGACAGTGGGCTTGTACTTCTCAAAGTTGAACCAGAGTTCGACAACATCCGCTCGGACCCCCGCTACGCCGACCTGCTGCGCCGGATCGGACTGCCGCAGTGAGAATCAGTATTTGATTGGTCAAAAGGTATACCCTCGTCACCAACGCGCCTCGCCTGAACTCGGCTGCACAATATCAACAACGTCAACAACTTGAGTTGGCGGCGGTACAGAGCCTTCGTCACCAATCCGTGATCTGTTTACCAGTTTGCAAACGAGGCTTCGGGAAACGCTCCACTTCTTGGAGACTGCGGTCAGAGTCATTCCGCCAACTCGGTCGCGAACGATGGCTGGTCGGTCTAGGTTCATCGGTGCGCGTCCGATCCGCACCCCATCAAGTTTCGCTCTCCGCATTCCGGCTAAAACCCTTTCCCGAATGAGATCGGATTCGAGTTCGGCAATCATGCCAATCAGCGTTAGGAGGAGACGTCCTATAGGTCCGCTCGTGTCAATGTTTTCGCGCCGGGAAATGAAGACGACGCCCAAGCTGTCGAACTCGTCCATGACTTGCAGGAAGTGCTTGACGCTTCTGGCAACTCGGTCGAATGCAGCGACTAGCACGACAGAAAATTTCTTACGCCGCGCATCCGCGATGAGCGCGTCGAGACCGGGACGCCGTGCTCTGCGCCCCGATACGCCCCAGTCCGAATACTCCTGCACGACTTCGAAGCCGCGCTTCGCCGCAAGCTCGCGCAGATCGTAAAGCTGTGACTCGACGTGCTGGTCGGCGGTACTCACGCGTACATAAATCGCTGCTTTCAATGGGTGCTCTCCTGAAATTGAATTGGGTGCCTATTCTTCAAAACTCTTAGTTCACGGCACTTGCTGTATTCTGCCCACTGGACATATTATAGAGGCTTTCCAGCCAAACAGTCAAGGATATTATGTCCCTTGGACAGAATGCGATATAATGGTGACATGGGCTGGACGAGAATGCGGATCGCCGTGTGCGACGTTTGTGGACATCGGTGGATACCAGAGACCGAGAACCCGCCGAACTGCCCGTCGAAGAAGTGCCGCTCAACCCTGTGGGACAAGGGCGGTGTGGACGGCAGAACACGGCAAGCAAGAATCAAAACGGGGCGTAGCCGTAAGACGGCGGCGAAGAAGAGCCGATGACGCTTTATGCCCTTGGGACATAATATTGTGTGGTTCCCCCCACGAGTTCGGGGATGGTCTGATTGTGTGTCGATTTTTGTCGATTCACCCGTGGGTCTCGGGTATCCGCCTTGCTATGGTCACCAAGAAACATGGCATCTCGCGAGCGAGCGTGTGCCGCCTCATGGAAGAGGCGAACAGCGATAGCACTCTCGTTGCACTTTCTAGTGGAGAAGCTGGGCTAGAGGCTAGGCTCGGCTCTAGCGGGCAAGCGTTGCCGACGGCCAAAGATCAGCACGCCAAAAGGAGCAAGAGAAGCAACTGAGCAATGTCGCCATGTCTGGGTTTCATATAGTAGGCGAGCGTCCCCCTTTTTGTTCCTTCACCAGACGCCGCTGTCACTCTGTTCGCTATTTACTTCGCTATTGGGAGTTGCGCGTTGGCAACTACTTGCCAACCGCCATCTCGCTTCTGGAAGACATGAAGGCTGCGGTGCGACTCCGTGACTTCTTTGCCATTCTCCATGCCCTTGGTGGTTCCTCGGTGCGTCATCACAACAACGTCGGGGCTAAGCATCTCGAACTTATACTCATCTGCCATGTAAGAAGCATTCTGCACACCTGCGCTGACAGCTTTGTTGTCGGCAATCAACTGCTGCTTGTCTTGCGCTTCGCCCTTGGCACCAACCGCCAGTAGGTTGTCGCCGATAATTTTGTCCAGCTTGGCGGTATCGCCCCCGGCTTCGCCCCACTGTTTGTCAAGCGAGATCAGACTCTGTTGAACGTCCTTAGGTACATCCTTGGCTTGGGCGCTGATGACCAGCGCCACAGCGGTACACAACACGGTAATCGCGAGACTGCGCTTCATAGGAAAGCTCCTTAACTGGTTAATTGCGGGTTTGAGCCATCGGGACGTGAATGACTTGATGCCGCCGTGATAGAAGGAGCAAGCCTACCCTGCCGATGGGACTCTGTCAATCGACGCCCAGTAGAAAAACGGCTTTGGGACAGCCAGCCTGAGATCGACAGCAACCAATTCCTCTTCCGTAAGTTTCCCGCGAATCATGTAATCATTATCCATGCTCCGAGTTTCCTCCACTGACCGCGTCTTCATTCTTGCCGGAGCGGGAGTGAGCGCGGAAAGCGGCATACCAACTTTCCGTGGCGTGGGTGGGCTTTGGCGCAACTACCGGATCGAGGAGGTCGCTTCACCGGAAGCTTGGCATCGCGATCCTCGTTTGGTGTGGGAGTTCTACTCGATGCGTCGGCGCGTGGCTTCGGCAGCCAAACCGAATCCGGCGCACTTCGCTCTCGCCAAACTTGAAGACGCGCTGCAAGAACGTCTCTTCGTCTGCACCCAGAACGTGGACAGCCTTCACGAGCAGGCGGGTTCGAGAAACGTCATCCACATGCACGGAGAGCTTTTCAAGAACCGCTGCGACACTTGCAGCCGCGCTCCATTTGAAGATACGAGTCTTTACGATCCTCCAGCCGAGCTTCCCCGGTGCGGCTGCGGCGGTCGGATTCGCCCGCACATCTGCTGGTTCGGCGAAGTGCCGTTTGACTTGGATCGCATCTTCCCCGCTCTGGACGAATGCACGGTCTTCATTGCGGCGGGCACGTCGGGAGTGGTGGAGCCAGCGGCGAGCTTCGTCGCTCAAGTCAATGGTCGTGCGCGGACGATCTACGTCGGAGCAGAGGAGCCTGCGAACACATCAGCGTTCACCGAATGCCATTTGGGGAAGGCGGGAGAGGTGCTGCCATTACTGGCGGATTCTACTCAATGGAATTGATGAGCAGAGCGGCAGGGCACCGCCGCCGATGCAGACCTAATTCGACTAACGAAGTAGTCGCGCATCTTCGGATGGCGCTTGCCATCCAGTACAAATTCTTGTCCGCGACTTACGGACTGAAGCGCGATCTTGTCCCCTTCACGATCCCATCGCGCTTCGTTGCCGTGGTACGAGAGGTCACGTTTCAAGAACAGCGATTCGAATGTATCAGGCAATAGCCACTGTGAGCGCTTTCCACCATTCCTCGTGAGCACGATTCCTTCCCGTTCCGTTTGGAAGGTGCCAGCCTTCAGACCCGATAAGGAGGACACATAAATCCTGTTTGGGTGGACTTCATCCTCGAAGAACTGAACATGCGGGTGATCACTCAGTGAATGGAGACCCTTCGGCAACGGTAGCGAATCAATCACGTGCCCGACTTCCAACCATCCGAACACTATGTGGCGTCCATGCACATCCTGCGGATCAACGTCAGTTTTCCGTTTTGTTCAATTGTCCTTCGGAACCATCCGAAGAACACAAAGAGATCGCCGACTCCCACACCTTGGTTGATAAGGTGTCCTGCGGCAGCGCCGATTTGACCAAATGCGGGTCTCCAGCCCGATGGACGAGAAGTCACCGCATCGCGCCGGAGGTCTGGATCAAGATGTGCGAGTCGATTTGACCAGCGCGGGTTCAGTTCTCTGATGATCTGCTGAAATGAACGAGTTCCAAAGTGGACGTCCGAGTACGAAATGCCGCATCTGTAGGGTATAGGGATGGAGCAGAGGCATCCGCACGGCAGAATCGGGCTTGCCATTTTGCCCGACAGGGCACCACTGTCGATTCCTTTCCTGCTCAAGATGATTTTCATTCGACCACTCGCTCTCGTGTCTGTCTTAGGTTGCTGGTGATTTCGATAGCTCCATATATTCATCCGCACCTACGACCCTCAGCACGAGCCGCACCGGAATCGGGAATCGCCGACGCGTAGGATCGCGCACGACCTTCAGTGCGGAAAGCTGATATTTCTTCCCGCGAGTCTTGAGTTCGCAGCCCCCTGCCGCGAGCACGTTCTTCACCCACTCGCATTGGCTGCTGTAAGTGAGCGCAATGACGAACCCGTTGGGCGCTCGAAAGACATTCACCGGGGTTCGGTAGACCTTTCCTGATTTCCGACCTACGTGAGTGAGGATGCCAAAACCCGGAAGCCAGCCAGCGAACAGGCTGGTGATCCGGTTTGATCCTCGCCAGCCATCGTTTGCGAAACCGCATCATCAGGATGCCCGTGACGGCGATGACAACGACGATGGCTATGACCACTCCAGCGCTCACGGGTTGCTCGTCCTCGCTGCTCGCTATGCCACAACAGCCGACGCTTTCACGACTGATTGCTTCGCGGGAGCCAGTGCGACCAGCACAACACCGACGATTGCGAACACAACCACTCCCGCGAGTTCTCGGCGCTCGATCACATTCCGGTATTCCTGCACTGCCATCACCCCAGCATGCGCAAGGTTCGCCCATCCGCCGAAGGCGATCAGGCTGCGGTTCGCCGCTGGGTCACGCACCGCCAGCAGCAAGAAAATTCCGAGCGTGACATAGATGCTCATTATCATTGGCACCGAAGGTTCCCGTGAGAAAAACATCGTCAGCGGAATAACTCCCGCTGTAAACAGCAAGCCCACCACAACCAACACAACTTTGAGCGTACGGTCTCGACGCATGGTGTCCTCCTTTCGCGATTGCAACTACTACTATCAACGCGAAATCCGTCTCGCCTTCGGCTTGTGCTTCGACTTGGCACGAACCTTGCCCTCGGACGCGAGCACATCAGAAAGCTCGTAGGCTTCCCGAAGCCACTCAGTAATCGGTGCCTCGACTTCATCGCGGTGCTTGATCTGAATGATGTGATACACCTTGGACTTCGATGCGGGGTCGCTTCGTCGCACTTGCGGAGCCTTCAGCGTGCGACCGAGGAAAACGCAGAGTTCGAGAAAGTTCCGCTTGGGACGCACGAAGAAGTAGCAGGACTTGCGCGAGAACATGATCGCCTTGTGCGAAGCGTAAATCCGTTGATCGCCGAAGGAGACGGCTGTCTCGCGCAGCCGTTCCCAAGCATCCCGCAGATCGTCGGAGAGTTCCCGCGTCAGAGCCGCTTCGGTGGTCGTCCAACAGTCGTGCTCTTCTCCGTCCTCGATCCATTGTTTGCAGTGGTAGCACTCTCGACCGGGCATACCTCAGAATTGTACTGGCGATTGTCGAGGAACTGGCACTGCTGTGCCTGCTCGCCGCACGTGCATACTTATCGTAGTGCGGTGACTACATGCTAGAGTGGGCAGCTTTTGCAACTTCGCGTTCTCCGCTTTGGCTTCTTTCAGGATGGGGATGCCGGGGTCGGCATCTTTCCATATCGTGAGCCTACTCATCGCATTGCCGATACCCGCTACGCCGATTGCTTCGCCGGAGCCAACGCGATCAGGGCTACACCGACTATGACCAGTGCGGGTATGTCGCCTAGCAGATGTCCGTGTTCGCTCGGATGCTGGAACGCCTGAACAGCCATAATAGCGGCGTGAACGAGGCTCGACCACGCCGTGAAGGCGATGAGGCTCCGATTCTCAGACGGATTACGAGACGCGAGCAGTAGGAAAATCCCAAGCGTGGCATACACTCCGAGGATCATCTGCTCGTATTCTGGCTGATTGGGCTGCCATCGCCATCCGCTCGGCCATAAAAACATCATCAGCGGGTAGACACCAAGCAAGAAAATCAACCCCACCAACACCAACACAACCTTCAGCGCCCGTTCTCGATTCATGGTGCCTCCTAGAAACCCTGACGTGGAGATCAATGCGATGGAATGTTAGGTCGTACAGTAACAAACGTCAATCGCCATGCCCAGCGAAAATGGGCTATTGCAGTTTCGCGTACTCGGCTTTGGCTTGCTTCAGCGCGACGGGCATTTGCGAAGAAATCTCGCCGCTTGCTTGCTAGGCTATGCATATACTGATGACATGAATGGTATGGAGAATCCGGGGGTCTCAATCTGGAGGCGAAGGATCGGGGCGATTAGCACTGTGCTTGGTTTCCTGGCTCTGTGCAGGAATCTGAATAACTGTTCGATTAACGGGGGTTTTCGCGGAGGGGATTTTTCGGTACGCTCGGCAGGATGAGCGAGAGCGAATGGAGCAAGATTCTGGGATGGCCCGGGTACAGGGTCTATCGCAGTGAGATCAAGGAAGAAGCCAAGACTCTGCGTCTGTGGGTGCGGCGCAAGCGCGGGAACCGCAAACTGGAGTGTTCCGGCTGTGGTCGGAGGATCAACGAAATCGCGGAGATCTACGAACGAGAGGTACGGGATCTGCCGTGCTTCGAATACCGCACGACGGTAGTGATCGAACTGTATCGGGTGCGCTGTCCGGACTGCGGGATCAAGGCCGAGAAAGTAGCACTGCTACCGAGCAAGGCGCCGTTTAGCAAGCGCTTTGAGGAAGCGGTGGGGCAAGCCTGCGAGAACGCACCGGTACGACGAGTGGCCCGGCAGTTTGGTCTGGCGGCGAGTACGGTGCGAGCCATCGACTTGCGGTATCTACAACGCTGGGCCCAGAGTCGACGTCGACCGGCGTTGTGGCAGATGGGAGTGGACGAGATCTATCTGGGGAAGAAGCAAAAGTTTCTGACGGTGGTGACGAACCTGGAGACGGGAGAACCACTGTGGTTCGGCCGGGAGCGTAAGAAAGAGACACTGGACGAGTTTTTCGAGCAGCATCTCAGCGCGTTTCAACGGAGTGCGATCCGAGCCGCATGCGTGGACATGTGGGAACGGTTTCGACAAAGCCTGGAGCAGTGGGTGCCGGAGTGCCGGATCGTGTACGACAAGTTTCACATTCTGCAGCATGCCAGCCGAGCGGTGGACGAAGTGCGGCGGGCGGAGTTCTTCCGCAAAGGAGGAGCCGCGCGGGATCTGGTACGGGGGAAGCGCTGGTTGCTTTTGACCAGCTGGCTCAACCTGGATCGCGGCAAGCGGCGTCAGTTGAACGCACTGTTTGCGCTGAA
>Ga0208563_1000205_pt1 | contig 62416 bp, 55 predicted proteins | sample June2015DPH_17_1_2_FD_184717 | JGI IMG/M metagenome (GOLD analysis project Ga0208563, IMG submission 184717) | Peatland microbial communities from SPRUCE experiment site at the Marcell Experimental Forest, Minnesota, USA - June2015DPH_17_150... | ecosystem: Environmental > Terrestrial > Soil >... | reverse complement strand
GACAGCCCTTCGTTGAAACTTCCGGGAGTATCGCTTTCTCTTCACTGTGTTCCTTTCCCGGAAACTGTGCCCTATTTTTGTGTGTCAGTTCAAGGGTTCACTCCATAGCTCGCTCGGCTCGCAAGGCGGCGGGATTTCGGCCGAAGATTGTGAAGCCGCAGAAACGCGTCGGGACGAAGCGGATCCGGATGACGCGATCCATCTTCCTGGCCAGCCAGCACGTCGCGAAGGGATCCATACAGGAAGTCGCGAGACCGATCGCGGATGATCTCATCGCGACTGGCTCCGCAGTTCCGCTTCGATCCGCATTTTGGATCATTGCCGCGATCGTCGCGCTAGGCGTGGCCGCAGCGCTGTGGCTGTGTAGGGCTGGCTTATGGTGGTGACCGATGCAGAAAGTATTTTGTGATCGATGCGAGAACGAAATCCAGCGCAGCGATGCGACGGGGATTCTCGTGACGTTCAAGGTGAAGATCTCGTGCTACACAAGAGACCGGCACGGCCAGATCGCGTCCGCCACGACGGACTTCGAGGCCGAACTCTGCTACCACTGCAATTGTGAGGTCAAAACGGCACTGAAGGCGGTCGGCCTCAAACGCGTATGATGCCGAGCGGTCGATACCGGAAGCCGCGTGCCCTTGTCAGCCGGATGCGGAACTCCTCCATGCGGTTAGACTTGCGTGCTCGCCCTCATGCTCGCGTGGCCCCGGCGCCGGCATTCCCTCTCATGCGTGGATCGTGGAGGGCGTGAGTACGCGGAGGGTGGTTTAAGTCTTTTCTTTCGAGCGGGTCCTCCCCAGGGGGCGTGCGACCGCGGGTGACGGCGAGCCCGGGGGGAGGCCAGCGACTAACTTTTTTTGACGGACTTGACTTTGTTTTCGTTGTTTATCGGTAAACAACGCAAAAAGAGTATGCCTCGGTAAGAGGTAGGCACCAGCATGACCCCACAAAGCCTGCCAGTTCCCTCGCAGATCATCGCACTCGCCAAGGCGCGCCGGCTCGGGCGGCGGCCGCGTGCGAAAGAGAAAAAAGAAAACCCGCGAATCGTGCGGATCAAAGAGCTCGCCGCGATCCTGAACCTCACGCCGAGCCGGATCCATCAACTCGTCGAGGAGGGCCTCCCGAAAAAACTCCGCGCGAGATACGATCGCGACGAGTGCGTGGGATTCTATATCCGCTACCTCCATGCGCTCGTCGAGAAACGCGCGATCCTCGACGAGGGTGGCAAAATTTTCGCGAGCGAACGCGAGGAACGGTTGCGCCTCCTGCGGGCCGACGCGGATCTCCGCGAGATCGAGCTCGCGCGAGACCGGAGCGCACTCGTCTCGGTGGAAGATGTGGAGCGCGAAATGACGGACTTAAATCCGAAGCAGCAAGGCGCGCGTGATGTCGATCGCGCCGCGGCTGGCGCCGGAGTTGGTCGGAGAAACATCTCGCGTGATGATCCACGCAAAGATAGAGCGCGCGCTGAAAGAGGCGATGCTCTTCCTGGCACACAGGGAAGTCCGCGCGACGGACAGGAATAGGAGAACCGCATGACGCTGACGACCCACAAAACGATCACGCTGGATGGCAGAAAGTTTGGCGGGGAGGCAACGGGCGAGGAGACCGCCGATCAATTCGAGTACGTCGAACATCACCTCCGGATCGCCCTGGCGTCCGAGATCTCCGACGATCTCGAAGGCGTCAGGCTCACGAAGGAACGAAGCGCGGCTCATCTGCTCACGCAGATTTTGCTATCCGGCCGGTCGAGCGACATCCTGGCCGGCTGCCTAACGGAGGAGGGCAGGACGTGGAATCGCGCCGAGGCGGACGCAAACGCCGCGCGCTTTTCGCATATCACCGACGCCGAAGAGAAGATCACCATGCACCGTGCGATCTTGGAGTTCGTCATCGGGAGTTAGCGTCCACATTGGCGCGATCGGCGACGTTGGGGCCTCTCCTCAGCGCGGCGTTCCCCATCGTCGCGGCGGTCGGGTTTTTTGAGGTAATCAAGACGGGCGCGGAGCAGTTCTCGGCGTTCGTCTCGGACACGTTCATCTATACGAAGGAAATGAAGGCGGCGTATGAGTCGATCGTCGCGGGAAACAAAGAGATCGAGAAAAGCGTCACGCACACCCGACAGTTGAAAGACGAATTCGAGTTGATCGGCGTCAGTGGCATCGCGAAGGATACCATCCTCCTCCAAAGGTTGAGCGATCAGATCGACAAAGCGAAAGAGAAAGCGGACGCGGCGAGCGCCGTCCTATCCAAAAAGCAACGATATGGCGTTGGAACGGACGCGGAGGTCGGACGGGCGGAACAAGCGCAACTCGAAGCGAGGACGAAGATCGACGAGTACACGCAAGAGCAGTACAACATCGAAAAACAGGTCGGCGTGGATCGGCAAAAGGATGCGGCGGAGGCGGCGAATAAGGCGGCGCAGCAGACGATCCGGACCCAGGAACAGAAAGACGAGGCGTTGGCGCGCGAGGCGACGGCGTTGCGCGCGGGGATGCAGCAGGAGACCGAGCTTTATAAGGCGGGAGAAAAAGAGCGCGAGGAGTCCGAAAAGAGTTCCTTCGATCGCGGCCTAATGTCCCTCCAGGAGTATTTCGCGGCGCGGCGCGCGGATCTCCAGAACGAACAGACCCAGGAGATCGCGATCATTCAGAAAGAGATCGCGGACCGTCAGGCGGAGGCGGATCGTGCGGGCGCGGAAGGGCGCGCGAATCAGGCGAAGTCCAACGCGGCGGGCGCGGGTTCGGAGATCGGCGGGATGTACGCGGCGGCGGCGGCGAAGGATTTCGATACGCAGACGGTCAACCTCGAGAAAATCGGGGAATTGAAGACGAAGGAACGGATCCTGGAGACGGAATTCCGGACGAAGGCGGCGGCGTTGGATGATGAACAGGCGACGTCGACGCGCGAGAATCTGGAAAAACGGCTGCAGTTGGAAAAAGAGATCGCGGAAATGCAGGGGAAGAAACCGGCGGCGGCGAGCGTAGAGATCGAGGCGGAGGCTCAGAGACGGACGCAGGAAGTGAAACAGGGAGGCGGATCGGCGGCGGACGTCCAGGCGGGTCTCGTGGAGATCGAGACGTGGAAACAGTTGAAGTTGGCGGTCGCGGATTACCAGATGGCGCGCGAGAAATTGCAGGAGGACGAGCGCTCGTTCGAGCTGGAGAAACAGGCGATCGCGATCCGCGCGAAGGCGGGCGAGATCTCGCAGGCGGAAAAGGAAAAGGAAATTAACGAATTGATCCGCCAGAGGCTTCCTCTCCTGGAGGCGGACGCGGCGGCGGAGATGGCGGCGGCGCAGAAAACGGGGAATCAGGAGAACGTCGGCGCGGCACAGAACGCGAAGGAGGGAATCAAGACCGCGACGCAGGAGACCCATGATCTTCAAAAGCTGGTCAGCCAGGGTTTAACAGCCGATTTCGATAATTTCTTCATGGGCATCGGCCGGAGTACGAAATCGATGGCGGATCAGTTCCGTCAGTTGGCGGCGAGCGTCGTCCAGTCCCTTGAACAGATCATCGTCAAAAAAATGGTACTGAAGATGATCGGCGGCGGGGACGAATCCAGCGAAGGCGGAGGCGGTGGATTAATGGGGTTGCTGGGTCCTCTGTTGGGCGGACATGCGGAGGGCGGATTGATCCAGGGGCCTGGAGGCCCGAAGTCCGATTCTATTCCGGCGCGGTTGTCTCACGGCGAGTTCATCGTCAAAGCGGACGCGGTCGCGTCGTTTGGCGTCGCGAATCTGGATGCGATCAACCGCGGGTTGAGGATCCCCTCGATCGAAAGGTTGGCCCTCCCGCGGTACGCGGAGGGCGGTCTCGTGGGTGAAGCGGGCGCGGGCGGGGAATCGAATATAAATCTCGGGATCAGTCTGGACGAGGGTCTGATCCTCAAGCACCTTTCGAGCAAGGCGGCGGGGAATATCATCCTGAATCACCTCGCGAACAATCCGAAGGCGGCGGGGAAAGCTCTGTCACGGAGTACTTAAAATGTCAGTGAAGATCGGGACGCTGATCGCGGCCGTTCACCGTTTACTCCGCAAACGCCCACGGACCCCGCGTGGCCCCCTGCCGCGGCCTTTCGCAGGTCCAAGGGCGAAGCCAGACGCAAGTGCTGGAATGGTACTATAGACCTATTGCGCTGTGGAAGTGGCAGTTCTAAAGTGGAGACTGCAAGCGAGACCCGCGGGTGTTGAAGCACCCGCGAGCCTCTGACCGCCAAAGTGAGGTAAGCACCATGACGGCTCCCCAAAGCCTACCAGATTCGACCATTCACCCGCATCGGGTTCTGAAGTTTGCCGCCCTTCTGGCCGCTTTTTCGTTGTGGGCTGTTCCCGCCTATTCGAGTTCGAGCACTCCAAACCGCGACGTCTCCGAAGTGCGCGCGATCCTGGCGCAGTCTCTTCTCGAAATGAATCATGACGGCCGGCTCCCACTTTCGGGCATCGCCGGCCATGGTCCGAACGGACGCATAGTGCAAATCGACCCGTGGGAAGGTAACGCCGAAACTGCCCGGGGAAAATCATGACCGCCCCGATCGATCTCGTTCACCACCGCTCGGCCGTGGAAGAAGCCGGCGCCGGATGGGTGGGCCTCCAGGAAGGACGGCGCTACTGCCTGGTGCTCTTTAACGATCCCATCAGCCACAACACGATCGCGATCCGCGAGGACGACGTCACGCCGGCGGCGGTCCGGGCCAAAATCCAGGAGTGTCGCGAAAGATTCTCCAGGGCGCATTCATGAGCGGCCAAATCTTCCGCGGACTGGTTTTTCTTTTCGCGCTCGGCACGCTCCTCTACTTCATCCGCGAGGCGTGGCGCGCGATCATCGCCCCGGAATTCAAGCGCGACGTCGCATGGCTCCGGGAGAATCGGCTCCGGCGCCGGCGCGCATCGAGGGGCGGGAAGTGAAATCTTTCTGTGACGTCATGGGCAATGACGTGGGGTTCCGCTTCAGCACTGATACATGGGAACGGCTCCCGAGCCAGGGAGCTCGGGAGCCGTCTAAGGATCGTGGACCGTTCAGAGTGAAGCGAAGTGAAGCCATTGTACCACGCATGCCCAGAAGTCACTCACCGGGGGAAGGGAACCTGTTTTTCTGATTCCTCGTTTGCCTTCACTTTCTCGCCAATCAATCCCGCGATCGTTCCCGTTCGATGTTTGCCGGGGAAACCGTTTGTGACCGCAAGCGTGTGACCCGTATCCCCCGGGGCGGATCGCGCCTGGGGCTGGCAGAATCAGGCGCCGCGATCGCCGACTCCCGAAATGTTTACCGCGCCGGCGGAAACCGCATAATTGCTGACGCGGATCTCTGAGACCGCGGCCGCAAGAATTCTTCTCTTGGTTTCTCTGTCCAGGACCGGCCCATCGAAAAGCGGAGTCAACGCCTCCGGCCGTTTTCTGGTTCCCGGCTGTCTCTGGCATTCGTGGCCCGCTTCTCACGCCCGGCTGCCAGGGCTCGAAGGGTGCCAGGCGCCCGTCCGTGTGGCGCCCCGTTGAGGCTCTTCTGTTTCGTGTGCTGACGCTCCCGGTTCTTCTCAAGGTGTGCGGTGCAGTATCCGACGCTGTTCCGGTCGAGAGGCTCCGGGCAGATGCGGCACTTTCCCTCTGCAACGTTCCTCTCCTGGTAGCGCAGCGAGGCGGCGAGGTGCGCTTTGCCGGGGGCCAGCAATGTGCGCGGCACAAGCTCTTCCTGGCTTCGCTGCCCGTCACGGATGCGCTGTTTCGCCCAGGCGCGGATCTCGGCGCCATGTTCTTCGGGAGACTGAATCGCTCGCATGAGCGTCGCCCGGTCGGTTTGGCGAAACCAGCCCGCGACGGCGGCCTGGGCCATTTGATCAATGAGCTTGTCGAGCACCGCGTGGAGATCCGCGCGAAGGTTGGCCACCTCCGCGAGGCGCGCCAGCTCGAAGCTGCCCACGTCGGTGTCACTGGCCCCGAGAAGGAAAGTCAGCCGCGCGCCAGGGGCCAAGTTTTTTTTCGGCACGAGAAGGTGCGACGATCCGTTTGACTTTGTGGAATGGTGGGGTAGATTCGGCTCAGCTCCCATGGCGGGTCCCTCGCTATGTGGGTCAGGGGCTCGGAGGTGCGAGAACACTTTCGAGCCCCGCTTTTTACAGACGCCCAACATGCCACAGACGTGGCACATTAAGCAACCTCTCTTTTCTCATCGATTTGCGCTTTTCCATAAGCACTTCGAGGGTTTACTATGTTGGCGACTTGCCGCGTCCAGTGAGGGGGAGCTCGCCGAATGTGTCATCGAGACAGCGATCGGTGGAAATCCTCCAGATTCGCACGTTTCGTCCTGTCCTACGGCGTCGCCGATCTTGCGACAGAACTCGATATCCATCCTTCCGCGGTGTACCACTGGATCCGAGGGGTGAGCGCGCCTCGTCGAGGATACGCCGTAGTTATCCAGGATCTCGCCCATGAATCGGGCGTCAGGCTCACTCTCGATCAAATCTACCAACACTCGCGCGATCGGCTGGCCGCCCATCCAGATTGCGCGACTCACGTTTCGAGAGAGGAATGGCTCGCGCGGGGACGCGAAATGAGACGGCGCCATGACGGAGGTTAAGAGATCATGCGTTTCCCCGCGACGATGGCCGATCTGCTTCGCGGCGGCTACGTGTTCCTCCAGACGAAACCTTGCACGGACTGCCGCGCGCTCGTCTACTGGTTCCGAACGCCGACGCGTCGCGAAGGTCCCTTTGTGAAAACGCCGCGCGACCGTTTCGTGTCGCACTTCGCGCTATGTCCGGCCGCGCGGATCAGGCACGCGGATGCCACTTGTCCCGGCCAGGGAGAACTTTTTCCGAGCGACGTCGTGTCATCGTTCGCGCCCAGGGCGTAGGGACGCGTCGGCCGCGCGGGGGATAACGCCGCGCTGGAATCGGCACGGCGGTCCGGCGGCGGTGCCTGGACGTTTGCGGAGTAAACGGGTTGGACCATAGAGGGCGGCATCCGGGCAAGCACACTCACCGCGTCTTGAGAAAAAAATAAGTGAGTGTGCGGCGAACGGGCGCGCCGCGCGGATTTTCTCCCTAGCTTTCGGGAATCTCGCCGCCGGGCAGATCTTCCCGCACCGTATCGATCAGCCCAAGCCAAAACGCATCCATCGCCGTGAGTTCGTTTTCCGCTCGCTGTAGCGCGTGGCAGAGCGCGATGAAGAAAGACCAGAAGGGCAGGAAATACTCGCGGAACTTCCGCGCCTTTTCTTCGGCCGGTAGGTCGTCCCGATCGTCTTCCGCAAGGACGAGAGGCGCCCAGCGCTCCGAGAGCGTTGCGAACCAGGCGCCGTTGGTGCCCCGGGAGTATTCGTCGAGAAAGAAAAAGTGCTCGTTGATCTTGCGGAGTCCCCCCGCGCGAAGGCTCCATTCGGGATCGCTTTTGCTGTTCTCGTACTCGAACGCGATGCAGGCGTCGAGCATGAGCTTCTCGGCGTCGATCGTCTCGCTCGGGAGGCAGGCCTTCGCGACTTCCTCCTCGAAATGAGTCACGAGGCCGTGGTAGCGCTCCCAGATGGCGCCCGCCTGTCCCAAAATCCTTTGCGCAGCCGGAGGCGCTTTCTGGCACAAGATCTCCTGAAAACAATCCAGGTCCGTGAGCGTCCGATCGGTTACGTTCGCGCGGTGGGCCTCGAATGTCGCGCGCAGGGCAAACAGGAGGAACATGAATCGCCGCGCGGACTTGTCGAGGAACGAGGCCGCGAATCTGCTGTTGGAAGTCTTCAAAACCTCGGCGAGCAGGGAGGCGTGTTCGGCAGTTACGGCCTGGGGCGTGGTGATTCTGGTCCCGTGGTAGAGCAGCCTGCTTCCCGGATTCGCGATCGCGTGGTCGCCGGAGGAGAGAAGATCCGCGGCCGCGCTCCACGCTTTCGAGAGCGCGATGGTGATGATCCTGCAGGCGCTCGCGCCCTCCCGGTCCGGCGACCTGAGCAGATCTAGAATGCGCTGGCCCGCTGCGACGTTGCCGCCCTCGCTGTCGATGAAGACGGTTATAGGTTCGCGGCTGCGGCGAGTGAGTTCGAGGATCTGCGGCCGGAGGCGATCCTCCAGGGCTTTATTGATTGCGCCATCGATGCGGATCGCGCGATCGGGGTTCGGTGTGAAGTCGGCGTCATCAGGCACACTCGCCTCCGCCCTTTGGCGGCACGATTTGCGGGCCCAGCCGCCGCAAGCTCTCCGGAACGCAGGGAGACTCGACGGCACTCTTCAGCAACGCTTTACCTGCCTCTTCCCACTCCGGCGCGATTTCGCGTCCCGTGACGTAGAGCTTCATGGCGCGCTCGAAAGAGATGCCGAGCTGGTACGAAAGGACCGCTGCCAGGATGCGCTGTCCGATGGTTTCCTGTTTCTTGCTTTTCCTCATTTTCGTCCTTTCCGCGTTTCGTCGAAATGCAGCCAAAAGCCGCAAGGCCGTGAGGGGATACGGAATCCCCTAAAAACTGACTAAAATCGCTAAAACTGCACCTTCTCGACCGCTCTCTTCAGGTGGCCGGGACTCAGGTGCGCGTAACGCAAAGTTGTCTGGAAAGAACGATGCCCCGCAAGCTGTTGAACTTCGAGGAGTGGCACTCCAGCGGCAACCAGGCGCGAACAGTACGTGTGGCGCAAATCGTGGTACCTAAACGCCGGCACCAGGCCCGCTTTCTTCACAGCCTTCTCGAACCAAAGCCTCGAATCGCGCGGTGACTCATTTCTTTCGGGCGTAATGAAAATGGCGTCCCGCGCAGCCCGTTTGCGGAGCCGCAGGAGACAGCGGCGCGCAGCCCGGTTGACCCGCACTGAGCGATCCCCGGTTTTTCCGTGGACCAGCAAAACGCCCTCCCGAACCTTCCAATCCTCCCACTTGGCGTTCCACAGCTCCCCGCGTCTCGCGCCACAGAGGATCGCGAGCTCCACCTCCAACACCTTTTTTGGACACTCTTGCCGAATCACTCGCAACAGCCGGCGCTGTTCCTCCGCAGTTAAAAAGCGCGGCACAACCGGCGATTCTTTCGACCGCTCGACGCTTCCGCCGGCCAGGGGATTCGCGGCGATGAGCCCCTGGCGCAAGGCATGACGGAAAATCGACCCCAAAAGACTGTGATAGCGATTGACGGTCGAACCCTTGACCGGATCGTGCAAGGCATCCCCGCGCGCGAGAGACTGCAGGAAGAGCTCGATTCTCCCCGCGGTGAGCGCACCGGCCTTCACATGCCCGAGGACCGGCAGAACTCTCCGCAACCGCCGCCGATCGCTCGCGAGCGAGGACGGCTCATTTCCCCGCAGTCGTTTTGCTTCGAGCGCCGGCTCGACGAGATCTCGAAAGCGCATCTCGCGCTTGGCGCCCTTGGGCGCGCGATTTGTCCGTAACGCGGCGCCATCCGTCGCGATCTTCCGGCCGCGCGCGAACTTTGTGTGGTCCATGTTTGCGCTCACCTCGTTCTCCTCCTATCCGCGATCGCGAGCGGGTCCCTGATTCCCAGAAGCTTCAGCCTGCCGGCGAGTTCTCTTTCATCGCGGCCGAAGACGGTCTCGTGGCGGCGCGGCAGAATTGCCTTGAGATAGCCTCCGCCCATCTTGACGATCGCGATTCTGCACGCGGGCATTTCTCGCACCCCTTCGCAAATCCGGGCGCTCGCGCCATCGCCGGATTAAAGCCCCCGGAGCGCCATCTGTGAGGGATCGCGCCGATATTTCCTTCACTTCGCCCCTGGCGTCTTCGATCTTGCGCGTGGGCCTGGCCTCAGCGTGCCCTTAAATTTGCGAGCCCGCGCGACGTCGGCCGCTGTCCATAGGCGAAACAATTTCTCGCCTACCGCGGTTGGCTTTGGTGCGGCGACGTGCCCGGCTTCAATCCACGAATACAGCGTCTGCCGAGAGATGCCGAGTCGGTTCGCGGCCTGCGCCATCGTGTAGGTTTTCATCGCGGCACACGATAGCAATCGCTGGACGCCGATGTCTACCAGAGAAGAACTCTAGTTGCGGCGGTGACGGCCGAATGTCACGCTCATCGCCGACTCGCCGGGCTTAGGCTGCAGTGGTGAAAGGAACCGCGATGACGAAACTAGCCGTAGGTCTTCAGGAAGCACAGGAAATGACGGGGATCTCTCACTTCACCCTCCGCCGAATGGTCAGGCTGAGAAAGATCAAGGCGGCGCGCGTCGGGCGCCGCATTCTCATCCCCGTCAGCGAACTCGAAAACCTGGTGAAGCCTGGCGCGGCGCATGAAACAGGCGAAAAAGGAAAGCGACGCGCTGCGACTCTCGCGAGGGGCGGCAAGAACGCCTGAGCAGTCGCGGGGCGTAGGCCAATCCATGACCGAGAACACCGCACCGAATAAAAAATCGCGCCCCGAAGATCTGGTCGTGCTATGAGACCGAGCCACGGGAGAAGGACCTGGATCAAGTTGTGGGTGGGTGACTGGCTGGAAGGAACGACGCGTTATCAAATGAGCGACGCGCAACGCGCCTTCTGGGTCGATTTGTTGGCCATGGCCGGCCGGTCGCGGTTCGGTGGAGTCGTGTGCTCCGGGAAGGACGGCGAAAAATGGATTGGCTATCCTCTCTCGAAATTCCGCGGACTGTTCGCTGAACCAATCGACGTCGAGGCCACGCTTCAATTGTTCGAGGGAACGGGGAAGATCACCATGGAAATCTCCGGCGAAGGGCCTCGGCGACTCTACACGCTCTTCATCACAAACTGGGCGCACTACCAGTCCGAATACGAGCGGAAGCGCAGCGAAAGGCGGCGCCGCCCGGAGAATGTCCCATCCGCCGTCCCACCAGATGTCCCACAAATGTCCGCTGGAATGTCCCACTCGATGTCCCTCAAAAGTACCTCGACAGAAGGAGAAGTAGAGAGAGAAGTAGAAGGAGAAGTAGAAATAGAGCGGAGGCCGCGGAGGAGTGCCGCCGCCGCTTCCGCCGCCGCTCCCACCGCCATCACCAAGGCATTTTTTGCTCTTGGACACGAACCGTTCGGACCGCCAGCATTCCAGGAAATCTGGACAGAGGACTGGTCTCAAGCGGGCGAAGATCCTAACTGGACCGACATCATGGAGCGAACGATTCAGAGATGCGAGGGCGTCGGGGTGACGGTTCCGGGGCTGTTCTACCAACACAAGCATGAAATCGAAAAGGGACAGGTGAGGATGCGCTATAAGCAGACCCCCCTATAGGAACGGCGGCGCCGGAGACGTCGTCAGCCAACGCGCGAAAGCGCGGCGGCCCGCGTCCGAAGAGACCTTGGAAGGCAGGAGGGCAAACCGATGAGCGATGCAATGTGGAATCGCGACAGATACGCGCGAAAAATCGCGGCGAAGCTCTCTCAGAACTTCCGTGCTCAGTTGGAAGAATCGGAGTTGGACTACGTCAGGGCAGAAGTTCCTTGTCGGCAGTGCGGGGCAGGCATGACCGATCTTTGCGTGACGCTGACGGGGAGCAACACGAAACGCGTTCGTTCAGTTCACACCGACCGACTTCTGAGGTTCACGAATCGATATGCCGGTGATCTTTACCGGTTGGAGATGCTTCCCCATCGGCTCTCTCATGCGATTCGCCTCATCCGGCAATTGCGGCATCACCATCGCGAGCGAACGGAGAAAAACGGCATGAGCAACCGAGGAAACGAAGTGGACCTGCACGAAGCCATGGACATGTTGGACGTCCCAGAGGAGGTGCTCGGAAGGATGGCCGAGGAAGGAAAAGTCAAATCGCGGCACGCTGACGGCACGCTCTATTTTCTGCGCGAGGAGATCGAGGCGCTTGTCGATCACCAGATCGAGGAGGCCCGGTCCGAATGACTTGCATCGTTGGATTCACGAATGGGAGTGACGTCAGCATCGGAGGAGACAGTGCCGGCGTTGGCGGCTTGGACTTAACAGTTCGCGCGGACGAGAAGGTGTTCTTGCTTGGCGAATTCGTCTTCGGGTTCACGACATCGTTTCGGATGGGACAGCTGCTTCGCTACAGACTCACGCCTCCGCCGTTCGTCGAGAAGCAGGACGTATTCGAGTACATGGCGACTTTTTTCATTGACAAAGTGCGAACCGTGCTGAAGGACGGCGGATTCGCGACGAAAGAAAAAGAAATGGAGCAGGGCGGCACTTTTCTGGTCGGCATTCGCGGAAGGCTGTTCTCAGTTCAGTCCGACTACCAAATTGCAGAAAGCGCGAGCAGATTCGAGGCCGTCGGATGCGGTGGCGCGTGATCCGGCGCGCTCGCTCTCATTTCGGCAGGGGAGAAACCACGATGGATAGAACAGAAAAAACGGCACCGGGGGTTGACGTGAAAAAGATCGTCGGGGGATTGCGGAGTCGGATCGTCGGGAATGGGATGGAGGATCCGGAGAAACTCCTCGCGCACCCGAAAAATTGGCGGACCCATTCGCCAGATCAGGCGGCGGCGGTCGAGAGACTCCTGCAGGAAGTCGGATGGGTGAGTCCGGTCGTCGTGAACAAAAAGACAGGGCGGATCATCGATGGACACCTGCGGGTCGCGTTGGCGAAGAAACGGAACGAGAAAAAAATCCCGGTCGTCTACGTCTCTCTCTCGGAGAAAGAGGAGGATCTCGTCCTGACGATGCTGGATCCCCCCTGCACTCGATGCCAAGCGAGGCCGGCGCCGGAGAGTGGACGGTGATGAGATGAAACGCAGCCCCATAGACGTGAAAGAGCTCGCGCGGCTGCTACAGACCGCGGCGAAAAAACACAACGAAAGCGCCGATGCCACCTGTTCTGTCGCCGCCCTCTTCGACCGTTCGGATGACGACCTTAGCGACAAGATGTTCGATAGCGTCTTCGAGGCGGTGACGGAGCTCGCGGGCATCCCGCTGGAAAATAAACCGGACTACCTGCGCGCGGCCCGCAGACTGATTTCCAGGATTAAGCGAATACGTCCGCGCGACGCATCCGCGAAAAAACTTGTCCCGAGGAGGAAACATGGACAGAAACGAAAAAGCAAATGAACTGATCGCACGAGCCGAGAATGCCGGCATTCGGCTGGAGTTCGATTCCGGTCTGAACGTGGTGAAGCGGACGGAATCGGGCGATCCGGACGGACAACGCGCCATCATCGCCGAACTCTGGAAGCACCTCGGGGAGGTTCGTCATCTCGCAGAAGGCCGCGCGATCGGGCGTCGCGGGCAACAATTGGTGGGCAAGCCGATCTGGTGCGAACACGGGCACGGCACACTCCTTGGTGCGTCCTACGATGGCACGCTGACGATCTCGACGAGCCAAGAGATGCGGCTTGCGCACGAGGAATACGCGCATCGTTCGCAAGTAACGCTTAGCTCCAACGCGGAGAGTCTACTGGTCATCGATGACGGACCGGAGGCCGGCGCCTCATCTCCGGATGGCCAGGAGGCACCGGAGCAGCCGAGGCCGGGATTCCTCGAGCGGCTGCGAGGCCGCTGACGGAGGGACTGAAATGCCGAATTCGGTTCCACTTGTGGAAGAAAACCTCGATTTCGACGCGTTCCCGGTCGTCCCTGGATCAAAACCTCGGGAAATGGCCCCTGCGCGCGGCCCTGGGGGTAATACGGGGCTGTTTCGCCAAGTCGCCGAGCTCGCAGGCGCAAACGAGGAGAAACGGGTCCAGTGACGCTCAGCGCAGCAAAACTCGCGCACGTTCCGCAACCGCGGCGATCACTCCTGAGCGTCGAGGAAGTTGCCGAGTTGCTGCAGGTACCGGTGTCCTGGGTCTATGACAGAACCAGGTCGCGCGGCGTGAATCGCATTCCTGGATTCCGCCTCGGAAAATATTGGCGCTTCGAGGAGGGCGAAGTCCTGGCTTGGCTGGAGCGTCAGCGGTCCGGAGGGCGCGGGAATGCTTGACGCTGGAGTTACACTCTCTTCCGACACAGGAAACGGCCGACGAGCCACGGAAAGGAGCACGATGGCTCGACCGCGGTACCAGGACGGCAGTTTGGTAATTCGCGGGGGAAAAAGAAAACGCTACGTGATTCGCTGGAGGGAGGACGTAGCGAAACCGGACGGAGCGATCGCCCGCATTCGTCGCGCGGAAACGATCGGATTCGTCAGCACCATGAAGAAGCAGCAAGCGCTCGCGATTCTCCAGCCACGAGTGGGTCTGGCCAGTCAGCAACGGCGCCAGCCAAAGGCGACCATGACGCTCTCGGAATTTGTGAGCGCGGAGTGGAAACCAAACGCAGCGCTGGCGCTGAAAAAGAGCAGCATGCGCATTTACGGCTTTCAACTCGATAAGCACATCCTCCCCGGGCTCGGCGCGTCGCCGCTTCGCGACGTCAGCCGCGCCCAGGTTGAAGCGTGTCTAACGAGAATGAAAGTGCAAGGCCACGCGACTTCGACTCTGCGCAGCGTCCGGGCAACATTCTCGACGGTGCTGCAGGAGGCGGTCGAGCGCGGCTATCTGGAAAAAAATCCCGCTCACGGTGTCCGCATTCGCGAAGCGGACATGAAGAAAGAGCGGCGGTTCTATTCGGCGATGGAAATGCGCACGCTGTTAGCGGCTCTGGCCGAGCCGTGCCGTGCCGTGGTTTTGACGGCCATTCTGACAGGCTTGCGGATCGGCGAGATCCTCGCTCTGCGTTGGAAACGCGTCGATCTGCTTCGCGGCACGATGCAAGTTGCGGAGACGTATTCAGACGGTGAGTTCGGAACGCCAAAAACGAAGAGCAGCAATCGGGTCATCCCGATCAGTTCTGTTCTCCGCGCGGAACTCGAAGCGCGGCGCGCCAGGTCGAAAACGACCGAACCTGACGAGCTGGTGTTTCAGACGCCGGCTGGCACTCCGCTCAACGCCAAAAATCTGTACAACCGGGAACTTGCGCCGGCGTGCGATCGGATCGAATTGCCGCGAGTCTCGTGGCATTCCTTCCGACACGCGCATGCAACGCTTCTCGGCGAGGTCGGCGGATCTCCAAAGACAGCCCAGGCGCTACTGGGGCACTCGGATCTGGAGACCACCTTCAACACGTACACCCATGCCGTTCCCGACTCGCAGAAAATTGCGGTAGAGCGAGTGGCCGGGATTTTGTTCGGGGTTTTGGACTCAGTTGGACTCAACTCGCCATCGGCGGCGACGCCGGGCGGACGGTTAAACTGATGGAAGCAGAAGCAGTTAGGGGAAAGAAGTGGTGAACCGGGCAGGACTCGAACCTGCAACCCGCTGATTAAGAGTCAGCTGCTCTACCACTTGAGCTACCGGTCCACGGACAATTCTTCATTTTACACGCTCAGGAATTTCTTGTCGACACGCGCGTTCCACGCCCGCCCCACTGCCAACGCCTCGCCGCACCTTTGCCACTTCCCTCACTTCGCCCGCAGCACCGCCGCCAAATCCCGCGCCACTTGCCGCGCCCGCTCCAAATCCTGCGGGTCAAACGAAATCGCGGACACCCGCGGGTGTCCGCCTCCACCATACTGTTCGGCCAGCGACGCCAGATTTTTGTCCGCCGTCGCCTGGTTCCACGGATTCGTACCCAGCGACACCTTCGCCCGCACCGGCGACGCGCTCACGCTCACCGAATACACGCCCTCCGGGTGCAGCAAATACGGAATAAATTTGTTGTACCCTTCCAGGTCCAGGTCGCTTACATCAAAAAAGATTACGCCGTCTTGCGATTCGCAGCGTTCCCGCAACACTTCGATGGACTTCCAGTGCCGCTCCAGCAGCGGTTCCAGATGCTTCGCCACAATCGGCAGCTTCACCATCTCCGCCAGCGGCCGGTACGCCAACTGCGTAATGATCTGCGCCGGAATGCCGTTTTCCGGGGCCGCCTCGATCACCAGCGCCAGTTGCGTCGCCGGCTCCGCCATCTCCGTCGCCGATTGCGCCGTCGCAAACTGCGCCCCGTCAATGATGTCACCCCAGTAAATCAAATTCTCCAGCGGCTTCGTGTCAAACCCGAACTTCTCTTTCGTGACCGTGGCGATCAGCTTTGTGCACGACTTGTACTCCGGGTCGTAGTACATGTTCTTGCCGGGGTAGCTCCGGAAATACTCGGCATCCGCCGGCGTCAGAAAGGCGCTCTGGTGATGGTCAAACCACCACGTCACCTTTGGCGAATTCGCGTACTTGAAATCCACGATGACATTCTGATCCCCGTCGAACAGCCCTTCTTCCCAGGGATGCTTGGCCCTATGCGTCATTCCCGTGAACTGGAATTCCGCCTTCCCGTCAACACGCTCCCGGTAGAAGCGGTAGAACACCGCCGCCGAAGCGGTTCCGTCAAAGCAGCGATCGTGAAAGCACAGTCGGACTTTGGTCATGGCGATCGAGCTTGTCTCCTCTCTCCACCGTCTCCGCCGGAAGAAGAAACAAAGCCCTTTAAGATGTACGTCTCATCGCAGAAAGTCAAGCACAAAGGCCTGCGCAACCTTTGCCTTGCACCACATCTCCGATTTGCAGGGGTTGAATCAATCGCCTGCTCAGGCGTTCACCGCGTACGAACGGTTCTTGGCCACTCCTGGCCGCAACGTGAACCGGATGTTGAAATACGACGCTGCGGTCACGACCTTCTGCAGTTCCGCGTCTTCCGTGTACCGTCGCTTTGGGATTCGCCGCGCCAGGATCGCAAATTCCAGGGGTTCGCGCCGGAAGGGATACGGCGCCAGCGTGAACTCATTCTTCCCCGCCTTGCGTATTTCCCAATCCACTTCCGCGCCCTCATCATTCACGGGCACGCCCTCGATGATTGTTTCGTCCGCGCTTCCCAGGCAGAAAAACAGCGACAGCCGGTCCAGCGCGTCCAGCCGCTGCGAGTTCGCCTTGATCAGTTTTTCTTCCGTGAACGGCTTCGTCGCCGGATTATTCCGCAGGTCCACCTTCAGCCGCAATTGCTGCAGCCGCAGGCGTTGCACAAAATCATTGGCTTGGTGTTGCTCCTGCGTCTTCACGTACTTCGCCGAATAGCCCGGCATGGTCGCCTTTGCCCGGTCGTACAAGCCCGTGCAATGCGCCGCCACCAGCAGCCCCGCATACAAATCCGCCTTCACCGCGCGCTCAATTCCCCGCTGGTACAGCGCAACGTGCTCTTCCGTCGGCACCGTCATGAAGCTGTACGGCGTAAACGTCTTCGGATCGACCCCCGGCGCCAGCTCCCATACCTGCCAGCCGTTGTCATGTTCCGCCGCAGCCAGACAGAACGATGCGAACGGCTCCGGCCGCGTGAAGGTCTCGTTGCCCCATTCCCGCGCAAAAAAACCGGCCAGAAACGCGTGATCCGTTTGCCGGATCACCACCATTGGGTCGTCCTGCTGCAGAATCATCGGCCTGCCCTTCACCCGCTCCGCTCGGTTCGGGTTCCCACATTATCCGCTTCTACACCAGTGGATTCCAGCACAACCCGCATCTCCCTCCCGTCTGGCCAAGACCCACGCAATCCAAGTATCATCAGTAGTACCGGTGCGGGAGTGGCGGAACTGGCAGACGCGCAAGACTTAGGATCTTGTGGCCGAAAGGTCGTGGAGGTTCAACTCCTCTCTCCCGCACCAAGTCTACCCTCAGAACTCAGCGAGCCATCTCAAAACAGCGTTCGGGAGGGTACCACTTCAGAGGTTGCTGAAAAACGTTGGTTCGTTGTCATCCCGCAAAAGCGGCGGCCCTTCGAAGCTCCCCTCGAAGATCGGGGCAAGCAGGGTAAACCTGACCGCCGCACTCAGCCGTGCCATCGCCGCCGACTAAACCTGCTGCCGCATCCTTTGGAGTGCGGGAGCTTGCTCCCGCTTTTGCTATGGACAGAGTTTCTGCCCAAATGTTCACGCAGCGGCGCCGCTTCAACCGTAAAAACGGCGGCGAGCCGCCGCACTCCAAAATGTCACCCCACTTCCACTTTGTCATTCCGGCCGAAGTGCCGCGCCTTCTGCGGCACGGAGCGGAAGGATCCGCTTTTCCCTTCCACCTTTATTCAAAAATCACTGTCTTGTTGTTGTACAGCAGAATCCTATTCTCAATGTGCCAGCGAACCGCGCGCGAGAGCACGACCTTCTCCAGGTCCCGCCCCTTCTCCACCAGATCCTCCAGCCCATCGCGATGGGAAATGCGCGTCACGCCCTGCTCGATGATCGGCCCGTCGTCCAGCACTTCCGTTACGTAGTGCGCCGTCGCCCCAATCAGTTTCACCCCGCGTTCATACGCCTGGTGGTGCGGCTTGCCTCCCACAAACGCCGGCAGAAACGAATGGTGAATGTTGATGATCCGCTGCGGGTAGTGCGCAATGAATTCCGGCGAGAGCACCTGCATGTACCGCGCCAGCACCAGCAGATCGATCTGGTGCGACTCCAGCAACTCGCGTTCTTGCTCTTCCACCTGCGCCTTCGTCTCCCTCGTCACTGGAAATATGTAGTAGGGGATCCCGTAAAAATCCGCGTGGCGCTGTGCGTGGGGATGGTTGCTGATCATCAGCGGGAATTCGCACGCCAGTTCGCCGTTGCGTTGCCGGTAGAGCAGGTCCACCAGGCAGTGATCGTATTTGGAAACGAAGATCGCCACTCTGGGGCGGTAGCTGCCCAGCGCGATCCGCCAGTTCATCCCAAACTTTTTCGCAAGCGGCCCAAACGCCCCGGGGAAATCTTTCAGCTCCAGCCGGAATCCGTCCAGGTCCCATTCCACGCGCGCCAGGTAGTAGCGTTCTTCACCCGCCTGGTGCTGTTCAAAATGCAAAATGTTCCCGTCGTAGCGATAGATAAATTCCGCGATCGTCGCGTCCAGCCCCTTCCGGTCGGGGCACTGGACCAGGAGGATGCCACTATTCTTCACGAAAGTTCCCTCCGTCCTACCCACATCTTAAGCGAAGCCCTCTGTGACGTGGGACTCTTCCCCGGTGACGTGTGACCTGTCCATGATCCCGCCCCACAGGATCCGCTCCTTGGCCACTTTGGAGTGCGGCGGCTCGCCGCCGCTTTTACAGCCGCATGCCCCGCCAACAAACCACAGCGCCACGGCACTGCCTTGCCCGGCCTCGCTGTTTTCCTGGGTTTCCTCGCGTAGTGGCCGGTCTTTAGACCGGTTCTTGGGTGTGCCGCTTTTGTGACGGCCCCTTGGCGTGTACCCCGACGTGGTCGGGGAAGCTGGCGCCTTCTCTTGGGTGTGTAGCGGCCGCTTTCTGAAGCGGGCGCCTTTGACTTTGTTCATCAGGTTTTCTGCAGCGGGCCGCCTCCTGTTTATCCTGAGCCTCGAAGGGCCTGCCCGTCGCAAAATGCAGGCGAGCGCCCTTGGCACGAGCAAAGACAAATCCTGATTTACCCGTGCAACGCAACTCTTCGGCTTCTACAATTTCTGGAAAAAGTGCGCCACCTTCTTCCCCGCACTCTCCGTGTAATACACCGTGACCTTCCCTGTTTTATCCGCGCCCTTGCCAATGGCTACTGCCGATTCCTTCGTATCCTTGCCCACCACGTCAAACGTCTGCTCCGTTCCATCGGCAGCCTTTACCGTGACCGTCTTTCCACCTTCACCAACCCTGGACACTGTTCCGTCCACGGACTTGATCCCATCCTTGCCCAAGTGGTCCACTTCCACCGCCGTCTTCTCGCTGCCCTTCTCCGTGTAGTGCACCGCCACTTCCGATCCTTCCTTCAACCCATGGAATGCATCCTTGGAGCCCGTCTCGGTTGCCTCCGCGCCATGCACAGCCGTCTTATCCACGAAATGAATCGTGTGCTCCGTTCCATCCGCCGTTTTGACCACCGCCGTCTTGGCCCCAGCGTCCAGTTTCGTAATCGTGCCGTGGATCGCGGACACCACATCGTCCGTCGCCCGCACCGGCAACACCATCAATCCCGCCACCGCCACAACCGCCAGCAACGCCTTCATCGCAAATTTCATTGGGGACATCCTCCTAAATTCGCATCGAATTGCCGCAGATAACCCACAAATCCTAACCTACGTGTCCAAGCCAGCTTACCGAAAAACCATCTTTCTGCCAAACGAATCGAACCCCACGACGTGTTCTTTAGGTGCATCTGGAAGCTGTGCCGGATAATCCATACTTGTCATGCCAACTTGCGCCCAGGACTGCACGTGTGGCCCAGCCAGCGGATTTCTTGTGTCTCCCCGCGTTGACCCCCGCCCCACCCTCCCCTATACTTTTATCTGGGATTTTTTTGCGGCCCGCCCTTCACCGCAGGTGGTTTCCCGAAGGTTCCCCAGACACAGCATGCTAGTGACGGGACACTCGGGATTTGTCTTTCCCGCTGCAAGGCCGGGCTGGCGCAAATCGCTTCGACGCGCAATTCACCAAGACTCTGCGCGCACTCAACAGGGAGAATCGCCATGGCGGAAGCAACTTGCCGGAGAGAGCTGGAGCTGGAAATCCCGGCGGAAGAAGTGGCCAAGCAGACGGAGAAGGTGGCGAAGGATTTGGCGAAGGTGGCGCGCGTGCCGGGTTTCCGGCCGGGGAAGGCGCCGATCTCGCTGATCAAGAAGCGCTTCGCCGAAGACATCAAGGGCGAAGTCCTGCAGACCCTTGTCCCGGAGCGCGTCGAAAAAGCCGTCGCCGAAGAAAAGCTCACGCCCGTCTCTCAGCCCCAGGTGGACAAGCTCGAATACAACGAAGGCCAGCCCGTCAAATTCCGCGCCTCCTTTGAAGTCCTCCCCGAATTCTCTCTCGGCGATTACAAAAACCTCGAAATCGAACTCCCCGAAATGACCATCACCGACGAAAGCGTCGCCAACACCCTCGCCGAGATGCAGCAGCGCGCCGCCACCTTCGTTCCCGTCGAAGGCCGCACCGTCCAGAACGACGATTTCGTCCAGGTCAAGCTTCTCGGCACGCCCGAAGGCGGCGGCGAGCCTCTGAAAGCCGCTAGCGTCCTCTGCCACGTCGGCGCCGAGGAAACCATGGAGCCCTTCAACGAAAATCTCCGCGGCGCCAGCACCGGTGACCACAAGAATTTCGACGTCCCCTACCCCGCCGACTATCCCGACGCCAAGCTCGCCGGCAAGACCTTTCACTATTCCGTGGATGTCCTCGGCATCAAGACCAAACAGCTCCCGGAACTGAACGATGAATTCGCCAAGGATGTTAGCGACGCCACCTCCCTCGACGAGCTGAAAAAGAAAATCCACGAAGGCCTGGAGCACGAGCGCGACCATCACCAGCAAGACATCACGCGCGAAAAAATCCTCGCCGAACTCGTCAAGCTTCACGATTTCCCCGTGCCCGAATCTCTCGTCGAGCATCAAATGGATGTCCGCCTTGAACGCGTAGTCCGCTCCCTGGCCCAGCAGGGCGTCGATCCCCGCGCCGTCAACGTGGACTGGGTCACCCTCCGCAGCCGCCAGCAAGACCGCGCCAAGGATGACGTCAAAGCCGAACTCGTCGTGGACCGCATCGCCACCGAGGAAAAGATCGAAGTCGGCGATGACGATCTCCACAAGGAGCTCGAACACCTGGCCAGTCATAGTGGCGAATCCGCCGAAGTTCTCGAGGCTCGTTTGACAAAGCAGGGTGCCCTCGATAGGATGAAAGCGAAGCTGCGGAGTGACAAAACCGTCGACTGGCTGGCCCAAACTGCCAAGGTCAAGACCGTCGCCGCGGCCAGTGCCACCAGCGTCAAGTGATTTCATCCCCGCTTTTGCGAGCACACTCGTTCACATGAGGAACAAAGAAGAACCCGACTATTACGCCACGACTCTGATTCCCATGGTGGTCGAACAGACCAGCCGCGGCGAGCGCGCCTACGATATCTATTCCCGGCTGCTCAAGGAACACATCATCTTTATCGGCACGCCCATTGACGACCACGTCGCCAACCTGGCCACCGCCCAGATGCTCTTCCTCCAGGCCGAAGACCCGGAAAAAGACATTCAGCTCTACATCAATTCCCCGGGCGGCTCCATTACCGCGGGCTTCGCCATCTACGACACCATGCAATTCGTCAAGCCGGACGTGGTCACCACCTGCGTCGGCCAGGCCGCTTCCATCGCCGCCGTACTCCTTGCCGGTGGCTCACCCAAGAAGCGCTTTGCCCTGCCCAACGCCCGCATCCTCATCCATCAGCCCTGGATGAGCGGCCTCGGCGGACAGGCCACCGACATCGATTTGCACGCCAAAGAGATTCTGCGCATGCGTGCCACCATCAATCAGCTCCTCGCCAAGCATTCCGGCCAGCCCATCGAGCGCATCGAGAAGGACGTCGAGCGCGATTACATCATGAACCCGGAGCAGGCCAAGGAATACGGCATGATTGATGAGATCATCTACAAGCACAGGTAACCCTGCGCAGCGTTGCTGATTGCTATCAGTACTAGAGACTTTCTCTTTCGCCTGAGGGAGAATTCGGCCTAGAATGGAACCAAGGCTCCGGTGCTTCTGCCGGAGGACGAGGCCTTCACACACGTGAAAAAATACAGCCCAGACGAACCCCTGCGCTGCTCCTTTTGCCACAAGACTCAGGAGCAGGTAGAGAAGCTGATCAGTTCCCCTTCGGACTATCCGCGCGCGTACGTCTGCAATGAGTGTGTGGGCGTTTGCCAGACCATCCTGGAAGACGAGAAGCGCGAACAGGCCGCCGCTCCCGCTCGCCGCCTGCCCCGGCCCCCGGAAATCAAGCAGTTCCTCGATAGCTACGTCATTGGCCAGGATCGCACCAAGAAAAAACTCGCCGTGGCCGTCTACAACCACTACAAGCGCATTTTCCTCAACAAACAGCCCGGTGAAGTGGAACTCAGCAAGTCCAATATTGTCCTGATCGGTCCCACGGGCACGGGCAAGACGCTTCTCGCGCAAACCCTTTCCCGCATGCTCGATGTCCCCTTCGCCATCGTGGACGCCACCACGCTCACCGAAGCCGGCTACGTCGGCGAGGACGTCGAGAACATCATCCTGAAGCTCCTTCAGGCCGCCGATGGCGATGTGCAGAAGGCCCAGCAGGGCATCATCTACATCGACGAAATCGACAAGATTGCCAAGAAGGACGAGAACCCCTCCATCACCCGCGATGTCAGCGGCGAGGGCGTTCAGCAGGCCCTGCTCAAGATCCTCGAGGGCACCGTTGCCAACGTGCCTCCTCAGGGCGGCCGCAAACACCCGCATCAGGAATTTACCCCTGTGGACACGACAAACATCTTATTTATATGCGGTGGCGCCTTTGTAGGCTTGGAGAAGCTCATCGAACGCCGCGTCGGCAAGCATTCCCTGGGTTTTCACACCGACGCCGCCCCCACCACGCAGCAGCGCCGCAACACCGAACTGCTCGAACAGGTGCAGCCCGGCGACCTCATCCGCTACGGCCTGATCCCCGAATTTGTGGGGCGCCTGCCCGTTGCCGGCGTCATGAGCGATCTGGACAAGGACGCGCTCATGAAGATTCTTACGGAGCCCAAGAACGCGCTTCTGAAGCAGTACCAGCGCCTCTTCGAGTTTGAAAACGTCCGTCTTCGCTTCACCGAGGACGCTCTCGATACCGTCGCGGAGTTGGCGCTTCAGCGCAAAGTCGGCGCGCGCGGCTTGCGTATGATCCTCGAAGACCTCATGCTGGAGTTGATGTACCACCTCCCGATGCAGCGCAAGGTCCGGGACTTTGTCGTGACCGCGGATATGGTCCGCGGCCATGAGATTAATTGGAGCTTGCTCGAGAAAGCGGGCTGATTTGTTCTCTTTAGGAGGCCGGGGCTTCAGCCCCGGCGTAAAGCCCCTATAACCTATGGGCTTTAGCCCCTGAAGAAAGTCTTTTCCGGATTTTCTTTTATCGGCAGCGGAGGAAGTTTCTTCAGCCGCTGCAAAGGAGTTTCAGGGGCCTGCATGTTCACTCGCGAAAAACAGGAAATGAAGCGCGTACCGATGATGCCGGTGCGGGACATGGTCATCTTCCCGCAACAGATGACTCCTTTCATCGTCGGCCGCGAGGCCAGCGTCCGCGCTCTCGAAGAAGCCCTCGCGGGTGACAAGAAAATCTTTCTCTCCACGCAGCACGATGCCTCGGTAGACGACCCCAAGCCCGAGGAAATCTACGCCGTCGGTACCCTCGCCAATATCGTTCAGAGCGTCAAGCTCCCCGATGGCAACATCAAGGTTCTCGTCGAAGGCATCGAGCGCGCTCGCGCCGTCTCCATCAGCCCCGAGGAAGGCTTCTTCCGCGCCACTATCCGCCTGATGGCCGCCAAAATCGAATCCACTCCTCAAGTCGAACAGCTCGTCCAGAAGGTCACCGCCCTCTACGAGCAGTTCATCAAGCTTTCCCAGAGCCTCAACTACGACACCATGATCGCCGCCGCGCGCGTCGACGATCCTTCCCGCCTCTCGGACACCATCGCCGCCAATCTGCAGCTCCCTGTCGACGAAAAGCAGGACCTCCTCGAAACCGCCGACCCTCTCGAGCGCCTCAATCGTGTCGCCGATATTCTCGAAATCGAACTCGAAAAGCTCAACGTTGACCGCAATATCAATACCCGCGTTAAGCGCCAGATGGAGCGCGCTCAAAAAGAGTATTACCTCAACGAAAAGCTTAAGGCCATTCAGAAAGAACTCGGCCGCGGCGAAAAGAGCGAAACCGACGACCTCAAGAAAAAGATCGATGCCGCCGGCATGCCCAAGGACGTACACGAAAAGGCCGCCACCGAATTGAAGCGCCTCGAACTCATGCCCCCCATGTCCGCGGAGTCCACCGTCAGCCGCAATTACATCGATTGGCTGCTCGCCGTGCCCTGGAAAAAGCGCTCCAAGGAAATTCGCGACATCAAGGCCGCCGAGGAAATCCTCAATAAAGAACATTACGGCCTCGAGAAGATCAAGGAGCGCATCCTCGAATTCCTCGCCGTGCGCCAACTCGTCAAGAATCCCAAGGGCTCCATCCTCTGCTTTGTCGGGCCTCCCGGCGTGGGCAAAACCTCCCTTGCCATGTCCATTGGCCACGCCACCGGCCGCAAATTTGTCCGCGTTTCCCTTGGCGGCGTGCGCGATGAAGCCGAAATTCGCGGCCATCGCCGCACCTACATTGGCGCCCTCCCCGGCCAGATCATCCAGATGATGAAGAAGGCTGGCACCGTTAATCCCATCTTCGTCCTCGATGAAGTGGACAAAATGTCCACCGACTTCCGCGGCGATCCGTCCGCCGCCCTCATGGAAGTCCTCGATCCAGAGATCAATCACTCCTTCACGGATCACTACCTGGACGTCGAATACGATCTCTCCAAGGTCATGTTCGTCTGCACCGCCAATGTTCTCCACACCATTCCGCAGCCCCTCATGGATCGCATGGAGATCCTGCGCCTCCCGGGCTACACCGAGCAGGAAAAGCTGGAGATCGCCAAGCGTTTCCTCGTCAAGCGCTCCCAGGAAGCCACCGGCCTCTCTGAAAAGAATCTCACCTTCACCGATGATGGCCTGCTGCACATGATCCGCCACTATACCCACGAAGCGGGTGTGCGCAACCTCGAACGCGAAATCCAGAATATCGCCCGCAAGATGGCACGCCGCGTGGTCGCGGACGGCCCCGAAACTTCCGTCCAGATCACCGCGGAAAACGTCAATGAATTCCTCGGCGTCCTCAAATACCGCGAATTCTGGCTCGAAAAGCAGAACGAAATTGGTTTGACAACCGGCCTCGCCTGGACCGAAGTCGGCGGCACCGTGCTGGCCGTGGAGGCCACCACCATGGAAGGCAAGGGACGCCTGACGCCGACCGGAAAACTCGGCGAAGTCATGCAGGAATCGGCGCAAGCCGCGATGAGCTATGTGCGCTCTCGCACCGCCGCTTTGGGTCTCGAGAGGGATTTCTACCGCACCCTCGACATTCACGTGCACGTCCCCGAAGGCGCCATCCCCAAGGACGGCCCCTCCGCCGGTATCACCATCTGCAATTCCATCGTCAGCGCCCTCACCAAGAACCCGGTGCGCTGCGACGTCGCCATGACCGGCGAAATCACCCTTCGCGGCAAAGTTCTCCCCATCGGCGGGGTCAAGGAGAAGTTGCTGGCCGCCCACCGAATGGGCTTGCGTACCATCGTGCTTCCGAAGGATAATGAGAAAGACCTTGCGGATATCCCCCAGGAGATACTCTCCAGCCTGAAAATGCACTTCGTGGAAACCATGGATGAAGTGCTGCAAATTGCGCTGGAGCGCCCGATTGTGCCGCTGGAGCACACTGGTGTTGCGCCCGTCGCGGATTCATTCTCGGGCGCCGATAAAGACGCGAGTTTGACCAACTAAGTTGCAGTCTCCGGGCACGGCTTGCCCCCGCGGGCCGCGTGATCGTCAAGACCCGGGGTTGCCTCTGGTTGCAGACAGTTTGGTTGCCCACCCTGGCGGATCATTCGTTCCGCCGGAAGGTATACCACCACGCAGTCCATTCCGGGATGTCAAGGTCAACTAGCACCACCACTTCAACTATCAAATCACCACGAGTCAGGATATATGGCAAAAGAGACAAGCACGGAAAGCAACAATCAAGTGAGCATCAGTCTGGCTGAGCTCAAAGAAAAGAACATCACCGATCTGGCCAAAATCGCCAAGGAATTGAACATTCCCGGCGCTAGCGGCATGCGCAAGCAGGAGCTCATCTTTCAGATCCTCCGCGCCCAGACCGAGAAGAGCGGCTTAATCTTCTCCGAAGGCGTCTTGGAGTGTCTGCCGGATGGCTTCGGCTTCCTCCGCGCGCCGGAATACAACTACCTCCCCGGTCCGGACGACATCTACGTCTCCCCCTCGCAGATTCGCAAGTTCGACCTGCGTACCGGCGACACCGTCTCCGGCCAGGTCCGCCCGCCCAAGGATGGCGAGCGCTACTTCGCCCTTATCAAGGTCGAAGCTGTCAATTTTGAGGACCCCGAGGTCGCCCGCAACAAGATCTTCTTCGACAACCTCACCCCTCTCTATCCTCAGGGCCGGTTGAAGATGGAAACCGCCAAGGAGAACCTCACCGGCCGCGTTCTCGATCTCCTCTGCCCCGTCGGCAAGGGTCAGCGCGGGTTGATCAATGCGCCGCCGCGCACCGGCAAGACCATGATGCTGCAATCCATCGCCAATTCCGTCACCGTCAATCATCCGGACGTGGCTTTGATCGTGCTCCTCATTGACGAGCGTCCGGAAGAAGTCACGGACATGCAGCGCACTGTCAAGGGTGAGGTCATCAGCTCCACCTTCGATGAGCCGCCCCAGCGCCACATTCAGGTCGCCGAAATGGTTCTCGAAAAAGCCAAGCGTCTCGTCGAGCACAAGCGCGATGTCGTCATCCTTCTGGACTCCATCACCCGCCTCGCCCGCGCTTACAACGCCGTCACCCCGCCTTCCGGTAAAGTCCTCAGCGGCGGTATTGACGCCAACGCCCTGCAGCGCCCGCGCCGCTTCTTTGCCGCGGCCCGCCACGTCGAAGAAGGCGGCTCGCTCACCATCATCGCCACCGCCCTGATCGATACCGGCAGCCGTATGGACGACGTCATCTTTGAAGAGTTCAAGGGCACCGGCAACATGGAAATCTATCTCGATCGCCGCCTCGCCGATAAGCGCGTGTTCCCGGCCATCGATATTCAGCGCTCCGGCACGCGTAAGGACGAACTCCTCCTTCCTCCTGACGAATTGAGCCGCGTTTGGGTCCTGCGCAAGGTTCTCAGCCCGCTTTCCACCGTTGAGGCCATGGAGCTTTTGCTCAGCCGCCTCAGCAAAACCAAAGCCAACATGGAGTTCCTCAACTCCATGTCCGCCCCCACCTAACGCCTTGCGGAAAGCTCTTTCTCTTTAGGAGGCTGGGGCTTCAGCCCCAGCTTACACCTCTCTGAGGCGACTGGGCTTTAGCCCCTGAAGAAAGTCTTTCTCGGGTTTTTCCAGAGCCTTTTGGACTACTCTGATTGCCACGGCATTCTCCCCACGCCGGCTTCGCTTTTGCCCCCAGCCCCGTGCCGTGTACTATGCAAAGGGTGCCTTCGTGCTCGAAAAATTCATAGCCCGCCAGCCCATCTTTGATCTGCGCCTGCGGGTTTTTGCCTACGAACTGCTCTTCCGCGGCGGCCCGCAAAATGCCTTCACGCCCTACGCCAACGCCTCCGCCAGCGTCATCGCCGATTCCATCACCTTGTTCGATCTCCAACTTTTGACCGGCCATGCCCGCGCCTTCGTCAATGTCGACGAACTGGCCCTGCGCCTTGGCGCTCCCCGTCTGCTGCCCCCGAATCGCATTGTTGTGGAGATCCTGGAAACCGTTCAACCCACTGACGAGATTCTTGCCATCTGCCGCGAGCTGCGCGATGCCGGCTACTTCTTCGCCCTCGACGATTTTGTGGACGCCCCGCACTCCCGCCCCTTCGTCGAACTGGCTCACTTCCTCAAAGTCGATTTCCAGTTGCTTGATCCCGATGCGCGGAAATCCCTCGCCGCCAAATACCGCAGCCCGGATCTCTCCCTCCTCGCCGAAAAAGTCGAAACTCAGCGCGACCTTGATGAAGCTCGAAGCCTCGGCTTCACCTATTTCCAGGGCTACTTCTTCTGTAAGCCGTCCATGATCGAAACCCGCGAGATTCCCGGCAACAAGCTCGTTCAGCTCCAGTTGCTCAACGCCGTCGCTGCCTCCGACTTGGACTTCAACCGCATCGAGGGACTTCTTAAGCTCGAGCCTTCCCTGCTGTACCGCCTCCTCCGCTATCTGAATTCCCCCGTCCTCGGCCTCCGCAGCGAAGTCCACAGCGTCCGCCAGGCCCTCACCCTGCTCGGTGAACGCGAGTTCCGCCGCTGGCTCTCCATTTTTGCCGTCATCGCCTTAAGCAGCGGTAAACCTCCGGAGCTGATCCGCACCGCTCTCACACGCGCCTATTTCTGCGAAGAAATTGCCCGGCCCGCCGGCCTTCAAGACAATAGTTCCAGCCTCTTCCTCATGGGCCTTCTCTCCGTCGCCGATGCCCTGCTCGATAAGCCTATGAACGAGGTCCTGCTACAGCTCCCCGTCTCGCAAGACGTCAAAGCCGCTCTCTGCGGCGGCCAGAACCGTTTCCGCGATGTCTACGAACTTCTTCTGGCCATGGAACGTGCCGAGTGGCAAGTACTCGGCGAACGCGCCGCCCGCCTCGGCCAAATCGAAGAAATACTCCCCGACACCTACAAGCTCGCCATCCAGCGCGCCGCCGCCCTCACCTTCTGATCCACCATCCTTCCTCTGCCCCCGCCGGATTCGCTCTTGTGGCACAGTCACTCCTGACTGTGCTCTTGGGTTTGCGCCAACGACTTTCTGACTGGATCTCTGCTGCTTTTCTCTCGGGTCTGCCCCTGTTGCTCAGGCCTGCAGCCCTACGGCCTTTTCTTGGGTCTGTCTTCGGGTTTGTTCTCGCCTTTGTAGGGGCCGCCTTCTGAGGCGGGCCGCTCTTGGGTTGTCTTCCTTGGAGTGTGGCGGCTCGCCGCCGCTTTTTCGGTTGCGCGTGCGCTGACAACTTTTCTTTTTCGGCCTTAACCCATGCAGCCAGACCCGGGCACTCACCGGCAAGGATGCTATTTGCGCAGTGACCAATCCCCCAGCACTTCCACGGTCGTCCCCGACTTCGTTGCAACTTTTGCTTCTGCTGTACCCTTCACCCTGGCCCCTTCAAGCGCGCCGCGGAATTCCACTCGTGCGTTGTTAACCCCCGCCGAGTGCGGGTCGCTGAAGCTGAATTCGCGCTCGCCAACTCGCAGGTCCTCGAGTTCCATCGATTCGGGCGCAAAGTCCTTCCCCGGATGCGTGATATTCAGATGCCCTTTCCAAGCACCCTCATCCAGAGAAAGTCGTAGCACCATTTGAACGGGGCCTACTCCCGGATAAAAAAGCATCTCACCGTGCCACGTGCCCGCAAGGTTCTTCTGTGAGAGCGGCCCTCCCCGAGCAAACTTCGGAACCGGCACCGGTGCAGGCTCGACGGTGAGGTAGCCTCCTCTCTTCTCCAGCGATTGCCATGCCTCCCAAGCGGCATCTTGAAGAAACTCGGCGTCGGCGCGCGGCAGATTCACCAGCACTTCATTCTTCTCCGGTTCCACCTTTTCTGTATCCAGATTCACTCGTGGTCCCATAATGCGCGATGGCAAACCGGCAGGACTCCGGTGATACAGGGTGGCGTAAAGTACGCAGGCCGCAAGGTAACTCCCCGCCTGCGAGGGATGTGACCCATCTCTCTGATAGAGTTCCATTGCCGGTTTCTCCTGGCGAACCCGCTGCCACGCCAGACCGACAGGAGCGACGATTCCTCCGGTCTTCTTGCCCGCATGCATGAAGCCGTAATTCAGGGCCGCTTGGTCTTCCGGCGTAGCCTTGCGCGCCCACGTCAGGAAAAACACGGGCCGTCCCCCGTGCCGGGCAATTTCCGCAGCCCACTTTTCCGCGTACGGAAAAAAGACCTCGTCGCTGGTCACCCGCGGCTGCCCTTCCAGAAAATAATCAATCCCCAGCGAGCTCTGCTCCTGAAGCACCACATAATCCCACTTCTGTGAATTGAGCGCTTCATGCGTCGCCGCGCTTTCCCAATGATCCTTCAGCCGCTTCCCGCCGGGGGCCTCCATCCGTGCATCGACCTGGCACTGGTGCCCTGCCTTCGCTAACCGGGAGACGATTTCGGGCAGGTTGTTGTAGTAGGTATAACTGTTGCCGAGGTACAACACGTGGATGACACAATCGCCCGCCTCTTGTTTCTGGGCGGTCTGCGCCAGCACCTGAGTGCTACAGAACAACAGTAGGATTGCGCCGGCCAGAAATCCAGCACGCGCCGCCCAGCGGCCTGTCCTGTAAGCATCAGGGATTAAATCTTTCTTTGGCATCCGTGAAGGTCCAGAAGATACCCGTGTCTTATATGTTCGGCCATGACACGGCTCGCTGGCCTCCGACGAAATCATGAGCCCGCGAGTTTCTTCGTCAGGTGTGGACGGCCTCGCGCTCGTGCGCCAGAAACACAATCAGCCGCGCCGTCTCCTCGATTCCCATGGCCGTGTTGTCCAGCAGCACTGCATCCGCGGCGCGCACCAGCGGTGAAACTTTTCTCTCCCGGTCGCGTTTGTCTCTCTCGCGCACTTCCTGCAAAACTTCCAGCAGCGAAAATTTATCGCCCTTTTCCTGATGCTCTTTCCAGCGCCGCTGGGCTCTCGTTTCCGCGGAAGCCTCCAGAAAAATCTTCAGCTCCGCCTTCGGAAAAACCACCGTGCCGATGTCGCGCCCCTCCATCACCACCCCGCCGCCCTGTCCCGCGCGCTGCTGCTCCGCCACCAGCACTTCGCGCACTCCCGCAATCGTGGCCAGCCGCGAAGCCGCTTGCGCCACCTCCGCCTTACGGATCTCCTCGGTCACTTCGCGACCGTCCAGAAACACGCGATTTTTCAATCCCGCGGTTTCCTGCTCCGGCGTGGGCGGCCTCAGCTCAATCCGTGTTTCGCGCGTCAGCGCTTCCAGCGCCGCCTCATCTTCGATCGGAATCTTGCGTTCCAGCGCCTTCAGCGCCACCGCGCGGTACATTGCTCCGCTATCCAGATACAAGTAGCCCAGCAGCGCCGCCGTGCGCCGCGCTACCGTGCTCTTCCCGGACCCCGCCGGCCCGTCAATCGCAATCGTCAGCCGTGCGCTCATTTCGGCAATTCCCGCTTTCCAGTTTTTCCCGCCTTCCTGCATCTGCTTTCCAATTTCTATTTTCTATTCTCTGAGTTCCGGGCTTCCTGATCGCTGACATCTGATCGCTGATCGCCCCTAAGCATGGTTTTCTCTAGCCACTAGCCACTAGCCACTAGCCACTTCCTCAAAATCCCATAATGTTATATCCGCAATCCACATACAGCGTCTCTCCGGTAATCCCCGAACTCGCCTCCGAAAGCAAGAACACCGCTGTACTGCCCACTTCCGCCGGGTCCACATTGCGCTTCAACGGCGCACGTTCCGCATGTGCTCTCAGCATCTCTCCCAATTGCGAAATCCCCCGCGCCGCCAATGTTTTGATCGGCCCCGCCGAGATTGCGTTCACCCGTATGTTCTTCGCCCCCAGCTCGCTCGAAAGGTACCGCACCGTCGCTTCCAGCGCCGCCTTCGCCACGCCCATCACGTTGTACTTCGGCACCACTTTTTCCGCGCCGTAGTACGTCATTGTCACGATCCCGCCGCCCTCCGTCATCAAGGGCGCCGCCGCCCGCACTACCGCGATCAGTGAATACACGCTGATGTCGTGCGCGATCCGGAATCCTTCGCGGCTCGTGTTGACGAATTCTCCCTTCAACTCCTCCGCCGGCGCATACGCCACGCTGTGCACCAGCCCGTGCAGCACCCCGTAGCGTCCCTGCAATTCCACAAACAGCTTCGCGATCTCCTCGTCCGACGATACGTCGCACATGAAGCCTTCCGACCCCGGCAAATCCGTGATCAGGTCTTTCGCTTCCTGCGCCAGCCGCTCATTTTGGTAGGTGATCGCCAGCCGCCAGCCCGCTTCGTGCAGCTTTTGCGCGATGGCCCACGCGATGCTCCTCTTGTTCGCCAAGCCAAAGATCACCGCGGTCTTCTGTGTCTCGCTCAATTTTCCCCTCAGCTGGACTCCAAGTGGCTCGCACCCGAACGCGTGTTTCTGAACTCTTGCTTCCTGATTGCTGATATCTGATAACTGATATCAGTGATCAGATATCAGTTACCAGGAATCAAGTCACGCGCGAATGCACCGCAGTCTATCAGCCCTGGCTCGTCACTCGCCACTCGCCACTTCTTCAAATCCTATGAAACGCCTTCTCAATCTCCTTCAACGAATACCGCAGCACCACCGGCCGCCCGTGCGGGCAGCTCATCGGGCAATCCGTCTTGGCCAGCGCCGCCAGCAACCATTCCATCTTCGTCTGGTCCAACGGCATGTTTACTTTGATCGCCGCATGGCACGCTGTGGACGCGGCAATCTTCGCCTGCAGCGTATCAATCGAAATCGCGGCGTTCTCGCGCTCCAGTCCATCCAGTATTTCCGTCAACAACTGCTCCGCATCACCCGCCGCAATTCCGCCGGGCACCGCTTGTATGGCCACGCTCTTCGGCCCCATCGGCTCCACTTCAAACCCGTTCGCCGCCAGTTCCTCCCCGATCTTTTCGTAGATCACCAGTTGCCGCGGCGCTAGCTCGATTACCATCGGCATCAACAGCCTCTGCGCTTCCACTTTCCCCGCCCGCCGCGCTTGCAAATGCTGCTCAAACAGCACGCGTTCGTGCGCTACGTGCTGGTCCACGATCCACAACCCCTCGCCATTCACCGCCACGATAAAGCTCGCGTTCACCTGTCCCAGCGGCTTCAAATCTGCAATTTGTTCCGGCCGCGGCAGCGTCGCTGGCGCCTCCGTGTTCCCGCGCGAAAAATTCTCCGCCCAACTCGCCGCGGGCATCGCCGTTCCCATCCCCGCTCCAGGGCTGAACGATCCTCCCGGCTCAAACGGAAATCGCTGCGGCACCGGTTGCTGCGGCGCCGCAGTCAAATCGAATCCCCCGCCCGAGGCGTAGTCCGATCCAACGCCGGATCCAACTCCCAATTCCTCCAGCGGAGGAATAATCGCCCGCGGCACTCCCGAATTCGCATTCGTCTCCGCAAAACCTCCCGCGAACGAGCCCGGCGGCGCCACGGGGTTCGGCGCCATCGTCACCGCGGCTGCCGCAAAGCTCGCGATCGGCCGCGTGTTCATCAGCGCCCGGCGAATCGCGTCGCGCGTGAAGTCGTGCACAAATTGCGAACGCCGGAAGCGCACCTCGATCTTCGCCGGATGCACATTCACGTCCACTTCGTCGTACGGCATCTCCAGAAACAGCAGCGTCGCCGGAAAAACATTCTGCGGCAGAATATTCCGGTAAGCCTCGTGAATCGCGTGCAGAATCAACCGGTCCCGCACCAGCCGCCGGTTCACAAACACGTAAATCCCATTGCGGTTCAGCCGCTGGATTTCGGGCCGCGAAGTAAACCCCGCCACCGTCAGCGTGGCCGACTCTTCTCCCGCCTCCATTTCCGGCTCCGTGATCGCCGCGCGAAACGCTGCGGAAACCGGCGCAATCTCCACCAGTTCGTCCAGCGCCTGCTTTCCAAATAACTGGTATACGCGGTCGGCCAGCTTTTCCGCTGGCGCGCAATTCACAATTTCCTGCGTCGGCGTTGTCAGCGTGAACTGCTTGCCCGGATTCGCCAGCGCGTAGTGCGTCACCAGCGAAGCGATGTGCCCCAGCTCCGTCGTATCCGACTTCAGGAACTTTCGTCGCGCCGGCATGCAGTAAAACAGGTCCGCCACGCTGATCGTCGTTCCCGCCGGCAATCCCGCCGGCTTCACGCTCACCAGTTTCCCGCCCGCAAATTCCACCCGCGTGCCTTCGGCTTCGTTAGCGTCCCGCGTTTCCAGCAACAGCCGCGAGACCGCCGCGATTGAAGGCAGCGCCTCTCCCCGAAATCCCAGCGTCGCAATCGAAAGCAGGTCTTCCGCCGTGCGCAACTTGCTCGTCGCGTGCCGCTCAAACGCCAGCAGCGCATCGTCGTGCGCCATTCCGTGCCCATCGTCAATCACGCGGATCATCCGCTTCCCGCCCACTTCCGTCTCAACGCGCACGGAATTCGCGCCGGCGTCCAGCGCGTTCTCCAGCAACTCTTTCACCACCGAAGCCGGCCTCTCCACCACCTCGCCCGCCGCGATCTTATTCGCCACCGCCTCCGCCAATATCCGAATTCTGCTCATGCAACCTTTGTTTTTCCACCCAAATTGAAACGACGGACCGAACGGACAATCTGGTAACCCCGAAACACAAACCACGCTATCAATGGCGCCGCAAAAAAGATCGCGATGGGCACTAGAACAGCGGTTGCGCCAAGAGTCCAATCTAGCCAAGAAAGCAGAACGCAAACAATGAGTGCAACTAGCATCCAACCCCATACGACCATTGGAAAGAGGAAAAAAACTCGGTCCATAGGGGGAATCATCCCCCATTCCTTCGATCTGTCCCGAAACACTTGGTGGCATTTCGAGCAGGTTCGATGACCCTCACCGAGAAAAACATCCCCGGGGCCGAGAATCACTTTGTAGACCGCCCGACAGTTCGGACACCGATACACTGTTGGGCACAGGATGCCGGTGAAAATAGCTCCTGAGGCTAGGAAACTAGGAGCTAAGGTTTCCTGTTCTTTGATGGCCAAAGGTTGCTCCATAGTACCTCCGAGACGGGGCGGATTACTTCAACCTGATGCCCAACTGCTCGAGTTGTTCTATGTCCACTTCGCTCGGAGATTCCGCCATCAAATCCACCGCCGCCGTCGTCTTCGCAAACGCAATCACCTCGCGAATCGACTTCTCCCCCGCCAGCAGCATCGTCACGCGGTCCAGCCCCAGCGCAATCCCGCCGTGCGGAGGCGTCCCATACGTCAGCGCATCCAGGAAAAATCCAAATCGCCGCCGCAATTGCTCTTCCGTCAATCCCAGCGCCTTGAACAGCCGCTCCTGAACATCCTGCCGGTGAATTCGGATGCTCCCCGACCCCAGTTCCACTCCATTCAGCACCAAATCGTAGCCCTTCGAGCGCACTTCCCACGGCGCAGTCTCCAGCTTCTCCAGATCCTCGTCCACAATTCCCGTGAAGGGGTGCTGCGCGCTCACCCACGTCTTGTCCGTCTCGCTCCATTCAAACAGCGGAAATCCCGTCAGCCACAAGAATTTCCACTGCGTCTTGTCAATCTGCCCCAGCGCTTCCCCAAGCTGCAGCCGCATCTGCCCCGCCACCAGCGCCGCCGCTTCCGTCCCCTTGATCTCTTCCTTCGCGGACACCGCCACCACCAAATCGCCCGTCTTCGCGCCGCAAGCTTCCACCAGCTTCTTCACGTTCTCCGCGCCAATCAGTTTTTCCACGGTCGAAGTCATTCCCTCCGCCGTCGCCTTCACAAAATACGCCCCGCGCGCGCCCAGAACCTTCGCCTTCTCCGCGAGCTCATCCAATTGCTTCCGCGAATACCCCGCCGCGCCCGGTGCTGCCAGCGCGAAAATATTTCCGCCAATCTGCAGTTTCTGCTTTGCCTCCGCCGGAAAGCAATCCGTCACCTCGTGCAGCTCCATCCCAAACCGCATGTCCGGCTTGTCGCTGCCATATTTCCAAATCGCCTCTTTGTACAGCATGTGCGGAAATGGCGCCTGCGCTTCAATTCCCGCCACCGCGCACGCCCGCACCATCACATTCTCGATCACGCTGAAAATATCTTCTTGCCGCGGAAACGACATCTCCACGTCCAACTGCGTAAACTCCGGCTGCCGGTCCGCGCGCAAATCCTCGTCCCTAAAACACTTCACGATCTGGAAATACCGGTCCAGCCCGCCAATCATCAAAATCTGTTTGAAAATCTGCGGCGATTGCGGCAGCGCATAAAACTTCCCGTGATGCACGCGGCTGGGCACCAAATAATCGCGCGCGCCTTCCGGCGTTGAGCGCGTCAGCATCGGCGTCTCCACCTCGATGAACCCCATCTCGTCCATCGTCTTGCGCATTTCCAGCAGAATCTTGTGCCGTAGCGCCAAGTTACGGTGCGGTTTCGGCCGCCGCAAATCCAGGTACCGGTAGCGCAGCCGCGTCTCTTCCGACGCGTTGATTTCCTGCTCAATCGGAAACGGCGGCGTCTTCGCATTGTTCAGTATGTGCAGCTTCATCGCCACCAGCTCCACTTCGCCCGACGCAATTTCCGCGTTCGCCTTTTCGCGCTTCGTGATTCTTCCTTCCACCGCCACCACGAATTCGCTCCGCGCCTGCTCCGCCTTCGCGTGCGCCTCCGGGTGCGTCTCTTTGTTGAACACCACCTGCACGATTCCCGAGCGGTCGCGCACGTCCAGAAAAAGCAAATTCCCCAAATCGCGCCGACGGTGCACCCAGCCCATCACCGTCGCGTCGCGTCCCGCATCCGACGCCCGCAGCGCCCCGCAATAATGTGTTCGCTTCAAATTCCCCAAAAAGTCCAGCACGTCAGTCCCACCTGTAGCTCAGGCCTTCAGGCCTGAGGCTTTCCACAGCGCCATAACAATCTCTTCGTCAAGGCACGGCCTCACAGGCTGCGGATAAATGACCATTCCGTCATTCCGAACGGAGTCTGCGGAGTGAGGAATCTCTCTTCTCTTGGGTTTCCGCCAAAGAGAGATTCCTCGCTTCGCTCGGAATGACGGCCCAAGCCAGTTCTTCCGCGGCCTCTTCAGCCGCTGCGGGCTCCCCCTCTCCTGTGGCTCCGTCCTCGAATCAACTCTTCATCTTCCGCAAAAATTCCACCAATTCCGCTTCGCTATACTTCCCCTGCGTCCCATCCGCCAGCGTCTTCACCGTCCACTGCCCGCTCGCCACTTCATCCTCGCCCAAAATCAGCGCATACCGCGCGCCCAGCTTATCCGCTTGCCCTAGCGCCTTCCCAAATTTCTGCTCCACCGGCGGCAGCTCCACGCGAAATCCCGCTTGCCGCAAATCCCGCGCCGCGCGAATCGCTGTCGCCAGCGTTTTCTCGCCCATCCACGCGATGTACACGTCGCGCCCCTGCGCCACGCTGCCCTTCCCTGCTTCCTGCAGCGAAAGGATCACGCGGTCCTCGCCAATCGCAAATCCGATGCCCTTCGTCGGCGGCCCGCCCAGCAATTCCACCAGGCCATCATATCGCCCGCCGCCGCACACCGCATTCTGCGAACCCAAGCCCCGCGCGGTAATCTCAAACGTCGTCCGCATGTAGTAGTCCAGCCCGCGCACCAGCCGCCAATTCTCCTGATACGCCACGCCGCGCAATTCCAGTTGCCGTTTCACTTCCGCGTAGTGCTTCGCGCAATCCGCGCAAAGGTGATCGCCGATGCGCGGCAGCTTCTCGATAATCGCCTGCTCGCTCTCCAGCTTCGAATCCAGCACGCGCAGCGGATTCGTCTCAATCCGCCGCTGGCTGTCCGCCCCCAGCTTGTCTTTCACTTTTTCAAGTTCGGCTTTCAGTTTTTCAACGTACCCACGGCGGCACTCCGGCGCGCTGTGCCCAATCGAATTGATATCCAGTTGCACGCCTTCCAGTCCCAACCGCGCGAAATACGCCATCACCATCTCGATCACTTCCGCGTCCACCGCCGCGTCTTTCCCAATTGTTTTCGTCGCGTCCGTGTTCGGCGGTACGGTCTCCAGCACCTCCGCCCCAATCTGATAAAACTGCCGGTATCTCCCCTTCTGCGGCCGTTCGCGCCGAAACATCGGCCCCATGTAGTACAGCTTCACCGGCTGCGTAAGCGCCTGCATCCCATGCTCAATGTAAGCCCGGCACACCGAAGCCGTCGCCTCCGGCCGCAAGCTGATCGATTCTCCGACCTGAATCGCACTCGCTCTGAGCCGGAATAACATTTCGGCTCGTTCGACTGTATTCTGGTCGAGCCTCGCCCTGTAAAGATTCAGCTCCCCTCTCAGCTTGGCCAGAGCGACCTCATTAGAGGCCGTCGCCTGGAACTCTCCGGTGCGTAATGCGTCTTCAACCGCTTTGACATAATTATCGGGGGTCACGCTGAAATCGCGGATGTCCGGCAACCAGCCTGGCTTGTCGATGAGGCTGTACATCTCTTTCGACACAATGTCGGTGTCCACACCTACAGACCGCGCAAACAATTCCGTCGGCTCAAAAATCGGCAACCGTATCTCCCCAAATCCAAATCCACCAAACACCTCGCGCGCCGTCTGCTCCACCCGGTTCCACAACTCCGTCTCCGGCGGCAGCAGATCCCGCGTCCCTTTAATCGCCTGAAATTTCCTTTTTTCCGCCATGTCCTCTAGTCACCAACCACTCGTCACTTCACCGATGATCACCGCCGACGCGTCAATGTACGCGGATGCGGCAATCTCCGGCCACTTCCCGCGATACGCCCGAATGTCAGGAACGCGCTTCAAGGACGCCCAAGATTCCCCGTAAGTGATTGCAGGGCCACACGATAGCCAACCCCTGCGCTACCCGCGCACCTTCCGCGAATACCCCACGATAGCATCCGCTTCCCCCCGCTGACAAGGAATCCGGCAAATCTCCTGTAGCGGCCGCCTTCTGAGGCGGGCGCCTTTAACTTGCACTATTACTGTCAGCCGAAGTTGATTGAGATCATTGCTGCTAATGTGGAAGGTGACGATTCTGTGCCGCCATAAGATTGCTTAAGCTGGCACATGAGAGCTCAAGGACACTGGTTTCACCCTCGAACAGTTGTGACGCGTAAAGAATCTTCTTCTCCTCGTTTGTCATGATCACGAGCGCTTGCGTCCCCACCGCTTTTCCGTCGGAGTCCAGCCAAGGACGCTTCTCAATAATGGCGACCGCTTTCTCCAGAAAATCTTGCATCAGCTTTTCGGCCTTTTCATGAGACTGGTAATAGTAATGGACTCGGTGCACTCCTGGCCCATCGGAGGACTCCCAGAACTGTAAATCCGTGCTCGCTCCGTCTTCCGTAATCCCATTGGCCATGATTGCAACGGAGAAGTGAATCGCGTTCTTGGCCTCTTTTGTCTCGCTGGTTGCTTTCGAGTAGGTTTCGTGAAACCCAACGTGGTGCTCGGACAGACGCTCTTTGAGATTCTCAGCGCCAACATCTATCTTCCAATGACTGATCTTCGCCGAAACGCCCGGTGTATCGTATGTGAAGAAGTCCACACGGTATGTAGCTCCCACCCGAACGGCCTCGGGCGAATGGGAAAGACCGATCATGTCCGCAAAGCTGCTCGTATTTTCCGTGGCATGTTTCCTTTCAGACTCACTGCTCTTGTACGCCATGAATCGAGCAGGATCCTCAAGCCGGTAGTTGGACAGCGCCAAATAGAGCTTGACGAGATTCAATGCTGCTGCACGATTTTTTGGAGCAGCGCCAGTCACGCGCATGAGCTGGCTCATGGCCACAGAATTTTCATTCCCAAACAACTCGTCGAATATGAATAGTTGGTCGCCGAAAGAGACACCCATTACATTGAACCGCCGCTTTAAGTCGTACACCTTGGCAATGTGAATTTTCTTCAGGATATCCACCGATGGAGGCTGCCATTTTTCTGGACTTGCATCCGGCTCAAGGATTGCCTCACCGCTGGGAAACAGCAACTTCACTGCGCTTTCCGGATAAGCGCGGAATTGCGCGACCTCGCCGCCGTCTCCGTGAATCTTCAATGTAACGAAACCTGGTTCTTCCGCAGCGAAGACCTGCAAATCGCAAAGAGTCGCGAAACATAAGCCAATAACGAGGCGTGTCACAAACTTTAGGTTGTTTCGATGGGGTAGCATCTCACACGAAAGCAAAACAGCAGCACCACTCACCATTGTTAGACACCAAATCGACGCAAATTGTTTCCCATTGCCCCCAACCCCTGATTGACCTGAGGAATCAGCCTCAATCGATCTGCACTGTCGGCCCACCCGACGTTCCTGCCAATTCCGCCAGCCGCGCCACCACCGCTTTCGTCACGCGATACAAGCTCTGCGCCGCCGGAGCCGATTCGCCCTGCGCCGCCACCGGCTTCCCCGTATCCCCGCCGAGCCGTATCCGCGGATCAATCTCCACTTCGCCCAGCACCGGCACGCCATATTCCGCCGCCGTCTTCGCGCCCTCGCCGTGCCCGAAAATATCCACGGCCTTCCCGCAATGCGGGCAGTGGAACGTGCTCATGTTTTCCACCACCCCGAGCACTTCCACATTCACCTGCCGGAACATCTCAATCGCTTTGCGCACGTCCGCCAGCGCCACCGTGGACGGCGTCGTCACCACCACCGCTCCTGTTACCGCCACCGTCTGAATCAGCGTCAGTTGCACATCACCCGTCCCCGGCGGCAAATCGATCACCAGGTAATCCAGCTCTCCCCAGTCCACGCTGCGCAAAAATTGCGTGATCACGCTGTGCAGCATCGGCCCGCGCCAGATCACCGGCTTGTCCCCGGGATTCAGCAGCCCCATCGAAATCATCCTCACGCCCTGCGCATCAACCGGCATAATCCGCTGCTGCGGCGTCGCCATCGGCTCGCTCGTGGACCCCAGCATGATCGGCACGTTCGGCCCATACACGTCCGCGTCCAGCAATCCCACCGTATAGCCGAGCTTGCCGAGCGCCAGCGCCATATTCACGGCCACCGTGGTCTTCCCCACGCCGCCTTTTCCGCTGGCAACCGCTATCAGATTTTTCACTCCCGGAATCGGCTGGCGTTCCGGCATTTGTCCCGGCATTGTCCCTGGTGGCATGTTTCCCCTTCGCCTACGGATCAACTCAATTCGATTCAGTTCGAACCAGTAATTCCCATCGTTTCTTTAGGGGGTCGGACCTTCAGGTCCGCCATCAACTTCTCAAGGTCCACTGGGCTTTAGCCCCTGAGGAATCCTCTTCTTGCCTTTTCATTCTCTCATCACGCCATTACTTTTCTGCTTCGTTCCTAGTTATTCGCGCCGTGGCACTTCTTATACTTCTTCCCCGACCCGCACGGACACGGTTCGTTGCGCCCCACCTTCGCGCCCGCGCGCACCGGTTTCGGCGCTTCGGCCTGGCCAGCGCCCGTCTGATACTGAAGATCCTTCTGTTGCCGTTCTTGCCGGCGTTCCAGCGCCCGCGCAAAATCCGGCAAACGCTGCGCTGGCGGCTCATTCGCCCGTGCAGCAGCGCTCGCAGCCGCTGCGGCAGCCCCACCCGCCAGCGCTCGCACCGGCCCCGGCCTGGGTTCTCTCGCCTGCGGTGGCGGCTCGTTCTGCTGGATCTGCACGTGGAACAGGTACCGCACCGTCTCGTTGTCAATCCGCGTCATCATGTCTTCGAACAAAATGAACGCTTCCTTCTTGAATTCCACCAGCGGATCTTTCTGCCCATACCCACGCAGCCCGATTCCTTCCTTCAAATGATCCAGCGAGAGCAAGTGGTCTTTCCATTGCGTGTCCACCACATCCAGGATGATGCGCCGCTCCAGCCAACGCAGCAGGTCCGGGCTGAATTGCTTTTCCTTTTCCGTGTAGCGGTTCTTCACCGCTTCCACCATCGCGTCCGCCAACTGGACGTGATTCAGCGTAACGGGGTCCGCGCCCGCGGCCTTCGCGTCAATTCCAAACTGGCTGTGCACTTCCGCCAGAAACTGCGCCACATTCCACTGCCCCGGATGCTGCTCCTTCGGGCAATACGTGTCCACCGCTTCCAGCGCCACATCCTCCGCGATTCCCAGCACGTAATCGCGCTGATCCTTCCCTTCCAGCGCCGACCGCCGGATCCCATAGATCGTCTCGCGCTGCTTGTTCATTACATCGTCATATTCCAGCAGGTGTTTGCGCGCGTCAAAGTTTTGCGCTTCCACCGATTTCTGCGCGTTCTCAATCCGGCTGGAGATCAGCCGCGATTCGATCGGCACGCCTTCCGTCATTCCCAGCCGGAACATCAGTTGCTTTACGCGTTCCCCGCCGAAGATGCGCATCAAATCGTCTTCCAGCGACAAAAAGAACCTCGAAGACCCCGGATCGCCCTGGCGCCCCGCGCGCCCGCGCAACTGATTGTCAATGCGCCGCGCCTCGTGGCGTTCCGTGCCCAGGATGTGCAGCCCGCCGACCGCCACCACCTCGTCGTGTTCCGCTTTGCACTGCTCCGCGAACGTGTCGTACACCGGCCTCCACGCGTCCTGCGGCACCTGAAAAATCTTCCCTTCGTGCTGGAACAGCACCATCTGCACCGCGGGCTGCGCCGCGTTTTCCGTCCCGTTCTCTCCGCCAATCACCGCCGGCGCCGCCGCGTACGGCATCGCCAGCTTGTTCTTCAAAAAGTGTTCGCGCGTCAAAAACTCCGGATTGCCGCCCAGCAGGATGTCCGTGCCGCGCCCGGCCATGTTTGTCGCCACGGTCACCGCGCCCTTGCGCCCCGCCTGCGCCACGACCCGCGATTCCCGTTCGTGCTGCTTGGCGTTCAACACCTGGTGCGGTACCCCGGACTTCTTCAGCAAATCCGCGATCGTTTCCGATTTCTCGATCGAAATTGTCCCCACCAGCACCGGTTGCCCGCGCTGGTGATAGTGCCGGATCCCGTTCGCCAGCGTGTTGTCTTCCTGCAACACCCCGTTCACCACCGCCTCGAATTTTTCCTTCTCCGTGCGGTACACGACGTCCCGATGTTCTTTCCGGATCAGAAACCGATTCGTGGGGATCACCACCACATCCAAGTCGTAAATCTTGCCGAATTCCGCCGCTTCCGTTTCCGCGGTTCCCGTCATTCCGGACAGCTTCTTGTACATGCGGAAATAGTTTTGGAAGGTGATCGTCGCCAGCGTCTGGTTCTCCCGCTCGATCTTCACGCCTTCCTTCGCTTCCACCGCCTGGTGCAATCCGTCCGACCACCGCCGCCCCGGCATCTGGCGCCCCGTGAACTCGTCCACGATGATCACTTCGCCGTCTTTCACCACGTAATCCACATCGTTCTTATAAAGCGTGTGCGCTCGTAGCGCCTGGTACACGTGGTGCATGATCTCCACGTTGTTGATGTCCGACAAATTCCCCAGCCCCAGCAGCCGTTCGCACTTGCTGAAGCCTTCCTCCGTCAGCGTCGCCGTGCGGTGCTTTTCGTCCAGCGTGTAATCGATGTCCTGAATCAGCTTGGGAACGATCTTGTCGATCTTGAAATACTTGTCCGTGGACTCTTCCGAAGGCCCCGAAATGATCAGCGGTGTTCGCGCTTCGTCAATCAGGATCGAATCCACTTCGTCCACGATGGCGTATTGGTGCCCGCGCTGCACGCAGCTCGCCAGGTCGTATTTCATGTTGTCGCGCAGGTAATCGAATCCGAATTCGTTGTTCGTGCCGTACGTCAAATCCGCGCCGTACGCCGCCCGCCTCTGCTCGTCATCCAAATCGTGCACGATCACGCCCACCGTCAATCCCATTGCCTTGTACAGCGGGCTCATCCACTCCGCGTCGCGCCGCGCCAGGTAATCATTTACGGTGACCAGGTGCACGCCCCTGCCAGCCAGCGCATTCAACGCCGCCGGCAGCGTCGCCACCAGCGTCTTCCCTTCTCCCGTTTTCATTTCCGAAATCTTGCCCGCGTGCAGCACCATCCCGCCGATCAGTTGCACGTCGAAATGCCGCATCCTCAGGAAGCGCCGCCCCGCCTCCCGCACCAGTGCGAACGCCGGCACAATCATCGGCTCCAGCGTCCGCCGCAGCTCCTCTTTGTATGCAGCTTCCGCCGGATCGCTGTCCTTCAACTGTTCCTGCACCTGGGTCTTCAGCGCCGCGAACCGCTCCTTCAACTGCTCGTCGCTCAGCGCCTGCGTCTCCGCTTCCTTGGCATTGATGGCGTCAACCAGCGGCTGGAGTTTCTTGAGGTCGCGTTCGTGCTTCGTGCCGATAAATCGCGCTACGACGCGGTCGAGTACTTGGGCTACGTCCATGGACGGTTATTCGTTTCCTGTTCTTGTTCTGCCGTGCTCTGACGCCGGCAGTCTGTCTACCACAGCGCCGAACAACTTTTTCTCTTTAGGAGGCCGGGGCTTCAGCCCCGGCGTAAAGCCTCAACAATAAATGGGCTTTAGCCCCTGAAGAAAGCCGTTCCGCTGTCATACGGCAACGTGCCGTCGCTCGCACAGGCCATTCCATTCGGCCTTGTGCAAACACTTTATTGTAACTGGTTGGATGCGCCCGCGCCAAGAATCACCCTTGGAGTGCGGCGGCTTGCCGCCGCTTTTACGGCTATTCTATCCCCTCCAAAGTATCCGTCCTCGTAGCACCCAACCGCGTCCCCGCAATCCACGCCGCTCCAACCCATTCGGGCATATACTGCGGCCATGGACCACACCAAGCTTGTTGTCGTCCAGTCGTACGGGAGCCGCTCTGAGGCGGACTTGGCCAAGTGCACGCTCGAAGGTACCGGCATTCAGGCAATGATCCAGGGTGACACCGCGGGAGGAATGCGTGAACACCTTGCATGGTCTGGCGCGGGATACAAAATCCTGGTGCGCGAGGAAGACGTCACCGACGCGCGCGATGTCCTCACTCCAGCAAAGGACGCCGGCGAGCTCCTTGACGCCGACTTCCCGCCTGACCACGACACTCACCCACCGTGGCGTCGGTTTACCTAGAAAGCCCTCGCTCCTGCGCTAGTCACGAGTCACTACTCACCAACTACACGATCTGCACCAACTCCGGCGGGCAATCCCGCAATCTCTCCATCGACACGCCCTGCTCCGCCTTCTCGATCTGCGCCGCCGGCACCATTCCAAAGCTCCGGTTGCGCCCCTCGCGTTTCGCCAGGTACAGCGCCTTGTCCGCCAATTCGATCACGTTGTCAATGGACAGCAGCCCCACATCATCCCGCAGCCACGGGAACGGCGCCCATCCGATCGAGCACGTCTTGTGGATTTGCACCCCGTTCCCCACATCGAACGGCAACTCCCGAATCGCTTCCAGCACGCGGTTGCACAGCAACCCCGCGTTCTCCCGGTCCGTCGTCCGGCACACCAGCAAAAACTCTTCCCCGCCCCACCGCACCAAGTCGTCCGAGCGCCGCATCACGGAGGCGATGCGCTTCGCCACCTCTTGCAGCAGGCGATCCCCGGCCGCATGCCCCATCTCATCATTCACGCGCTTGAACCGGTCAATGTCCGCCAACACAAAGATCAATTCCTGCTTCGGCCCTGGTGGCGCATCCGAGTCCGGCGAGCGCAGATGCGAACGCAAAGCCTGTGCCTCGTCCGTCGAAATCGTCTCGTAAAAATACCGCCGGTTTCGCGTCCCCGTCAGCGGATCGGTCAGCGAAATCTCTTCCAGTTCCTTGTTCTTCTGCAGCAACTCGGCGTTCCGCTGCGCCACGGCCCGTTCCAATTCCATTCGGCGCCGGTTCAGCGCTCGCACGCGCAGCGACACGAACACCCATAAGCCCGCCAGCAGCAGCACTCCGCCCGCCGCCCTCGCCCACCACGTCTGCCAGAAACTCGGCAGCACCCGGAACCGGAATCTCGCCTGCGCCGTCCCCACCGCTGCATTCGGTTTCTGGCACTTCACCCAGAACTCGTATTTCCCCGGCGGTAGCCCCCCATACCGCACTTCGCGCAGTTGCGTCTGCGTCGCTTGCTGCTCCAGCCCGTTCAATTCGTACTGGCAGGAAACCCTCTCCGGCGTATCCAGCACCAGCGGAGAAAACTCCACCGCCAGCGTTCCTTCCGACGACGCCACTTCCGGCACTTCCGTCATCCGCCGCTCTTCTCCCCCCAACGTGATCGACGTCAGCACCACGCTCGCCCGGCTCTCTACTGGCGCGCGCTCCGACGGCTGGTAGCGCGCCAGTCCTCGCGATGTCGCGATCACAAAACTCCCGTCCGCTTCTTCGCGCACCCCTGTCCACGGGCTGATGTCGTCCCAGATCAATCCATCCGCGTGGCTCATTCGCTGCACATGTCCATCGGGCGAAAGCACGGCGATTCCGTCCGTCCCGTTGAACCAGATGCGGTTCTTTGAATCGCGCGCCAAGATCGACCAATCCCAATAGTGGCTCTCAAAGCGCGGCGTGCCCTTCGCGTCCAGAAGAATATGTGTCACGCTCACCACGTCGTTGTAGGCGATCCACACTTCATTGTCGTTCACCGCCACCACGCTCGTGATCGTCTGCCCCCGCAGGCCATCCTCCGTGCGGATTGTCTTCCAGTTCTTCCCGTCATATCGGTACACCGCCCCGGGACCTGAGGCCCACAACACTCCGCTCGGCGCGAAGGAAAGAAACTCGACGTCGCCCGTAACCTGCCCCGGCAAAGGAATCTCCACGGGAGTAAGCGTGGCTTTGTGCGGATCGAACCGCAGCAGATGCGCCCGCGCGGTCGCCCAGACGCTGCCATCCGGCGCGGCTAGAATCGAAACAAACGACCGCCCATGGTAGGAGAGTGTCGTCGTCGTGCCGAAATTCCTGGCGTCAATGCGTTGCAGCGCTCCCGTGCCCGTCAGCGCCCACACCGATCCGTCTCCCCCCAGTTGCATCTGCCGGATTTCGCCCTTGGCCTGCCCCTGCGATGTGGGCACCCTCTCCCACCGCCGCGTCTGCCCATTCCATATTCCGATGCCACGTCCCGTGCTGACCCACAGCCGACCCTGATGATCTCGCAGCGTCGACCACGTCGCGTTGTCCGGCAAGCCCTCTGCCGTTGTCCATGCCGACCATTCATGCACGCCCGGCAGCCGGTCCAGCCCCGTGCCCGATCCCGCCACCCACAGCGTCCCTTCCCGGTCTTCCAAAGCGCTTTGCACGTTATTGCTGGCAATTCCCTGTTGGGCCGTCAATACCCTCCAGCGCTTGCCCTCCTGCCAGAACAATCCCGCCGAGGACGGCACCAGCAGCCGCCCCTGCCGGTCCAGGCTTGGCTTGCCTTCTTCTTCGTGTGCCGTTGCAATCCCCGCCGATTCGAAGCTGATCTTGTGCAGCCGCGGATCGACTCGTCCCAACCGCGCCACCGTCCGCAGCCACATCGTCCAGTCGCCGTCGAACACCAGCGCCACCACCCGCTCCTTCGGCACCTGGATTCGCGGATCCACCTCGATCGTCGTCGATCCTCTGGCAACATGAGCCAGATGCGTGCCATAGGTGAACCAGATGGAATCGTCAGCGTCCCGCGCGATCCCCGCCGCGTTTTCCACCTTGGGTTCCCCGGCTCCGAGGACCATCGTTTCCGACGGATTCCTCGGATCGATGCGCAAAATCCCCTGCTTGAACAGCACCACATACACCGTCCCCTTGCTGTCCACCGTGAAGATCTGGCTCCCGATCCCCAGCGCCATGGCCGATTCCGGAATCGCCAGCTTTTCGAACTGCCCATCCTTGTAGTGTGCAATTCCCCGGCTTCCCGCAAACCATGCTGTGCCATCGGGCGCGATCAGCAGGTCGAGAATGTAATGCCCGGTTAAGCCCTCGACTTCCGTCATCTTTTTCGCGCGTGCACCGTCATACCGGTAGAGTCCGGTCTGCGTTCCAATCCACAAAAATCCCTGGGCGTCCTGGCCCATCGCCGTCACGGTCACGGCACCCAGCCCAAACTGCTCTTCCAGTCGTTGTACGGTGTAACGCGGATTGGCAGGAAACGATATGCCGCGCTCTTGCGCCCAGGCCCCAGGCAATAGGGCAGCGGCTGCGCAGACCAGCGCAATCAGCCGAGAATGGATTCCCTCAGGCAAAATGGCACTCACTTGCACGAAGGCTCTTAGCCGGGGCAGACTACTCGAAGGGCCCTTTGCTTCGTGTTCCGTGTAGGTTAGGGGATACAAACGCGACAGGTAAATCCCACAAAAGTACCGCCGTGTAGTACTTGCGAATAGTAACGATTTGGATAGCAGCTTGCGATTTCCCGCGCCGCGCACGCCAATTCTCGCTGTGCGCAACTCTCTTTTCGGCCCGCGCGAGGACTTGCCCTTCGCTACTCCGCGCTTACTTGCTCATGTTCTCCATGAGCAACTTCCGAAACTTGCCCCGCTCGTCCAGGTTCATGTCCACTATCTCAAACGACATGTCCTGCGCCCGGTAATCCCGCATCAGCGCCGTGGCCTGGACGTTTCGCATCCCCACCTGCATCTTCATTTGCACCTGCGTCCCTGGTGCCAGATGCATGTTCGTGGTCGCCAAGCCCCCGGTCAGGCTGGCCATTTTGATTTCCAGCCTGCAATTCTGCTTCAGATTCGTACTCACCGCCGGCAGCACCTTCTGCAGCCGCACCCGCGTGTGACGCCGCTGCCGTACAAATTTCGAATTTGCCGGCGAATCCAGGGGCGCCAGCGTCAGTTCCGCCCGTTCAATGCCGCTGCCGGGCATGAATTCGCGCGCCCATTCCGGTTCCAGTTTCTCCAGCACCTGCAGCGCCGTGATGCGCAGTTCCTGCGGGTGCTGCCATCCGAACACCTTGCGCGATTCCGCAATCCGCTTCAGCGTGCTGACCGCCTCCTGCGCGTGCAACCGCCCCAGCGCCTCGATCGCCTTTACCCGCAGATATGCCGCGGCATGCAGCGGCAAGTCGCCATCCGCGATCGTCAACAGCCGCCCCAGCGCCTCGCGGTCCCCGGTCATCCCGATTTCGTCCACCACCAGCGGCATCACCAGCGGGTCCACATGATCCAGCACCGCCAGCAATATCCGGCAGCGTCCCGCCGCCCCGCTTGCCGAAATCTGCCGCACCGCGCGGTCTTGCGCCGCCCGCGGAAAATTGTCAATGCGCCCCGGCAGAAACACTTCCGCGGCTTGTGGATCGAGCTTCGCCAGCAAGCCCACCATTTCCACCGCTTCCGCGATCGCCCCGCCTCGCACCGTGCTGCGCACGTACTGCAGCGCCTCCTCGCCCAGGTCGTTCGCCAGGTTGGCCACGTTTTCCAGATCATCCCGCAACTGGCACCGGTTGAATCGCGACGAAATCTGTTCCATCGCCGTCTGCGGCAGTTGCCTCAATACCCCCGTCAGCCCCGCCGAAATCTCCCTCGCCCGCAGCGCTTCTTCCACGAACTCCGGCACGCGCTCTTCAATTCCCATCTTCGCGCGCAGCGTTTTCGCCATTCCCGGCCGCTGCCCTTCCACTCCATTCAGCAAATCCAAGGCCTGCTGCATCGCCGGAAAGCACCGTTGCGCCGCCGCCTCCTGGCTCAGCCGCACGAACGCCGCGCTCACCAGCGCCTGCAAATCCTGGTCCTGCTCCACGCTCAGCCGCAGCCCCACGTGCCGCAGCGCATCCGCCAGCAGCTTCGGATCCGCCTGCGCGTACAATCCCGCCATCTCCGAAAGCCCCGTCGCCGCGCGTTTCCGCGCATCCGGCTCCTCGCTGTCCGCGCACTTCGCGTAATTCTGCAGAATGCTGATCGCTTCCGCCACCTCCCCATGCTCGATCAGCGCTGCGACGTACGATTGCACGTTCTTCGGCGGGATGCACCACGCCTCATCCGACAGCAGCACTTCCCTCTTCGCCGTTTCCGGCACGCTTGACCAGAACACCCGGTCCAGTATCTCCCGGTGCGACTCCGCCAGGATTCCCGCTTCCGCCATCTTGTCTTCGTGTTGCCCCAGGATCTTCCGCAGCCCTTCGATTTCCTGGTTCATGCGGTCCAGCATCTGCCGCACGGCGTTCACTTTCACTTCACCGCGCTCGAAGCGCTCCATGGCAAAGCGGATTGACAGGTGCTCCGCCAACTGCAGCAGCACACTCTGGTCAAACTTTTTGCCTTTTCCCTGCTCCGCAATGCCCGCCAGTGCCTGCCGCAGCGTGTCCTGCGCCCGCACCGGCAATTGCGCCACTTGCGTTTGAAATTCGACCGCCGCTCCCGCCGGATTCTCGCCGGTCCCCAGCTTTCCAAACGTCGTCAGTGCTTGCAGGATCCGGTACATCTCCTCATCATCCGGAATCCCCGTTCCGTAGCCTGCGCCCCAGCCCTTGCCCGGCCCCTTGCCCGTTCCAAAGCCCCCACCGGCTCCTATTCCCCCGCCAACGCCGCCGCCCGCCGCCACGCCGGTTCCTCCGCCAACTCCTCTCCCCGTGCCCGTTCCTGTCCCTGTTCCATTCCCTATTCCCGCGCCGCCACCTGTTCCCATTCCGCCGTTGCCCGAGCCGCTCCCCGAGCCGCTTCCCGGCCCTGCACCAGGGCCCGCGCCGGGTCCCGCCCCTGGCCCCGCGCCCGTCTCCGACCCCTCCGCCGCTGCGATCAATTCCAGCAACTTCTGCGGGTCGTTCAGCATCCTCGTAAACTGCGCCTGCTCGTCGCCAAGCGATGCGGCCGCTATCTGTGCCGCTATGCTCGCGTCCTTCAGCCGCGAATCCGTCGCCACGAAGCAAATCTCGTTCACCCGGATGCCGCGCGCACCCGCAATCGCCTTTTTCAACTGTTGCGCTAATTCCGAGGGTTTTGCCTTGCCGGCAGGAAATGCGTGCATCAACTTGGCCAGTTCGTCTTCCGTCACTTCCGGCGTGAACTGCACGCTCGCCAAACCTGCCGCGGAAAGCAATTGCGCGAACTGCTTCTCCGTCTGTGAGCCTTCCAGCGGCACTCCATCCAGCAGCAGTTGCGCGCCCGTCGCCCCCAGCAATAGCCCGGTATCGCTCCCCTCCGGAATCGCCATGCGCAGCTCTTTCCACGCCACTTCCAACTGCTCCGCCGTGCGCACGTGGTCGAACCCGTATAACCGCGCAAACTTCAGCAGTATGTTGAGGCTGCGAATAAATGCCCGGCCCGCTGTCGTCTTTGGGTCCGTCTTCATCCCCATCACGTCCCCATCGTGTCGATAGTCCTGAAGGTCAGTCGCCTAGGACATCCTCTCTAGTACCGTAGGGCTCTTGCCTGAGCCTCACAATGGTACGGTCGTCCCATGTGAGCAGTCCGTCATCGCGCCATCAGGACAGTTCGCGTACCAGCCCTCTCGGACGGCTTCCTTCGCTCACAGGACAGGTGTGATCGTATGGTGGACGCAGCCGAACATTTTGGAGTGCGGCGGCTTGCCGCCGCTTTTACGCCGTAAGCAGCTCCGCGAGAGTGTCTTTCTCTGGAGGATGTGGCCACTCTTCAGATCGGTTTCTTGGGTTTGTTCCTTCTTTTCTTCGTAGGTTCCAGCACCCTTGGACCCCATCTCGGCAACACGTCAACAACATTGTCATCCCGATTCTGCAAAGCGGGAGAGGGCTCGCCGCACAATCTCCATTATCCACACAAGCCGCGAACTCCCCGCATCTCGGGGCGCTTACAACTGAAAACTGATCGCTGATAACTTGTTTCCTGATTGGTCTTACTTCATCATCGCCACGCGGCTCTGCCGGCGGCTGCGATTTCCCACATTGGAGGGCAGCGGCAGTCCTCCGAGTTCCAACAGAAGTTTTCTCAGCCGCGATCGTTCATCCAGATCCATATCCACAAACTCGAACGCCATCGCCTGCGGACGCGCGCCCCGCACGATGGCTTGCGCGCGGATGTTGCGTACGCCATGGGAAATCTTCAGCGTCAGCAACGAGCCCGGCGCCAGATGCCGGCCCGCCGCCCCAATTCCGCCGCTCATGTTCAATTCCGGGATCGTCAGGCGGATGTTGTCGCGCAAGTTGGTCGTTACGGCAACAACGGGCCGCGACAGTTTCAACCGTGCATACCGCCGCTGCCGCGTTACCGGAGCATTGGGCTCCGGATCCATCGGCTCCATCACCAGTTCCTTCCGGTCCAGCCCGCTCGCCGATATCTTTTCCATCGCCAGCGCTGGCTCGATTTTCTGTAACGCCTGCGCCGCCGCAATCCGCAGCTCCGACGGATACGACCACCGCCACACCTGCTTGGCGTCCAGGATGTGCTGCAACGCCGCGCTGGCCGCGCTCGCGCGCAGTCTTCCCACGGCCTCGATCGCCTTGATCCGCGTGAATCCTGGCGTCGTTTCGTCTTGCGTCAATTCCACAACCTTATCGATGCACTCCGTTCGCAGGCTCATCCCCATTTCGTCCAGCGCCAGCGGCCGAATCAGCGGGTCCAGCGAGTCGTACAGCATCGCCAACAACCCCCCCCGCTGCTCCGCCGGCGTCGCAGAGAGCTGCCGCACCGCTCGGTCATGCGAAGTACGCGGCCACTGCGCCAGCCGCGCCGGCAGTATTCTTTCCACCGCCTCCGGCGACAATTGGCTCAACAGCCCGATCACTTCTGTGGCTTCGTTGGCCGGCGCGCTTTGCAGCGTTTCAATCAACCGCTGCACCGCCTCTTCACCCAGTCCATGCACCACCTGCCCCAGCAATTCGCAATCTTCCCGGAACCCGCAATTCGAAAACCGGTTGGTCACATACTGCAGCGTCGCCTTCGGCACCAATGCCAGGATGTCCAGCAAGCCATCGGGGATCTGCCCCGTGCGCAGCGTATCCTCGATGAATTCCGGCAGCCGTTCTTCCGTCGCGATCCTCTGCCGGATCGCGGTCGTCGTTCCCGGCCGCACCGCTTCCACGCTGTCCAGTGACGCCAGCGCCTGCTGCATCGCCGGATAAAATTTCTTCGCCCCGGCTTCCTGGCTCATGCGCACAAATGCCGCTCCTATCAGGGTCTGCAAGTCTCCTACGCTTTCCACCGCCAACTGTTTGCCCAGCCGTTGGATCACGTCAATCAGCGCGCTTCCGTCGCCGCTGCCATAGAATTCCGCCAGGTCCGATAACCCGATCGCTGTCGTTCGCCGCGCTTCTGGTGCTTCCAGCGCGATGCACGCGGCATACTTCGTCAAAATCTCGTTGACCGTCTTCAATTCCCCGCGCCGAAGCATCTCTTCCAAAAAGCCGCGCACATTTCGCGGCGGCACGCACCACGCCTCATCCGATGTCAGCACTTCTTTCTTGTTCTCTTCCGGCACCTGCTGCCAGAATTCCTGGTCCAGCAATTCCGTGTACGACTGCACAGACACCCCCGCGCTGGCCATCGCTTCTTCCTGCGCTCCCAGGATTTTCCGCAGCGCTTCGATCTCCGAGTTCATCCGGTCCAGCAACTGCTTCACCGCGTTCACGCGCAATTCCCCGCGCTCGTAACTGTCCAGCGCGAACCGGATCGCTACGTGTTCCGCCAGCTTCAGCAGCATCGGTTTGTCCGGCGCCTCCGACGGCGCCTGCGCCGCCAGCCCCGCCAGCGCTTGTTGCAGCGTGTATTGCGCGCGCACCGGCATCGCCGTCAAGCGCGACTGAAACGTCGCCGTGTCCATGCGGCTCTCGGGATCTTTCCGCGATTTTCCCATTTGCGCGAACAACCCGATCATCGACCGCACTTCTTCTTCGGCTACCGCGTAGGCTCCGCCTCCTCCAGCGCCACCCATCCCTGCGGGTCCCACTCCTGGCGCTCCCGGGACTCCTCCCAGCACGCCGTCGCGCAACAGTGCTGACGCCGTCTTCCACTTGCCTGGTTCTCCACTTTGCCCCGCTCCCCCACCGCCTCCGCCACCCCCACCTGCACCTCCGCCAAATCCTCCGCCCGGTCCTCCGCTCCCTCCACCACCGGGGCCGCCTCCACCCGGTCCACCGCCACCTGGCCCTCCACCGCCTGGTCCACCGCCGCCCGGTCCACCCGGTCCGGATCCACCGCCAAATCCTCCACCGCCACTGCCTGGCCCGCCCGCTCCAGATCCACTGCCAAATCCTCCACCGCCACCGGTGCCTGTTCCCCCTCCACCGCCGCCCGGGCCTCCCACTCCTCCTCCGCCCGAGCCTGTTCCTCCGCCTCCGCCTCCACCCGCGGCCTTCCCCGCTTCCCATAAACTTCCGCCCGCACCCGTGCCGCCGCTCCAACTCGAGCCCGCTCCACCTCCCGATCCTCCCGTGCCTCCGCCTGGCCCGCCACCGCCGAATCCCGGTCCGGAGCCTCCACCACCTCCGCCGCCGCCGCGCGAACTTTCCGCCGCCAGGATCAGTTGCAACAATTTATTCGGATCTTCAAAAATATCGCGCAGTTTGTCGCCGCCAGCGCCCAGCACCTTGGCCGTCAATTGCGCCGCCACCTTGATTCCGGCCATCGAGCTGTCTTCCGCAACAAACCGAATCTCGTTGATCCTGATGCTCGTGTCTCCCGCCATCGCCGACTTCAGTTGTTCCGCCAGTTGGCTGGGTTTTGCGTTGCCGCTTGGAAACGCGCGCACAAAACGCGAAAATTGTGGTTGCGTCAGATTTTTTGCGAAGTGAATGCTGGCGATTCCGGATGATGTCAGCAGTTGCGCAAAACTCCGCTCGCCCGCGGCGGATCCCAGCGGCACGCCGTCCAGCAGGATCTGCGTTCCTGAAGCTCCCAGCAACACGCCGGTATCGCCGCTCTCCAGCAGCGCCGCGTGCAGTTCTTTCCACGTCGTTTCAAATTGTGCGGCAGTGCGCACGTGTCCGAACTCGTACAAACGCGCGAATTTCAGCAGAATGTTCAAACTGCGAACAAACGCCCGCGCCGAAGATCGTGTGTCGCTCGCCATTCTCTGCGGATTTCCCTCTGCCTTACCTTCTTACTACACTAGGACGCAATACGCACGGAAACAAGCGCCGCGCAAGTCCTTGTCACCTTCTCACTAACACAACTGCCCTTTTCGCACACTCTTCCTTCCCCCCTTGAAAACACGGAACTTGAGTTGCTCGCGCTGCCATCTTGCCAGTACAATCATCCTGTTGCGATGGCCGACAATACTCCACCCACCCGCTTTCGGCCGGACATGCCGATTATCCCCGGCGTCAACGGGCCGTCCTCCAAGCTTCCGCGCCGCAATCCCCTTTTGCCTCTTGTGATTGGCTTTCTCGTCCTAGGCGTACTCCTTCTCCTTGGCAGCCGTTGGCTCAGCCATAATAAGCCTTCCGAACTCGCCCGTGTCGAGCCTCCGCCCCAGATCGAAGTTCCCGCGCCCGCTCCCGATCCCTCCGCATCTCTCCCTCATGCCACGGAGGCCAATCCCGCCATCGCCGAAATTTCCGATCTCGCCAAGCCCTGGTCTTCCGCGGATTTCTTCATTCGCAACCGCCTCTCCGGCGAAAACATCCCTGCCACCATCGTTCGTCTTCCGGGAGGTTCTGCCACTTCGCCTTACGGCTACTGGGCTTTTTCTCGCAAAGCCCCTTACGGCCCCTGCCAACTCGAATACATCACCGACCTTGAAAAGTTGAAAACAGAATACGGCTTTCGCGCTCCCAATCATCCCCTCGTCGGCAATCCTTGCAGCCACACGCTCTACGATCCCCTGAAAACTGCCAGCCTTCTGGGCAACATCTGGATTCGCGGCGCCATCGTCCAGGGCAGCGACATTCGCCCGCCCTTTGGCGTCGAACTCCAAATCCAGGGCAAACAAATCCTCGCCATCCGCTCCGAATAACTCCCCCTCGCTCCCTCTCTCCTCTGCTTTCCGCCAAATCGACTTGCCATTCCGACCGGAGCGGCCCGACTTTTGGAGTGTGGCGGCTCGCCGCCGCTTTTACAGTTGCATCCGCCCCACCAAACTGTACTTCCTCCACCGCCTGTCGTCCCAGCCACAGCCGCGTTCTAGCGCAGAGCCCCCCGTTTTCCCGCGTCATTTCGAACGAAGTCTGCGCAGTGAGAAATCCCTCTTTCCCTCTTTCCCTCTTTCCCTCTTTCCCTCTTTCCCTCTGTCACTCTCTCCCGCTCTACGCCCCTTCAATTTCCCAACAACAGATCGGTCCGCTCCAGGGATTTGGTGGCACAGTCACTCCTGACTGTGCTCTTGGGTTTGTTCTTGCCCCTCTCCGTCTTCCCCACCGCAATCCGATTTATCACGCCACCCATCTCCCCCGCAAAAGAAAAAGGCTGGCACCGAATCGCCGCCTCACCGTCTCTTCCGCAATTTGTTTTCTCTCCACCCCGCGTTAAATTCTTCCGGAGACTGGCTCGCTGCCCCCGGATGCCACCCGCCCGGCCATTCCCCGCGGCCTACTCAGCGCAACCATTTCACCCCGCGTCCGCGTCTTACGACTACGGAGGCCCCATGCATCGCTCACGATTGCTGTTTTCCCTTCTTTCCCTCGCCTTGCTTTTCACCGTCGCCTGCAACAAATCCAGCGACGATTCCATCACCACCGACATCAAGGCCAAAATGTTTTCGGAGCCGCTTCTGAAGACCTCCACCGTAAACGTCTCCGTCAAGGGCGGCACGGTCACGCTTTCCGGTCAGCTCTCCGACGACGCCGCTCGCCTCGCCGCCGAACGCCTCGCCGCCAGCACCAATGGCGTCTCCAAAGTCATCGATCAAACCACCGTACCCATCCCTGCCCCCGTCTTTGCCGATAGTGTGCAGCCTCCCGCTCCCACGCCGGCTCCTCCAGCCTCGCGTCTTCCTCGCACCTCTCGGCCGCAAGCCGCGCCTGCTCCATCTACTTCGCTGTCAGTTTCCCCAGAACCCTCACTGCCAGTAAATCACCCCGTAGAAACCCAGGCTGCTCCGGCTCCCATTCTCGCAGACGCTTCTGCTCCAACTCCTGCCGCCGCTCCTGCTCCGCCTCCTCCACCACCGCCTCCGCTGCAACCCATCACCTCCACGATTCCGGGAGGCACCGTCGTCACCGTTCGCACCATCGATAACATCGATTCCACCACCAGCCAGACCGGCCAGACTTTTCGCGGCTCACTGGACGCCCCTATCCTCATCGATGGGCGCGTCGTCGTACCCAAAGGTCTCAACGTTAACTTGAAACTCGTCGCCGCCAGCTCCGGGGGCAAATTCAATGGCGCCAGCGAACTCACCGTTTCTCTCGATAGCTTCACTTACCAGGGCAAGACGTATCACCTCTCCTCCAGCAGTGTTCAGGAAAAAGGCGAATCGCGCGGCAAACGCTCAGGCGCTGTGATCGGTGGTGGCGCAGCTCTTGGCGCCATCATCGGCGGCCTCGCCGGAGGCGGCCGGGGTGCGGCCATCGGCGCTGGTCTTGGCGCGGGCGGCGGCGCTGCCGTGCAGGCCACCACCAAAGGCCAGCAAGTCCGCATTCGCCCCGAAACGCACCTGGACTTCACCTTGCGCGATCCCCTCGACGTCACCTTCATCCCCAGCCAAAAATCTTCACACGCCACATCCACAGCGGCGCCTCCCGCCGTCACCGATCAGCCTCCAGCCAACACCAATCCGCCTCCAACCACCGATCAGCCTCCAGCCAGCGATACTCCGCCGCAACCGCAGTAATCTCCCCCATCGCACGCGCGCGCACACTAACTCCTGTGGCACAGTCACTCCTGACTGTGCTCTTGGGTTTCTCTTCTCCGCTCTTCTCCGCTCTTCTCTGTGAACTCTGTGTTCTTCCCTCTGCGATCTCTGAGTTACCGTCCCTCTTGTCTTCCTCTTGTCTTCCTCTTTTCTTCCTCTTTTCTTCCTCTTTTCTTCCTCTCTGCGAACCTCAGCGCCCTCTGCGCCTCTTCGTTATCTTTCTCTTGCCTCTTCCTCCCCGCAAAACTCCACCACTCTTTCCTCCGCCCAAAACCTCTCCGCACCTTCCCTTGTTTGTCATTCCGAGCGGAGCGGCCCGATTTTCTCTTCCGCGCCGCAGTTTGGCGCGTCGGGCCGCGCAGTCGAGGAATCTCTCTTCCCTCTGTGATCTCTGTGTTACCGTCCTTCTTCATCTTCTCCGCGAATCTCCCCGCAAAACTCCACCACTCTTTCCTCCGCCCAAAACCTCTCCGCACCCGCCCACCTCGAAATAAACCCGCAATGTCCTCCATGCTCCGGCGCCACAAACCGCACCTTCGGATTCTCCCCCACCCTCGCCCGAAAAAACGACTCATACGGCACGAACGGATCATCCTGCGCCGCGATCAGCAGCAGCGGTACGCGCACCTCCCCAATCACCTTCTTCGCGCCCGCCGCTTCGTAATATTCCTGCGCATCCTTATACCCAAACGCCGGCGCCGTGATCGCATCGTCAAATTCCCGCACCGTCCGCACCCGCCCAATGCCATTCCGCGAATACCGCTCCGGATACAACTCCGCCTTCCGCCGGTAGCGCGCCATCAGTTCCTCCACAAAATGCCGCTCGTACAAATAATTCTCCATCTTCTCCAGCGCATCAGCGCAAGCCGCCAGGTCCATCGCCGGACAAACCGCCGCCACTCCACGCAACTCCTTCGGCGCCGCTTCGCCGAATTCCCCCGCCATCTTCGTCACCAGGTTTCCACCCATCGAGTAGCCCGCGAAAAAAACCTGCTGGAATCCCTCGGCAATCAACTCCAGCAGCACCGCGCGGTAATCCCCGCTCAACCCGCTGTTGTACAGCGTCGGCGTCAACCGCTCCGTCCCGCCGCAATTCCGCTGGTTCATGCGCACCGCATGAAATCCCCGCGCGTACGCCTTGTCCGCAATGCCAATCGCGTAGTTCGATTCGCTCGAACCCTCCAGCCCGTGCACCGTCACGATCACCGGCGCATCCTTCCGTTTGCCCGGCTGCCAACTGCACATCCCCTTCACTTGCGTCTCCGTGTCTACGCGAAACAGCCGTTCTTCCGGCCGCGGCAGCAAAAACTCCCTCTTCAAAAACGCCCCCGCAATCGTCTGCAGATGCCCGCTCCACAGCAGCCGGTGCGCCTCAAATTCCCTCGGTTTCTCGGTCATATCTTCACTTTATCAGGTCCCATTCCTTCCCTCACCCGGACTTACCGGGCGGGCTCCGCCTCGGTTTTCCCACGCCTCCAACTTGACCCCTCCCCCCTCTCACCCCTAAAATCACTGATTACACCGTGATGCTTTGTTTCATTCTATTGAACTCTTCTCGCGGCCCAGCGGCCACCCGCTGGGCTGCGCTGTTTTTGGGCGCATCCGCTCCCGCGCCACTCACTCTCTCGCGAGGTTCTCATGATTGACAGTCCCATCACCGAAGGTCTCACATTCGACGACGTCCTGCTCCTCCCGGGCAAATCCTCCATCCTGCCCACCGACGTGGACACCACCACGCAATTCACCCGCAACCTCTCCCTCAATATTCCGCTCTCTTCCGCTGCCATGGACACCGTCACGGAATCGCGCCTGGCCATCGGCATTGCGCGCCAGGGCGGCATCGGCATCGTCCATCGCAACATGTCCATCGATCGCCAAGCCGAGGAAATTGACCGCGTCAAGCGTTCCGAATCCGGCATGATCGTGGATCCTGTCACCATCTCCCCGGACATCACCATCCGCCAGGCCCTCGAAATCATGAACAAGTACCGCATCTCCGGCCTTCCCGTCACCCGCGGTACCCGCCTCACCGGCATCCTCACCAACCGCGACCTTCGCTTCGAGAAAAATCACAGCCAACTCGTCGGCCAGGTCATGACCAAGGAGAATCTCGTTACTGTCGCCGTCGGCACCACCCTCGAAGAAGCCGAAAAAATTCTTCAGAAGCACCGCATCGAAAAACTCCTGGTCGTTGATAAGGATTTCAATCTCAAGGGACTCATCACCGTCAAGGACATCCAGAAAAAACTCGAATATCCCCACGCCGCCAAAGACGACCAAGGCCGCCTCTACGTCGGCGCCGCTGTTGGCGCCACCGGCGACTTCCTCGAACGCGCCGTCGAAATGTCCAAGTGCAAGGCCGACGTGCTCGCCATTGACACCGCCCACGGCCACACCGAACGCGTCATCGAAGCCATCAAGGCCATTCGCCAGCGCCTTCCCGAAATGCAGCTCATCGCCGGAAACGTGGCCACCTATGAAGGCGCCAAGGAACTCATCTCCCTCGGCATTGACGGCCTCAAAGTCGGCATCGGCCCCGGCTCCATTTGCACCACGCGCGTTGTCACCGGCGCCGGCGTCCCCCAGCTCACTGCCGTGATGGAAGCCGCCAGAGCCGCGCAAGGCACGGGCGTCCCCATCATCGCCGATGGCGGCATCAAATATTCCGGCGACATCACTAAGGCCATCGCTGCCGGCGCGTCCTGCGTCATGATCGGCAGCCTCTTCGCCGGCACAGAGGAAGCTCCCGGCGAAACCATTCTCTATCAGGGCCGCACCTTCAAGTCTTATCGCGGCATGGGTTCGACCGGCGCCATGGAAGCGGGCTCCGCCGACCGCTATTCCCAGGAAGGCGCCGAGCGTGGCAAGTCCGTCCCCGAAGGCGTCGAGGGGCGCGTCGCCTACAAAGGTCCGCTCAGCGGCCTCACCGATCAACTCGTCGGCGGCCTCAAGAGCGGCATGGGTTACGTTGGCGCCCGCACGCTCCCCGAACTCATGGAAAAGAGCCGCTTCATGCGCATCACCGCCGCGGGCCTGCGCGAAAGCCACGTCCACGACGTGGTCATCACCAAGGAAGCCCCCAACTACCGCATGGAGTAACTCTTTTGCCCTCGTAGCGACCGCTTTTTTACCCTGAGCAAAGCGAAGGGCCGAAGCGGGCGCCATTCTCTTGGGTTTGCCTTTGTAATCGCCGACCTTCAGGTCGGTTCTTGGGTTTCTCTTTCTCGTGTAGGGGCCGCCTTCTGAGGCGGTCCGTTCTGGCTTTTTCCTTCTCCCTGTAGAGGCCGCTTTCCGAAGCGGGCGCTTTTCTCTTGGGTTCGCTTTTGTTGCACAGTCACTCCTGACTGTGCCCTTGGGTTTCTCACGGGTTTGCGGGTGCCCCACCCTCGTTTTGTGAGGGTGGGTCTTGGGTTCGCTTTTCGCTTGGGGTCGCTTTTCTCTTGGGGTCGCCTTTCGTGGAGTGCGGCGCCTTGGCGCCGCTTTTCCGCCCGCGCCCCACTCACCAATCTGTCATCCTGAGGCCCCAGCCTTCCGGGGCCGAAGGACCTCAAATCCAAACTTACCCAGGTATGTCTCCTCGCTTTTCGCTTTTCGCTTTTCGCTTTTCGCTTTTCGCTTTTCGCTTTTCGCTTTTCGCTTTTCGCTTTTCGCTTTTCGCTTTTCGCTTTTCGCTTTTCGCTTTTCGCTTTTCCATTTTCCATCTTCTATTTTCCTCTTCCCCAAACTGCATTCCCTTCACGCTTCGTTTACAATGGAATAGGAAACCAAACTCCTAATGACCCCTTCCGACCCCTGGCGCAATCCCCGGCCCGCCCCCACCCTCGACGAGGTCCGTTACCGCGTCCCTCCCAAATCCATCATTCCCGCCTGGCTCCGCGCCTGGTGGCCCGCTATGCTCTGGAGCGGCGTTATTTTCGCCGCTTCCACGGACACTTTTTCCTCCGGGCACACCGCCGGCGTATTCGCCGCCATCCTGCATTGGTTCGCGCCATCCCTCAGCGAAACGGCTTTTGAAACCATCCACTTCTTCATCCGCAAGTCCGCGCATCTCGCTGAATACTTCATTTTCTATTTGTTGCTCTACCGCGGCATTCGCGGCGCGCGCATCGGCTGGCACTGGTCCTGGGCCTTCGCCGCATGGTTCATCGCCGCTGCCTACGCCGCCCTCGATGAAATTCATCAATCCTTCGTCGCCTCCCGCACCGCTTCCGCTCGGGACTCCCTCCTCGACTCCGCCGGCGCCTTCGTCGCCCTCCTCGTCCTCTTCCTAATCCACCGCCTCCGCCGCCGCCCCACTTCCTGATCGCTCCGCCCATTGAACTTGGAGTGCGGGAGCTTGCTCCCGCTTTTACAATCCAAACCCTTTCTCCCAAATGCTCGATTTGGCGGCGCTGCCTCAATTGCAAAAGCGCTGGCGAACCGCCCCACTTTATGATGTCGGCGCGCCACGTTCTGGCGCATCCGCCCGCGCAGCGCGATTTGTGCACCCCGTGCGCCTCGCCGGGGTCGCGGGATCGTGGCACAGCCTCCCGTTAACTGTCATCCCGAGCGGAGCGGCCCGACTTTTTCTTTCGCGCCGCAGTCTGGCGCGTCGGGCCACGTAGTCGAGGGATCCCTCCGCCGCTTTTATCTTCACCGAGCCCCCGCATTAGCCTTACTCTTCCTCTGCGCTTCCTGATCGCTGATATCTGATCGCTGATATCCGCTCCGTGCCAACCTTGCATCTCATTGCTATTACCCTATTATGTAACCGATTCCCGCTCTGCCCCGTCCTACGAAAAGGAGCAACCTTATCATGACCTGCCATCTGCCAACTCGGCGTTCGCCAGGGCCCCGGGACCAATTCTTTTCTTCCACTTTGCGCTTTTTCGCTCTCGCAACCCTTTTCTTCGCACTTTCCCTTGCCGTCCCCGCCCCGCAAGCCCCCGCCGCCCCGCAAGCCCCCGC